>Ga0116130_1000778_pt1 | contig 19417 bp, 12 predicted proteins | sample June2015DPH_17_5_FD_89733 | JGI IMG/M metagenome (GOLD analysis project Ga0116130, IMG submission 89733) | Peatland microbial communities from SPRUCE experiment site at the Marcell Experimental Forest, Minnesota, USA - June2015DPH_17_40 | ecosystem: Environmental > Terrestrial > Soil > Wetlands...
ATAGGAGGCCAAGAACGTGATTTCCCAGTTTTGGCTGCGACTGCTTGTGGGATCCCGGCGACCGCGCAGGCGTACTCCTTTAATCTCACGGCGGTACCCAAGAGCACTCTGGGCTATCTGACGGTGTGGCCAGCGGGTCAGAACCAACCGATCGTTTCAACATTGAATGCGCCCACAGGGGTGATCACCGCGAATGCCGCAATTGTGCCGGCGGGCGAAAACGGCGACATTGCAGTCTTCCCCAGCGATGATACCGACTTGGTAATTGATGTCAGCGGCTACTTTGCACCTCCGAGTACGGGTGGGCTGTCGCTGTATTCTCTGTTGCCGTGTCGCGTGCTGGATACGCGCAAAACCCGAGGCGCTTTCACGGGAACACTACTGGTGGATGTAATTGATAGCGGCTGTGGAGTGTCGGAGGCGGAAGCGTTTGTGCTAAACGCCACGGTTGTGCCCCAGGGTTCTTTGGGCTATCTAACGGTGTGGCCAACGACTGAATTCAAACCTCTCGCCTCAACGCTGAACGCTGTGGATGGCGCCGTTACCTCGAATATGGTGATCGTGCCCAACATTGATGGATGGCTGGATGTGTTTGCCAGCAGTTCAACCAATCTGATCTTGGACAGCTTTAGCTACTTCGCCCCTTAGGATTTCGGACTCGAAGCAAATGGGTCAGAGGGGTATTGCCGACGTAAGTTCTGCGAGAGAATCCGACCGCGGAGTTTCTGAAGTAAGGAACCTGATGTTCTGGTCTGTACTAGCTGCGGGGTTCGGTGGTGCGACAAGAAGTCGCTTACGTACAGCTTTGTTCCTGCTTTTATTTGCCTCTTTCAGTCTCCCCATGTTTTCCCAGAACGCGGTGCGGATTCAACAAGCGCCATTTGCCCTTCAGAGCGGCGCCGCCAAGCTCATCGGACCCTATGCTCTCGACCAGAAATTGCGCTTGATCTTCGGGTTGCAGCCGCCGCACATGGGACAGGAGGAGCAACTTCTGCGTGAGTTGCAGGATACGAACTCACCGCAGTTTCATAAGTATCTAAGTGCACAAGAATGGAACGACCGCTTTGCGCCATCAACGGCGGATGAGCAATCGGTAGTGGATTGGGCAAGAAGTCAGGGCCTGACGATCACGCAAAGATATCCCAACCGCCTGCTGGTGGACGTTGAAGCGCCGGTCGCCGTCATTGAGAAGGCCCTGGGAGTAACCATCAACCGCTACCAGTTGGGCGACAAATCATTTTTCTCCAGTGATCAAGGTCCCCTGATCCCGGGCCGCCTGGCAGGCACCGTTCATTCTGTAGTGGGCCCGAACAACATTGAGGTAATGCATCACCCCAACCATGGCCAGCGCGACATATTCGGACCTGAATATGCACCCGGTCCAGCTTTCGCGCTGGGAGAGCACCTGCAGCGAGATGGCAATCGCGAGAAACTCGAAGCGGCAATGGAAGCCCATAGGAAGGGGAGCGACCCGTTCATAACAAACCGGGCCTTCGATCCCACCGACATTTATGCCTCTACTGCTTATGATTACGCGGCGCTCGCAAACCTGAATCATTGCTGCAATCCACTCAATAACCCAAACGGGGCGCCCCGAGAAGCTTCTATTGCCGTCGCTATCTGGAACGATTTCGATCAGAACGACCTCATCGGATTCCTCACTACCTACCCCTATCTTGCTTCGAATGTACAAAAAGTCTTCGTCGATGGAACCCCGATGTGCTGCGATGGCGAAGCCACTTTAGATACAGAGTGGACCACGGCGACGGCCAATAGCTTCAGTTCATCGACAAATACGGCAAAGGTCTACGTATATGAGGGCGTCAACGGCAATGACACTTTGGACGTGCTTAATCGGATACTGACCGACAACCTGACGCGCGTGGTCAACATGAGTTGTGGAGGGGCTGAAGTATACGAAATTCCAACTCGGTCGATGGATATGTTCCATGCCGTCTTCAATCAACTGGCCGGGCAAGGCTGGACGCTGGTGGCGGCCTCCGGAGATAGCGGAGCTACGGATGACTGCGCTGATCACCTCTCGGTGAACCACCCCGCATCGGACCCGGAGGTCACGGCGGTGGGTGGAACGAATTTGGTACTCGGTTCCTCGGAGGTTGCTTGGAGTGGAGGGCCGTATGGTTGCTTACAAAATGACGGCGGCACTGGCGGCGGATGTAGCACGTACTATGCCGCTCCCAGTTATCAGACCAGTCCCGCGTGCGGGACGAGTAGCCGCAGCGTACCCGATATCGCATTGAACTCCGATTGGGTCAACAGTCCGCAAAATTTTTACTTCCAGGGGGCCTTGGTACCGACTGGAGGTACCAGCATCGCTTCACCTGAGATGGCGGGATTCGCTGCTCAAGAAAATGCATACTTGCTCTATTTGGGGAACATAGTAGGCAACACCTGTGGGGCCGCCGGAAATGCCAGCTGCGTGCCCATGGGGAACGCAAATGTCTATCTCTATGCCGAAGGGCTTAACCAACCGTTTGCGGCCCATTATCCCTTCTACGATACGACAACCGGCTGCAACGGCAACGATATTACCCAGCAATATGGACTTACGCCCTTCTGCGCCGGGTATGGCTATGACATGGTGACGGGCTGGGGCTCAGCCAACATGCTGCAGTTGGCGTGGACAGTCAACACCTATCTGGCGGGGGACTTTGGCGCTCCTACGATCACGCTCTCTGGACCACCCGCAAATCGTTGGTATAACTCCGACCAGGTCGTGAACTGGACAATCACCGACACGACCACCAATGGCCATCCTCCAAACGGCATCGCCGGTTTCAGCGCCGCTTGGGATTATGATCCCGGAGATGACTACAGCGAAGCTACGCCGGGTTCAGGCAACTCGTTCTACGCGGGACCGCAATCGCCTAATGCGACGCGCGGCTCTCTCAATCTGTCCGCTGGCGGCTTGGGTTGCCATACTCTAAATGTGCGGGCGTGGGACAATGCCGGCCAACCTACCGCTGATTCCATCTACGGTCCTTTGTGCTATGACACCGTTCCACCCGTGACTACTGTCACTCTGAACGGTACTCTATTGGGTTCCTATTACGTCCTACAAGTACAAGTCACATTAACCGCAATCGACGATCTGAGCGGAGTTGCGAGCACTATGTACCAGATCGACTCGAGCGGATGGAACACCTATACGGGGCCGTTTGTAGTAACGGCACTCGGCCCGCATACCCTTACTTTTTACAGTACGGATAATGCGGGAAATGTCGAAACGCCCAAATCGACACAATTCGTAGTCATCGGAACCACAAGAAACACGCTGACAGTTTCAAAGATTGGAGGAGGCACGGGCACTGTAACTAGCATTGATGGCGGAATAAACTGTGGAAGCGTCTGCTCCAACCGCTACTATGATGGAACGCCGGTTACCTTGAGCCCGTGGCCGGCACAAGGTTCGGAGTTCACGAACTGGGCTGGCTGCAACTCGCAGTCTCAAGAAAACTGTACCGCCGTAGTCCTCAGCGACATAACCGTCACGGCTACCTTCGTTCCCGCAACTGCGTTGCGGTTCGTCCCGGTCACTCCGTGCCGCGTTGTCGATACCCGCAATCCAAATGGAGAGTTCGGTGGTCCGCCCATCCAGGGAGGGACTTATCGGAACTTTGCCATTCCGGATCAGCTTAGCTGCGGAATTCCTTCCTCAGCAGCTGCCTACTCTCTGAACGTCACCGTCGTCCCGATTGCAACCCTGAGATATCTGACGGTGTGGCCCGCCGGGCAAGCACAGCCGGTGATCTCCACCTTGAACTCCCCGGATGGAGAGGTGAAGGCAAATGCGGCTATCGTGCCGGCAGGCACCAATGAAGCTATCAGCGTCTATGCCACCGACACGACGCAGTTAGTTCTCGACATCAATGGCTATTTCGTCAGCGACAGTTCCCAACTTGCCTTCTTCCCGCTGGCGCCTTGCCGGGTGGCCGATACCCGCAACGCCAACGGCGCTTTGGGAGGGCCATCTCTGCTCGGACGGCAAGAGCGCGATTTTCCGATCCTGACCGCCATCTCCTGCAATATACCGTCGAGTGCGCAGGCGTACTCTTTGAACTTCACCGTGGTACCCAAGACTGATCTTGGTTTTCTGACCGTGTGGCCTTATGGACAGAATCGGCCCTTGGTTTCCACCCTGAACGACCTGGCGGGGAAGGTGTTGGCCAATGCTGCGGTTGTGCCGTCGGGCACTAGTGGTGAGATTGCGGTGTACCCCAGTGATGACACGGACCTGGTTATAGACGTCAATGGGTATTTCGCCCCGGCCAACTCAGGACAAAATCCATTGTCTCTCTACACTTTACTGCCCTGCCGCCCGCTGGATACCCGGCTCACGACGGGTGCGTTCGATGGCCTGTTAACGCCCTCGGCCAATATCGCGGGTAGCTTTTGCGCAGTACCAAGTGCGCAAGGCGCCTACGTGCTGAATGCTACCGTAGTGCCGCAAGGAAGCATGGGCTATTTAACCTTGTGGCCGGACGGCACCGGTCAACCTGTAGTCTCGACGCTGAATGCCGTGGATGGGGCAATTACGTCGAACATGGCGATCGTACCAACGAGCAACGGCATTATTGATGCTTATGCGCAGGGCACGACCAACTTGATTCTGGACATCTTCAGCTACTTCGCACCGTAAGGTGAGTCCTCCGCGGTCGCGGCGATCTCCGCCAGCGTGGCCTTGTCAGCTTCCGACAGGAGCAGCCGGCCCTTGATCTGGGCTTTCAGGATATGGTTCTCCGCAGCCGAATATTCGTTTCTCATCAGCAGCTCTTGATCGACGGTGCCGGTGATGTAGGCCAGTATGCGAGCCCAGACCATTTTGTTCCTCTTGGTGTTGATCGAATTAGGGAAAAGCTGGATTGTAGGCCTTATCGAGGCGGCGGAGGAGGCAATCCGAAGAGACTAGTCGAGGCTGCAAGCCTCGCCTTTTCAATCCGTTCGATTTTCTTGACCAGGTATGTTCCGGGTTTGACACAACCCCACAACGGCACGTCGCTCTGTGCGTTTGGGCGCCGGCATCCGGTCGTGAAGTCACGCTCCACGATTAGTTCGAGGCCAGTCGATCCGCCAACGCTCGCCTCGCGCTCGTACCCAGAACAGGCGTTTCACCGGAGTTCTACGAGCGTGGTGGTACAGCGCAGCAGTACGCTCGTAAAAGCCGCGTGTATGCCACGACTCGCGAAACCCGAAGCGCTGGCAGTCAAGGTGATGGCAAAACTCATAGCAGAGGGTACTGAGCAACGTGCCGAACGAGGTGACCTGTTTCCGGATGGCGATCCGCATCCAGAGACGGATGAGCATCGTTTCGGGATCGTAGTCCCCGAACAACTCAATCGACGAACCGCTTTCGCGGACTCGAAGCGGGCGGGCAGCAAGTACTCGGATCGCGGGCTGGCGAACTAGGTAGAAATCGGATGCAACCGATAGAAACTCCGCACATGCCTGCCGAACCGATGAAGCAGTGCTGCCCTTCATGGCCGAATCGATAGACTTTGCCGACGCTCGTAATCGGTCGTCCTGGGGGACTTCCAACGCTATGAGCCGGTCGCTCTCAACAAACCTTGCCCGTAACGCTGCTGTGGTCGGCGGTCGCTCGGTAAGCATCGGTGGAGATTGTCAAGCCAGCCTGTCGAGGTGCCAGATCCGGGGTTACAACTGCTTTATCCAGTCGTCCGTCTTCATGACGCGGCTGAATCGCATCTGCTGGGTGACCAGGATCGCCCGATGCAACTCCTCGTCGGAAACCCTTCCCGCGTCGTTCTTGATTGCCAAAGTGCCGGTTCCGTCGGAAAGAAACTCTACTCCGAAGCCGAGGTGCATGGCCTGGCGTGCGGTCGTGTCGCAGCACATCTGGGTCATGTAGCCGGCAATGACAACCGTCTCCACAGCGCGCTCGCGCAGCCACGTCTCGAGTTCCGTGCCGGTAAAACTGCCGGGCAGCGACTTGTAGATGAGTACATCATGCGGTCGCGCCGCCACCTCTGGACGCAGTTCCCATTCCTTGCTCCCTTTGCGGAAGACGGGGGCGTCAGGCTGCGGTGACGCGTGCTGAATCGCGACGACCGACACCCCGTGGTCGCGCGCCGAATCCATGGCACACAGCACGTTGTCCAGACTCCCTGCGGGATATGTAATGGGCAGCTTGCCCGTGAAGTACTCATTCTGGACGTCAATAACTAACAGTGCGCGTTTTGGCTTCTCAGTCATAAAGCTCATTGTAGGACAGCAAGGTCAATGCCTTCAGCCTTTGATGGAGAACAGCCTTGGCTTGAAGTGCTTGGCTTGGCCGACCCGCCGCATCCAGTCCATTTCCTCCGCGGTCATTGGGCCCTTTTCCAACGCGTCAAGCGCGGCAGTTAGATCGGAGACTGATCTGGGTCGTCAGGCAGAGATCAACCGCCGGGTTCGTCAAATTGAACCGATAACAATCACCCGCCGAGGGGATCTTTGCACCGGCGGGCACCTTGTCCGGTTTCATCAGGTCGCCCCAACAGGTAGCAGTGAACGTCGCGATTCCGGGCCTCACCTCAGGGCTGGCAGTTTTACGAAGATGTCCCGTTCTGCGCCCGGATGCACCGCGTTGTAGCGCACATGAAGGACATCGCCATTATGGTTGGCCGTTGCCGCTGCCTGTGGCCGGTGGTAGGTCGAAACAGCGACGGCGTGTATTAGACCGCGCACCCGACCGTAGCAGGATATTTATCTTGTTCCGCTTGCAGGTAACCGGAAGCGTCTGCTGGAATTAGCATCCCATCTGCTAGCAGGAATTCAAAAATGGCCGTGTTGTCTGGAGACAAACTCTGCAATCTGCCAGAAAGAACCTCATACTGCGGATTCTTACCGTCCTTGGTACTGTCCTAGCAGATTAGGACACTACCTCGTCCTTGTCGAGCTCGGCAATTTCGCCACGAACTGCTTCCGAACCAAGAACAGAGTCTGTTGAGGTCGCGCGGAACATCCTCCAGCATTTTCAAGCCCCCAGTTAAACTCTAGTATCGCCATTGCACCCCGGCGTGACTTCCTTTCCCCCACGCCAAACAGCTACCATCGCCACCTCGACGGACCGCTACAGTGTTTTCAGGTACTCGATAATCTGCATTCGTTCTTCTGCGGATAGCTTGCGGCCGATCACGCCGTTGCCCTTCGGACCGTCGTTGAACTCGTGCCCTGCGTTCGAATTGCCGGGGAGATCGGTGCGAAACTCAGAGGCGCCTTTGAGGGGATCGGTGTCGAGACCGAGTTTGACGGCGTCGTATTGCTTGTTCCCGAGATAAAAGACTTTCGGCCGCTCTGAAACCGGTGATAGCAGCGCAAACAGGTTGGGAACGGAACCATTGTGAAGGTAAGGAGGCGTAGCCCAGATACCGTCATGGGGCCGCGCCTTGTATGCCAGCGGCGCCAGCAGTTCGTTTTCCCGGTAACCATTCCACTCTTTCTGCTGTTCCGGTGATAGCTTGAGCTCGGTGTATGCCTGATCAATCAGCTTTTGCGTAATGTACTTAAGCCCGTCGCGGGCAGATATGATCCCTTTTCCCAGCGGTCCACTATCGGCGGTCCGGTTATAAAAGTTCTGCGCTTCCTTGGGGTCGGTCCCGATCTCAGCCAGGGGAATCATGGTTACTTTGAAGAATTGTCTTCCTTCGCTGTCTGTATTATTCGTCCAATGCTCCGGCTTGCGGCCCTCGTCGGAAAGCATGGGCGGCTGGTGGCAGTGCAGGCATAGTTCGTTATAGAGTTTTTCGCCTTTGCCGGCTGCGCCGCGATCGATCTTTCCGAGAATGTCCTCCGGCCACTTTGGCGACCAGACGCCTGTCCCCGGCTCCGGGCCGCCGAGCAAAAGCTCGATCTCGTGGAGATTCTCGACGTGAATGGTGTTCTGGAACTGTTCTCCGGGATAACCTAGAAGATTGATACGCGACCGCACACCCAGCGCCTCGCCGACGTTTCTCCCCATAGGTTGCTGAATGGAGCCGTTGTATTGCACCCAATCCATCCAGGATGCATCCCAGACCGGCGGGAAGTTCACGGGGCCGTCGCCGACCACCAGGTTCTTGTTATTGTTCAGCTCGGTTCCGAAGACGAAGTTGCCGATCCGAGCCAGCGCGTCGGTACGGCCGTAACCTTCGGGGGTCGGGAAGAGATGGCGCGTCGCTTTGAACTCGGTAAAACTGGTATCGAGATAGTACTTGAGGGCCCTACGCAAGAGCACTTGGTCGGCGTGCGCGTGGTTGGGTCCAAGCACCCTGTCCGCAAATCGGCGGAAGCGCAAAGGATCGTAGTAAGTCCAGGTTATCGCGAGACCTAGGGCCTCAGTGAACTTCTGCAGATCGATCAGCGATGGACCCGCGTCTATCCGAATCGCCTTTTCGTTATAAAACAATTCGCCCGTATGGCAGGCCGCGCAAGTCATGCCGAGCACTACGGACTTCTGTCCGCTGTAGGGATCAACGAAACGATCGTCGCGCGCGAATCCCACCGGCAAGCCGTCCGGATTTTGCTGGTAGGCGGAGTCCGGAATAAAGCCGAAGCCCTGCAAGTAGGAGTTTTCCCTGAACGGAGGCGCTCCCTTGATGGTGAAACGCGGCTGCTCAAGCGCCAGAAACCATGCGTAAGGTAAGAGCTCACTTCCTTGCGCCGTGTGGTAATAGCGCCGACGCTGGTCTTCCGTCCAGTTCTGGGGAAGCCAGGCGACTTCCTTCGGCCTTTCGATCTTGGGCACCTCCAGGGTGTTGTGTATGGTGAAAATCGCAATGACCGCTGCGCATAGGGCAAACACGACCAGCAACGCCAGCGCAGTGACGACGCTGGGACGCTTGAGCATGGGTGGCTTGGGCAGAGCGGCCGTCTGCTGTTCATGCATCGGTCGTGGCTTCAGTTCGCAGGTATTTTCCGGTTCCGTGAGGTACTGCTGCGGTAGATTCTTCGGCCTGTAGGTCGGTACGTCGCGCATCCGATCAAAAACGCTTTGATGGATATGGACACCGTTTGGAATCAGCCTGGCGCGCCCCAGGTTGACCGTGATACCGCGCTTCCACTTGGGCGCAGCTTGTCCCGGCACGGGCACGGGATAGAAAAAACGCTTCGGCCAGAATTCGCCCAGCCACCAGAAGCCCTGCAGCGATTGATGCATCTGACCCTTGGGATCCGGCGGGACGTACGGAACCTCGCCACCTAACACATCGATCACCTTTTGCGGATTCAGCTGCAACCCAGCGGATTGCGCCTCGCACAACATCCAGCGCAGCGTAATCTTCGACAACCCGCTCTCAGCTTCGGCATAACTGCCACCGACATCCGAGTGGACCCCTGCGAACCACACCTGTTTTAAATTCTGACTTGTGGGCAATGGTTCATGGATCAGGTTCTGACGGAAAAACGCACGACGCTCGTCAATCGATACCGCCTGCCGCAGGACAGGAATGTCAGGCAAGGTCGCGGTGTAGGGTAAGTGGCCGCCCTTGGTGTGAATGGGATCGAGAATCCACCCCACTGAGCTCACGGTGTCCCACAGTCCCAGGAAATAGGGTGTGCAGGGGACACTGAAAGTTGTTCTGAAACCGGCGGCAATCTCGAACTTGCAGGGATCGTTGCTCTTGTAGAGTCGCAGAGCGTACGGAATCAACGCTTCATTCCCCGACGTGAGCAACCCACACATATGCAGCAATCCGCAGAGGGCGCGAGCGGTGTAAGCGCCGCGACTAAAGCCGAAGATGAAGATCCGGTCGCCGGGGTTGAACTCTCCCATCAGGAACGAATAAACGTCGGCGATGTTGTCGGAGAAGCCATAGCCGAACGCCAGCCCCCTCACCTGTGTCCACCACTTTCCCACCGCACTCAGGGCATTTCTCGCCCCCATCGTTCCGACGCCGGGATGATAGTAGGCGGTTTGCTTGTCCTGCGCGGACAACGTCCAATAGAGCTTTACAACGTTCGAGTTAGCGGAGCCATACTGATTCCCGGTTCCGTCACAGCAAACGATTATATTTCTTGGCATATTCGATCAATCTCCAAGACGCAGGGCCGAATCGCTCGTGGCAAGGTCAGCACCGGCTGAGGTAGGGCCGGTCAGTCCACGTTAAAAGAGGCCATGCACGAGGTGGGAAACAGCTGTTGATCGTACACCGTTAGTCAAGAAAGGTGTGAGAGTGCGACACACAGTACTCCCGCGAATCGGAATGCTCCCACCTGGCTGTGCCGTTCCACCTCGAGCTCTGCTGCTACACTATCCAACGACTACTCCTCCTGAAAGGATTCTCGTGAATCTAAATAACCTATTGGCAGAACTCAGGTTAGAACGCGGCCGCATCAACCAAGCGATCTCCGCACTCGAAGGACTCGCTGGCCCATCCGCTCCTCGCCGCGGGCGTCCCCGAAGTCAGAAGCTGCACCAACACTAGTCCAGAGACGACGTACGATGAGTCTTGCAGCCCGCAAGCGTATTTCTGCAGCGATGAAACAACGTTGGGCAAAATGGAAAGGCAAGTCTGCGCCGACGAAGGTTACACCGGTCTCCAAGAAGACCACTGGTCGCAAGCCAATGAGTGCAGCTATGCGGAAGAAGTTGTCGGCATTGATGAAGGCGCGTTGGGCAGAGAAGCAGAAGTCGAAAGCATAACCCGCAGGGCGTGGTCGTCCACCTTGCCCGAGAGCCCGAATTATGCTGCAACTGTCCTCAATAGCGCCTCTGCTCGATCGGTTTATGCCCAATCCGGATTTGCAGATTCGCCACAAGATCGTGGTTCGTGCTCCAGCGGCTCTCGTACTTGAGACTGCGCGGACGTTCGATTTGCGGTCCACACCACTGGTCCGCGCGATCTTCTGGCTGCGGGCGAGGATCTTGGACGCCAAGGCGGCAGCGCCTGATTGGTCGCTCGGCTTTGTCCAGGTAATGCTGCGAATGGGCTGGGGCATCCTCGCCGAGGAACCCAATCGGTGATTCGTGGCAGGTACCGTGTGTCGGCCCTGGATGGCGGATGTCGTCATGACGCCCATCCTACCCGCCCAGTTCGCTGCGTACGCCGAGCCAGATCAGGTGAAGATCATCTGGACCCTCGAGGCAGAGCCCCTTGGTGAGGCGCGCAGTCGATTCGCGACAGAGACCCGGGTCGTGGGCACCGATGGCAAGGCGCAAGCTAAGTTTCGACGCTACTGGCATCGCTTCGGCATCGGCATGGCGATGACCCGTTGGCTGCTCCTCCCCGCGATACGTTGCAAGGCTGAGCGCCGATGGCGAGCTGAAGCAGCTGTACATCTAGAGTAGACAAGACCATGGGTGCGCATCTAACGACCGGGTTCCTGGTTGGCGGTCCACTCTCCATGGGTGAGTCCAGTCACATTAGCATGTGATGGCTATCCTCCCCGGTGTCGTTACGGGGTGTATGCTGAAAATGTCGGTTTTCTCGTCATGAATCGTTTCAGGCACATCCTGGCTGCTGCTCTTGTCGCGATAGCCGTTGTCTCCGCGGCAACGCCGGCATTGGTGTGTCTGGTTCGTGGGAAGTCTATGCCGGCCGGACATTCCTGCTGCCTGCCTGCCAATAAGATTGAGGACGGCCGTCCGACGCAGACGGAAAACTCGTGTTGTGTCACCGCGGAGCGTGAGGATCCATCAGCACCAGCCGGCATTTTCAAGTGCGCGCCACCTGCCGCAATGGCTGTCGCGTATAACGAAGATGCTGTTCTCTACAGATCCCAGTTCTTCTCGTCAGCGCCAGTTGACGACGCTTCACCCCCCGGTTCTAGAAGCCCCTCCGTCCTGAGAATCTAGCCCACTTTCATTGTCTCCTTTACGGCGCATACGTGCGTCTCCGACTAACTCTGTTTCGGAGGAACCATGAAAGTCCTACGTGTATTTGCACTCATATTGATTACGGCCAACCTCGCGCTGGCCGACGACCCTTTCGCTGAAAGCAACATCCTGCTCAGCGCAGTGACCCAGCATCAGCCACCGTCTCCGACGTCATCGGTCACGCTCACCGAATTGCAGGAGATGGCGATGCGCAGCAACCCTGAAATACGCATTGCGGTGCGGCGGCTTTCGGTTGCCCAGTCTCGTGTGCCCGGAGCTGGAGCGCTGGACGATCCCGTGTTCATGTACCGGGACTGGGGCACACCTCTGAAGAAACCATGGGACCTGAACCAGGCCCAGAACATGTTCATGTATTCGCAGACGCTTCCTGGGCCGGGCAAGCGCGGCTTGCGGTCGGAAATCGCGGGCAAGGAGGTGGACGTCGCAAGAGCGGAACTCGAAGCCGTGCGTCGCGATGTCAGCGCACGCGTGAGCCGGGCCTTCTACGATCTGCTGCGCAACCATGACGAACTTCGCATTCACGACCAGCAAGTCATCATCGCCCGCCAGGCGCTCGAAACTGCGCGGGTCAAGTACACCGTGGGCCGAGTACCCCAGCAGGACGTACTCAAGGCGCAAGTCGCGCTAACGCGCCTCGCCGAGCATTTGAACTCGCTGGCCGAGGATGGCGATCTGGCCGGCGCCACGTTGAATTCACTCATCGGTCGCGATCCCTCCGAACCGCTCGAAGTCATCGGGCAATACAGTCTGCCGGCGAGTCTTCCATCGCTGGCTGAAATGGAGAAGGTGGCGCTGGACAACCGTCCCGAGCTGACCGCATTTTTCAGGGAGATCGAACAGTCGGAAACAAGAACCAAACTGGCGCAAAAGGGTTACACCCCCGACTACACCATCTCCGCCGGATACATGCTGACACCAACGGGATCGACCTACCGCAACAACTACATGGCAGAGTTTGGTCTCAGCCTGCCGTGGCTGAACCGGCGCAAGCATGATGCGGAAATCAGCGAGGCGCAGGCGCTAACTCTGGAGCAGCGGGCAGAGTACGACAACCAGCGTGCGCTCGTCTTCCTGCAAATACAGGAAGCGCTGGTCAAGGCCAGGACCGCTTACCGCAATCTCTCTCTCTATCGCGACACCCTCAGGCCCCAGGCCGAAGCCACGTTCAAGGCGACAGTGACGGCCTACAAGAACGACCGCACCGATTTTCTCAACCTGCTCGACTCGCAAAACATGACGCTCGAGGTCGAGTCTTCCTACTTCAAGAATGCAGCCGAATTTGAATCGCGCCTCGCCGATCTTGAGCGCGCGGTTGGCGCCTCAATTTCTCGCGATGACGGCGCCCGCGAAACATCTCCGGAGGTGAGCGATGACATTGAATAATCGACAGTCTCTTTTTGTTGGGCTTGGCATCGGTCTGCTGATCGCCGTTCTGGTCGGCGGTGCGGTGACGATAATCAATCGAGCTTCGCACAAGCACGCCGCCGCTGCTGCAACGTCCGAGGGTGACAAGGGATCGGCTACGCCGGAGAAGTCGCAGCCGGCCATGGATTCGGGCACAGAGCCGGGCTCGACGGTCGAGCTTACTGAGGACGAGCAGAAAGCCGCTGGGGTGCAGATCAGCGAAGTGCGCCACCAGCGCCTGACGACCGAGATCAGCGCGTTCGGTCGTGTGGAAGAACCGGAGTCCCGCCTCTCCACCATCAGCGCCCGGGTGGCAGGGCGCGTCGACAAGCTCTACCTGCAATACACCGGCCAGAATGTTCAGCGAGGGCAGGCAATCGCGGAGATCTACAGTCCTGAGTTGCTATCGGCTTCCGAGGAGTACAAGCTCGCCCTGGACAGCCGCAGCCAACTCAAGGCTGCAGCAGAACCAGAAGCAATTCAAGCCGCAGATGACCTGGTGTTGGCCAGTCGCCGCCGCCTAGAGCTGTGGGGCATGACGCCCCAACAAATCGAACAGATCGCTGCCGGCCACAGCAACCCTGATGTCACCGTGTACTCCAGCGCCTCTGGCACCGTGGTGGAGCGGAAAGTCACGCAAGGGCAATACGTGAATGCTGGAGACCTGTTGTATTCCGTCGCCGATCTCAGCACGGTTTGGGTGAAAGCCGACGTGTACGAGTCGGACCTGCCTCAAATTCGCGCGGGACAGCCGGTGGAGATAACCTCCGACGCTCTGTCTGGAAAAATGATCCACGGGAACGTCGAGTTCATCGAGCCCCAAGCCTCGGTCGAAACCCGGACGGTGCCGGTCCACGTTCACGTTGCCAACCCCGGAATGCGGCTTCACCCCGGCATGTTCGTGCGGGCCGTCTTCAACGAACGTCAGGAGAATGCGCTGGTAATACCACGCTCCGCGGTTCTCGACACGGGCACCCGCAAGCTGGTCTATGTCGCGAAACAGAATGGGGTGTTTGAGGCGCGTGAAGTCCAGACCGGGACGCCCAGCAACGATCTGTTCCCGGTGATCTCCGGAGTGAAGCCAGGTGAGCGGATCGTAACCAACGGCAACTTCCTGATCGACTCCCAAACCCGCCTGACCGGCGGCATGACCGGACTTTTTGGAGGCTCCAAGGAATTCGGCGATCACCAAACACCGGGCGGTGGCACACCCGAACAGCCGAGCCCGAAGGCCGCCAAGATCACCTACCGGATGGACCCCGACTTACTGAAGGGAGCAGCGCCAGCAGAGTTTTACGTGCAGCTCGTGGATGCGACTGGCAAGGCCATCACCGATGCGCAGGTAAAAGTCACGCTGGTGATGCCCGCCATGCCATCCATGAATATGCCCGAAATGCGGGCTACCGCCGATCTCTCGTGGAACGGCAAGGAATACGGCGGGACCATCAATGTACCCACGGCAGGTTCCTGGACCACAACCATCGAGGCCACCCGCGGCGGCCAGCTGCTGGCTTCGCAACACGTTCGCCTGACGGCGCGTTAAGGAGCGGCGATGATCAACCGAGTCATTGAATTTTCTTTACGGAACCGCTTCTTGATCGTGGGCGCCTACATCGCTTTCGCCGTCGCAGGCTATTGGGCGATGATGCACACCCCGGTCGACGCCATACCCGATCTGAGTGAGAACCAGGTCATCGTCTTTAGCGACTGGCCGGGGCGCAGCCCGCAAGAAGTTGAGGACCAAATCACCTACCCGATGACGGTTAATCTTCAGGGACTGCCCGGCGTCAAGACCGTGCGCTCATCGTCTGCGTTTGGCTTCTCGATGATCAACGTCATCTTCGAGGACAACGTTGACATTTACTTCGCCCGGACCCGCGTGCTGGAGCGCCTGAGCCTCGCCGCCAGCTTCCTCCCGGCCGGAGTCACTCCGATGCTGGGGCCCGACGCAACTGGGGTGGGGCAGGTGTTTTGGTACACGGTTGAAGGGCCTTACGATAGCGGCACTCTGCACTCCATTCAGGATTGGTTCATCAAATATCAACTCAGCTCTGTACCGGGCGTGGCGGAAGTTGCCAGCATCGGCGGCTTCGTTCGTCAGTACCAGATCGATGTCGATCCGGTGAAGCTACGCGCCTACAACATCCCTCTGCGGGAGGTTCTGTCGGCCATCGAACGCAGCAACAATAATGTCGGCGCGAAAGTCATGGAGGTGAACGACGCCGAGTACATGATCCGCGGAATTGGACTGATTCGCGGAGTGCAGGACATCGAGAACACCGTTTTGTCGGCGGGCAATGGCACGCCCATTTACGTGCGCAACGTGGCATCGGTCCAGCTGGGACCGGAGTTCCGTCGAGGCGTACTCGACAGCGGTGGCAAGGAAGCCGTCGGTGGAGTGGTTGTCATCCGCTACGGCGCGAACCCACTGGAAGTCATCAAGGCCGTCAAGCAGAAGCTGGCTGCCTTGCAGTCCGGGCTACCCAGAGGAGTCACGGTAGTTCCGTTTTACGACCGCAGCACGCTCATCGACCATGCAGTCGATACCCTGCGCCACGCACTGATCGAAGAAATCATTCTGGTTACGCTGGCCCACGTGGTTTTTCTGTGGCACTTCCGCAGCATTCTGATCGTTACTCTGCCGCTTCCTCTGGCGGTCCTGAGCGCCTTTCTCTTCATGAAAGGAGTCGGGATTTCCTCCAACATCATGTCGCTGGGAGGAATCGCAATCGCTATTGGTGTGCTGGTCGATGCCGGAATCGTCATGACGGAGAACGTTCTCCGGCAGGCGGAAAAATTCACCCAAGAGCATGGCGACTATCGCCCACATATCTGGCAGATCACGCTCGATGCAGCCAAGGTGGTTGGCCGGCCAATCTTTTTTGCCATGATCATCATCATTCTGGCGTTTGTCCCCGTGTTCGCGCTCACCGGCATGGAAGGCAAAATGTTCCATCCTCTTGCCTTCACCAAGACTTTTGCCATGATCGCCTCCACGCTCATGGCAGTAACGCTGGTGCCCGTTCTCTGCACGTTCCTTATCCGGGGGAAACTCCATCGGGAGGATGAAAATCGGGTAATGCGGACGCTACGAGCCATGTATCGTCCAGTGCTGGGCTGGGCGCTGCGCCATCGTGCCCTGACGCTCGCCGCCGCGGGCCTGCTCTTTGCGGCCGCACTCTACACCGCGACGACGATAGGCTCTGAGTTCATGCCGCCGCTCGATGAGGAGACGGCGCTCTTCATGCCCATCACCGATCCGCGCATATCGCTCACCAAGGCCACAGAGATCATGCGCCAGCAGGACAAGATCATCGCCGCTGATCCTGCGATTGAAAAGGTTGTGGGGAAAATCGGGCGGGCTGAAACCGCGACCGATCCGGCCCCCATCAACATGTCGGAGACCATGCTCATTCTGAAGCCCAAAGACCAATGGCCGAAGGGCGTGACCAAAGATGCCATCCTGCAGCGGCTCGACGAAAAGCTGCGCATTCCCGGCGTCACCAACATTTGGACCCAGCCCATCCGCAATCGGATTGACATGCTCTCAACCGGGATTCGCACCCAAGTCGGCGTCAAGGTCTTCGGCCCGGATTTGCAGCAGATCGAGCGCATCTCGGAGCAGATCGAACGTGAGGTTCGCAATGTGCCGGGGGCGGTCGACTTGTACGCCGAGCGCATCACCGGCGCTCCCTATCTGGAGATTGACATCAACCGTCCGGCGGCCGCGCGATACGGAATCAACATTCAGGACGTGGAAGACGTCATCGAGACTGCCATCGGCGGCAAGAACCTGACTACGACCATTGAAGGGCGCCAACGGTTTCCGGTTCGAGTTCGATATGCCCGCGATTTTCGCGAAAACGTTGAAGACTTGAAGGATGTTCTGGTCGCAGCTCCCAACAACGCCCAGATTCCCCTCGGCATGCTGGCTGACATTCGCACGGTTATGGGACCGGCGATGATCTCAAGCGAAAACGGGCTGCTGCGTGGGACCGTGCTGATGAACGTCCGCGGGCGCGACGCCGGCGGATTTGTTGACGAGGCAAAACGGACCGTGGCACGACGGGTGAAGCTGCCCGCCGGTTACTACATCGAGTGGAGCGGCCAGTACGAGAACCAGATTCGCGCCAAACGGCGGCTCGAAATCGTCATTCCCGTCGTATTCCTGATCATCTTTCTCCTGCTTTACAAGACCTATGACTCAGCCAAAGAAGCCTTGCACGTCATCCTGGCTGTTCCGTTTGCCCTCACTGGAGGTGTGTTTCTTCTCAAACTGCTCGGCTACAACTTTTCCGTCGCTGTGTGGGTCGGGTTCATCGCGCTCTTCGGAACGGCGGTTCAAACCGGCGTAATCATGGTAATTTACCTGGAAGAAGCTGTCGCCCGAAAAAGAGCGGAGGGAGCACTGACTCGGGAGGGACTGCACCAGGCCGTCATCGAAGGCGCATTGCTGCGCTTAAGACCGAAGGTAATGACGGTCGCAACCGTGGTAGCCGGATTGCTCCCGCTGATGTGGACGACCCGAACCGGCGCAGAGGTCATGAAACCCCTGGCAACGCCCGTTCTCGGCGGAATGATCAGCTCGCTACTGCATGTCCTGATTGTCACGCCCGTGATCTTCACATGGCTGCGCGAGCGCGAGATCAGGCGGCAATCCAAAGTGGCCCACCCGTGAGCTGATCTACCTGATCCCGGAGTGTGACACGGAGGAGGACGTCCGCGAAGTCTTGGAGGAATTGTGCGAGGAGATTTTCGCTGCGCAATTGGCAGGTTGGTTCCGAGACGAAGAGTCCTGGCCGCAAGACCTCGGGTTCGATGCCTTCTGCTGTTGGTTTGATTTCCACCACCATTCAATGCTGGTGGACCTCTGCGATGAACCGCTAATCGACGAACTTGATTGACTGATTGGGTGTGTCGTGCAGCAAAAAACGATGCGATCTATTTTTGGCGAACGACAGGTACGGCCAGAACTATAGACGTCACGCGCAGCAGCACCCGGTCTCTGGGGAGTAAGCGATTTGAGCGTAAGACTCCGGTGGTGCCGATCTAGCATCGAAGCCGGGAGTTTGGGAAGAAGTTGTTTTTGTGGAATTCGTCCCGACCAGCATGACGCTGACGATGCTTCGCACCGGTTGCTTTAGTGCAGACTACGCCTCCTTCATGGGAAGCTTCCGCGCGGGATCTGTGATTGCATCGATTTTAACGGCATAGCTTGAACGCGCAGTGATGTCCGCATCGGTGATCAGGTGAACGTCGAGCAGGCCTTCCGTCCGATACCCGGTTCGCAGGAAGTTGATTTCGCTGAGGCAACGGCTCCAGCCTTCCAACCAGAGCAGTAATTCTCTCTTCTGGTTTTCTGCGCCCTGTAAGTGCAACAGCAGATCGATGTCGCTATCCGGACCTGCGGTTGCGTTCTTCGTGCTGCCGATGAGGTAGAACGCCTTGACACCGAACAACTGCGGATCGACTTGGGCCGCGATCCTCTGCGCCATCCGAAACCGCCAACGCCAGTGTTCCTCGCCGGTACGATCAACAACCTCGATGTCCGATTCAGCTTGTCCCTCGCGTCGTAAGGGGGAGGAAAGGTAAGCCACCGCCCGGTCCGATTCCGCGTTCATCAGTACTCGCAAGATCAGGCCGTCGCTCTCCTTAGGGACATCGATTACGCGGAGCGTGTCGGACAGGTGAGCAAATTCTGGAAGCAGTTCCACGAGTACGCTGGGTGCACCGCGCAGAAACTCCTCCTTAAACGCTGTCTGGGGGTCATCCGGATAAAGCGGCAGATAACGAATCGACGCTTCTACCAGGTCTTGAAAAAAATGGGTGCCGAAGGAGAGGTCGGGCAGGTAGTTTCCTCGCTGTCGGGCGACTTCGATCAACATGGCAGTGTTGTTGATGTCGGAGTACGTGACCGGAACACCAAGCTTGATGTCCCCGCGGCTTCCCCAGCGTCCCGGACCGATCAAGATAAACTGCCGCTTGGGCAACAACTTGTTCAGTCGTCCGACCGCGCGTCCAACATCGCGCATGTCGGCCTGGTCCGAAAGCTGGCTGTAGCGCTCCAGGTCCACATACACGATGTGCGTGATCTCCGGCACCTTTCCATTCGAGACGAAGCGGTTTGCCGAAAATATCATCTTGTCCGTCGGCAGATTCTGCGGGATTGAAACCGGGACC
>Ga0116130_1000784_pt1 | contig 19365 bp, 17 predicted proteins | sample June2015DPH_17_5_FD_89733 | JGI IMG/M metagenome (GOLD analysis project Ga0116130, IMG submission 89733) | Peatland microbial communities from SPRUCE experiment site at the Marcell Experimental Forest, Minnesota, USA - June2015DPH_17_40 | ecosystem: Environmental > Terrestrial > Soil > Wetlands...
AGGCAGATCGTCAGGGTCAACTTTGACAGACTTTTAAGAACGGATCGCATTTCTGCGCCTCCAACGCGGCGATCAAACCCGAGGTTTGGCGTGGCCGCCTCAACATTCTGCGGGCGCCGCCCCATCGTCCAAGAAAGCAAAGGTTGGGTAGTCTTCCTGTCCGTCAGATACTCGCCGGCGGGCGAACGATTTCTACCGAGCACTTGGCATGGCGAGCGACAAATTCGGCCACGCTGCCGAGCAAGAAACGCTGGATGCCTCTCTGCCCATGCGAACCCACGACGATCAGATCGGCGTGCCACTCGGCGGCAGCATCGATGATCGTATCTCTAACGTCACCTACCTCGACGGCGGTGTCCACCTTGAATCCTGCGCTCTGCAACTCCTTGGCAAAGCGCTCGACCAACTCGTGGGCCGGCTTCTTCTGACCCTCCAACTCGGGAGCGTAGCCTGGCGCCATTTGCGGTGGGGCCGGCGCACTCGGCTGCAACACGTGCAAGACGCGCACCTCGGTATTCTCCGTGCGAAACTGCGCGACCATGGCCCTTAACACATCCCCGGAAAACTTCGAGTCGTCAATTCCCGCGAGGATTTTCATGGCTCCTCCTCTTTCTTGAGCAGCAACAGGGTACCACGGCGAAACGAAATACTCTGACCGGCGGGCGCCCACCCAAACATTCTGCGGACGGCCCACCCTTCGGCGCCGCTCAGGGCAGGCTCCAAACAAAACCGGCTTGGATGGGATAGTTCCGTGATCCTTGCTGTCAACAGCCTATCGCCCGGCCTCCTCGATCACTTCCACAGTGGCGTTGTTTTGTCGCGTAACTAGCTTTCATTTGTGCGAAGACTGTCGAATCCCAGCTCCCTCCCGCCGGCCCGCAAAAATTGAAAGCAACCTTTTCGAAGGAGAATGCATCTACGGGGGGAAAATCCCCCGAGGAGGGGGCGAAAATGCTTAAGCATATCGCTGTATTCGCAGTAGCTGCAATCCTCGCCCTGGCTGTTCTCGGCCTGGGCGTTTCCACGAAACCGGCGGCCACGGCGGGGTCCTGGCAGGTGGACAGCCGCCATTCCGCTGCGCAACTTATCACGGACGGGACAACGGATTACGGGAAAACGAAATTGGACTTTACCCTGGGTTTCGGAAGAGTTTATGGAGAAATGAACATCAATGACGCCGATCCCACCAAGTCCAATATTGTTTTCGCGTTCTATCCCTCTACCGCTATGTCACCCATGATTGCTGAAAATGGAAAATTTCTAAGCGAATGGTTGGCGAACCAGGCCAACAACACGCTGGTGTGTTTCCATTCCAAGACCGTCCAGCGGACCGCTGACGGCAAGCTGCAAGCTACCGGGGAATTGGCGGTAACGCGGGTGGACCGCAACGTCGACGCGACGCCGAGTGAGGCCTATTCCGGACCGGTCTATGGCCCGCCGATGGTCCACCGCGTTGCGCGCGAAGCTACTTTCGTTTTCGACTTCCCGGCTGCCGATGGGAAGGAGCAAAAAGACGGCGGGATCCAGGCGTCGTCCTCGTACGCCCTGTACCGCGAGAATTTCCCCCAGTTGGTGAGAGTAGTGGTCGCTACCTACTGGCCGCCCGTGGTGGAGGATGAAAACTGTCAAGCCCCAGCCGGCGTGAGTGAAGACTATCGCGGCTTCCGGTGCACGGGAATGTTCATGGAAGCTTCTGGCCTTCCCCCAGCGCCTGGCGTGGCCGGAGAGGACTACTCTGGTACCCCGCCGAATTTCAACGCTGTTGCTGGAAACCACCTGAACATTATCCTTCACCTGCGTTTAATGGCAAAGGCCTCCGCAGAACCAGCGGCAGGCGGCAACTAGTCTAGTGCGGCATGTCAAATTGGCGGCCCTGAGGTGAACCCTTCACTTAGAGCACAAGCTCGTTCTTCCAGGAAGGAGAATGATCATGTCCGAAGATATCAACCATGATCGCCGCCGCTTTTTGGGCACTGCGAGCATGACCATCGCCGCCGCCCATCTCGGCATGATGGGTCCTGCGAATGCGCAGTCCAGCAAGACAAAACCGGCAGATCTGCCGACGGTTAAGCCGGGGACGAACACCTCGTTCGGCCCGCTGAAGCAGATCGATGCCGGCCTGCTGAATGTTGGATACGCGGAAGCCGGCCCCACCACTGGTCCTGCGGTCATTCTTCTGCACGGATGGCCTTACGACATTCACAGCTATGTCGATGTCGCCCCTTTGTTGGCCAAGGCGGGTTACCACGTAATCGTGCCGTACCTGCGCGGCTATGGCACGACGCGATTTCTTTCCAGTGAAACGGTCCGCAATGGCCAGCCGTCGGTGGTCGCCATCGATATCATCGCCTTGATGGTTGCTCTTAAGATCCAGCAGGCGGTCCTCGCCGGTTTTGATTGGGGAGCGCGGACGGCCAACATCATCGCGGCGCTCTGGCCGGAACGCTGCAAGGCGCTCGTCTCCGTGAGCGGCTATCTGATCGGCAGCCAGGAATCCGGCAAGATCCCGTTGCCGCCACCGGCTGAGTTCCAATGGTGGTACCAGTTTTATTTTGCAACCGAACGCGGCCGTGCCGGATATGAGAAATACCGGCACGATTTTTCGAAGCTCATCTGGCAACTCGCTTCGCCGAAATGGAACTTCGACGACGCCACGTTCGATCGCAGTGCAGCGTCGTTCGACAATCCGGACCACGTCGCGATCGTGATCCACAATTACCGCTGGCGGCAGGGACTGGCGGAAGGCGAGCCGAAGTATGACGATCTGGAAAAACGGCTTGCCGAAGGCCCGGTAATCACCGTGCCTACCATTACTCTCGAAGGCGATGCCAACGGTGCGCCACACGCGGACGGCAGTTCCTATGCCAAGAAATTCTCGGGCAAATATGCGCACCGGATCATCAAGGGCGGCGTCGGGCACAACCTGCCGCAAGAAGCCCCGGAGGCATTTGCCAAAGCCGTCGTTGAAGTCGACGGTTATTGATCGGCGTTAGCCTGCTTGGTCTCTCCGCGGACTGGCCCACGCAGTCCGCGGGACAGTACAAGTAATCATTGTTGGAAAGGGATCTTTATGCCAAGACTTCTACCCGCAAGAACTATGAGAATCATGATCACCGGCCTGGTCGCAGGGTCAGTACTCATGGCGGCGTCAGCTGCCGCCGCGCAAAGTGCTCGGCAAGTGTGTGGACCCGCCTCGGTCATCCCGCTCACCGCCAGTGAGCCACCGGCGAAGATCGTCATCGATCCTCCGCTGGCCGAACCGCTCGCCCGGGGAGTGGCGGTCATCCAATATTGTGCTCAGAACCTGCACATTGTGCCGGTGTTCGGCGCCAATGCTCTGGCTGTCTCGCCGCGCGTCGGACACATTCATGTGAGAGTCGACGATGCCTCATGGGTGTGGGCCGATGCGAGTGGTAACCCAATCATCCTGCAGGGTCTGCTCCCCGGTCCGCACAAAGTGCTCATTGACTTGGTTGATGCGAACCACCATACCCTCGACCAAGGTGTAGTCACATTTGTCGTTCCAGAAAAAATTGCGGCCGAAAAGCATCAGTGACGCGGACGGAGCACGGTGAAGCGCGCCTATTCAAGGACAGGGAAGAATGGAAGACAACACCGATTTCAAGTGCGCTTAACAACACCGAACCCGCGATCAACCCCCATAGGAAACGGATCGCACTATCAAGTAACGCATAGGTTAAATAAGCATATTGGAAGGAGGGTATCGTATGAAACGGATCGCTTTCTTGCTGGTTGCAGTGGCAACAGTGGCCGGCGTTGTCGCCTTCACGGCCCGCGCATCTGGACGTGCCGATGAAGATGCCGTCCCGATCTTCGGAATCAAAATTCCCCCCGGATACCGCGACTGGAAGTTGATCTCCGTGGCCCACGAAGAAGGCAACCTCAACGATCTTCGCGCCATTCTCGGCAACGATATAGCGATCAAGGCCTATCGGGAAGGAAAGCTGCCGTTTCCCGACGGCACAATCATTGCCCGGCTGGCCTGGAGTTATGTCCCATCGGAGGAAAACAACAAAGTCTTTGGCCGTCGCCAATCTTTCGTTCCCGGGCCCCAACCGGATTGGTATCTTCAGCTCATGGTCAAGGACTCAAGAAAATACGCCGCGACGGGCGGCTGGGGTTTCGCCCAATTTGATAAAAGTGGCAAACCAGCCGACGAGGCGAAGCTCAAAACCTGCTTCCCCTGCCACGAGCCTGTCAAGGCTCGCGACTTTGTCTTCACCCATTACGCACCTTGATACCAATCGCTCCGTTCAGTCAAAGCGAAATCAGCAAGTGCGCTTCAACAATGACTCAATGATTCATAGGAGGACTTATGGTAACGACAGCAGTCGCGGTAGGAACGATGAGGGTGGCACAAGTTTCCAGTCCCGGAGCAGATTTTGAGATCGTCGAGCGCGAGATTCCCAAGCCGGACGCAGGACAGGTGCGCATCAAAGTGCAGGCCTGTGGCGTTTGCCACAGTGACGTGCTCACGAAAGAAGGTCTCTGGCCCGGGATTCAGTATCCGCGCGTTCCCGGGCACGAAGTCGCAGGCGTCATCGACGAAGTGGGCGCCGGTGTTTCCGCGTGGAAGAAGGGGCAGCGTGCCGGTGTTGGCTGGCACGGCGGCCAGGACAACACATGTCGCGAGTGCCGGCGGGGAGATTTTCGTAATTGCCGGAACGTGAAAGTTTGTGGCATCAGCTATGACGGCGGATACCAGGAATACATGGTCGCTCCCGTGGAAGCACTCGTGCCGATACCGGAAACGCTAACTGACGTCGAAGCAGCGCCGCTGCTCTGCGCCGGAATCACTACCTACAACGCGCTGCGGCACAGTGGTGCGTTGCCCGGCGACCTGGTTGCGGTACAAGGTATCGGCGGCCTGGGTCATCTTGGGATTCAATTCGCGCAGAAGTTTGGTTATAAGGTCGCGGCGATCGGTCGCGGCCCTGAAAACGCCGCGCTCGCAAAGAAACTGGGAGCGAGCGTGTACATCGACAGCAAATCGACGAACGCAGCCGAGGCATTGCAGAAGCTGGGCGGCGCACGGGTAATTCTGGCGACGGCCCCGAGCTCGAAAGCGATGTCCGAGTTGATCGACGGTCTGGGCCCGAACGGCAAGCTCATGGTGATTGGTGCGACCTCGGATCCCATTGAGGTCACGCCGCTACAGCTCATCAATGGAAGTCGAACCATTCAGGGCTGGGCCTCGGGAACAGCCGCCGATTCGGAAGACACACTGCGCTTCGCCGAACTGACCGGCGTGCGTCCCATGATTGAAACTTATCCACTCGAGAAAGCGGCCGAGGCTTACGCGCGCATGTTGAGCGGCAAGGCAGAGTTCCGCGTTGTTCTGACGATGTGAGGTTGGCAACAATGCTGAGACGTACGCAGGCGACGTGTAGCCGGCTATTGGCACAGGCAGGTCAAGTAACGGGCGAGGTGCTCCACGTGGATGGTGGTTCTCACGCTGGCCGTTGGTAGCCGCCAGATAGTTCACGTTCCGCCGCGATCGTTAGGGGAACAGAACAGCTATCTTATCCCCCAGGTTCCAGCAATTGCATATTTCCTTCTATCGGCATTCGCATATCCGTAATATCGGAGTGAACAAGCGCTCCCTTCTCGGGCAAAGCTCAAGAGACCATACCCAGACGCTGTGTGAACATCTGAGGATACATCCGCCCTTCTAGCTGCCTCAGCACAGTTATTTTCCACGGCAGTCCACCCCTCCGCCGTAAGTTCAGTGTTGAAGAACTCACACACTGTTCGTGGATCACGTGAGGAGAGCAGCATCCGGGATACAAATCCGCTCCGAGGTTTATGCCCGGTCTGTACGCTTTCCTGTACCGTCGATGGGGGAAGAGGAAGCGCATTGACGATATGCTCCAGCGCACGCTGTCTTCGGGTTGACTCGGGCCATGATATGAGATAATCGAGCCCCATAAGAGCTAAGAGTACGAACAGGATGCATAGGCGGACACGCGTGCGCTTTCTGGCCCTCTGCTGCTCTACAGAGAGTTGATCGAGTTCACGAAAGTCTTCCATTTCTTCCTTCAACCAGTGCGAAGCCCTATTCACAAGTAAACTAAGGAATCAGGCGGGTGGCCCACCCTTTTCCCCGAACATTCTATGGTCATTGTCTAGGTCGCCTCTTGGACTTGGGTGCCCCACCCTTGTCGCCCGCCTTTGGCGACAGGGTGGGAGACAACTTCTGCGCCACGATCTGCTTTAGCATCTGGATGGCGACCGCCAGACTGCTGTGCTCCGGCTCGCTTACCAGCAGATGAACGTGTTCCGGCATGACCACATAGCCGAAGACACCCAGATCATACCAGCGGCGCTCGGTCGGGTGGCCCACTCATTCCTGTACTTGGAATGAGTGGGAACTGCTGATTACTCATCCGACTGTTGCACCGCATCACCCTTCTCTCCCACACATTCGAAAGCCGCGAATGTGTGGGGCACCCCCACCGGCGTCTTCAGCATGAGCAATTGGCTCGAATATGTCTATCGCGAAATCCCGCGGATTGTGTATACTCTGCGGAATTGGCTGGCCGCAAAACGCATAGTTCCAACGATCTGCCGCCAGCACGGGCCCTTCGATTCCGTTGGTCAATTCCACAAGCTGAGGATGTGCCTTCAATATGTCAACTGCGCCTGTCGCACAGCCGCCTGTCTCCTGGATGCGACCGAAATATCTGCTCTTTGCCTTCATCGGCCTGATGATGGCTTACGTTCTCCGCCACAACGAAAGTTTTCTCGTCAATCGGGCAGACCCGGTGTGGCAACACTATGAACCGTTCAAGTGGTGGCTGCTGCCGCATGGCCTGGCGGGAGCCTGCGCGCTGCTGCTCGGCCCTATGCAGTTTTCCGACCGGCTGCGCCAGCGCTACGCCAAGCTGCATCGCGTGGCAGGCAGAATCTACGTGGTAGCGGCGTTGATTCTCGCGCCCCTCGGCGCCTATATCCAGTACTTCACCGAACGGATGAGCGCACCGCGGTCGTTCACCATTGCCGCGGCGGTGGATGCGGTATTGTTGATGTTTACCACCGGAGTCGCGTTTGCGTTCATCCGTCAGGGCAAAATCCAGCAACACCGCGCGTGGATGACTCGCAGCTTCGCCGTGGCGCTGGTCTTTGTGGAAGTGCGGGTAATTGGGGGCGTCACCGGATGGGACAACCTCGGCATCGCCGCCACTGAGACCATTGTCTGGAGCTGCCTGGCCTTCTCCATCCTGGCTGCGGATGTGGTCCTGCAATGGCAGGAGCTGAGGCGTTCACGTCCTCTCGCGGCCAAGGCGAAGGCAGTAGCGGCACGCTAGAGATCAGCGCGGCGGTCCACGGATTTCGTTTGCTCAAAGTCCCGCTCGACTCAAACAGACTGTCTTCGAACATACCGGCGCTCCTTGCATTCACTACAGACACCGGCCACTCGAAATTAGCTCCCGCTTCAGCTTGGTGTGAGCCATCGCATTGGTGCGCGGGAAAAACCGTTGGCGGGAGTCCTGCATTTGTGCGCGGGTAGGACCGTTGGCGGGAGTCCCGCATTTGTGCGCGGGAGGAGGAGTGCGGGTGCCCCATCCTTTCGCCCGTCGGGTGCCCCATCCTTTCGCCCGCCTTTGGCGAAAGGGTGGGAGGAAAAAACTGGTGAGGTCGTAAACTGCGGCGTTGACGAAATTGAGCAGTGCCGGGTGCCCCATCCTTTCGCCCGCCTTTGGCGAAAGGGTGGGAGGAAAAAAGTGTTGGGGTCGTAAACTGCGGCGCTGACGAAATCGCCCAGTGTCCCATCGCGCTGTCTTTTGGACGCCTAGCGCCATCCGCCTTTTGGTGGGAGCCCCCTGCTTTAGCAGGGGGAGCTGGACTTCAGTCCAGCGGAAAAGCGCTCAATTACAAAATGGGCTTTCGCCCGGGGATTTCTCCATCCCAGCGCTAAAGCGCAGATCGAAGTCGAACTTCTATCGGAGCGCTGAAGCGCTCCTTCCCCCGCATAAATGCGGGGGCTCCCACCGAGAAGTACACTTTCAACCGCATTCCCATTTCGCGCCGAGTGCCGCATCCTTTCGGCCGCCTTTGGCGAAGGGGTGGGAGGAGAAAAGTGGTGAGGTCGTAAACTGCGGCGTTGACGAAATTGAGAAGTGCCCCAGGTTCGCGTCCGTCCTTTGGACGCTAACCTGGGCTGGCGGCGATAACCACTGAAGGTGATGCAATGCGGGGATTCGTGAAACCGCCTCAGACCACGTGGCAGGAACGCAATCTACACTGCGGCTACCCAGTGCAGTGACCCAGGTTAGCCCAACACAGGGGCGAACCTGGGGTGCCAGGTCTGGGGCATCCGCCGGAAGAAATCGTAATCTTTACGAGACAGCACGGAGCACACGGCTCACAACATAGTCGATGTCGGCTAGTTGATGTTCCCACACCCTAATGACATGCCATCCAGCGGACCGGAGCAAGGAACGTTGTCGCTTGTCCCGATCTTTGTTGTCTTGAATCTTTTCCCGCCACCAGCGACTATTTGTCTTCGGCACCCTGAAGTGCCGCGGGCAACAATGCCAGAAGCACCCGTCCACAAAGACACAGACGTGCCGTTGGCGGAAGACAAGATCGGCAGTACAGCGCACGTCGTCAATCGGCCTCACGTTCTGTTGAAACCGAAGCCCCGCTTTGCGCAATGCGCCGCGCAGCGTCTTTTCTGGCGATAGGTCGCCGCCGTAGTTGGCAGTCATCACCCTGCGAACAAATGCGGATGAGGCAGCGGGCGCGCGGGAGCGGATGGACCTCCTCGTCATGGCGTAGGGAGGTGGTTCGCGGCGTCAGGAGGCAACTCGTCAGTGCCAGTGCCGAGTTCCGCTTTCTCGTCGCGTCGAATTTCCATTTTCTCGTCCCCAATCCGTATGATAATCCGACCTTCTTCTGACTTCAGCAGAAGATCAGGTACTTTCTCAGGGGCGTCGGGTGCCTCCTCTAACAGGCGCTTCAACGGCTTGAGGACGTATGTGTCGAGAAATCTGGCCATTGTTGCCCCTGCTTTCTCTTGAAGGTGCTTCCAGGCATCGGGACCGACATACGTCTCACCCTTTTGTTTCTTGAACGCTTCGCACAATTCTCTCAGCTTCGGATTCGGAGTTGAGTCTAGAACGACTAGAACAGGCGTGTACCCACTGGCTCTTGCACTCTCGGGAAACTCCAACTCCTCGCCCCAACGACCCTGACCCGAAGCAGCAATCGTCACCCTCAGCTTTATTTCATAGGCGCTCTTATCGCTCTCACGTATACAGTCAACCTGTCGACCGCTGCCCTTCCCTTGGCGTTTTACTGGGCTGTTTTTTGCACCCGCTGGAACACCGCCGATGGCATGGGCAATGATCGGCTCAAATACGTAACCGGTCTCTTGGGCCGCGCGATTGTCGATGTCGTAGACCCACTTCCGCCAGAGTAGAAGACCAGCTAGCGCAGCCGGGCTGAGGCTTCCGAATTGAAGAAGGCCACGAGGCCCGACCTGTTCGACGGTAGGGATGGGTTGAGCTTGAAGAATCCGCTCGTACTTGAGACGTGCCTTGTGCAAAGTAGCCAAGCAATAAAAGTACGCATCAGCATCTTTTTTTAATCCCACCAACCTCTCAAACAAAGCGACGAAACCAGTCCCAGAAACGCGGAGTTCGTTCAGGGGTCTCTTACCGAAGAATGGGGGCAAGTCCCGTGGGATTTCTGGGAATCGCCGCGTCAGCCCGAGGTCCGCTGCAATAATGCCAATCAAATAGCAGCAGATCGGGTCGTCCAATGCGACCCCTAACTCGCTATTGCCCACCGCTCGCACTTTGGTGATGAATGCTTCTTGTGTCTTGCTCAGCGCCATAGAGGAAGTTCCTCGGTAATCAGGAACCGCTCAAGCTCCTTGTTCACTAGATCAGCTACTTGCTTGAGAGCAGGGCTCGAACCGTCGGAAAGGGTCGGGAGAAAGCTGAGGAGGGCACCTTCACTGATCGAAGGTGTAACGGCATTTAAATCTGCCGCTAACGTGCTCGCAATCACGTAGGCAAACAACGGCGGAACAGCATTTCCTATCAACTGGGCTTGATCGGATGGACTGCCCACGAACACAAAGTCATCGGGGAATGTTTGAAGTCTGGCGCACTCGCGAATCGTCAGGGGTCGATTCTCAAACGGATGGATAAACTCCGATCTCGCACCACCCGTTATCGACTTTGAAGGTTCGTCAGGCCGGAGGCGCCTGAGGCCCGCAGGTGCTCCGCCCCGGTGCTCAGTAGGTGTCCCGTCCATCACACGGCGAAACGCTCTTCGTCGATAGCTTTCATGCTGAAGTTCATCGGGTAGGTCACGCATTGTCATACCCGGCTCCATCGATTTGGCGCGCTCCAAGTCTTTGCCGACCAGTGGACGGTAGTAATGACCTTGTGGACGGCCAGGCGGCTGACATGCGGGACGCGAGAGACCATCAATTGCTTCGCCGAGTGTTGGGGTTAACGGCAAGTGTCGCGCATGTAGCAGCGCGCCTGGTGCCCCGAACGCCGTATGGGTCGGCTTGGGAAACGTGGGTTCCCAACCCAGTCCCCCGATCGCAATCACACGTTTCCGGTGCTGCGGAATTCCGTAGTTTGCAGCGTTCACCTTTTGAAGATGAATCCTATAGCCGGCGTGCAGAAGGGGCGAGAGTAGTTCCAAAACTCGCGTGCCGCCTTCAGCGGTCATGAAACCTTCCACATTCTCAAAGACAAAGGCTTTGGGCTTCAGGCTCCTCACAGTTTCAGCAAAGCAGCTTACGAGATTGTTCCGGCTGTCGCCGTCGCGGCGCAGTCCGGCTGATGAGAAACCCTGACACGGGGGACCGCCGACAATTACATTAGTGCTTGGGAGCGAGATCTTTTGGGAAAGGTCATGCGCGGAGGCGTGACGCCCGAGATTCCTAACGTATGTGTTAAGGGCCGCGGGGTTGTTGTCGACAGCTAGCAAGACCTCAAAGCCAGCGTTCTTGAAACCGAGAGAGAGACCCCCAGCCCCACAGAAGAGATCGAGGACAGTGAGGTGATCGTGTCTCATTGTGCTGTAATGGTATTTTGCCACGGGAGACCATTGAATAGCGAGTGGCTCGACTGGCGGGCCATAAATTTCCCTAATACCTCCGATCAACTTTTTTTACTGGCGAGGGGAGGCGGCGGGCTGTAACCTCAAACTTCACCCATTGCAATGCACGACTTCACCTTCTGGCCGGAACCGGCCGAATTTATTCCGAGGAGATCCATGTCCACTGAACTGCGCAGCTTCCTCACGCTCTCCTATGACGAGCTCGAAGACCTGAATTTGCGCTCCAAAGAGCAGCGCAAGAACCGCGTCCCCCTGCACAAGGTCCAGGAGGAGCGCCTGAAGTACCTGACCGACGAGAAGCGCATCAAGGCGGTCACCGTGCTGTTCAGCGACCTCGAAGGCCGCCTGCACATGCTCGACTACGACAAGAAGTTCCTGCTCAAGAGCTGGGACAACCTGACCTTCGATGGCTCCTCGATTCGTGGCTTCACCGCGCAGCGCGAAAGCGATCTGCGCCTGGGCATCGACTGGCCCTCGTTCTACTGGGGCCCGTCCGACATTTTTGGGCCCGGCAAAGTGCTGGTGTTCGGCGATGTCATCGACAAGGGCGGCACGCCCTATGCCGCCGACATTCGCGGCGTGCTCAAGACCTATGCCGAGCAGCTCTTCCAGCGCGAGGGCTACACCCTCAACGCCGCCAACGAGATTGAAGGCTTCCTCTTCGACGGCATCCAAGCCGAGCGCCATTATCACGAGACGCAGAAGTTCGATTACGTCAACACCGGCGGCTACTATCACTCGCTGCCCGGCGATCCGCTGCGCACCTTCATCGACACCACCGCCGAAGTGCAGCGCGCCATGGGATTCCAGAACGAGAAGGACCATCCCGAGGTCGCGCCGTCGCAATTCGAAATTAACTACGCCTATTCGGAAGTGGTGAATGCCGCCGACCAGATCCAGCTTTACAAGCTGATCTGCCGCCAGGTGGCCACCAAGATGGGCTTCACCGCGTCGTTCCTGCCCAAGCCGGTGGTCGGAGTGAACGGCAGCGGCATGCACACCAACGTTTCGGTCAGCCAGAAGGGCAAGAACCTTTTTTGGGATGCCAAGGGCGAAGAGAAGCTCAGCAAAATGGGCTGGGCGTTTGTGGACCGCATTCTCACCCACGGCAACGATCTGTGCCTGATGCTGAACGCCAGCGTCAACGCCTATCGCCGGCTCGATCCGCATTTTGAAGCGCCCAATCAGATCAAGGCCTCGGCGGTGGACCGCGGCTCCATGATCCGCATTCCCATCGGCAACGAGAAGAGCATGCGCGTCGAGGTGCGCTCGGTCAGCCCGGATGCGAATCCCTACATGGTGATGTACGCGGTGTTCAAGACGGGACTCGACGGCGAGACCGCGAAGATCAAGAACCTGCGCCAGGCCCAGCGCTTTCTGCCCGACAACATTTATGCCGCGCTGGAGAACTTCCGCGACGCCAAGTGGACCACCACCATACTGGGCGACGATGTCAAGGGCCGCTACGCCGACCTGAAGCAAGCCTCGGCCGATCGCTGTCCGCGGCTGCTGGGAACCTTCGTCAAAGCGCCCGAGGTGCAATACCACCACGACGTCTATAACCAGTTCCTGTGGAACCGGTTCTAGCGCGCGGGTCTGAGTTGGTGTATCCCGATAGACGGCACGGAAGCGGATGGAGATAGTCCCGCGCGTTGGGATTCGTCCAACCGTGCCCACCCTTCGGCTGCGCTCAGGGCAGGCTCCTCTCGCCAACTGCGGGCGAGAAGGATGGGGTACCCACAAGTTAAAACTCATGGTTACACTGAAAGGCCGGGCCACCCGCCCGGTTCACTTCCATTTAAAGATGCTTATGACACTCGAAAAGTCATCGGTCCAGACCTTCGATCCTGGCCTGCTAAGCAACGGCCTCCATCTTGAATCGCCTGCCAGTTTGCCCAAATCACTGGAACTGCGCCCAATGACCACCCAAGTGGACGCAAGCACCCCGTTCTTCGTCTGGGCATCACTGATGTTTGTATCGGTTTCTATCAAGCCGATCAAACCGGCATCTCCAGCAAGGGGCCCAACCACCGGCTGAAGATCAAGGTAGATGTTGCTTATATGAAAGACCAAAATCCCATTGGGCGTGAGCTTCGTGAGGTAGAGCCGCAATGCCTCCCGAGTGAGCAAATGCACAGGGATGGAGTCTCCGCTGAAAGCATCCAGGATGATGATGCCGTAGCTATGATCCGGGGCCGTCTGAAGCGATAGTCGGGCATCACCAAGCACAACCCGAACGCGCGGGTAGCAATCTCGAAGGAAAGTGAAGTATCGGGGATTCTCGGCGATTCGTTCCACCAATGGGTCAATCTCGTAGTAGGTGAGCTGCTGAGGCGGACTTACATAGCACGCCATTGTACCGGCGCCAAGACCCACGATTGCGACTTGATTTTCATCAGGATTCCCCGAGAAAGCATCGAACACCTGTCCGACGGGTCCGGCCTTGGTGTAGTACGAGAGGGGTTCTTTGGCCCTTGCTGGGTCTAAGCTCTGGAGACCATGTATTGTCGCCCCATGCAGCAGCATTCGTAGTTGCTTCTCGTCGTCATCGGTTACCCGAATAACCCCAAAAAAACTGCGCTCCCTATGTAGTATGTGCCCGTACTGTCCTATGTACACGGTGGTGGCGAGAAACACGGCCGCCAAGCCCGCAGCAAAGCGGATGGGGCGTCGGCCGAATGACAGGCACCACTCTAGGGAGTAACCAAAGATCAGGATAGTCATCGCGCGCCCGACCGGACTAGCGGGCTTCACAGCCAACGCCTGCAAAAGCAAGATCACGGCCACAAGGCTTAGCCCTAGAATGAGCGGTAACAGTAAGTCCAGCCTGCGAGCACGCCGAGTGTTTTCCTTGACATCGATGGGTGGACGCAGCAGTGCGGCCAGTACCAAGACCAGTGGAAGTTCAATCACGGAATTGAAAATCACTGGGGCAATCAAGGCATTGAATATCCCGCCAAGCACTCCTCCGACTGAAATCCAGAGATAAAATTCAGTGAGACGCTTTGTGGATGGACGGCTGCGTGCGAGTTCACCATGACAAACCAAGGCCACGCTGAAGAGGGTGAGCAGATCCAGCGGGATCCATAACAGAATCGGAAACTTCAACTGAGACACAATCGGGAAGGTCGCAGCGAGAATCAGAAACGGGAGTCTCCTAATCAACCAGTCGTGTGAAACAAGGGGTTTGCGTGCGAAGACGAAAACAAAGCTGAGCAGATAAAACGCCAGGGGCAGGACCCAGAAGAGAGGAATTGCTGGCATCTCGGTGGTGAGTGCTGTGGTGAAACCGAGTGTGAGACTGGCGGGAACGAAGGCCAGGACGATCCAGCGAAATCGCCTCTTTATGCTAGGACGAGCGTCTTCACCGGTTTCATCAGGCGTTGCCTCCTCCTTTCCCAGTTGATGCGCCGGCATCAGGGTTTGCGGGACTCGCCAGATTATGGCGGCACAGCCGCAAGCCAGCAGAAAAAGCAGAATATAACCGTAGCTCCACAGCTTGCTTTGTGTCGTCAGGCCAAGCGTTGGCTCAAGCACAAATGGGTAGGTCAACAGACCAGCTAGACTCCCGGCGTTACTCGCAGCATAGAGGAAATAAGGATCGTTCGCTGCTGGATCGCCGGAATGAGAGAACCACTTTTGCAAGATCGGGGTGCTGGCGGAAAGTACGAAGAAGGGTAACCCAACTGAAACTGATAGCAATCCCAGCAACCAAAGGGCAGGGTTCTGCCGAACGGGCGGCACCCATGCAACAGGAATATGAAGCGGCAGCACCATCAAGGCTATGAGCAGCACCGACAAGTGCAAGACGATTTGACGCCGATGACTCAGTAGTTGTGCAGATACATGAGCGTAGATATAGCCAGCCAGCAGTACGGCTTGAAAGAAGACAAGGCAAGTGTTCCACACCGCTGGAGCGCCGCCCAGAAGGGGCAGGATCATCTTGGCGACCATGGGCTCCATCGAAAACAGTAAGAATGCACTCAGGAACATGGTCGCGGCGAAGAACACCACGCAAAATCTTCCTGGTCCTGTTACCTTCCGATTTGGTGCTGAGACAACGGCCGAGATCGCGGCAGCCGAGCCTTGGTCACTCACTAAACCGACCTGAATCTTGGATTGGCCATACCGAAAGGTAACACGGCCAGAGTTTTACAACTGCGGCGGGTGGTTTGGCAATGACCTATATGAGCATCGACTGGAGCAGTGGTTTCCGACTCTGTCGGGTGCCCCTCGATAAGAGCGGAGGCGTTGTCAAGCGATAGTTCTCCTAGGCGGTGGCGGTTGGCCCAGCCAACCATCAGGGTGCCCCTCCCAAGCTGGTTTTGCTTGGGTGGGAATTTTGTCTTCTGATCACAGGCGGTTGACTGACCCGAAGAGTCTCCTATCGAACCTGGAGTCCCCCGATCTAGCCGGCGGGTGGCCCGCCCTTTCCATGCGACTATTAACCTTGGGTGCCCCATCCTTCTCGCCCGCGGTTGGCGAGAGGACGGGCAGAGCTCTTGGCCCAGCCGAAGAGAGTCCTGTCTAACATGGGTGCCCCGTTCTAGCCTGGGTTTGGCTAGGACGGGACCTTAGCCCCTGAGTGTTATCCAACGCAGTCCCGGGAGCTGGTTACTTGTGTGACCGCCAGTGACCAGACGGCGAACTGGCCTGCGGCTCATCGGGCGCTCGATGCGGAACAGCTGTACCGCATCGGAACGCCCTCGACTACGACGGGGCGACTTAGCCAACTGCACTCGATTTGCCGCCTTACGGCGCGAAGTAGGCCGAGATGTCGAGGACCAATTGCGTCAGTCCATTGGCAAAGGCGTCAACTTTGCCTCCAGTACCTGCCGGCACGATTGCCATGTTGCTTGAGACGGATCCATCCTGGGCGTTTAACGTCGAGACCACCGGCTGCTGCTGCCCGTCCGGCCACAGCGTCACATAGCCCAGCGCGCCTGTCGGAACAACCGTCGCGTTGAAAACATATGCCTGCGCCGCGGCCGGGGTTCCACAAACACTACCCATCACATCCACCGGAGGATTCAGGGGCCCGGTGAACGGCTGCCCGCTGCCTACATGGCGCGTGTCGATGACCCGGCAAGGCGCCACCGCATAGAGCGACAGCCCGCCCGATCCAGCTGGCGCGAAGTAGCCGTTGATGTCGATGATCAAGTCGGTATTGTCAGTCGCGTAAGCCGAGACTTCACTACCCGTGCCTGCCACCACAATCGCAGCATTGGCGATGACATTACCACGAGGGTCGTTCAAGGTGGAAACCGTCGGCCGGTCTTGGCCCGTCGGCCACACCGTCAGGTAACCCAGCCCTGCGCGGGGCACGACCGTGAGGTTCAACGAATATGCGGCCGCGCTGGGAGGAATGTTGCAGCTCGCCGCATTCAGGATGGGGAAATCGCGTGGCTGTCCGCCCGTCAGCGACGGCGGTCCCAAGCCTGGGGGAAAGTTGGATTTGCGCGTGTCGGCGACGCGACAGGGTGGCAGAGGATAGAACTCCAGCGTGGAACCCGATACCGGGGCGAAGTAGCCATTGATGTCAAGGACCACGTTGGTCGTGTTGGTGGCGTAAATATTGACGCCTCCGTTGGTGCCCGCCGGCACAATCGCCGCATTGGCCTTGACGCGGCCATCGGGCGAATTCACGGTAGAAACCACCGGTCGCAGGTCTATACCCGCGGGCCACATGGTTATGTAACCCAGGTAACCCATGGGCACAACCGTGACATTGAGCGAGTACGCGGTTGCGGTCGCCGGAATGTTGCAGCCACCCTCTAGCGGGATGGGGAAGGTTCGGAAGGAGCCGCCCTGAATCGGACCGCCGGTCTGGCGTGTGTCGATCAGCCGGCAGGGAGCTACGGTGACGAATTGATACGGGACTGGAGGCGCACCGGTAATCTCGAACACTGCTCCCTCATCGGAAGCGCCGCCAGAGGAGGTCGTGCCGTAGAGATTGCCGGCGGCATCAAGGACCAGCCCGGCTACGGGGCTGGCCCCGTCGGTGCCGCTGAAGCTCTGCAGCAAGACCTCTCCCTGGGCGTTAAATCGAAATACCGTCCCCCCGCCATAACTGCCGCCTTGGTAGGTCGTGCCGTCGAGATTGCCGGCGGTATCGAAGATCAGCCTGGCATAGGGATTAGACCCGTCCGTGCCGTTACCGAAGTTATGCAGCACCTGCTCCGTCCAAGTTCCGCCTCCTGCGGGCGTCAACTCGAACAGAATCCCCAGGTTGTAAGTGCCGCCTGCGTAGGTGGTGCCGTAGAGATTGCCGGTCGCATCGAAGATGACGCCGGCGCGGGGAGAAGTCCCGTCCGTGCCGTTGTTGGCGAAGCTATACACCACCTTCTCCGTCCAGCCCCCGCCCGCTTGGGGACTTAACTCGTACACCGCCCCCGCGCTGTAAGCGCCGCCTATCTCGGTCGTTCCGTAGAGATTGCCAGCGGTATCAAAGGTCAGGCCGGAGAGGGGCGCAGACGCGTCCGTGCCGTTGCCGAAGCTATGCAGCACCTGCTCCGTCCAAGTTCCGCCCGCTTGGGGACTTAACTCGAACACTGTCCCGCGGCTGTAAGCACCGCCATAGTAGGCCGTGCCGTAGAGATTGCCGGCGGCATCAAAAACCAGACCGGAGTAGGGCGCGAACCCATCGGTGCCGTTGCCGAAGCTATACAGCACCTTCTCCGTCCAGCCCCCGCCCGCTGTGGGCGTCAACTCGAACACCGTGCCTTTGAGATAAGTGCCGCCACCGGCGGTCGTGCTGTAGAGATTGCCGGCGGTATCAAAGATCGGGCCGGCGGCGGGAGAAGCCCCGTCCGTGTCGACGTTGTTAAAGCTATGCAGCACCTGCTCCGTCCAGCCCCCACCCGCTGCCGGCGTCAACTCGTACACCGTGCCCCAGTAGTCGTAGGCGCCGCCCGACCAAGTCGTGCCGTAGAGATTGCCGGCGGCATCGAAGATGACGCCGCCGTCGGGAACAATCCCGTCCGTGCCGTTGTTGTTGAAACTATGCAGCACCTTCTCTTGGGCCGCCGCCCCGGTGCTGCTCACAAACAGGATCGCAGCAAAGATCACTGGGATCGCCACCCATGGGATGGAAGGTCTGTTGACTTGCAAAGTAGTTCTCCTTCGTACCGCCGTTACGGCACAAGTTAGCCAATCTCGAACGAGATTTACCCCGGGTTCCGCTGAGATGTCTTGATGACCCCTTGTTCCGCGGAGTCTTTCGGGACATCCACCTGCCGGCACAGATTGGTGGCAATGAATTAAGAGCGCGGATTGCTTAGCTTGCCGCTCATGGTAGCACGATTTGCGCGGCACACCTAAAGCTTTCTTAAAGACCTAGGTAGACCTCAGGAAGAACTAAGGCAGGCGGAGCTTGCTAGAGCGGCAGTTCCTCCCCAACGGACATGGGTGCCCCGTTTCTAGCCTAGGTTTGGCTAAGGGCGAGGCATTTCCTTTCCCAAATCGGTCCATTTATTAGTCGTCGTGATACCACTTTCTTGTTTTTGCGGGTACTTTTTACATGTCAATATGGCAAAACACAACAATCGTATCCAAACCATTGAAAACAACCGAAAAATAAACCACGAAAATGGTGTTCATTTACCCCTTAAATGTGCTATATTGAAACTAGAGTTAGAGATTGGGGAGCGGTTCTGCAAGGCTTCCCGCCAGTGACCCAGCCGAGCGCTGGGTTTTCGTGTTTCTGGCCGCATCTTGGCCGGGCCCACCGACTTTCCGCCATACCCCCCAGCTTCGGCTGGGCTTTTGTGTTTCTGGCGCAATTTTGGGTGGAGCGGGCCTGCGCGCCTCCACTGCGTTGCCGATGTCAACGACTTCCGCTCGCGCGATACTTCATCCCCGGTACGAAACTTCATACGATTCGACCGGCGGAGAGCACGTCTCATCCCGCGTCTTGAAGGTCGGGGTGCTCCACGGTGACCCAATTGGGAGGACTGCAAATGTCCCGCTCCGCCCGCCAGGGGTAAGCCACATTCGTGGCTATGAACGTCCCTTGGGTAGGAGAACAAACATGCCACTCAAGAACAGCACGGTGCCATCGGGCAAGATGCCAGCGCCAGCGCCGCGCAGCGCCGTATCCAATAAGAGTCTGGCCGTGAAGAAGAGCGGCGCCGCGAAGAAGAACCGCAAGCCGCCAGCCTCAACCAACGCGGCGAAGAAAGCGCGCCGCCACGCCGCAGCCTTTTCCACCTTGAAATCGCGGCAACAGGCGGTGGAGCGCGCCAAGGTGCAAATCTG
>Ga0116130_1000789_pt1 | contig 19330 bp, 19 predicted proteins | sample June2015DPH_17_5_FD_89733 | JGI IMG/M metagenome (GOLD analysis project Ga0116130, IMG submission 89733) | Peatland microbial communities from SPRUCE experiment site at the Marcell Experimental Forest, Minnesota, USA - June2015DPH_17_40 | ecosystem: Environmental > Terrestrial > Soil > Wetlands...
ATTTTGTTCGGAAAGTTCTGTTTTTATTACAAATGTAATTGGGAAATGCTCAATTTTATCGATATCTAAAAAATATTTTTTAACATCCAAAGTCTCAGTAACCTGGAAAAATCTTCCTAATGGTTTCATTACAAAATCAATCCCGCCATCATTAGCATTCGTTCGGCCGGTTTTATACAATTTTAAATGTTCTTCTCTTATCTTTGATTTTTCAAAACCCCAATAAATTTTTTGATCTCTATAATTTGAGCGTAGAATTGAATAACTCACAATTTCAAATAATCTGGCATCTACATTCGGTTCAAGCAAACTTTTTATAAACTTTTGCACGGTCGAAGATTGAGCTTTTCCCATTTTTTGTAATTCAAGGCAACTAGCTATAAATCTTTCAAATGAACCCCTCTTAGTTTTTATATAATCATCTACAATTTCATTAATAACTCTTGCTATATTAAAAGTTTTTTTTGCAATAGTAATCTTTAAGAGGTTCTCATTTATCCAATACCTATTATTATTGAGATTTCTTAAAATAGGAATATAATCAGAAGCGGGAAAATATTTTTGAAATTCTGAATTCATTCGATTGTTTAATGCATGATTTTGAAGTTTACTTCCAAACGGTAGTTCTCTTTGACGTATAAATAATTTCGAGAATTCGGCGCCCTTATAATTTTTATAGCCTTTTTTTTTATCGAAGCCTTTATTGATATAATCTTCAATCAAAATGTATATTGCATATAAATTAGCAAAGCTTGAACGAGCTTTAGAACCTTTTGTTGCAGATTTTGTCTTGTAATTTATATATTTAAGTAACTCGCTTTTTTGATAAACATCTTCTGCATTATCTTTAAAACGTTTTTTTATTATTTTTATTATTGTCTTTGTAAAGGTATGTTCCATAATTTTTCTCAAATAATCGGAGTTGATCAATACTATTTTTCTGAATTTCGTAATTTTTTAATTCTTTTTCCAATTTCTCACCTTTGTATTCTTTACTTAAGCCTAATCTTCGTAAACCGATTTTTATATAGTCTTCCTGTAATTCAAGTGATATTGATTTTCGACGCAATTTTTTCGCAACAAACGCCGTAGTGAAAGCACCGGAAAATGGATCTAATACAACATCTCCTTCATTAGAACTTGCTTTAATTATTCTCTCCAACAATACAACGGGCTTTTGTGTCGGATGGTTTTCATATTCATCCATTCTATAACGTACTCTGGCAAATTCCCAAACATTACCTGGCACCTTTTCTGAATTATATATTTGAGGCGGATTCTTTCTGTAATCAATCAACTTCCGTTTTGCTCCGGTTTTTGCTTCCACTTTAATATCATCTACATTGAATTTATAATTTTTTAAATCTTTCACACAAAATAAAATCGGTTCATATAATGAACCATAATATTTTTTCGCTTGTACGCCGGAGCTGTCATAATACCAAACTATCCGGGAAAGAACATTTATTTTATCTCGCAAGAAAATATCGAAGTAAGGCATAAATTGAGTAGAAGTCATAACATAGAAACTTCCGTCGGGCTTTAATTTATTTAGACATAATTGCAGCCATTCATAACACCATTCTAAATAATCTTCATCTTTATCCCACTTGTCTTTATGTCCATTAAAATTTTTACCTATATTATAAGGCGGGTCGATAAATATTAAATCGACTGAAGTATCTTCAATACAATCCTTCAATATTTTTACTGCGTCGCCTTTTATTATTTTATGATCTTCGCTGCCCAAAAAGTTCATATTCCTATCTTCTTTTCACAAATATAATCATTAATCATTTTATATATCTCGTTTTTACAATATATTTTCATTCCATATATTGTCAAGCTTGCAACCTATTACCGATACCTTTCTCACAATGTGGCACGCTAAGAAGATATTTTTAAATATTTTTATGAATTAAGCTTCTTATTTTTATTCATAGATTCATCTGCAATTTGCTTCTTATATTTAACAAGCCTTTTTTGAAGATCCTCATTGCCTAGAGCTATAATTTGAATTGCAAGTAAAGCTGCATTCTTAGCGCCGTCAATAGCTACTGTTGCAACTGGTATACCGCCCGGCATTTGCACTATTGATAATAGTGAATCGATCCCGTTTAAGGATTTCGTAAAAATAGGCACGCCTATAACGGGCAGAATTGTACCTGCAGCGGTTACTCCGGGTAAATGTGCTGCACCGCCTGCGGCGGCTATAATTACTTTTAGACCTCTTGTTAAAGCGGTTTTTGCATACTCGGCATGTTTATCGGGAGTGCGGTGGGCAGAAAGTATTTTCACTTCATAAGGGACCTCAAATTCTTTGCATGTATCTATTGCTTTTTGCATTATACCCAGATCGGAATCGCTTCCCATAATTATTCCGATTAAAGGAGTCTTGTCCATTTTTATTTACCTTAAATTATTTTTAATATTTCTTAATTGTTTTCTTTATAATCTTGCACATCTTATACCCGCCCCCGAACCCTCCCGACGAATCGGGACAGGCTTCCCAAGGGGGGAATTATTAATTGTATTAAAATTTTCTCCAGTCCACTGCAAATATATTATCTCCATTCGATCTTAACAAAATAGCGCCGGATTTATCTGTCCTTGAAATGCTCGATCCAGCTTGGTTCAACCTTTGTAATACAATCTCTGCCGGATGACCGAATTTATTTTTTATACCGTCACTTATCAAACTTATTTTAGGTTGTACCGCAGAAATAAATTCTTCCGATGAGCCATTCTTACTACCATGATGAGCTACTTTAAGAACATCCGACTTTAGAAAACTTCCATAATCATACAAATAATGAAACTCAGCTTGATGTTCAAGATCCCCTGTAAACAGGAAACTGTTTTTACAATAAACTATTTTCAGAAGTCCGCTTCCGTTATTGGTGGTCAGTTTTACACGTTGGTTAAAATCATTCAGAATGTAAATTCTAACAGCAGGTAATTTAATTATTTCTTTTTTATAATAAGTAACCGGAATTCCCTTTGCTCTAAGAAAATTTTCAAATTTAACATCTTTTGAAAAAGATGTATCTAAATAAGGTTTATATATCCGGCTAATTTTATTTTCATTAATTAATGAAATAAATCCTCCGTAATGATCCAAATCTATATGGGAGACAAAGCCGTAATTAATTTTATCAATACCCAGATAATTCAATAAAGGCAAAATTACTCTTTCGCCATTATCAAAGTTTAATCCTGCAGAACCCGCATCAACTAAAGCCGTTTCTCCATCCGGAAATTTTATTAATATTGCATCGCCCTGTCCTACGTCTATCATCAGAACATGCAGATAGTTATCCGGTAGTAAATTTTTATCATCCAAAGAACAGAAAACTATAATATTTGCAAACACCAATACAACTGCAATTACTATTGCAATTTTTGATTTAAAGCTGATAAATATGTATAAAAAAGCTGCAAGGAATACATAAAATATTATCCCATCCGGTAAAGAAAAATTTCTAATCCATAAAAACGAATATTCGGAGCTGCCGGCAGTTTTTATTATATAAAACATTAATGAATTTAAGAGATCATTACCCGAAGCATAATAAGAAGCCAGAACCGGGATAAATAAGTTTAATATCAATGTAAAAATTCCAATGCCTATAATAATCCCGGCAAGAGGTATAACTAATAAATTGGCAAATAAAGAAACCAGCGATAATTTACCGAAATAAAATAAAGTAAACGGGAGAGATCCTATCTGTGCACATAATGATAAACCAATAAATAATAAAAGATATTTTAGCCATTTAGTCTTAATACTAAAATCATTTATTGTTCTCTGAAAAACCGGATAAAAAACGAGAATGGAAAGTACGGCAGAGTATGAAATCTGAAAACCGGGATCAAATAATTGAGCAGGATCAAAAAATAATATTATAAAAGCAGAAACTGCCAATGAGTTAAATCCATTCGTAGAACGGTTAGTTAAAATACCAATAATAAATAATATTGACATAATCACAGCCCTGACAGTTGGCGCCCGTAAATCCGTAAGGACTAAGAAAACAATTATGCCGAGTATCATCAATATTGATCTTAGATAGACATTAAATCTGCCAAGAGCTATCATTATAATTAAGACAATGAATCCAACACTTAATCCGGATACAGCCAAAATATGCACAACACCTGAATTAATAAATTCGACAATCGCACTATAATCTATGCTGCTCCTGTCGGCTAATAATTGTCCCCTTAAAAAGCCGGCCGTCTGCGGCAGATACAATTTTGATATTTCATTATCTATCGCTTTTCTTACTTTAAAAATGGAACACTGTATTTTTTCATAATGCGGATTCAATATATTTAGATCTTTTACATTGTATGCAAACAAAATTCCGCTGATTCCCCGCTCCGCCAGATATTGGTTATAATCAAACTCACCGGGATTCCTCTTATTATTTCCTTTCATAAACAGCCCATTTACCATAATATAATTCCCCGGCAAGATCGTATTATATAACGAATCAAGATTTTTCTTGTACTCATCGCGTATTCTGCATATTAATGTGATTTTTTTATAATATTTTGTATTTGGAAACATAACGGAATCAGCAGCTAAGTAGAAAACTATTTCAGACTCTCTGTGCAGATCGACATTTGAAACAGTGCCATAAGCCTGAAAATCTTTTTGTTTTTCAATGTCCGGTGGAAGGAAATTGTAATTTGGTCTTTGAAATTCAGCAGTGAATACTCCAGCCAATATTACATATAGATAAACCGGAAGAGATATATATAAGCGGTAATCTTTATTAATGCTAAAAAGAATAGTTAAGATAAACGACAATAGCATGATAACGAAGTAAACAAAATAATTATGAACAGTAACCGGGATAATTTTCCCGGCTAAAATTCCGGCTATAAAAAATAATGTGAATTTTATTGCCGGGTAATTCTTCATTGAAAAATTCTCATAATAGCCGGTTTAATATGCGTTAAATCTTTAATATCATTAAATAAATTTTCCGCATATTTACCGGAAGCAATTGTTAAAGCCGGATTTAATGTATGAGTTTTGACAGAAATATCTTCCACATTCCCGTGATCGGAACACACAATTAAAGTTATATCTTCTTGTAATTCACATATTATTGTAAAAAGGAATTCATCAAGTATGCTGAGTAAATTTTGAGCATCACCATCATATCTGCCGTGCCCAAGATAATCGGTCATGAAATACTCATATAGGGTAAAGGTATTTTCCTCTGCAATTCTTAGTAGCCTTCTTGCGGCAATTTTAGGTTTTAAACTGCTTAGTTTATAACCGAGTTTTTTATTCCACCTTTCATTGGTAATTTCTGCTGTTAATGCTCTTCCAAGTCTTACATCCCTCGACGTATTGAATTTTAATCCGCTTAATTTACTGCTTAAAGACGAAACGCTTAATCTTGATCTGCCGGATTTTAAATAATCAAAAAATAATTTGGGATATGCGTTAGCAAAAAATGCTTTTTCACCAAGAGTTATGAAAGCCTTAAAAATATTTTTTTCTTCTATAACCGGGATAAGAGTTGAGTAAGGAAATGGCCCAAAATGCTTTCCCACATATTGGGATGCATTCATCCCGCAAAATATTGATGTTTGCCCCGTACCGCTTTGAGGAAGTCCTTCTACGCCAAGTCTTGCATCTGAGGGAAATAAAAAAGAATTGTTCTTTTTTAATACAGGATTCTTTATTGTTGGTATTTCCCCGAATAATTCAGTAAAAGTTTTAAACCCAAACTTAAAGAAAGGGTTTGACTGGTAGTCTTCTAAGCCTATTCCTACGCCATCCAAAAATATCATTAAGACAGAATGCATTAAATATCCTATAAACGTATTTTATAAATGGCTTAATTAAGAAACACCAAACCTAAATTTGATTTTCCATTGCCGGGCAAACTGCCCAACCTACATTTTGAACAATAACTTTATGGAATTTACCTAATTCTGCTTAGATTCAACAGTTATAGTAACAGGTCCGTCATTAATTATTTTTACACTCATCATCGCCCCGAATATACCTGTCTTTACCTTTGATTCTCCAAGATTTTCTTTGACTCGTGCAACAAACTTTTCATAAAGCGGAATTGCATCTTCCGGCTTGGCGGCTTCTATAAAACTGGGACGGTTACCTTTCCCCGGATCTCCGTACAATGTAAATTGTGAAATAATTAATGCCTCGCCGTCAATATCTTTAATTGATAAATTCATTTTTCCATAATCATCTTCAAATATTCTTAAGCCGCAGCACTTATCCGCAACAAAGGTTATGTCTCCTGCTTTATCGCCAACTTTTATTCCAAGAAGTATTACCATACCCTTTCCGATAGATGCAGAGTAATTTTCTGATTTTATATCAACCCCGCCCTCAGAGACTCTTTGTACAACCGCCTTCAATTCAATTCTCCGTAAACAACGCGTTCAATATTAAGGTAGTCTTTATAAATATTTATATTAATGAAATTTTCGAGCTTTAGTATTTCTTCAACCTGCTGGTATTGCCCCTGGCTCACTTCAAAATAAATCTTCCCATGATTTTTTAATAGCTTACTTGCCTTTTGAGAAATTGTTTTAAAAAAGCTAAAGCCGTCGGAATCATCTGTAAGTGCAATTCTCGGTTCGTACATACGGAGCTCCGGCTGTAATTTAGAATATTCTTCGTTGGAAATATAAGGGGGATTAGACACAACGATATCAATATCATTCACAAAATTTATTCCGTCTATATTAATATCTTGCCGGATAAAATTGATATTTTCTTCAACACCATTAACAATTGCATTTTCTTTTGCAACTTTCAGTGAATCAGCGCTGGAATCTAAAGCGAAGACTTGTGCCTGATTTAGGTATTTAGCAAGGCAGATTGCAATAATTCCGCTTCCCGTACCAACGTCTAAAATTTTTAAATTACCCCGGTCGTTATTCGCCGTGATAATCGATTCAACCAATATCTCTGTTTCCTGTCTCGGGATCAGCACGGAACTGTTAACAACAAATTCCAATCCATAAAATTCCACAGAGCCGACAATATACTGAAGCGGTTCATTTTTACTTCTGCGTTTTATGAAAGCTCTATATAAGGTCAATTCACTTTCAACAAGCGGTCTGTCAAATGATAAATATAAATCCAGCCGTTTGCAGTTTAAGACTTTTGCAAGTAATAGTTCAGCATTTATTCTTGGTGAGTCTATTCCCTTATTTTTCAGATAGTCGTTAGATAAATTTATTATCTCTAAAACTGTCGGCATATTAATCTATCTATATAATGTTTCTCGTTCTTGTAATAGAATTTTCAGTAAAGAATTTTTCAAGCCTATCAGTAACTTCTTTCTCCGTTTCACAAAGCAAACATTCATCAGCAAGATTTTTAGCTTTCTGGTACGAAATACTCCTGACAATACGTTTTGCATAAGGTATGGTAGTAGGAGAAATACTAAGAATTTGCAGACCTAAACCAATTAAAAGTGGAATTGCAAGCGTATCCGCCGCCATTTCACCGCAAAGACTTGCAGACCTGTTTGCTCTTGCTGCCTCTTTCAAAATATGACTAAGTGTTCTGATAACCGCAGGATGAAATTCCTGGTAGAGGTTGGAAACCAAATCATTACCCCGGTCAACGGCCATTAAATACTGAATAAGATCATTTGTACCAATGCTTATAAAATCGACTTCGCTTGCAAGCTCGTATGTAAGTACTGCGGCAGAAGGCACCTCGATCATAATTCCCAACTTCATATGTTTGTCAAAAGGAATTTTTGCGTTTTTCAGTTCTTCTTTGCATGCGGAAATAATAGACAGCGACTGATGAATTTCAGTAATGGAACTGATCATAGGAAGCATAAATTGAATATTCTTGGTTTTGCTTGCCTGAAGAACCGCTCTAATCTGAGTCTTAAATAATTTTTCATTTTCCAAAAGCAGTCTTATACCTCTTAAACCAAGGAATGGGTTTGGTTCGGTAAAACTTAAAAATTTAAATTTATCACCCCCGATATCAAAAGCACGAATAATAATAGGGTCTGGATAAATTCTTGTCGCTAATTTTTCATACATCTTCGTCTGCTCGCTTTCATTCGGAAATTCACCGAGTTCTTCAAGAATCTGTTCGGTTCGGTAGAGACCAATACCTTTAGCGCCGTTCGTAATTACTAACTCAATTTCTCCGGAAACATCCACATTTGCGCGCAGAATAATTTCTTTGCCGTCGGTTGTTTGTGCCGGCTGGTCCTTTAATTCTTTAAGGCCCTGCTGAAGTTCAGCTAATCTTTCCGCTTTTGCATGGAAGAAGTCGATCTGGGCTTGCGTGGGTTTGACTATAACATATCCATGAAACCCGTCAACAATAATAAGGTCATCTTCTTTTATCTGCTTTGTAGCATTATGTGTCCCGACTACAGCAGGAATATCCAGCGAGCGGGAAATTATAGCTGCATGCGATGTTAATCCGCCATGATCGGTAACAAAACCTTTAACGTTGCTTCTTGAAAGAAGAATGGTATCCGCCGGGGTTAGGGAATCGCTTACTACAATAACATCATGAGTTATTTTGGACTGCCATCTTTTCTTTTGCAAGTTTCTGATTATACGGTTTTTAATATCTTCAATATCATTAGCTCTTTCATTCATATATTGTTCATGGGAGATAATCATCAGGTGCTGATACTTTGAGATCTCATCATTAACAATATATTCAGGCTGCTTTTTCTCTTTACATATTCTATCCTTAATGCTCCCGATTAAAATTGGGTCTTCCAGGATCATCAATTGCGCTTCAAATATTGCCGCACGGTTTGCTTCCATTTTCTCTTTTGCTATCGAGAATATTTTATCCAGTTCCTTTTTTGATTTTTGCAGAGCTTCTTCAAAATTAAGGATAGCTTCACCGGTATCGGCTATTGCACTGTCATTTATGTCAAGTTTCTCTTTAGTAAATAAATAGACGTTCCCGATAACTATTCCGGGAGCCGCAGCAATCCCGGAGATTTTATTATTTGCTTCTTTAAATATTTGTTTAAAATTCTTCACAGTTCATCAAATCCTCTCTTAAAATAATCGGCTATTTCTTCAGCAGCTTTTACCTCATCTTCACCGTCAAATGATAAAATAAGTTCTGAGCCCATTTCTGCAGCCAGAGTCATTACGCCTATAATACTTTTCCCGTTTATATTTAATCCATCCTTAGAAATATAAAAATCACATTTATATTTTGCCGCCAGTTTAACAATTGTAGCGGCAGGCCTGGTGTGCAATCCGGATTTATTAATAATTTTTACTTTTTCTTCTATCATTATTTACTTCTTTTAATTAATGAATCAGCAAGTAAAGCAAAATATTCGCGATATTTTTCGTTCTTTAATTTTTTTATAGACTTTAGAGCTAAATTCGTATAATGTTTAATCTCATTTTCAGCATCTTCAAGAATATTTAATTTTTTATATAAGTTTTTATAACTTTGAATCTCCTCCGGTTTTATACCTTTATTTTTCATAACCTCTAATAATTTATCCTTATCTGTTCCCTTAGATATTTCCAGCGCTCTAAGAAACAAGAATGTCTTTTTACCCTCAACCAAATCACCCCCTACAAATTTTCCGAAATCATTTTCATTTCCAATTATATCAAGCAAGTCATCCTGAATTTGAAAAGCAATTCCGATATTTTTTCCAAAATTTGCTAAACTTTTTACTTCTTTTTCTTCTCCCCCACCGATTACTGCTCCGGTTGTACAGCACATCTCCATCATGGCGGCGGTTTTTTTCCGGATCATTATAATATATTCTTCAATGGTCACAGCCTCCCGCAGCTCAAATTCTTTATCCAGACTTTGACCTTCGCATACTTCTATTAAACTTTTAGTAAAAGCGCCCAATATTTTTTTTGCAGTTCCGTTACAATCTTTTAAAAGATATTCATATGCAACTGAAAGCAAACTGTCACCGGCAAGAATTGCCGTAGAAGTATCATATTTTTTATGAATAGCTAATATATTACGCCTTTTATCGGCGTTATCCATTATATCATCATGAACTAAAGTAAAATTATGGAGCAGTTCAACCGCAGCAGCCGCATTGTAAGCATTATTCAGTTTACCGCCGACGGCTTTAACTGCCATCAGCACTAATAACGGGCGAAGTCTTTTACCTCCGCCTTCAATAATATAATATCCCGGTTCATATAATGATTCGGGTTTTCTGTTCTTAAGTGCTTGCGATAATTTTTTATCGATAATTTTTCTTTCTTCATCAAGAAAAATCTTGAATTTATTTTCATATCTCCCCATCAATACAGTTTTTCCTTTCGAATGATTTTGTCATAATTTAATTCGGTAATAGATACCGAACCTGTTAAAAACATTATCTTGCGGACAGTATCAAACCAATCTTTAATTAAATTCACAACCCCTTCAATGCCGGATTTATTCAACTCCTGTAAAATTATTCTTGCTGAAGCAGTAATATCTGCCCCCAATGCAATTGCTTTTGCAATATCAAATCCATCATATACACCGCCGGAACCAATTAGAGTAAAATCAAATTTATTTTTTAATTTAGAAACCATCCTTATGCAATATGATGACGGCAATCCCCAGTCCCAAAATTTATTATTAACATCCCCGTGATTTCTAAGGATTTCAACGCCCGACCAGCTTGTACCTCCTGCCCCGGCAACATCTATTCCTTGTACCCCGGCATTAAGTAGTTTATATGCAGCTTTTTTTGAAATACCCGCGCCGACTTCTTTTACGATTATAGGAATCTCACAGTACTTTACAAGTTTCTCAATTGCTTTTAAAAATCCCTTAAATAAAGGTTCACTATGTTCCTGCATAAGTTCCTGCAGCGGATTAACATGCACCGTCATTGCATCAGCTTCTATAAGCTCCGCAATATATTTTATTTTATCGAACGACTTAAGATTAACTATCTGCGAAGCGCCTAAATTACCAACTACCGGTATACCCGGAGCATTTTTCCTGATAATTTTGTACGAGTTATGAAATTCTTCATTTTCAAGTGCCTGCCGCTGACTGCCAACTCCAATAGGAATATTCAACTGTTTTGCGGCTAATGCTAGTTGTCCATTGATATTTTCAGCTTCAGACGTACCACCCGTCATACAGGATATTAGAAACGGATAATTGATTTTCTTTCCGAAAAATTCGGTCCCAAAATCAATTTTCGATATATCTACTTCGGTTATGGCAAAATGTCTGAATTCATAATTTTCAAATCCGTTCGTCTTTTCTCTAAATGAAACTTTATCGGAAAGGCAAAATTCTAAGTGTTCTTTTTTCCGCTTAGATATTAGACTTGAATTATCATGCATATTGGAAAATGTATTATGAAAATTAAAAACCTTTAAAAGATATTAAAATTTGCAACAAAATTCTCTGCCCTGAGTCATTTTGATAGGCTGGATTATAAAAAAAGTGAGCCCGAAATAATAAATACCGGTGATTTTTTGAAATTCTTACTCTCAACTGTATTAAGAAATAAATAATTTATTTTTATTTCACACCTTAAACGCTATATCAGGGTAGGTTATATTTTACAGCCAATGAAACTTCAAATGTCATTCTATTTTAAACAAGACGGGAATAAGTTATCTTTGCTTAATTTCTTCAATTAATTAAAATTTCGTAATAAATGAACCTCAATTCAAAAGATAAATTTCTAATAACTGCTAAAACACATCACGGCTTGGAAGATGTTCTGTCTGAAGAGCTTAAACAATTAGGCGCTGAAAATATTATAAAGCTTACGCGTGCCGTCAGTTTTCAAGGAGATCAATCTTTGCTGTACAAAGCAAATTTATGTTTGCGTACAGCTTTAAGAATATTAGTACCCATACATAAATTCAAAGCAACAAATGAAACTTGGCTGTATAGGGGGGTGCAAAAAGTTGACTGGTCGGAATATTTAACCGGGCGCGATACTTTAGCATTGGACAGCGCAGTTAACTCCCCTATTTTTAAAAATTCTCAGTATGTTTTTCTAAAAGCAAAAGATGCGATAGTAGATCAATTCAGAAATAAGACCGGCATCCGCCCGTCTGTTGATCTTGATAATCCAACTGTCAGAATAAATGTCTTTATTCAAAATGATGAGGTAATATTATCGCTTGATAGTTCGGGAAGTTCGCTCCATAAACGCGGCTATAGGAACGAAGTAAACGAAGCTCCTCTTAATGAAGTTTTAGCTGCCGGTTTAATTCTAATGTCCGGCTGGGATAGACAGAGTAATTTCATCGATCCCATGTGCGGCTCGGGAACAATATTAATTGAAGCAGCAATGATAGCGCATAATATCCCTCCTAATATAAACAGAAAAAAATTCGGGCTGATGAGCTGGAAAAATTTTGATAAATCGTTATGGGATAAAATCACTAATGAGGCAATAAACAATAAAAGCAAGTTTAATTTTTCAATAACCGGTTCAGATATTTCGCCTGAAGCAATAAGGATTGCACGTAATAACATAAAATCAGCCGGACTTCCGGACAAAATAAAAGTGGATAGAAAAGATTTTATTAAGCTAATACCTCCGGAAGGTAAAGCAACAATCATTATGAATCCGCCGTACGGAGAGCGTATTCAGCCTGAAGATATTAATTCTTTATATAAAAGTATAGGGGACACATTAAAACAAAAATATGCGGGTTCGGAAGCATGGATACTTTCTTCAAACTTAGAAGCTTTAAAAAATGTCGGGCTTCATCCTTCAAAAAAAATTATCTTCCATGCAGGTCCCTTAGAATTAAGGTTTAATCATTATTCATTATATGCGGGGCTATAGTCTCCAAGCATACTCTAATACTCCTCTGCTATTAACTAATAAAACAGGGCTATCTTTCCCACAATAAGTTAGCATCATCACATATTGTGCTCTATTTATTCAAAAACATTTGATATGTTATAATATATCGATATATTTCAATAAATAAATATGATAACTAAAGAAGACAATATAGTAAAAATAGCTAAAGCACTATCGGATAAAACCCGTGTACGCATCCTTAAAGAGATTGCAAGTAAAGGAAGTATTTCGTGCGGAGATGCGGAAAGAATTGCAGATCTTTCCCAGCCTACCGTCTCACATCATTTAAAGATTCTTGCAGATGCCGGTCTTTTAAATACCGTGAAGAATGGACGTCATATTACTATAACAGTTAATAAAAGCGAATTAAAAGAGTTTTCATCTTTTATTTCCGGCTTTCTCAAGCTAAAGTGACTTTTTTTTAATCGAATTATTTAAATAAATAGATATTTTAATTATATAATAATCAAAATAAGAATTCTAAATTACTCTATTACAGAAAGGAAACAATAATGAATAGTCTTTTGTTTAGTGAATATAAACTTGGCAGGATAAATCTGAAAAACCGTCTTGTTATGGCTCCCATGACACGCAGCAGGGCAATAAATAATATACCTAATGATCTTATGGCGGAATATTATAAGCAGCGCGCAGGTGCAGGTCTTCTGATAACCGAAGGAACTTCCCCCTCACCTAACGGACTTGGTTATTCAAGGATTCCCGGACTTTTTAATGATGAACAAGTTCGCGGCTGGAAAAAGGTTACTGATGCAGTTCACAACGAAGGCGGACGCATTTTTGTTCAATTAATGCATACAGGTCGTGTCGCTCATCCGCTTAATTTGCCGGCAAATGCTAAAGTTTTAGCCCCTTCTGCAATAGGATTAAAAGGTGAAATATGGACAGACCAGAAACAATTACAGCCCTACCCTCTGCCGCAGGAAATGACAATAGATGATATCCGTAAAACGATAGAAGAATATACTAACAGCGCAAAGCTTGCAATTGCTGCAGGCTTTGACGGAGTTGAACTTCATGGCGCTAACGGCTACCTGATAGAACAATTTATCAATCCTACAGCTAATCAGCGTACTGATCTTTATGGCGGTTCGCCTGAAAACCGTATCCGTTTTGCACTCGAGGTTGCACAGAAGATTGTCAATGCAATTGGTGCCGACAGAGTTGGTATAAGGGTTTCTCCTTATGGTGCTTCCAATGGCATGCTTGAATATGATGATATAGATGGCACATACGCACTTCTTGCAGAAAAACTTAGTAAGCTGAACTTAGTTTACATGCACATTGTGGATCACAGTTCTATGGGAGCGCCTCTGGTTCCTCCTTCCGTAAAAGCATTAATTCGGAAAAATTTTAATGGGACGGTAATTCTTGCGGGCGGTTATGATTTAGAGAAAGCCGAGCGCGATCTTCAGGATAAAAAAGGAGACCTTATTGCCATGGGCAGGTTCTTTATATCAAATCCTAATCTTGTTGACAAGTTCAAAAAACATGCTGTGCTTACTAAGGCAGACCAGAATACTTTTTATACTCCGGGAGAAAAAGGTTATACGGACTACTCATTAAATTAAGTATACATTTAGAAAATAGTTGTAATATATTCATATAAAAGCCTTCAATCATTATTGAAGGTTTTTTTATATTTTTAAAACGTAGTAATTAATTTTCTTAGATGAGCATTAATTATTAAAATAAACAATGGCATGAGAAAAATAAAATGCCTAAAAAGCCTTTCCTGGAAGAACGAATAAAATGGCACGCCGGACATTGCGCATGCAGACCTATCCCTGGAAGTCTGCTGTTAAAAATAAAAGACATTATCTTAAATTAGGCATTCCGCTTATAGACAATTTCATTTCTTGAAGAAGAACTATTTAAAGATTACATTTAGTCTGACAATGGAGTTTTATATGAAATTAAGTAAATCGGAAAAATCAAAAAGATTAACTGGAGATACTAACTTTTTTTTGCAGAATATAAAAGCTCAAGAAAAACTACAGAAATCATTTTTGCTTTTAAATATATTATATATGAGCTATAAAAATATTGATAAGACAAAAGCTAAAGGGATAAAAGAAACTTTTTCCGATATACGAAATGAACTTGGAATAACAGGATAAAATATCCGGAAATATTCTGTATGAAATCGTTTTTTGCATTTATAATTTATTCTGCCATATTTTTTCCCCTCTGCGGGAATATTTGCGCACAAGACTATTTTTTCTCCGACCAAATGGGCAAATTTAAAAATGCTTCTTCGTTTACTTATTCTTCTGCGGGATTTATCTACGTAACGGATTCCGGTACTGATGAAGTTTACAAACTCGATACTCTGGGTAATCTGCTAAAATCAGCAGGCGGTTATGGCTGGGATCCCGGTTTATTCGATGTTCCGACGGGTATTTATGCAAATCCCCTTTCGGTTTATGTATGCGATAAAAATAATCACAGGGTACAAAGATTTGATAAAGACTTAAATTATTTCTGGCTGCTAACCACCCGCAATAGTGATACTACGGATGAGCGTTTCGGCTACCCGCTTGGGTGCACCGTATCTCAGCAGGGGGATCTTTACATACTTGATTCCGAAAACAAACGGATAGTAAAGTTTGATCTTTTTGGAAATTTTGCACTCAACTTCGGCGGTTACGATGCAGGCGCTTTTTCACTAACCGATCCGCAAAGCATTGCAATCTCAAACAGCAACAACCTTTTTGTAATCGACGGAAAGCAAATTGTAGCTTTTGATCAGTATGGCAGCGGATCTGGAATAATAAAATCTGATGATGAGCTAAAAAGCATTAACATTACTTTTAATATGCTCACGGTAAATTCAGACAGTGCAGTATATTTCTGCAATTTAAACTTTCAGGATCATGTTCTGAGCAAATTAAAATTAGACGGAATAGACAGAACTTCCAAAATAACGGGCAGTTTTATTTTCAACAATAAGTTATACCTATTGACAAAAGAAACAATTTTAGTATTCATAAAATCATAATTGCACTATTCTTAATGAACCGGTTACTGATAAGGTTAATTCTTTTTATTGCCCTTTTTGTATGGTGCGTAGGATTCTCATACAATTCTTTATTCCCTAATTCGGCATATACTATAATAGCATCTCCATTCTTGAAAAAGTTGTACGGAACGGTATGCCACCAGCATATTGAAAAAACATTTTTATTTAACAAGCATTACTTTTATGTTTGTGCCCGCTGTACCGGGATTTATTCTGGCGCATTAGTTGTTTCTTTTATTTCCATATTTTCTTTACCCCGACTGCCCGAAAAAATGACATTGCTTTATTTTTCAGCCATTCCAATGCTTATAGACGTTTTATCAACTACAACAGGGATATATTCTTATTCAAAAATTATTGCTTTACTAACAGGAATATTTTTTGGTTCGGCCACATTTGCTTATATTTTGGCTGCTATAGAAAATAATTTTGCGGACAAATCTTTATAAATGAATCGAAATAAATTATTACCTTCTCTTGTTTGCGGATTCGGCGCAGCAGTGCTTACAACTGTGCCCGGGGTAAAAAATTTTGCATGCTGTCTGATTGTTCCCGTAGCTGCTGTAATCTCAATAAGTCTCGACCATAAAATAAACCGGTCGGAATTTCCAATAAAAGCAAAGCAGGCAATTTTATTCGGAATAATGACAGGTGTGTTTGCAGCTTTGTTTTCCACTTTCTTTGATGCACTTACTACTTACCTGGTTCATTCAAATGATTTTATTGAAGCCCTTCCTCAAACAGAAGATTTCATAAAACAATATAAATTGGATTACCTTTTAAATCAGACAATGACTATATTTAATCAAATGGCAAGCGATATCCGCGCGAATGGGTTTTCGGCTTTTTATTCTTTCGGTATTCTTATGAGCAATCTCTTTGTTGATATCATTTTCGGTATGATAGGCGGTTTAGCAGGTATGTCTTTTTTTAATAAACGTACAACAAAAATTTAAAAAAATAACTTCTACTGCCTTATGATTGTTGCAATAATTTTTTCAGCGCATTTACTTTTTGCATTAATTATTTTTACTAAAAAATGGCAAAGTGAATCTGTTACCGCTGCCTGGCTAAATGTCGGCTTGATCGGAATACTTTTTTCCGTCGGCTGGACAATTACGGGAATGATTGCACCTTTAATAATGGATCCGAAAGGCTTCGGAATATTCTTCGACAGGGATGCATTTTCCCTGACACTTCTTACAATATGCGAATTTTTCTTTTTTATGATATATTACAAAGATATTTTTGTATGACTGGAAGCGGAGATTAGCGAAGCCGGTAAGGAAAAACAATAACGGCGGCTTGTTCTATTTGTTTTTGACCGGGTGCTAAAGGTTCAAACCGCCACTGTCTAAGCGAGTTAATAGCGGAACTCTCAAGTCTTGTATCTGCTTTTATTAAAGGTATTATATTACCGACTGTTCCATCGGGCATTATTGTAAACTTTAATCTTATATCAATTTCTTTTTCAACACCTTCAGGATATGCCGGGACAAAGTAACTGTATATTTTTCTCTGCCCCTGCCCGCCCCAGTCTATTCCGTATCCAAAGCTGCCGGTTCCGTTTGTCTGGTTTCCCCTGCCTTCTGCATTTATATTGGAATTAACTGCCAGGTTGGAATTGTTTTTCTTTCCGGATTTATCTTTTTTCTTATCAGCCTGATTAATAACATCTTCGCCCGAAGGGTTCAGCGCTTTAGGCACCCAGGTATTCTTAAGTTCTTCGCTTTTATCCTTACTATCTTTTTCGTCATTCTGCTTAGCAAGCTGGGCAATATTATCAAGCTGATTTCCCAGTGCGCCGGATGAACCGGGCATTCCCGTATTACCAAATGACACTTCTACCGGCTGTTCTTCAGGATAATCAACCGAAAATTTAACTAATAACAACAACCCGAATACGATGAGATGAAATATAAGTGAAATAGAGAATGAAAAATTTCTGATTGAGTTATATTTTATCCTGACAGCATTTCTATCTGAAACTAACGTCGACATATTCTTCTAACTATTGCACTATATGAGATCAATTTCAATGATAATAGTAAAACACTATTTATTCTTTTCAGCAAATTTTTCTGCTTCCGCCGCAGATTTAAAATTACCAATCATAACACGGAACCATGTACCGCGCCCCGGTATTTCTGCCTGTTCTATATGCGGAATATAACCTTTTGCCCTGAACCTTGTTTCTTCATGATCCGCGTATGATTTTGAGTGCCATGAAGAAACCTGCACTACATAATTTTCCCCGCGCTGAAAGATATTGTCCTTTATTTTTTGTGATGCCTCTTTTGTTACTGGAGTCTTACTAACATTTACGGGAGGCTGAGTTTTTATATTCATTTCCGGTTTTTTCGGCACATTCGGAACAACCGCTGTATTATTTTTATTTGACGCCGGTTTTGCGGGCATTGTGCTTTTATTATTTAATGCGGCGCTTAAATCAGTATCATCAACGGAAGCGTTTTGCATCGAATTATTAGGGTAAGGATATGTTACCGGTATATCAAAATTTCGTTCAATAACTGCTGGAATAATACTTGCACCGGTCTGGTTAGAAGACTTAAGAAATTTCCCTGTAGAAAAATCATACAAGCTGATTTTATTGATATACATAAACACGGTGGCGCTTACTGAAATTATGATAAACATTGCAAGAAGAAATGGAAGAAAAGATTTTTCTCTTGAATAGTAATATTCTCTTGTCCTTGTTTTATAAATTGCACTTCTAGGGGGAGCATCATTCTTACTTCCGGAAGTTAAAGGTGTAATATCTTCAGGATCCTTTTCGGAAGGATTTCTTTGAGATATTCCTTGTTCTGCTCCGGAAACCGTATCAATTGTATTTTCAATTTCCGATTCATCTGAGAGTTCCAATTTTTCAGTAACTACAGACTCATCCTCATATTTATCTGCATCATTTGTTTTTTTGTCATATTCGCCGAAATCCCATACCAGGTTATTTTCTGGTTTAGCAACGCCTGATTGCCGGACATCATAATTAAATTCAGCTGTTATTGCTTTTACCCTTTGAAAATCATTTTTATCATCTTCATTATGAGATGAAATCTCTTTACCATCGCCAAATTCCTCTTGTTCAATTTCAGCTTTTTCTTCGGCAATAAATTGTCCGCCGAAATCCCATTCTAATGAGCTTTTCTTCTCCGATTCATCATTCAACGGCGATGGAGCCGCTTCCGAGCTTGCATCAATTATGGCTTCTTCTTCAATCTGCCGGGAAAGGTCTCCGCCGAAATCCCACGAAACATTGCTGTAATTAACACCTTCCGCTGTTTCACCCGGTAAGGAAAAACTTTCCTCTTCTGTAGATGCATTTAATGTTTCGTCACTTAATTTACCTATGCTCCAATTGGATTCGTCCTGCTCCTCTTTAAAAGAAGTCTTCTTTAAAAATAAAATTTCATTATCTTTTGCATAATCTTTTATTATTTCAACA
>Ga0116130_1000794_pt1 | contig 19221 bp, 15 predicted proteins | sample June2015DPH_17_5_FD_89733 | JGI IMG/M metagenome (GOLD analysis project Ga0116130, IMG submission 89733) | Peatland microbial communities from SPRUCE experiment site at the Marcell Experimental Forest, Minnesota, USA - June2015DPH_17_40 | ecosystem: Environmental > Terrestrial > Soil > Wetlands...
AAATATTAATCTTGGCGGATCAGCTTTGCCGCCTATAGACAAAGGCATAATTTCAAGAGCGGGCTTACCTTCTGCAATCGATTCACATACTTCAAGCATGTGAGCGCCAAGTACTTTCATACCTGAAGGATCAAGATGATAAGTATAATCTTCCATAAAAGATGTACCGCCTTTTAAACCAACAGACATAACCTTCATTGCTCTTACAAGCGATGCAGTTTTCCAATCTCCTTCAGCGCCAAAGCCGTATCCTTCCGCCATTAATCTCTGAACCGCTAAACCCGGAAGCTGACTTAGACCGTGAAGGTCTTCAAATGTTGTAGTAAATCCGTTGAAGCTTCCTTCTTTTAAAAAATTTCTCATCCCGGTTTCAATTTTTGCGGCATCACGCAATAATTGATGTTTTTCTCTCCCTTTTTTGAGTAGTTTCGAAACATTGTAAGATTCTTCATATATTTTTATTATGTTATCAACTTCAGAGTCAGTTACGGCATTTACATATTTAACAAGATCACCAAGTCCGTAACCGTTCACAGAATATCCCAGATCTATCTGGGCGCTTACTTTATCGCCTTCCGTTACGGCAACATCGCGCATATTATCACCGAAGCGTGCAATTTTTCCACCCTGAGCATCATGCCATGCAGAGGCTGCCCTCATCCATACGGCAAGTTTTTGCCGAACAGATTCATCCTGCCAATGGCCGACAATAACTTTCCGGTTTTTATGCATGCGCGTGCAGATAAAACCGAATTCCCTGCCGCCATGTGCAGATTGATTTAAATTCATAAAATCCATATCAATTTGCCCCCATGGAATATCCCTATTGTACTGAGTATGCAAATGCACAAATGGTTTTTGCAGAACTTTTAATCCTGCTATCCACATTTTAGCCGGAGAAAAGGTATGCATCCATGTAATTAGACCAACACAGTTCTTTTTACTGTTTGCATCAAGGCAAAGATTATATATTGAATCCGGTGTAGTCAAAACCGGTTTGAATATAACCCGAACAGGAATATTTTTTGAGTCTGATAATCCATTGACAATTGCCTGAGAATGTTCAGCAACCAGTTTAAGAGTTTCATCACCATAAAGATGTTGACTGCCTGTAACAAACCAAACTTCGTAATCTTTTAAATTTTTCATTATTTATTTCCTGAATTTAATAGTAAAATTTTCATTATTATTTAAAAAATAAATCAACCAAATTATAGATTGATTCGGGTTCATTTAGGCTGACCATAATATGCATTGGGCCCGTGTTTACGCAGGTAATGTTTTTTAAGAATATACTCAGGTAAATCAGACAGATTAGGTTTAAGCTGAAGAGAAAAGAGCGCCATCTTAGCAATGCGCTCGAGCGCTAAATTATTTTTTACCGAATCATCGGGATCTTTTCCCCATGTAAAAGGAGCATGTCCTGCAATTAATACTCCGGGAATTGCTCCCGGATCCAAATCTCTAAATCGTTCAATTATTACTTTTCCCGTATTAAGCTCATAATTTGAATTAACCTCATCCTTTGTTAAAAATCTTGTTACGGGAACAGTTCCGTAAAAATGATCAGCATGAGTTGTTCCAAGACATGGGATACCAATACATGCTTGCGCAAATATCGTTGCATATTCACTATGGCTGTGTGTTATTCCACCGATTGAAGTGAAAGCTTTATATAATTCAACATGTGTCGGAGTATCTGAAGACGGACGGTTTTGCCCCTCAACAACATTACCTTTCAAATCAACTACAACCATATCTCCGGCTTTCATTTTATTATATTCAACACCGCCCGGTTTTATAACTACCAACCCCTCTTTTCTATCTATACCGCTTGCATTGCCCCAGGTAAGTGTTACCAATCCATATTCAACAAGAGCCAGATTTGCTTTTAAGACCTTTTCTTTTAAAGTTTCTAACATATATTATCCTTTCGAGCTTTATCACGAATATTTAGAAGTTCTTTCATAACATCAAACAGGTTACCGGATTCTTTTCTCGTGCCGAAGCTATCATGAAGAAGATGATACAGGGAATATAATTTTTTATAGACTAAATGATTTTCAGGAATCGGCTTATATATTTTATTTATTCCCGTCATCGAATTTTGCGCCTGCTCTATATTGTCAAAGCCGCTTACTTCTTTTCCGGCAGACACTGCCCCGAAAATAGCTGCTCCTAATGCCGGGGTTTGTTCACTTCTTGAAATCTTCATAGGCCTGTTTGTAACATCGGCATAAATTTGCATGAGCATAGAATTTTTAACGGCAAGACCGCCGCAGTTAACAACCTCTGAGATTTTTACACCATATTGTTCAATACGGTCTATAATTGCAAGTGCACCAAAAGCAGTTGCTTCAACAAGCGCCCTATAAATTTCATGCGGCTGAGTAAATAGGGTTTGACCTAAGAGAAGTCCTGTTAATCTTACATCTACAAGAATTGTTCTATTCCCGTTATTCCAATCTAATGCCAATAGACCGCTTTCCCCGGGTTTAAGTTTGTCTGCAGCTTTTTCCAGATTAGAAAATTTTTCTTCCTGAGTTTTGCCGTACTGTTCCGGAACAAGCTGGTTCACAAACCAGATAAATATATCACCAACAGCAGACTGACCGGCTTCAATACCGTAATAGCCATTCATAACCGAACCATCGACTATTCCGCATACTCCGGGAATATCCGATAAGGTTTTATTATTTGGAGAGATCATCACATCGCATGTACTGGTTCCCAAAATCTTTACGAGCGTACCCGTTTTAATACCAGCGCCAACAGCCCCCATGTGTGCATCAAAAGCGCCGACTGCAACCGATACTTTTGTTGAAAGGCCAAGTTTAGCAGCCCATTCAGCAGAAAGGAAACCTGCACGTTCTTCTGCCGAAAAAGTTTCATCCGGCAACCCTGCACGCAAATTCCTTAATTCCGGCAAAAGGCTCTCAATAAATTCAGAATCAGGAAAGCCGCCCCACTGTGTGTTATACATTGCTTTATGCCCGGCAGCGCATATACTTCTTTTAATATGATGTGGATTTGTATCTCCAACAAGTACAGCAGGAATCCAATCACAAATTTCTACAAAACTGAATGCAGCCTTAAAAACTTCGGGACATTCTACAAAGCAGTGCCAGATCTTACTCCAGAACCATTCCGATGAATATATTCCTCCAATCTTAGAAAGATATTGCGGCCGTATTTTTGAAGCTTCCTCAGTTATTTTCAGAGCTTCATTATAACTTGTGTGATCTTTCCATAACCAGACCATCGCCGCCGGGTTGTTTTTAAATTTCTGATGAAAACATAGAGGTGTTCCATCCTCATCCACCGGCATCGGACTGCTTCCGGTAGTATCAACACCGATTCCAATTATATCAGATGAAGAAAAATTTGGGATTAAAGTTTTTGCATTTCCTATTGCTTTCTCAATTGTTATTTCTATTCCTTTAAGATAATCTATAGGGTTCTGCCGTGCCTGATTAGGATCAGCGAGATTTATGATAACTCCCGCTTTTCCTGAAGGATAATCAAAAACATGGCTTGAAATCTCATTGCCGTTAGAGATATCTACTATTAATGAACGGCATGAGTTAGTTCCGAAATCCAATCCAATTGCATATTTGCTCATTCATGACTTTCTTATTATATATACTTTCAACATTACACTAAATATCGCATGATACAATCATAATCAAAGCATTGTGTCACCGCGCTGGGGTTTAAGAGGGGTTTTTATGTCACCTCTAACGAAGTGAAGATAATGTAAATCATATATTTTATATTTTGCGATATTAAATATTTGTAATGTATTAATATTTTATAAAAGTTAACACTTTTAGATCAGCCTACAAAGATTATTTTGTAGAGAAGCGATAAATAGTTGTTTGGGTATATACATCGTCAGGCCTTAAAACAGTCGAGGGAAAATTCTCATGGTTTGGCGAATCCGGAAAATGCTGAGTTTCAAGACAAAGTGCGGTTCTTTGTCTGCATGGAATACCATTCTTACCTTTAAGGGTTCCATCAAGAAAGTTTCCGGTATAGAATTGAATTCCAGGTTGATCGGTAAAAACCTCCATGAATCTTCCGCTTGCCGAATCATATATACTTGCTGCTTTGTGTACGGAACCATTGTAATTATTCAAAACCCAGTTTTGATCATAACCTTTTGCATAGTTTAATTGTACATAATCGTTATCAATACGGTCTCCGATAATAAACGGTTTTCTGAAATCCAAAGGCGTATTAGCAACCTCTTCCAATTTACCCGTTGGAATAGATTCATTATTTGCCGGAGTAAATTTATCAGCGTCAATCCATAAGGTCTCATTTAAGATTTTATTTTCAAATGAACCGGAAAGATTGAAATATGAATGATTTGTAAGATTAAGAATAGTAGGTTTATCTGTTACTGCCTTGTAATCAATTCTTAACTCATTCTCATTCGTTAAAGTATAGATAACCGAAACCTTAAGATTCCCCGGATAACCTTCTTCCAAATCCGCACTATAATAAGATAATTTTAAAGCCGGTCCCAACTTGCTTTTAATCTCTTCGGCTTTCCAGATTCTTCTGTTAAAGCCTTCGAAACCGCCGTGCAATTGATTTTGCCCTTCGTTTGGCGATAGCTGGTAGGTTATACCGTCGAGTGTAAATTTAGCTTTATTAAGCCTGTTACAATATCTACCAACAATAGCACCAAAATATGGATTAGGTTTTATATATTGCTCAAGAGAATCAAATCCCAAAACGATATCGGCAAATTTTTTATTGCGGTCTGCAACAAAAAGCGACTGCACTATTGCGCCGTAATTCGTTATGCGCACTTTTGTACTGCTTGAATTAACAAGCGTGTATAAATATATTGTTTCACCCGAAGGTGTTACTCCAAATTTTTCTTTTGTAATCATTTTGTTTTTTTCCTGAGTTTGACTATGAATATTTATGCAAAAAAACGACAAGGATAGAACTATTAAGCAGGGTTTCAATATTGATTTCATATTAGGTACCGCCTCTTATTTAATAAAATTTTAATAACTGTGTAACATAAGTTATTAAATTGAATATACATGCAACTTTAAAATAATCTTGTAAAAATGAAATACCCCGCCGCAAGCGGTCGGGGTATCGAAATACAAATACGGAGCCAGGATTCGTCGCAAGCGACGGGGAATTCGACCCCGGAAAGATTAAATAATTGATATGATTTTTACAAATCATGTTTCGGATAGATTATACCCGCTTCTTTGCGAATGGAGTCAAGCATATCAATTAATTCAAGACTATTGCCCCAACTCATTATCTCACTTTGTGTCTTACCTTCTTTAATACATTTTACAACTTCCGCGGCTTCATAATTATAACCGTTACCTTTGAACTGAAGAGGTACCTGAATTACTTCACCATTCGGACGTACAATCTTAATATTAACCGGACAGAACCAGAAATTATCAAATACAATTTTGCCTGTTTCGCCATGGACTTCAGCTACAATATCGCTCGCAGCAATAAATGAAGAGAATAGGACCGATAAAGCTTCATCCTTATATTTGAATAATATACCGATCGAGAAATCGACATCGGTAACCCCCATGCCTGCAACGGCTTTAAATGATTCAGGTTTTCCTAAAAGGAATAAAGAAAGGAAGACATTATAAATACCAATATCAAGTAAAGAGCCACCGCCTAGATCTTTATTAAACTGTCTATGCTCAAGCGGATAATCGGATTTGACCGAAAAATATGCCGTAAGCAGTTTCACTTTTCCAATTTCCCCGGAGTCAATAATTCCTTTTGCTTTAATCACATTAGGCAAGAACTTAGACCACATTGCTTCCATCAGGAATAAGTTCTTCTCTTTTGCCTTTGCTATCATCCCGCGTACTTCTTTTCCGTTCATGGCGAAAGGTTTCTCGCAAAGGACATGCTTACCGTTATCAAGACATAGCAAAGTATGTTCAAAATGCAGAATATGCGGGGTTGCAACATAAATTACATCAACATCAGGATCTTTCACAAGTTCTTCATAGCTGCCGTAGGCTTTTTTCGCATTAAATTCCCCAGCAAATTTTTTAGCATTATCAATATTACGTGATCCGACAGCAAATATTTCAGCATCATCGACAACTTTTAATCCCGCGCAAAATTTACGAGCAATCCAACCCGGTCCTAATATGCCCCACTTTATTTTCCTTGCAGCCATTGTTAGTATCCTTCTATTATTTTATTCTTTATTACCCCAAAAATACAATATTAAGAGTACAGAAATAATTAAATTTTCAATCCATTTCAATAGAATAAAGTAAATGAAGCAATTCTTTCAGATATTTTTATTTCATTGGCAGAAAAAGAAAGGGTAAATTAACCGTATAAAAATATTTGAATTAATAAAATTATTCTTGCATTTTTAAGGGTGAAAAGTGTATTTTGTACACCAAAACTTTTAATCAAACTTCGAAAGGGTAAAAGATGACTTTTCTTGGAACGATTGACTGGATTGTAGTGGGGTTTTACTTCCTCGTTATTGCCGGTATATCACTTTATTCAATGAAAAAGAAAAAAGATTCCGCTTCTGAATATTTCCTAGCAAACAGAAATGTTGGCTGGTTTATTATCGGCGCATCAATACTTGCATCCAATATTGGTTCCGAACATATTGTGGGACTTGCAGGTACAGCCGCTAAATCCGGACTTGTGATGGGCCACTATGAACTTCATTCGTGGATAATATTGGTTTTAGGATGGGTTTTTGTTCCCTTTTATATGCGCAGCGCAGTGTATACAATGCCTGAATTTTTAGAGAGGAGATACAATGCAAAAACGCGCTGGCTGCTTTCAATAATCCAAATGCTTAGCTACATTATTGCAAAAGTTTCCGTTACAGTTTACGCCGGCGCGATTGTTATTACTTCTTTTCTGGGTATTGATTTTTGGACAGGTGCTTTAATTTTAATTATTATTACAGGAATTTATACAGTCTTAGGCGGGTTGAGAGCGGTTATGTACACCGAGACGCTGCAAGCCGTAGTACTTTTACTGGGGGCAATTGTTTTAACAATAACAGGTCTGCATGCCGTAGGCGGATGGCAGGGATTAGTTGCCGCCACACCAAAATCCCACCTGAATATGTTTTTGCCCTTGAATGATCCTAACTTCCCCTGGCTTGGAATTTTATTTGCTTCTCCAATTGTAGGTATATGGTACTGGTGTACGGATCAGCATATAGTTCAAAGATGCCTTGCTGCCCGTGATGAAACTCAGGCAAGGCGCGGAACAATTTTCGCTGCATACTTAAAACTTTTCCCTGTTTTTATTTTTATGATTCCCGGAATTATTGCTTATGTGCTTGCTAAATCCGGTAAAATATATCTTCCTGTTACCGATCAGGCTTTTCCAACTTTAGTTAAAGCATTACTGCCGGTTGGTTTCCGGGGTTTGATTGCAGGCGGTTTGCTTGCCGCTTTAATGAGTTCCCTTGCGGCAGTATATAACGCATGTTCCACACTTTTTACAATGGATATATATATAAAGATAAAACCAAATGCAGAACAAAAGGAGCTTGTAAGAGTCGGGCGTATTGCAACGGCGGTTGTGGTTATTTTAGGAGTTGCCTGGATTCCTATTATGCAGGGAATTTCCGGTACGCTCTACCAGTATTTACAAAGCGTTCAATCATATTTAGCGCCTCCAATAGCCGCAGTATTTTTGCTTGGAGTATTCTCCAAAAGAATCAACGGCAAAGGAGCATGGGCTGCTATGACAGGCGGGTTTATTATCGGGTGCTTAAGAATTGTTCTTGAATTATTAAGACATGATTTAAGCGGAATCCTATACACATTTGCAACAATTAACTTCCTTTACTTCTGCATTCTTTTGTTTGTAGTTTCAATAATTATTTTAGTTACAGTAAGTTTATGTACTGAAAAACCAACCTTCGAACAGTTAAACGGGTTAACATTCGCCACAACAGTTGCGGAAGATAAAGCTAAATCCCGCGCAAGCTGGAATACAAGAGACCTTATACTTTCCCTGATTGTTGTAGTTATAATAATAAGCGCTTTCTTATATTTTTCTCCATTTGGAGTTGCGCATTAATTCTATTATGAAAGGAAATGTTCTGTGTTAAGTCTTGGATATGATGTTGGAAGTTCTTCTATTAAAGCTTCTTTAATTGATATCGAATCAGGTAAGCTTGCAGCAAGTGATTTTTACCCGAAGGAGGAAATGAAAATTCATTCCCTTCATCCCGGCTGGGCTGAGCAGGACCCGGAAAGCTGGTGGGAGAATATCAAAATTTTAACAAGTAAAATTTTCAACGATGCTAATATTAACAAGAATGATGTCAAATGCATCGGGATTTCTTACCAGATGCACGGGCTGGTTATTGTAGACAAGAACCAAAAGGCAATCCGGCCTTCAATTATTTGGTGCGACAGCCGTGCTGTAGAAATAGGCAATAAAGCATTTGAAAAAATAGGAAGTCAAAATTGCCTTCAGAATCTACTTAACTCACCCGGTAACTTCACCGCATCAAAATTAAGATGGGTAAGAGAAAATGAACCGGAGAATTATAAGAAGATTTATAAGTTCATGCTTCCCGGCGATTTCATCGGTATGAAATTAACCGGTGAAATTACCACTACTATTTCCGGTTTATCCGAAGGTATCTTCTGGAATTTTAAAGATAAGTCAATTTCAAAAGATATCTTAACTTACTTTGATATTGATGAGGAGCTTTTGGCGGAAGTAAAACCTACTTTTTCTATTCAAGGCAGATTAACTAAAAAGGCTGCCGGTGAATTAGGAATGCAGGAAGGTACTTTGGTTTCGTACCGCGCCGGAGATCAGCCCAATAATGCTTTTTCATTAAATGTACTGAACACGGGTGAAATAGCCGCAACGGCTGGAACTTCCGGAGTAGTTTACGGAGTAATTGATAAGCCTAATTTCGATCCGCTATCGAGGGTAAATCCGTTTGTTCATGTAAACAATACAAACGAGCAAAACCGCTTCGGAGTTTTACTATGCATTAACGGTACCGGAATTTTAAATTCCTGGTTAAGAAAAAACTTCGGCAGCGGGCTGTCATATAATGAAATGAATTCTCTCGCCGGCAAGGTTGAAGCAGGTTCGGGCGGAATTTCCGTCCTTCCTTTCGGCAACGGCGCAGAGCGGATATTGGAGAATAAAAGTATAAGCTGCCGGATTATGGGGATAGATTTTAACCGCCACACGGCTTCACATATTTTCAGAGCCGCACAGGAAGGAATAGCTTTTTCCTTCAAATACGGCATAGATATTATGAAAGAAATGGGGATGAAAATAAAAATTATCAGAGCCGGAAAAACAAATATGTTTTTGAGTCCTGTTTTTTCGCAGACACTTGCAAACGTATCGGGCGCCTCAATTGAATTATACGATACCGACGGCTCGCAAGGGGCTGCAAGAGGAGCTGCATACGGCGCAGGATATTATAAGTCATTCAGTGACGCATTTAAATTGCTGAACAAAAGCGGAGAAATAAACCCGGTGAATGCTGAAAGAGAGAAGTATTTAAGAGCCTATGAATTGTGGCTCTTAAGATTAAATAATACAATGATTCAATAAATAAAATTAAAGAACTTAAAAGAAATGAGTTGAAATATGGAATACTTAGCAGGTAATAAAGAACACTTTAAGGGAATCGGTAAAATCAAATATGAAGGAAAAGATTCCCACAATCCATTAGCCTATAAATGGTATGATGAGAATAAGATTGCCGGCGGAAAGAGCATGAAAGAGTTTTTCCGTTTTGCGGCAGCATACTGGCACAGCTTCTGCGGAGCCGGAGGCGATCCTTTTGGGCCGGGGACAAGGAATTATACCTGGAATATCTCTTCCGATCCGATTGTGCGCGCAAAAGAAAAAATGGATGCAGCTTTTGAATTCATAACTAAAATGGGTATTCCCTTTTACTGCTTCCATGATTTTGATTTAATTGATGAAGGTGAAAGCATTGCAGAATCGGATAAGAGAATCCGGGCAATGATTGATTACGCAAAGGAAAAGCAAAAAGCATCCGGTGTAAAATTATTGTGGGGAACATCCAACTTATTCAGTAACCCCCGATATATGAACGGCGCCGCTACAAATCCGGATTTTAATGTTATCACTTACGCAGCCGCACAGGTTAAGCGCACTATTGATGCAACAATAGAATTAGGCGGCGACGGCTATGTTTTCTGGGGTGGACGCGAAGGCTATTTTTCCCTGCTTAATACGGATATGAAACGGGAAAAAGAACACATGGCTATGTTCCTGACTCTTGCAAGAGACTACGCCCGTAAGAATGGGTTTAAAGGAATTTTCCTTGTGGAGCCAAAGCCGATGGAACCGACAAAACACCAATATGATTACGATGTAGAAACCATAATCGGTTTTTTGCGCCATTACGGACTTGATAAAGATTTTAAATTAAACATTGAAGTTAACCACGCAACACTTGCAGGGCATACATTCCAGCATGAGATACAATGTGCCGTAGATGCAGGTTTATTCGGCAGTATTGATGCCAACCGGGGCGATTATCAGAACGGATGGGATACAGACCAGTTCCCGGTTAATCTTTATGAATCGGTGGAAGCAATGCTTGTAATTTCCCAGGCAGGCGGATTCGGAAGAGGCGGTGTAAACTTTGATGCAAAAGTAAGGCGTAATTCAACCGATATTGAAGATTTATTCATTGCGCATATTACAGCTATGGATGTATTTGCACGAGCATTAATAATTGCGGAAAGAATTTTGACCGAATCAAATTACATAGAGTTAAGAAAAGAACGCTACTCTTCATTCGACAGCGGCAGCGGCGCTAAGTTTGAAAAAGGCGAGTTCACACTTGAAAGCCTGCGAGAACTTGCAATTAAAAACGGCGAGCCTAAACAATTAAGCGGCAGGCAGGAATTGTACGAGCAGATAATTGCGGAGTTTATTTAACTATTTTGCTCATATTGAACCTTAAAACAACCCATGACTGCCCCAAAGGGGCGGCTTTGCCAAAGTCATGGGCTACCAGGAATAAATTTCTTATTTCTGACTTTTTCACCCTGTATTAGCTTATTAATAAACAACATGATCTTCAACAAATATAGAAATATGAAATAAAAATTAGATATTCCGGATTATGGATTATGAAAGAAACAAAAGTTATATTTCTTTATAAAAGAAGTTAAATATTTAACAAAAGCTTGCCTGATTATTGGAAGGACTTGCTAATATGCCAATTACCGGAATAAACTTTTCGGAAAATGAGTTAAAAGAGCTCTGCTTGAAAAATCAAGTAAAAGAACTTTCGATATTCGGCTCTGCACTAAGAGATGATTTTAACTCTGACAGCGACATTGATCTGCTGATTACATTTGATGATAGTACTCAATACAGTCTTTTCGATATTGTAAGGATAAAAGAAGAGTTCGAAAATTTTTTAGAAAGACCTGTCGATTTAGTAAACCGTAAAGCAATTGAAAGAAGTAAAAATATCTATCGAAAGAAGGCAATTTTGGAAAGTGCAAGAGTAATCTATGCAGCGTGATCCCACCCAATTTTTAGATATACTTGAATCTGCAAAGATGGCTATTGGTTATATAGAAAAAATTTCTTTATAGGAATTTTTGAATAATTATTTAATCCGGGATGCTTTAATCAGAAGGATTGAGATAAATGGAGAAGCTTCCGCAAGAGTCAGTCTGGAATCAAGGAGAAAGTATCCTAATCTTCCCTGAAAAGAGATGAAAGGAATGCGTAATCTTTTAATCCATGAATATGATGATATAAATTTGAATGAGGTTTGAAATACAGTAAAAAACGAACTGCCCGGTTTAGCCAAACAAATTGAAGAATTGAATCCGTTTGGACAAATCTGATAAACAATACCTTTTATTTCATTAAACTGAAACAATATCCTACCTTCACAATCACCATTGTCATATCGTCGTTTTGAGAAGGATTAAAGACTTTATTTATATACAGTTAAGGAAATATGAGAAACAAATTAGCAACAATCATAGGAAAATCGTCATTCAAATAATTTACAAGTTAAGGCAACCACTTTTTTTTAGAAAACTCGGTAAGCTCGCTTCAATCTTTATTTAGCTATACAATGTTCTTTAATTTTTTCAATTACATCTGCCGTATGAAATATTAATTTCATATAATTATACAATATTCCACAAAAGTTACCAAACCAAAGCAAATAACCACATTCATCTTTTTTCCAATAATCAATTACTGAACGCTTATTTTTATCTGTGTGTGCGTATTTACCGTTTAGAAAATTATCTAAAACTTTTCTATTAGTTATAGGTTCGCCATTATATATCACAATTGTTTCATCCAAATACTCTTGCAAATTTTCATATGATTTGTTGATATTTTTTAGAATATCTTTAGAAACATTAAAATTTATCAAATGCTTTTTAATCTGTAGAAAAGAACAACTTTCATTAGGTTTTATAAAAAATCTTAAAGTTAAAACAAAGGCTTTTACTGCTCCCTCATCAGGGTGCTGAACAAAAGTAGAAAAACCTTCATTTTGAGACCATTCGATATGAGTGTTTATGCCTGTACCTTGTTTGATAAAATCATAAAATCGACTTTGTTTAAGTTCATTTGACTTTTCAAGAAACAAATCAAATGAATCTAATATTCTGCTGTGATTATTTGTTGACATAATTGAACTAAGAGAAATCTGTTCCTACCTTAATACCAATTTAGTAGAATTTACTAAACAATTAGAGAAAAAAATTAAAGCGTCAAAAATTTAACCTATCCTACTCACCTTTGCGCACAATATTAAATTGAAACATTATTGTCATACCAGCATTTTTAGAGAGACTAATGGGTTAATTTACAAGCAGTTAGTCGCTTGGTATCCATCGGTATTGCCTAATCAATTTTTCTTCTTTAGTCTCGAAGAGCCTAAGATCGTCGGAGATAATCCGCTTCAACAACCATCCACCTTCTTTTCCAGCTTGTTCAATCGCAGCAGGAACGGATAAACCCGCATTTTCTTGTTTTTGATAAAGTGCAAAAAGCGGTGTTCTATCCCAATTAGAATTATCTCCACCCATAAGATCTCGCAAGGAAAACCACCGGTTTTCTTGATTCTTACACCAGCAATAGACTGCGCCTTGCAAGAAAGCCCTAATTCTATTTTTATCATCTTCCTCGATACCCAGGACATCACGTACTTCCGATTCTGGTGTTAGTGCCATGTTTATTGTTCTCCTATTTTAATAGACATCTTGATTATTAATAATTGTCCAAAATAAATAACATAGAATCCCTTGGTTAGATTAGAAAAGTAAGACTATCAACTAAGGCTCGACACCAAGGATTAAAAGTGGAACAGGCGGACTATTTCGACCCTGCCGCATTACATTATAAACTTCACCTTCAAAATAAGCTACCCCTGAAGACATTTGAGCTTGCATATTTTTCGTTGCAAGTATTTCAATTCCTAAATTTATCTTACCGCCGGAATAGAATAACATGTGTTTAACAAATAAATCATAAGCGACAAAAGAATATTTACCAAATTGAACTTCAACGGCAATTTTATCTTTTACAAAATCAGTCTGATTATAGGAAAATATAGGATTGCTTTCACCATTCTCAATAAAAAAATCTTTCTGTTCTTTAGGAGACATTAATAAACTTTTTTCCATCAACTCTCTATTAAGTGTAATATAATAATTATAACGGCTCTCATTCCAATTTTTCTGATTAAATTTTTCATCAAATGCTTTATTTAACTCAATAGGACTATAAAGCATATCACCCATTTTAGTTTTTTCACTGCTAATTTTAGTTTTGTAATCATCTGCTTTGATGTTATTTATTACTTCCGCTATTTCTTTATACAGCTTTTTGTGATGAACAATTAAATATTCTTCACCATTTAAATGAGAGTATTTTTGAGCAATTTTCATTTATTATTTCCATTAAAGTTTAAGGTTAGCCATTCTTGAGGAAGCATTGCAACTTTATCATTCGGGGAAGGTTTATGAATTGGTTGAGTCATTGGACGGATATTAAGCTTCCCTTTAATCAATTTGTTTATTCTTTGATTTGTTATGTCAACATATTTCTTTTCCTTTTCAATCCCAAAAGCATTTCTATTATTTTTAATTGCAGCAATCATTGAGGAACCAACCCCGGCATACGGATCAAGTACCCAACTACCCTCATTTGTCAATGCAAGGATACAACGCTCTACTAATTCAATAGGATATTGACATGGATGATCTGTTTTTTCAGGATGATTTGCTTTTACATTTGGAATATCCCACAATTCTTTCTCCCAATCTCTTATTAAAATTTCCCAAACATCTGATGGATTCTTTCCTCTGGGATTGCCAGATAATTCACCTTTTTTCGGGCCTTTAAAATGTCTTTTACCCGGATATTTAGCGGGTACTCTAACATCATCCAGATTAAAAATATAATCATTCCCTTTTGTAAACCACAAAATGGTTTCATATCTACCGGAAAATCTATTTGATGCATGTAACCCATGCCCAAAATGCCATATAATTCTATTACGTAATTTCAATCCATATCTTTTGAATATCTGATAGTAATATATATCTAAAGGGAAAATTTCACCTTTATTGACATAATTACCGACTTGCCAACAAATATTGCCTTTAGAAGAAGTAACACGAATTAATTCCTTAATTACTATCTCCTGTTCAGCTAGATATTTCTCTATAGACTTTCTTGTTTCATATTCTTTGCCAACATTATATGGCGGAGAAGTTATAATCAAATCAAATTTACCTGTTTCAATATCTTGAAGAGTAGTTAAGGTATCCCCCGCAATAATTTTATAATCTGATTTATAAGGATTATCTGGATATCCGAAAATATTTTCTTTCACTTTCATCAATATTTCATCTTTTTGATCCTAATATAAACAAATGGAAAGAATCTTGCATCAATGACTTTAAATATTTAAATACATAATCTTTATTGGCAGTTATTGACCAAAGGGAAATAGCTGCATTTATTACAAATAGAATGACATAACTAATAAAGCTAAGTGCTTGCGTAACGACCGATAGGGAGTGAAGCAAATAGTTAGCTTTTGTATGATAGAATGACAATGCGCTTTCCCTATACGTGAGGCGTAGGGCGTGGCGACAGCCGGAGCGTGCCCGGAGCCGAACAAGACTTACTGACAATATCAGAGCCCGCTGGAAATCATAAAAATGTCAAAGCGGGCGACGTGCCGAATGATTCAGAGAAATAAATAGCTTCATCAATTGCATCAATCATGTGTTTAATTCCAACTATATCATTAGATTTCAAATATTGCTCAATTGTAAGAGATTTGCGGCGTACTTTTTTTGCTTTTTCAAGGTCTGATATATCCTCAAGCAATTCAATTGCTTCGCTTAATGCAGGATTATCATCCAATCTTATAATCTTTCAATCTTTATTTATTCTATAAGAAAAACCTTCACCTGGTTTGGCAGTACATCAACGGGAATTGATAATTTTCCGTCTGTTTGTTCAAACGGAATTTTACTTTCCGAAATTATTTCCTTTACATTTTTTATTCTCCGCGGAGAATTAGTCTTAATATCTTCTACATTCATTTCCACTGTTCCGGATTTAGGTTGATTTTCCGTATTGATAATATAAAGAAGCCAACTGCCGTTTAATTCGTGTACTTTCAAATCAAGTGAAGCGGCTTTATTATTGGTTATACCCGGAGTTCTTGATATAAACTGCGCATCCGGTGTTACACCGGCTTCTTCAGCAATATTAATAATAAATTTATTTACCGGATTATCAGGATTTCCAAAGTAACTTGCACCCAGCGGAACTGCACTTAATATAGCCGCACCTTTCCCGTAATGATGTTCTATAATAGCCGGATCGTTATTTTCAAATGTTCCGATAACATTAACACTATCCTTCAACTGAAGTTCATCCTTGAAATACTTCCCGTCAAATTCAAAAGGCTTATGTCCGTTTGTTTCTTTCACCCGGACTTTAAAATAAGTTTTTTGCCCATACCAGTCCGGTCTTACGGCGCCGAAGAGTTCATCTAATCCCGCTCCCGGGCTGGTGTGATAAGCAAAGTCGAGTTCATTTACAGTCGCTGTCCGCGCATCAGCAACAACCCATCCACCCTGCCTTACATATTCTTTTAACAAATCGGCAATCTGCTTGCGCATTACAATTTGGAAAGGAAGATAAATAATTTTATATGATTTTAATGTTTCTGCATCTAAGCCTCTATCCATTCTAAGAATATCTACACCGATGTTCTCCTCGTAAAGGGCTTTAAATATTCCTGCATTACTTTCATAAATAAATTTATTAGTGGAGGGTTCCGTTGTTTGCTCTAATGTTTTTAACAATCCAACCATATCAACAAGAACAGCAACCTGCGGTCCTTTTAGATGGGCTTGATAAAGTGTATCGCCATATTTTTTTATTACCGCCCCCAGATCTTTAACCGCTTCTCCGCGAGGCGCAAGCGCTCCGTTAACTAAGCATAATCCTCTGCCAAGCGACTGCCGCCCCCGCATAAATGGCTTCCATTGCCAATAAATTAATCCCTTGCAATCATTAGCAAGCGCACTCCATGCTAAAAGATTAACAGATTCCTTTGTTTGGTAACCGTTAAGAGCCAGACCATTTTGCACATTAGTGTATAATTCGGTGAGTATATAATTTTTCTTTTCCACGGAGGTATTTGCCTGTCCGGCAGGCAGGCACCGGATAGTATTGAAAGCTAAATTGTGCAGCCAGAAAGGGCATGGTTCCAGGTTATGATCTCTTTCCCAACCATCGGGGTAATACGATATACCATTAATATCGTCATAATCTGCAACTTGCCAGTTATCCGTATTATAGGCTCCAAAATTATTAAAGTTAGACCAGGTTGTACTAACCGGATTGGCGTTAACGGGATGTACAGAGTCATATTTTCTTAGAGTTTGAACAAGCTGTTTTAATAATAAGCCATCTAACTCATTTCTAAACATTGCCCAATCTATCTGCGGCATAGATGAATTCCAATTGTCGGTTAAGAATGGAGATACTTCGTCCCAATCGGAATATTCTTTTCCCCAGGCTCGTCTCAGACTTGATAAATCCACATACTTTTTCTTCAGCCAGTCCCTGAATCTTACTATCACATGATGCGCAGTTGAGTTATAGTGAGGCTCATTCCAGATATTATAAAAGCTTAAAGCCGGACTTTTCCCGTATCTCTGAATTACCTGTCTAAAATAATCTTCAACAAGCGGGTAAACTCTTGGATCGGCAAAATCAACATTTTCACGATTGTTTTTATTACCGTTATTTAAATTATACTCGTCCCACATTCCTTTTATTTCTTTGAATTTCCAAACCGGGAAATAATGACTGCATTGTTCTTCCTTCAGCATCAACGGAATAAATTTCATTTGGGAGTCTTCTATTTTTTTTACCAGGTAATCAGTCCGTTCCCATTTCAAATGCTTAGTAATGGGATCCCAATTCCCTAAAGGGAAAATCATAACATACTGAATGTTGGATGCTTTCATTAAGGGAATGTCTCTATCAACCTGTTCGAAAAACTCCTTATCGGAAGCAAATTCTTCATTAAAAATATCGTAGACTGTACCAATGATTATTGTTTTTGACATTTGCGCATAACATAATAATGTTGAAAAAAGGAATATTAATCCTGTAATAAAGGAAATATTTTTTATTATTCTTTTCATCCTGGAAAACCTGATAATGATTTTAAGAATGGGATTCCAATTTAATATAATAGTCTAAATGCTCTAAAATTTTTTCCCATCCGTCAAACTCGAGTGAAAAATCATCTTTCATATCCCGTACATCAAATAGCGTAACATTATCACTCCATCCCCTGTCTTCTAATTCAATTTTGCTGTTTGAACCGCATCTTTTAACAGCTTCCTTCGCAATATCATCCCATGATATAAATTTACTTGATAGACCGAAATAAGTTTTTCTGTTTACATCGCTGTGAAGTATTTTTACATACAGCTTAGCCAGGTCGCCAGCCCAGATAAATTGGGTACCGTCATTTTTTACCGCATGTATCGGGCGGTCATTTACCGCATCTTTTACAATCTGATGAAATCTTGTATCGCCTTGCGTAGAACCCCCTTCAACCACCGGGCTGCCAAAAGTATAACCAGGGCGTACAAAATTTATCCGCATCGGCGAATTATAAGATTGCGCCAGTAAAAAGTTTTCGCTTGCAGCCTTAGTGGCGCCGTAGAAAGTTGCCGGATGCTGCTTCGTATTTGAATAAACGCATTTTATCGAACCGTCGATTTTATTTTGTTCAACCATATAAACATTATCATTAACGGCAGTTGAAGAAGTATAAATAAAATGTTTAACATGTGACTTTGCTGCGATATCGGAAATAAAAACAGTAGGCAGCGTATCATCCTGAAGAACTTCCCAGCCCGTTTGTTTGGTATAATTTAATGCGACTAAAATAACCGCATCCTTTCCGCTTATTAATTTTTCCAACAACTTTAAATTGGAAATATCACCCTCAACAATTTCAATACCGTCTATTTTTTTAAGTGCAGGCACCTTATTTTGATTCCGGGCAAGAATAGTTAAAGTATGCCCGTTTTTTATTAGTTCCATTGCAACATAAGAACCTATAAAACCTGTCCCGCCCGTTAATAAGATATTCATTTAAGTCTCCATTTTATATAAAATAAAAAATATGATATATATCTATCAATATATCAAACTTATAATACAATTTATATCTGAATTAATATTTTCATAGGCTTTAATATTTCGTCCCGATTCTGAATGCATAGTCAAATTAATTTTTATTTAATGTATTTCCAAGCGTTACTGTTTCACCCCGCCGGGGTTCTGAATGGTTTTTGGGGTGTTGTTTTGCTACAAATCCGCCTAGCGGCGGACAGGTATTTCACCCATACAGGGTGAAGAATATAAGTAATGTTTTAAGCCAGAGACTTATTCCATTGGAGACACTATGTGACAAGATATTATTCGATTAAATTAGCATTTCCTTATGTCGTACCTGCGGTACTTTAATAATTGCATTTTTTGTTATTGTTATAAAGATTTCATCCCGTTGTCTATAGAAAAGAAAGTCAAGATAAAACAGTATCCCTATAAAGAATTTTATGGTTCAGTTTATTTGCTTTCGGTCTCGAACGCCTA
>Ga0116130_1000800_pt1 | contig 19164 bp, 19 predicted proteins | sample June2015DPH_17_5_FD_89733 | JGI IMG/M metagenome (GOLD analysis project Ga0116130, IMG submission 89733) | Peatland microbial communities from SPRUCE experiment site at the Marcell Experimental Forest, Minnesota, USA - June2015DPH_17_40 | ecosystem: Environmental > Terrestrial > Soil > Wetlands...
CCCCAGGGAACGCGACTTCCCCGAAACATCGAATCCACTCTAACCCCGCTCCTCCAGCCGCCCCCTCAAAACAGGACATTTCTACTTTGCTGGGAATAGGACATTTCTACTTTGCCTTGACACGGTAGGACCGGCCGAGGGCGCGCGACACAGGAATGGCCAAACTCTCCATTGCTAAAGAACCCCCGCGAATCTGAGCGTAGGGGTACGCAAGAAGGCTTTGTATCAGGGCACGGCTTGAGCCGTGCCGAAGGATCGCGAGAAAGGTCTGGGCTTCAGCCCCTGCGCCCGCAGGAAAGCTTCAGCGGCTAAAGCCTTTGGCTACCGATGTGTTGTGGCACGGCTGAAGCCGGTGCCCTGATACAAGGCCAGCCGCCGAGTTCCAACTTCCATGTCGCCACCCGGACCGGCGATCGGTTTTTGTCGCCGGTCTTCCGCTCTCGAGCGACAGGCCACAAAAACCGATGGCCTATCCTACCTTGCGCAGCGCCGATGCGGAGCGACAATAGTGGCATGCGCCTTTCGAATCGTTGCTACGCGGTTACCGGTCTTGGATACTCGGCGCCATGGTGCGTGAATGCGGGCTTTGTGGTTGGCGACAATCTGACGCTGGTGGTAGATACGGGCGGGAACGCGCTGGCGGCGCAAACTGTCCACGGATACGCGTCCGCCGCGAGGCCGGGAAACCAACTGCGCGTCGTCAATACGGAGAAGCACTTCGATCACATTGGCGGGAACGGCTTCTTTCGCGAGCGGGGCATCGACGTGTGGGGCCACGTTGGGACTGTGCGAACGGAGGAGGACTTTCAAGCCGAAATCGCGGAGTTCAACGATTCGATCCCCAACCAGGCTCGCCGGGACCGCGATGAGGCGCGGGCGTTCTTTCATGGAACGCACCTGGTAAATCCGAACCGCCAGATTGACAGCGACACTCGGTTCGACCTGGGCGGCTGCACGGTGGAAATCCTGCTTACGCCGGGGCACACGGCAACCAATCTTTCGGTTTGGGTGCCCGATGACGAAGTCTTATTCACCGGCGATTGCCTGATTAGCGAGTATCTCCCGAACCTGGACGCGGGAACGCCCGTCGATTGGCAGATATGGCTGGAATCGCTCAAGCGAATTGAGTCGCTCAAGCCCACTATCGTTGTCGCCGGCCACGGCCCCGTTGCCCGAGGCAATGAGGTCCAGGTGATCGTGGAGACGGTAAGGCGCGTGCTTCAGGAATCCATTGCACGAGGTTACTCACCAACGGCCAATCGGGCATCGGCTCCACTTTCTCCGCCGAATTCCGGCGCTGCATAAAGCAGCGCGGCATCCGCGACGAAAAATAGAATGAGATTCTTGGGACGCGCGTGGACTACCTTGCAGACGGCCCAGCTCTCTGGGTGATCCCAGGAGAAGGAAGCGCAAGGTGGGTATTCTGCATGCCGGGTATCGGGCGGGTTTGTGCTCCGCCGTGCTGTTTCTCTTATCCGCCGCCGGCCTCAAGGCCGACCCCATCTGTTATGAGTTCAGTTCCACTTGGGGCGTATTCGGCACCGTCGACCTGACCACCGGCGCGGTCTCCTCGCTTGCCTCCTACCGGTACTTCGAAGCAAGTCTGGGCGTGTATGACGGATCGTTATACACAGCCACCACCGCTGAGCTCTACACGGTGAGCACGGCGACTGGATCGATTGCGCCAGTTGATAACGATTTTGGCGTGCACTTAGCCGACCTGGGCTCCACTCTGAGCGGGCTCTATGGCGTAGGCTGGGGGAGCGGCGATGGATCTAGCTCGTCTGACCTTGGAGTGTATTCCATAGACCCTTCCACGGGGCTAGCCGCATTGGTGGGGCTGACCGGGCTCGGCTACAACGCCGGCGATTATATTGGTCTCTCCACCAACTCGAGTACGCTTTATTTTGGCGACAACAACGACCTTTATACGATAGCCACCACAACCGGAGCTGTCACGCTGGTTGGATCGTTTGGCGCCGGCGCTCTCCCCTACGAAATGGGAGCGATGACCACCATAAATGGCGTCCTGTACGGAGCGGATGTCAACAACGGCACGATCGATACGATCAACACCAGCAATGGAACCGCCGCGCCGGGCGCCGCGAGTAAGGAGATCTTCGGGCTTGCACCCGACCCGCTGCCAAGCGGTGGATTGGCGGCACCGGAGCCGGGGTCCTGGAGCTTGCTGGCGGCCGCCCTCGGTGTACTGATGGTGGCAAAGAGGAAGATGAAGAATCGCCGGACTTCCTCCGCGCCGCCCGCCGGTAGCCCACCCACGGTTCGGTCAAAATGACCTTCGGCTTGGCGCCTCAATCGGGAGCTGAACCCGAAAGAGTAAGCCTACCGGGCTACCAGCGGATTACGAACCGCAATCCCCGGCAAGCGGCCGAAGTCGCGATCTGCCGACCACAGCTCCCGTACCCCGTGTTCCAGGCAAATCGCAGCCACGCGGGTATCGTGAATCGCACCGCCCGAAACGCGGCCGGCCACGGCCAGACCCTTCAGCTCTTTCCAGTGCCCCTTCAATTCACCGATCGTTCGCAGTGAAGGAGAGCCCAGCCAGATCTCCACCTGATCGAGCGCCTTGGCAAGCGGCGTGGGCGGACGGTAGATGCGCGAGTGCGTCACCACGGCCAGAAACTCATGGAGGCAAGGCCACGGGATTGCCCACGGTGCGGACCCTTCCGCCAGCGACTGGATCAGGCGATAGGCCTTCTCATGCCACTCGGAGTCGCGACGGTGCGCGTACACCAGGATATTGGTATCGACCGCGATCATTCGCCGCGGCCTTCGTAGATCCGGCCGCGAACCGCCGGCCAGGAAAGCGGGTCCCGCAAGCCCTTCCCGTTGAACGACCCGTTGCGCAGGCGGAATTTCCGCGGTCCGCGCTCCTGGCTGATGGCGGCTCGCAATCCCTCTTCCACCAATTGCCGCAGCGGCACCCCCCGCGATGCGGCGAAGCCCTTGGCCTCTTCGAACAGCGAATCCGCAATCTCGACAGTGGTTTTCATATGACCCATATTACCATCCTGGAAGATATGGGCGTATGGGAAGTGGCTCTGCCCACGATTTTGCCCCTTTTTCTTCCAAATGTGAGAACATGTGCTTTCGAGTGCTATCCGGCGGCGATAAACAATGACTTTGAGGGCATGATGCCAGACCTCAATCTGACCCAAGCGGAGGCCGACGCGCTGCTCGCGATGGAAAAGCATCGGGTCGATGAGCGCCACTGGACGTATCCTGGAATGGGAGGCCGGATTGAGGTTCCGCTGATTTCGGCTAGCAGACGAGAGACGTTTCTCCTCGACGTTTCCCGGGGCCGTATTGACCTTCTGCGTACGAAGTATCAGACACGTGCGCGGGAAGTTGTCGTTCTTGCGCGAGTCGACGTGGCCAGCGCCCCACACCGTAACCCCGATGGAGAGGAGATCCCATGCCCACACCTCCACGTTTACCGCGAGGGCTATGCGGATAAATGGGCCACACGCATTCCGCCTGCCACCTTTCCGAACGTGCATGACGCATGGCTGCTTCTCGGCGATTTCTTACGGTTCTGCAACGTTACGGTCGAGCCTTACATTGATCGGGATCTGTTCACATGATTGAAGAAATACAAGCGCTCCTCGAGAGCTATTTTGGCTGGCTTCGAGACAACACGTCGCTACGTCAAGTGGCCGACTGGGTCGAAATCACGACGCCCTACCTCGACCGCCATAACGACCACGTGCAGATCTATGCCCGGCGTGAAAATGGCAGCTATGTCCTGACCGATGATGGGTTCACAATAGAAGACCTTCAGCAGTCGGGCTGTTCGTTGGACAGCCCCAAGCGCCAACACATGCTGCGCTCGACACTGAACGGCTTTGGCGTTCAGGCAAATGGCGACGCTTTGGAGGTGCATGCGTCACCCGCTAACTTCGCAATGCGCAAGCACAACCTCGTGCAGGCGATGTTGGCGGTGAATGACCTGTTCTGCTTGGCATCGCCCGTCATCGCGAACTTTTTTCTGGAGGATGTGGAGCAATGGCTTGAGCTGTGCGAGATTCGGTACACACCAAGAGCGAAGTTCGCCGGCAAGACGGGCTTCGACTACATTTTCCACTTCGTCGTACCTAAGAGCCGTCGCCAACCGGAACGCCTCATCCAGGCTATCAACCGTCCCAACAAGGAGGAGGCGAAGCGATTCGTGCTTGCGTACTTTGACACAAGGGAGGCAAGGCCCGTACAGTCCCGCGCATACGCGCTTTTGAATGACGCTGAACAGGCCGTGTCGGCGGAGGTAACCGAGGCTTTTCGAGCCTACGATGTCCGGCCGGTGCTGTGGTCGCGCCGAGATGAGGTGCGCGAGGAGTTGGCGGCCTAACTCCCCGCGCGAAGGTGGAATCCGCCGCCACTGGGCGAGCGATGTCTCACTCCCCCACCCCGTGCCGCTTGAGTAACTCTACCCCGCGCGGGTTGCCGTGCTGCTCGGCTACGCGGGCGTGACGCCAGGCGGCGGGGTAGTCGGCTCTAATGGCGTATATTTCGGTGAGCGCGGCGTGGGCCTCCGCGAACGTGGCGTCAAGGCGCACGGCTTCTAACAACAAACCCAATGCTTGCTCGGTACGGTTTTCCATGCGGTAGAACTGCGCCAGGTGATAGTAGGGCCGCGGATTACCGGGCTCCAGTTCGATCCACTTACGGAGTCCGTCTATCTGCTGTACAGTTTCGTGACTCAGTGCGAACTCGACTACCTCTTTCCGCCAGAAGCTCATGCGCGACTCCCAATTAAGAGGATTCTCACATCGGCCACGTTGGTGTTGGTCGGCCCTGTGATTACCAGGTCGCCCAGTGCTTCGAAGTAATGATAGGAATCGTTGGCGTCCAGATAGCGGCGGGCGTCCGGCTTGCGGCCGAGCGTGTCTCCGTCGGCGATGGCGCCGGCCGCATCGGTGGGTCCATCGGTGCCATCGGTGCCGGCGCTGAAGACCACCACGTTGTCGAGTCCCGCGATATCGAGCGCCGCCGCCAGCGCGAATTCCTGGTTGCGCCCGCCGAGCCCGTCGCCGCGCAGCGTGACGGTGGTTTCGCCGCCGGTGATGATGCAGGCGGGCGGCTTCGCCGGCCGGCCGCACTCCGCCACTTCGCGCGCGATGGCGGCGTGCATGCGCGCGATCTCGCGCGTCTCGCCTGCGATCGAGCTCGAAAGCACCAGCGTGCGAAACCCAAGTTGGCGCGCGTGGCGCGCCGCGGCAGCGAGCGCCAGGCGGTTGCCGCCGATTACCGTGTTGCGGATGCGCGCGAAGAGCCTGTCGCCCGGCTTGGGAGTTTCGTCGATCGCGGCGGCTACGCCCTGCTCGATCCGCACCCGCACCGCCGCGGGAACCTTGTCGCGAATGCCGTACCGGTCCAGCACGGCGGCTGCGTCGAGAAAAGTCGATGGATCGGGCGCGGCCGGGCCGGAGCCGATCACGTCCGGATTGTCGCCGATCACGTCGGAAACCAGCAGCGCCTCCACCTTTGCCGGCCATGCCAAGCGCGCCAGTCGCCCGCCCTTGATGGCCGACAAATGTTTGCGAACGGCGTTGATTTCATGGATGTCTGCGCCGCACGCCAGCAGCAGCCGCGTGACTTCCTGCTTTTCCGCCAGCGTGACCGGCGGCGCGGGCAACGGCAGCAGCGCCGAGGCGCCGCCCGAAATCAGGCACAGCACCAGGTCGCCAACACCAGCCGCGGAGGCGATCTCCGCGATGCGCTCCGCGCCGGCTGCGCCGCGCTGGTCCGGCACCGGATGGCCGCATTCGTTCAGCTCGATGCAGCGCAGCTTGGCGACGTGGCCATACTTGACGTTCACCAGGCCGCCGGTGACAGTCCGCCCCAACGCGCGCTCGGCGGCGTGCGCCATGGAAGCGCCCGCTTTGCCCGCGCCGATCACGTAAACGTGGCGGAAGCGGGAATAATCGCGCCGCGCCAGGTAGCGCATCACCGCCTCGTGCGGGTCGGCCGCCCGCAGCGCGGCGCGAAAAATGGCGGCAGCCTGACGTCTCAGCAAGCGGTGAGTCATCGGAAAAATGGGTGCGCCAGAATGGCGTCGGCGACGGCTTCCGCATCGTCCGTTTCGATGGGAATGTGGACGTCGGCCAGCCGGTAAATGTCGCGGCGCTCATCGAACAGAGCCGCCAATTTCTCGGGATCGCGCGCCAGCGGCCGGTGGGTGGCCTGCGCCACGCGGCGCGCGATGCGCTCGAAATCGCAATCCAACCAGACGCTCACGCCGTTGCCGGCCGCCAGGTCGCGATTGGCCGGGCTGAGGAACGCACCGCCGCCCAGCGCCACCACGGCCGCGCGCCCGCGCTCAATCGAACGTACGTGCTGCGCCAGCATTTCGCTCTCGATGCGGCGGAACTCGGCTTCGCCGCGCGTATCGAAAATGTGCGCGATAGTCGTCTTCTCGGCTGCCTCGATTTCGTCGTCGAGATCGAAGAAACTCCAGCCCAGCCGGTGCGCCAGGTGGCGTCCCACGGTGGATTTGCCGGTGGCCATGAAGCCCAGCAGATAGATGCCCGGAGTCTGCTTGAGCCGCAGATTCATGCCGTTCCATTCATGCGCGCCATGCGCGCCTCCACGGCGCGCGGCAGCAGCCGCGCTAGCGCCACCAGCAGCCATCCCACGCGCGGCGTCATTACCGTGCGCGCGTCGCGCTCCACGCCGCGCCGGATACTCGCGGCGCATTCGGCGGCGGTGATGGCGAAACGCCGGCCCTTCACCATTTGCGGCGGAACTTCGCCCACGCTGCGCTGCTGAAATTCGGTGAGCACGTAACCGGGGCACACCAGCATGGTGCGGATGCCGTCGCGGCGCAGCTCCATGCGCAGGCCCTCGGTGAGCGCGCCGACGGCGTACTTGGACGCGCTGTACACCGTCAGCCAGGGCAGCACGATCTTGCCGCCGATCGATCCCACGTTGACGATGGTTCCGCCCCGCCGCGCGCGCATGTGCGGCGTCACCAGCCGGATCATGCCGAGCACGGCGAAGAAGTTCAGCTCCATCATGCGGCGCACTTCCGCCTCCGGCGCTTCCCAGGACGGAATGTAGAGCCCGATGCCGGCGTTGTTGATCAGGATGTCGATCGCGCCAAACCGCTCCAGCGTCCGCTCCACCACCCGCCGCCGCACGCTTTCCTCGGTCAGGTCGCCGGCCGTAATCAACGCCTGATCGCCCGCGGCGCGGCGCAATCCTTCTTCCGAGCGGGCGCACAAGGAGAGCTTCGCGCCGGCGCGCGCGAACTCCGCGGCGCATGCCGCTCCAATGCCCGCCGAAGCGCCAGTGATGAGCGCGACTTTGCCGTCGATCTTCATGACATTGGTCTGGGCAAGCTAAAGCATGCCCTACCCCAGAAACGCCATAATAGTACCATGCCTTCGCGGCTGCTCCCGTTGTTCCCGTTGCAGGTCGTGGTGTTTCCGCGAACGCGTTTGCCGCTGCACATTTTCGAAGAGCGCTACAAGCTCATGGTGGGGGAAGCGATCCGCGATGGATGCGAGTTTGGCATCGTGCTCGCCGGGGAACAGGGCATTGCGAACGCCGGTTGCAGCGTAGCCGTGGAAAAGGTGATCGAGCGTTACCCCGACGGGCGCATGGACATTCTAACCCGCGGCCTAAAGCGGTTCGAAATCGTATCGCTCGACGAAGAGCTGGACTATCTGCGGGCCGAGGTCCACTACTTCGACGATGAGGATCAAGCGCAGCCGGAACCCGAAATCCGCAAACAGGTGCTGCGCCACTTCCGCTCGCTGAAACAACTGGGCAGCGCACGCCCCCGCGCCGAGCCCGACCTGGCGGACCCGCAGCTCAGTTTTCAACTGGCGCAGATCCTGCCCGACCTCGATTTTCTCAGTGCGCTGCTGCGGCAGCGGTCGGAGGCTTCCCGGCTCAAACAGCTCAACCAATATCTGGCGGATTACATTCCGCGGCAGCGCGCCATTGAGCGCGTGCAGGGGGTCGCGCCGACCAACGGGTTCGGCGGCAAACGCAGGGAGTTGTAGGGTGAGGATGCTGATCCGCCGCGACGGGGCACGCCGCCGCTCACCGGCGTTCGCGGCTTCGGGGCTATTGCACCTGGCGGCGTTGCTGGCGGTGGTGCTCAGCCCGCTTGCGCCGCGCGCAGACCCGCGCCCCGTGTACAATCACGAGATCCGCCCCTACGAGTCGCACATCATCTGGTACAACCTGCGCAAGAAACTGCCCGAGGTAAGGCCGGCCGAAGCGATGGACCCGAAACCGCCCCGCGCGATTCGCCGGTTCCAGCAGCAGATTGTGGCGGGGCAAATCGAACTGCCTCGCCCGCCGCAACTGATCCGCGTTCCCGCCCCGGAGATTCCGCTGGCCCAGCCTCGCGAGCTGCCCAACCTGCTCGCCATCGCGCCGCCTAAGCCCGTCCGTGCATTTGCGCCGCCGCCGGACCCTGCCCGGCCACCCGAGAATCGCCCGTTGCCGGCCGCACCGCTGATCCCCGACCCCGTCTCGCCGCGCGAGTTGGCACTTCGCCTCGCGGCGCCGCGTCCGCGCCCGCTGCCCTTCATCCCACCGGTCGAGCGCAAATCCCAGCCGGTGCTGACTGCGCTGCCGGCCGCACCGGTGGCAGCGGTGCCCGCGCCAACGGCGGACCTGCCGCGCATTCCGCGCGGCTTTAGCGCACCGCCGGAGAAAAAGGCGAAGCCCGCGGCCGCCGAGCCGGCGCTGGCCGCCGATACCTCCGCGGTCGTGATGCCACCATCGCCGCAATCCACGCTGGCTATTGTGGGTCTCGCTCCGGTCGACACGCCCGAAATTCCCAAACCGCCTGGCTCGCATGAGGCCGCCTTCTCCGCCGGCCCACGCCCGAAGCCGGAAGGCGGCGCCGCGGCTCCTGCCGGTGCGGCAGTTGTGGTGCCCAATCTGATGGCGCATGGGGGCGCTGCGGACGCCAACGCGGCTATCCTCGCCGTGCTTCGCCCCTTAACCCGCGAAAGAATCGTGGCGGAGATGCTGGCCGGACAGGCCAGCGCCCCGCCGCCCGCCGCCACTGGATCCGCCCGCATCGTCAAGGCGCCCGATCCGCGTCTCGAAGGCCGCGCCGTCTACACCATCTCCATCCAGATGCCCAACGTCACCAGCTTCTCGGGAAGCTGGCTGGTGTGGTTCGCCGAACGCCGACCGCTGACGGGAGCGCCGCCGGCCGATATGCAATCGCCCGTTCCGCTGCGCAAGGTCGACCCAAAGTACTATCGCGAAACCGTCAATGACCGCGTGGAAGGAACCGTGCGCCTGTTCGCGGTGATCCGCAAAGACGGACAGGTGGATGCGATCGAGATTATCCGCGGGATCGATCAGCGCCTCGACCGCAGCGCCGCCGAGGCGTTAGCCAAGTGGCAATTCGTGCCAGCCAAACGCGCCGGCATACCGGTGGACGTGGACGCGGTCTTCGAAGTCCCTTTCCGCCTGGCTCCGCGATCCGAACAAAAATGACGCCCCAATTCCTGATCATTGACGCCGACGATACGCTGTGGGAGAACAACATCTATTTCGAGCGCGCCTTCGACGAGTTCGTCGAGTTCCTCGATCACTCGACGCTCGCGGCGCCCGAAATTCGGGCCGTGCTCGACGCCATCGAGGAATCGAACGCCCGCATCCACGGCTATGGCTCGCTCAATTTCGGCCGCAATCTGCGCCACACATACGAGCGGCTGGCCGAGCGCGACGTGCGGCCGGAGGATCTCGAGACCGTAATGGGCTTCGCAGAGCGCATCCTCGAATGCCCGATGGAGACCATCGCCGGAGTTCCCGAAACGCTCGCCTACCTGGCGGCCCGGCACGACCTGACGCTATTCACCAAGGGTCATCCCGACGAACAGACGCTGAAGATCGGCCGCTCCGGCCTGGGAGAATACTTTCGGCACACCGCCATCGTCAAGGAAAAGGACGCCGCCGCATACCGCCGCCTGGTGGCTGAGCGTGGCATGGACCCGGCGCGCACCTGGATGATCGGCAACAGCCCTAAGTCCGACATCAACCCGGCCCTGGCCGCTGGCTTGCATGCGGTCTTCGTTCCTCACGCTCACACCTGGGTTCTGGAGAAGCAGGAGATCGCCGAAGCTGACGGCCGGCTCTTGGTGGTCGACCGGTTCGAGGATTTACACAAGCATTTCTGAAGCCGCAACGGAATCGGATCGCGAAACAAGGGAGCCGGGCCGCGCGGATGCCACTCCTGTACGCGCACACTGTATGCGCAAGGCACGGTGCACAAGCTCACAAACGGCGGTGAATCTTTACACAATCTTCAGGTTGCGGCCTCGACGCTCGCACCGCTTCGCACGTCAAATAGATATGAGCACTCCAAATCGGCAGTCTGCTTGTGTTCCATGCTTTGCTCCGCCAACGGCCGAAATCCCGGCTCTCGCTTTCGAGCCTGCGCCGGGGACGGACAGCCGGTCGATTCCCGGCCTGGACTACTACGGCGCGTGCCGGTGCGCCAACAACTCGACCGGCGACTTCTTCAAATTCATCCCGCTCGATGGCCGCCGGCTGCTCGCTTCCATTGGGGAAACACCTGGGCCCGGTATGTCGCCCCGCGCCATGATGACCGCTGTTCAGGCGCACTTCCCTGGAGTCGCCGCCAGCGGTCCTGATTCACTTGCCGCAGCGGCCTCCCGGCTCAACCGGGCCCTGTGCGACGTCGCTTCGGATGGTTCGCTCACGACGCTCTTCTGTGCCTGCATCGACCCGCTGCGGCGCGTGTTACGCTACCTGAGCGCGGGCCATGAGTCGGCGCTTCTGTTCCGCGCCACCCATTTTAGCGCCCACCGTCTGGAACCTACCGGAACCGTGCTCGGGCTTACCAGCAGGACGGTGTACCGGCAGCGGAGCGTCGGCCTGAGCCCCGGCGACGTGCTGATTGCGTTCACTGGCGGTGTCGCGGACGCCGTGGACCGTGCCGGTCGCGTCCTGGGCGAAGCGGGCGTGATCGAGGCGCTGCGGGACTCTCCGGACAACCCACCGCGGATTCTGGTGGAACGCATCCTGGACACCGTCGCACGTTACGGCGAAGGCGCCGGCCAGCCCGCCGATCAAACCGTGCTGGCAGTCCGCTTCGCCGGTTCTGAGGGCAGCCTCAACGAGGGCCACGCAGCCAAAGCGGCCTTGGCGGCTGCGTGACACGCGAGGTGTCGATGACGGAATTGGACAAGTCGTCAACCCGGCGGGAGGACGGCGGAATAAGCCGGGGGCCGGCCTGCGCGCGGAAAGTGAGAGCCTCTCTTGGTCGTCTAAACCAGTGACGTAGCTTCGGATTTCAGGATTGAGAGATCTGGTCGTTCGGCGAAGCCGGCAGCCCTATGACGACGGAAGCCAGGCGCGACAGCCTGCGCTGCCGCTTGATGCGGGCGCGCGCGAACGCGCGGACAGTCTGGGCGATCGCCGCGCAGGCCGCCAGCAACACGAGGCCGACGACTACCAGTGACGATGTTTGGGTCATCCGCCTATAAGAGTACGAGTCAGACCGCTGGTATTAAAGTGCCTGGAGTACCCGGCCCGTCCTGGTACCCCCTCTGTAAAGAATTTCGGCCCCCTTTATCGTCTTATCTGGTTGGATCGATGCGGGCGTCGCCAGGGCCGGGCGCGCCGCCGCCCTGTGGCTATGGCGCCGGCGGCCGATACGCCGCCAGGTTGGGCGGCTGCGCATCCGGCTCCAGCACCAGCGCCGTGCGGTCCGCGTAATAGCGCAGCAGTTGCCGGTTCTCCGCATCGCCCAGGTCGCGCGCCCACACGATCCGCGCTTCGTCGATTGCCGCCCGGTTGTACACCCACTCGTCCTGGAAGATGTGCCGCGGCGAGTAGCGCACGAACACCAGCACTTTCCCGGGCACGCCGTCGAGCTGCCGGTTGACGAAAATGCGGCGCTCCGGATTGCCGTGGTTGATCGAGTCCCAGGTCTCATAGCGGCGCACCGCCGCCGACCATTCCGCCGTGTCGAAGAACGCGTGCAGGCCGTACCAGAACACGAACTGCGCCGCGCACACGAGCGCCACCAGGCGCGCCGCTTCCGGCCACCGGCGCGCGATGCGCTCCAGGCCAACCACCGAAACCAGCACAAACAGGCAGGTGGCCGCGGCCACGTAATGCAGTTGAAACGCGGGAAAGAAATTCGTTCCCAGGGCGAACAGTGCCAGCGTCAGCGCCACCCAACGGAAGCGGCGCTCGCCGAGCGCAAACAGAAACGCCCCCAGCGCCAGGTAAAGCGGCGCCAGAAAGAAAAACCGGTAATAGCGCACGCGATATTCCAGGCGCAGCAGAAACGACCCCAGCGTTTCCGTGCGTTCGCCCAGAAACGACCGCTGCATCTTGTAATCCATCTGTTGCTGCTCGGTCAGCGGCACGTGCGGCGTAACCTTGGCCTGGAAGGTAAGCGCCGCGGGCACGCCGTATTGGTACTGGCTGAGCGCCTCCGGCATGGTGGCGAAGCTTCCCGTGACTTGCTTGTTTTGGACGGCTAGCAGCGCCACGGCGGCCAGCAGAATCAGCGCCACTTCCGGCAGGAACCTGGCCGCCGCCTTCAGTTCCGCCGGCCGCCACGGCACCCAGAACAGCGCCACCGCCAGAAACAGGAAGATGGATTCGTACGGCCGCGTGATCAAGTGCATCGCCAGGCCCAGCCCTAGCAGGAGCGCATCGTGCCGCCGCGGCGCGGCTCGCAACCGCGGCAGCGCGCCGAACACCAGGCAGCCTGAGGCTGCGATCCATTCCCCGCCCCAGTATTCGTTCATCCACTGGTTGAGCGGTCCGAATTCGATCACCGCCAGCAGGCCTCCCACCAGCGCCCACCGCGGGCTCACCCAGCCGCGCAGCATCCAATAGCAAAGGCCGCAGAAGGCCGCCGTGGACGCCAGCACGCCGGCCCAGGGATGGCCGAACAGCGTCCACCCGATGGCCAGAGCCAGCCCCTGCCCAGGCGGATAAATCGAGGCGTACGTTGGCCGCTGCAAGACGAAAAACGTTTCGAAGAATTGCGGCAGCGCGTGCGGCGGATTGGCCAGCCGGAAATGCCGTAGCGTGTCCGCCGCCAGCAGATGGCTGAATTCGTCGTAGAGGTCGGGCGCCGGCGCCGGATGGTGCGGCAACAGCGCCAGCCGCAGCACCACCGGCAGCGCCGCCAAGAAAACCATCACCCACCCGGTGCGCGTTTCGAACCGCCGCGCCAGCGGCGCCAACCACGGGTGCCAAATCAGCACGCCCAGCAGCAGCAGCGCGACCAGGACCAGTTCGACCAAGTCGGCCGGGCTAAGACCCTGATTGACGATGGTCATCGGCGGCTCCTATCGGCTTAGCGAGAAGGCGCGGCGCAGTACCTCAGAAACCGCATCCCTCACAATCACTCTGCCGACGTGGCGCGGGCAGTCCTGCCTGCTGTGTCGAGAGTCGTCTCGACATTTCTTGTGCGCGCGCGATACGCTGTCGTCGCGAAGAAACGTCGCCACGACTGGCGACGCTGCAGGCAAGACTGCCCGCGCCACGTTCATCTCCGCGCGCCGGCGGCTCGCTTCGCCCGTCGCTTCCCCACCGCGAAGTGCGCGGCGCCAACCGCAAACAGGACCAGCGAAATCCACTGCGACGCGTCGAGCGGCGTGCCCCACAGGTTGCCTTGTTCGTGGTAACGGAAGAACTCTACCAGGAAACGGGCTGCGCCGTAGAGCATCAAATACAAACTGATGATATCGCCGCGCCCGTGCGGCCGGCCGAAGCGCCAGTACAGAATGCCGAAAATGGCGAATTCCGCCGCCGATTCGTAGAGCTGCGTCGGGTGCAGCGGCAACCCCAGCGGCACACCCACAAGCTGGCTGGCGGCCATGCTGGTGAAGGTGACGGCCCACGGCAGGTGGCACTCGGTGCCCCAGCAACAGCCGGCGGCAAAGCAGCCGATCCGTCCGATGGCGTGCCCCAGAGCGATGGCTGGCGCGAACGCATCCGCCACCACCAGCGCGGACAACCGCGTCTTGCGCAAGTACCACGCCGCCACCGCCAGCGCGCCCAGCAATCCGCCGTAAAAAACGCCGCCCGCCTGCAATGTTTCGAGCGAAAGGATGCGGCGCGGGTGCTCCCAGTAGTAGCCCGCATCCACCACCAGCATCATCAGCTTCGCCCCGGCCAGCGCCGCCAGCGCGCAATACAGGCCCAGGTTGGTGATGTGCTCCGCGTTCAGACCGGCGCGCGCGCCCAGCCGTCCGGCCATCCACAATCCGGCCAGAAAGCCGAGCGCCACCAGCACGCCATAGGTGTGCAGAAACGAGATGTGAAACAGTTCAGGGTACATTCGCCGCCTGTCGCTTCGAGAGAAGCATATCCAAGATCAGCAATCCGCTGCCGATCACTACGCCCGAATCCGCCACGTTGAAGGTGGGCCAATGGTAAGCGCCAAGGTAGAATTCCAGGAAGTCGGTCACGCGTCCCGACACGATGCGGTCGAAGGCATTGCCCGCCGCGCCGCCCAGAATCAGCGCCAGCCCCCACAGCGTCGCCGCGTCGATATGCTGTGCACGCCACATGTAAGCGCCGATGAAGATCACCGCGACCACGGCCACCACAATCAGCGCGAGGCTCCGCCATTCGGAGGCGGAATCGTTGAAGATGCCGAACGCCACGCCGCGGTTTTCCGAATGCACGATGTCGAAGAAGCCCGGGATGACGCGGTAGCTGGCGCTCTCGGAAACCCGCTGCTCGATGATCACCTTGGTCACTCGGTCGAGTCCGAATACTGCCGCAGCCGCCGCGTACGCCTTGAAGCGGGCTTCAGCCATGCAGCATCTCATCGACCGCTAGCGCGCACCGGCCGCACACCGTCGGGTAGCGGCTATCGGCGCCGGTATCGGTGGTGTACCGCCAGCAGCGCTCGCATTTCTCTCCCGCGGCGCGCTCCACCGTCACGTTCCAAACGCCTTCCGCGTCGGCGCGCTTCACTTCCACTTGGGACACAATGAAGAGAGCCGGCAGTTCCGCCGCGTATCGATCCACGAGCGTTGCGTTTTCCCCGCTCGCAGTCAGCATGATGCGCGCTTCCAGCGGCGCCCCGATCAGCTTTTCGTTGCGCGCCGCCTCCAGGTACTTCAACACATCGCCGCGCACAAACATCAGCCGTTCCCAGTTGTCGTGGCATGCGGATGCCCCTTCGCCTAGCCCCGCCGTCAGTTCGCCCGGCTCGGGGAAGAGCGCCATGTGAACGCTCGCCGACCGTCCCATATGCGTCCACACTTCTTCCGTGGTGAAGCTCATGATCGGCGCCAGCAGCCGCACCAGCGCGTCCAGCAGCCGATAAAGCGCGGTCTGCGCGCTGCGTCGCGCCGGCCAGCCGGGCGCCGAGCAGTACAGCCGATCCTTCAATACATCCAGGTACACCGAGCTCAAATCCACGGTGGCAAAAGCGTAAACGTTGTGGAAGACCTTGTGAAACTCGTAGTTGTTATACCAGTCGCGGCAGTTCTTCACGAGGTCCGCGGCCTTCACCAGGATCCATTGGTCGATCTCCTGGAACTGGTCCGCTGGCGTCGCGTCTTTCCGCGCATCGAAATCGTGCAGGTTCCCGAGCAGGTAGCGGAACGTGTTGCGCAGCTTGCGGTAGGCATCCACAAGCCTTGTGAGAATCGTCTCCGACAGGCGCACGTCTTCGCTGAATTCGACCGATGCCGACCACAGCCGCAGAATTTCCGCCCCGTGGTGCTTAATCACCTCTTCCGGCTCGATCGCGTTGCCCAGCGATTTGTGCATCGCGCGGCCTTCGCCATCGAGCACCCATCCGCTCAGCGCCGAGGCCCGAAACGGCGCCCCGCCTTTCAGCCCCGTCCCCACCAGCAGCGAACTTTGGAACCATCCGCGGTATTGGTCGCCGCCCTCGATGTACATATCGGCGGGCCACTCCAGGCCGAAGCGCCCGTTCAGCACCGCTAGGTGGCTCGAGCCGGAATCGAACCACACATCCAGAATGTCGTTTTCCTTGCTGAACTCCTTTCCGCCGCATTTGGCGCACTGGGTGGCCGCCGGCAGCAATTCGGCGACCGTGCGCTCATACCAGATATCGGCGGTGTGCTCGCGAAACAGTAGTACGATGCCGTCCAGAATTTTGCGGTCGGTCAGCGGCTCGCGGCAGCCTTCGCAATAAAATACGATAATCGGCACACCCCATACGCGCTGCCGCGAGATGCACCAGTCGGGCCGCGAGGCGATCATGTTCGAGATGCGTTCCTGGCCCCATTCCGGAATCCAGCGTGTGTGCCGCACCGCCTCCAGCGCGTGCTCGCGGAAATCGTTGCGCTCCATGCCGATGAACCACTGCTCGGTGGCGCGGAAAATCACCGGTCTGTGGCACCGCCAGCAGTGCGGATACGAGTGCGCCAGCTTCTCCATCGCCAGCAGCGCGCCGTGCGCCTTCAGTATTTCGATCACCAGCGGGTTGGCTTCCCACACCGTCTTGCCGATCAGTTCCTCCGGCAAACGCCCGGCCGCTCCCGTGGCGTGAAAAAACCGTCCCGCCGCGTCCACCGGGCAGTAGACTTCGATGCCGTACTGCCGCGCGCTCACGTAGTCTTCCTGGCCGTGTCCCGGCGCCGTGTGGACCGCGCCGGTGCCTTGTTCGAGCGTCACGTGATCGGCCAGTAGCCCCAGCGAATCGCGTTCCAGAAACGGATGGCGGAATACCGCGCGGTCCAGCTTCGCGCCGGCGAACTTCGCCACCACGCGCGGCTCCGTCCAGCCGCATTTTTCCGCCGTGACCTGCAATAAATCCCCGGCTACGATGTACACCGCGTCGCCCACTTCCGCCGCGACGTATTCGAACTTCGGGTTGAAGGCGATCGCCACGTTAGCCGGCATGGTCCACGGCGTGGTGGTCCAGATCAGCCCGTAGACAGCGCGCCCGGCGAGCGCGGGATCGATCGCCGTCGCGTCCGAAATCATCCGGAAGCGCACCCAGATCGACGGGCTGGTATCGTTCTCGTATTCCACTTCGGCTTCGGCCAGCGCGGTGCGATCCTTGATGCACCAATGAACCGGCTTGAGCCCTTTGTATACGTAGCCCTTCTCCAGAAAATCCACGAACGCGCCCGCGATCACCGATTGATACTGCGCGCTCATCGTCAGGTACGGGTCTTCCCATTGCCCCAGCACGCCCAGCCGTTTGAAATCGGTGCGCTGCAAATCGACGTACTTCTGCGCATACTGGCGGCACGCGCGGCGGATCTCCACCGGCGACATCTGCGCTTTCTTCGCGCCCAGTTCGCTATCCACCTTGATTTCGATGGGCAGCCCGTGGCAATCCCAACCCGGCACGTAAGGCGCGTCGAAGCCCGCCATGGTCTTCGACTTCACGATGAAGTCCTTCAGGATTTTGTTGAACGCCGTGCCCAGGTGAATGCGCCCGTTGGCATACGGCGGCCCGTCGTGCAGAATGTAGCGCGGCCGGCCGGCTGCGATGCCGCGAATCTGGTGATAGAGCCGCTCCTTCTCCCACCGCGCCAGCGTCTTCGGCTCGGTCTGCGGCAGGTTGGCCTTCATCGAGAAGGCCGTCTTCGGCAAATTGACGGTTTGCTTGAGGTCTACGCTCTGCGGATCATCCATTGTCGGGAGTAATTTCCATGGTACCAACCGCGAACCAATCGCCGCTGGGCGCTTGCTCGGGCCGGCATTCCTGGTGACGTCGCTCGCAAGAACACCGGCGGCAAGACCGCCGGCGCTACCCCACCCGCCGGTAAGACGTCGCCGCACCTACGAACGGATGCCCGGTAAGTCACCGCGTTGTATCATGAAGAGTAAGTACCAGGTGTCTCATTTATGATGTCCGTCGGCGAGACCTTGCGCCAGCAGCGGCTGCGGCGGAAGGTCCAGTTACAAGAGGTTTCCGAAGAACTGAAGATCTCATCGCGCATGCTGGCGGCGATTGAGGCCGACGAATACGACAAGCTGCCGGGCGGCGTTTTCGCCAAGAATTTCGTGCGCCAATATGCGGGCGTGCTGGGTCTGGACGAGGCGGAAGTGGCCGCCCAGTTCGAACAGGCCGTGCGATCGCCCGAGCTGACGCATTTGGCGGAGCTCCGGCGGCCTCACGCCGCGATTGCGCTGCCCAGGATGGATGAGCGGCGCTTCAGCAGCGGCCGGCCGCGGAATGTCTTGCCATCGCTGATTGCGGTGGTGGTGGTGATGCTGATCTGCTCGGGAGTATACGGGTGGTGGCAGCGGAGCCGTCAACTCGCGGCGACGCGGCCGCGGATTTCGCGGGCAACCGAAGCCGGCCGTGCAGCGCCGCCGCCGGCCGCGAAAGTTCAGCAGCCGCCCGCTCCGGTCCAGCCGCCGCCAGCCGCGGCAACCACCACTGCCGGCACCGTGGCGCCGGCGGCCGCAACAGCCGCTCCACCCCCCGCACCCCAGCCGGGCGTTCCGCAGCCGCTGGTGCCGGACACTGCGCCTCTCGGGACCGAGGCCGTGCAAGTGGAGCTGGTGGCTAAAGAGCAGGTTTGGGTGAGGGTGCAACGAGACGGCCGTTCCATCTTCCAAGGCGAGCTCCAGCCAAACGAAATTCGCACCGTGGCGGCCGATAACGAGATCACCCTGAGGCTGGGCAATGCCGGAGGAGTGACGATTCTTCTGAACGGCAAGCAGATCCCTCCGCCCGGGCCGGAAGGCCAGGTGCGGACCGTTCAGTTGACTTCGGGCGGTTTCCAGATCGTGCCGCCGGAGGCACCAGCTCCGGAACCGGCTCCGCGAGCGCCGGCTCTCCTCGAACCTCTCTGACGCAGCGATTCCCGCTGGCGCTTTCTTTCCAGCAGCAGTAGCTCGCGGCGCCGGCGCAGCTTGACGTGCTCATCCACTTTGCGCCAGAACTTGCGAAAATAGCTGACCGCGGAAAGCAGCGCGAAGAAGATCACGCCCCACATCATCCAAATGCCCGGCTGGTGCAGCGCGGGATGGCGGGTGCTGACCAGCAGGCAGGAAATCGCGATTACCTGCGACAGCATTTTGGTCTTTCCCAGATCGCTCGCCTTGATGGTGTAGCTTTCCGTCGCCGCGATGGCGCGCAAGCCGGAGACGGCGAACTCGCGGCCGATCACCAGAATCGCCATCCAGCCCGGCAGAACCCGCACTTGCACCAGCGAAATCAGCGCCGCC
>Ga0116130_1000801_pt1 | contig 19159 bp, 20 predicted proteins | sample June2015DPH_17_5_FD_89733 | JGI IMG/M metagenome (GOLD analysis project Ga0116130, IMG submission 89733) | Peatland microbial communities from SPRUCE experiment site at the Marcell Experimental Forest, Minnesota, USA - June2015DPH_17_40 | ecosystem: Environmental > Terrestrial > Soil > Wetlands...
CTTGAAGCAGCGATCATCAGCCTTCCCATCTTGTCGGCCCCGAGAGGTTATTTGAAGAATCATTATCATAGACCGGAACGCGGCACTGGGCGGGGAAAATCAGGAGTTCTCTCCCGTGGCACCATGGACCGCCCCAACCTACTCCTTATAGCGGCTGCAACGGGCTCAAGGGCGCGCAATAAGGCTTTCGGCATCCGCTTGCCCCTGCTCGGATATCCTGCCATCGGTCTTGCGACGATTGCTTCCCTCACGCCGGATCGATTCAACGTCCGTCTCGTTGACGAGGCCAACGAGCCTGTTCCTTACGGGGAAGGCTGTCATCTGGCTTTAATTGTCGGACTCACTCACCATATACCGAACGTTTATGCCATCGCCGATCGTCTGCGGTCTGAAGGAACGAAGGTGATATTAGGCGGATTTCATGTAACCGCTCTTCCGGAGGAGGCCCTGGAACATGCCGATTCCGTGATTCTCGGAGAAGCCGAAGCCATATGGCAAGAGATTCTCGACGATTTTGAACGGGAAAGTCTGAAGAAAAAATATCTCGGCCCGGAGACAGACCTTGACCGGCTTCCGGTCATGAGGCGCGATCTTTTCAACAAAAAATTCTACTACCCCGGGGAAATCATAGAGACCACCCGGGGCTGTGCAGTCGGATGCGCCTTTTGCGGGGTTCAGAAATTTTTCGGCAGAAGGTATCGAGGTCGGCGGCCGGAAGCCATTCGGGAGGAGGTGATGGCCCTCTTCGGCCCAAGGCCTCCTCAGGCGCGGTGGAAGACTTGGCTCGCACGACACTGGCACGCTGACGTTCCTTATTTTATCGAAAGGCGCCTCCTCTATGTGATGGACTCCAATTTTGTTTCGGACCCGGGCCATGCCCGGGATGTGCTCCGGGTATTCAAGGACTGCGACATCAGGTGGTACGGCCATGCGAGCTTCAACCTCACGCGAGATGAATCCATGCTCGACCTGATGGCAGAATCGGGCTGTATCGGCGTGAACATCGGCTTCGAATCCCTCTCCCAAACATCCATCGACTCCATGCATAAGTTTCCGAACCGGACGGCTGAATATGCCGACTCTATCCGCCGGCTTCATGAACGCGAGATCGGAGTCATGGGCACATTCATCGTAGGATTCGACGAAGACACCCCTGAGGTCTTTGACCGGATCGCCGAATTCGCCGTAGAAAATCGGCTTCAGACTGCCTTTACACTCATCCTCACTCCTCTTCCGGACACCCCGTTCCACGCGCAGATGGACTCCCAGGGCCGAATCTTCAGCCACGACTGGCGCGATTACGATCACGGATCGGTGACGTTTTTCCCCAAAAACATGACGCCGGAGCAGCTCCACTGGGGGATGAGATCCGCATGGAGGAAAATCTATTCATGGCGGAGCATATGGCAAAGAATTATGACACGGCCGAGGCTTCGGCCTTTCTTCTACCTGCCGGTAAACATCGGGTTTCGCCGCTGCACCCGCTTGATCTGCTCTGCAAAGCTCTGGCCTCCACCTGCGGTTGTGTCGTAACCGAATGGAGTCGGATAAAACCGGGACAAACAGCCGGATTCCAAAGCTTTAGAATACGCACGTTTAATCTTAGGGGAAATTGTCGTCGTCACAAGAAAGTTAATTCTATCATGACCTTGAACCCGCTGAGTTTCGCGGGTAAAAGGTTGCGCCCTAAAGCTTTCTCACCCGTCTGTCCGTCCCGTTTGGAATTTTTGCCACTTATCCCGATTACCAGATGGCATTAGGGGGAGAGGGGCTTACTTGATATTCCCATTTTCGGCGATATGGTGTATACAAATTATAAATGAGGAGGGCGACGATGAGGAAGCACGTAAAATGGTTGATCCCCGTTTTGGCCGTCTTTCTGATAAACCATGCTGCCCAGGCTATTGAGATAGGTGAAATTCCTCCAAAGGTGGAGCTAAAAGAAAAGCTGGGAGGGCGTCTGGATGGAACGCCTTGGAGCAGCGAAGAGTTACAGAAAAAGGTTCATGTCCTTTTTTACGTCGACCCGGATGAAAAGGATACGAACAATGATGCGAGCGAGGCGCTGGACAGAGAGAACTTTCCAGAAGATAAGTTTCAATCGGTTGGGATCATTAACATGGCCGCCACCTGGCTTCCCAATTTTGCCATCAATTCTGCCCTTAAAGAGAAACAGAAGCGTTATCCCCGGACCATTTACGTCCGGGATTACAAAAGGGTGTTGGTGAATGCCTGGAAGATCGCTGATGACAGCAGTGACGTTCTTGCTTTTGATAAGGAAGGGAGATTGATCTTCAGAAAAGACGGCAAGCTCACCGCCGAAGAAATCCAGACGCTCATCAAGGTCATCCGCGACCATCTGTAATCTTTCTCCCGTCCCGGGTTTTCTCTGGAATGTATGCATCTGGTCAGGTCCGTAGAGGAACTGCCTCTAACGACTAGGGGAAGATCCAGGGGAGGATAAGCTGCCGACAGAGATTCGAGATTTCAGGTGGCAGTGGGTGTGAGGCTTGAGATGGGGAAGATGAGCCTTAGAGACACAGACTAAGAAAGGAATAAAAAGAGAGATGTCCTGGACGATCGTAGGTATCGGCGCCGCCTTTTTGACCATGTTCGGGTTTGTCCCGCAGATCATCAAGATGTGGAAAACCCATTCGGTCAAGGATGTGAGTGAATTGACCCTGTTTCAATTCGGTGCAGGATCCGCCTTATGGATGTTGTACGGCATACATCTCCAAGACTTCATTGTGATTGGTGCGAATGCCACATCCCTGGCCATCCTCATCGTCGCATTAGGATTTTATCTGAGGCTAAATCGAGACGTTCGGGGCAACCCTTGAAGATTCGTGTCAGGCCGATGTTATGGAAGTACCTGCAATCGGATCACCCAGTATTGGATCCATGTCATTTTCTCTTTGCTAATCCATGAAAATCTCCGTTATTATTCCTGCGTTGAACGAGGCCGAAGGGATTCTTTCCTGCCTGGACAGCGTGAAGATTCAGCAAGGTGAGTTTGAGCTGATCGTCGTCGACGGCGGTAGTATTGACGGGACGGTCGAGGTCGTCCAACCGCATGCCAGGGTGATCCACAGCCCGCAGGGCCGTGCCGTTCAGATGAATTCCGGGGCACGCCACGCTACCGGTGACGTATTCCTTTTCTTGCACGCCGATTCCTGCCTCCCTCCACGCGCCTTTCCCCTTCTGGAAAGGGCTCTGGCCGATCCCCGGATTGTCGGTGGTACATTTACGTTGAGATTCGATAATCCAAGACTTCTTCTTCGGCTTATCACTTTCTTTACGCGACTTGAATTTCGGTATTTCCACTATGGGGACCAGGGGATATTCGTCAGGAGGCCCGTGTTTGAGCGTTTAAACGGATTTTCAGAAATATCGTTTATGGAAGACATCGATTTCCTGCGACGACTGCACAGCACCGGCCGCGTGGCACTGCTCAAGCAGCCCGTTACAACTTCAGCCCGGCGGTTCCTGGAGCGCGGCGTCCTGCGCCAGCAACTGATGAATATTATCCTGGTGATATTTTATCTTCTGGGGGCGAGTCCGGAGACCCTCAAAAAATGGTACGGGAATTAGGGACGGCCAAGAACTTGCGTATCATTAGGCTTGATGAGAACCGGCAAAGAAGGGCTTGATGTCTCTACAGAGTTCCTCCGGAGAGATGACACACATGACTTCGCCGTGAAGTTTTTCGAAATAGTTAATATCGCTCGTAAGCCACGGAGGAATGATCATCCTGGGACAAAGTCTTCCATAGACCCATGACCGACTCCCGTCGCGATTTCCGGAAAAAAGGGAAAGATTGAAGCTGAGGATATGATTTTTCAAATATTGAAAGACCTTGGTCAGTCCCTGAGAAAAATCGGCCCAGTCTTCAGTCCTCACCTCGTCGATCGTCGATCGATTGGAAAAGAGGATGAGGACCTCTCCAAAGATGCCACGGGGCGAAAAGGCCGTTAAGAAATGGACATCCCCCTGACGGCCGATATATCTTTCCCCCCTCTTGATCTCTTCCGAGAGAAAACTCTCCCAGAAAGAAGGGATACCCTCATTCCGATACCTGAGGATCCCATCGAGCACCTCTTTATGCGAGGCGGTGGGGACATCCTCAACGAGGATCTGGATATGGGGATGGAACAATCCTGCTCCCGAAGAAGGGAGGTAATTCCAGTTAATGGAACTGTATTGGAAGTCGGGCTGGCTTTTTACGATCCTTTGGATCCCTTCTTGCGCCACTGAAAAGCCATCTCTCAACATCTCAACGGAGAATTGATCGGGATAGAGGAAATGCTCTTCGCCGAGAACAATCACCCAATTGTACCGCGCATAAGGAAATGCGTTGGGAAACAAGCAGGCCCTTCCTCTGCGGATTCTCCCTTCGGGGGCGATCTTGGGTAAAAGCTTTGGGGTAGATAAAAGGATCTGGTCTACACAGAAGGGACAGACTTTCTTTGAAGCCTCCAGCATTTCCGGGGAAATGACGATTTCAGGATACTTTCGACGGTAAGGAAGAATCCGAGACCTATGACCGGTCAGATCATCTCTTCTTATCTCAAGGGAAATCGATTTTTTCGAAAATCCCTCCTTGGGGTCGAGGAACCAGGCTTGATCTTCTTTTTTGAAAAATTCAATTCCAGCCATCTTTGTCTTCCACAATCTTTAATAACATTAATAACCCGCAATCCTAAAGGTTCGACGAGACATCCGTTCTTATCGGTCGAGGCACATCCCGATATTTCTTACATCATCCGGAACATTGCGTCATTGAGCCCCCGGATTCCCCTTGAGCCCTATGGCCTCGGCCACTTCCTGCATCCCCTTGATGGTATCTTCAATCAGCTCGTCTAACCCCACTCCGAGCATGGACGCCCCTTTTTCAATCACCGACCGATCCACTCCCGCTGCAAATCGCTTGTCTTTCCATTTGTTCTTCACCGACTTCACCTGAACATCCAAGACACTCTTAGAGGGGCGAATAAGCGCTGTGGTCACGACGAGCCCGGTCAGTTCATCGATGGCATAAAGTGCCTTCTCCATCGCTGTCTGCGGCATCATATCCGAGCATATCCCCCATCCGTGAGAAACAGCCGCCCGGATATACTCCTCCGGCCACCCTTCTTGCTGGAGGATCTCCCGGGTCTTGGAACAGTGCTGATCCGGAAACTTTTCGTAATCGAGATCGTGGATGAGGCCAACGATTCCCCATTTCTCCTCATCCTCGCCGCGCTTTCTGGCAATGTGGCGCATCACCCCTTCGACGGCGTAGGCATGCTTGCGCAAGGATTCCGTTTGGTTATACTGATGCAGAAGCTCCAGGGCTTCCTGCCGCGTCGGTATTCTCTCTCCCATCGTTAGGCTCCTTTCTCCGGTTTTTTTCCCTTCAAAAAGATTGCCAAAAAATATGAAGCATTATAACATCAAGGGAGCGTGGATGCGCAAATATAACATGTATCGGAAGATTTGATCCATGCTTCTGTGAGGTATTGGCGATGATAACCCCTCAGTTACGGGTTCATGTAATACCAATGAACTCTCATACCCCTCTTTGGTAATCTTTTCCCTGTCCTTAGACAGGCAAAGAGGGGCGAGGGGAGATTTTATCAACATAATTTTAAAATCCCTCATTATCCCCCTTTGCCAAAGGGGGATAAAAACCCATGACTGAGGCATTGCCGATGATCGATTATTCTCCCCTGGACAAAGCGTTCTTATTACAATTCATCTTCTATCCCCGGAAGGATTTTACCCCCTGTCCGGAAAATGCCTTCGACCTATCTGTGGCGGTCGAGGATAATGTCTCCATCTCCTGTCGCTTCTACACGGGCCATCGCGAATGGCCGTGGATTCTGTATTTCCACGGGAATGGCGAGGTCGTGAGCGATTATGACGAGGTTTCTCGTTTTTACCACCAAAAAAAAATAAACCTGGTCGTGGCCGACTATCGAGGTTATGGAGCCAGCACCGGAACCCCTACGCTTACGGACCTCGTCAACGATTCCCATGTCATCTTTAAGGAGGTCAGAGAAGAACTCTTAAAAAGAAATCTTCGAAAAGACCTGTGGGTGATGGGAAGGTCTCTGGGAAGCATGGCAGCACTGGAACTGGCCTCTCAGCATCAAGAAGAGATGAGGGGACTCATCATCGAGAGCGGTTTTCCCAGTGTGGTGAGACTCATGTTTCGTCTTGGAATGCCCGCACCGGCAATGGGGCGGCAAAAGATCGATCAGGAATGCCTGGAGACGATTGGAAAGATATTCCTCCCCACGCTGATCATCCATGGTGAGCAGGATAGCCTTGTCCCCGTTGAAAATGCAAAGGCCATCTATCAGCATCTCGGAAGTCTGCAAAAAGAACTCCTCATTATCCCCTCGGCAACCCACAATGACATCATGATCGTAGGCTTCAAGGATTATTTCAACGCCATCCAACGATTTATCGAGACGACGGATCGAACCCCAGAAACCTAATATGGAGGTAAAACGGTGATGCAGGCAGAATGGATGAATGTTTCGTCCAACTTCCTATCTTGGAAACGGTCTCTGCGAGTGAGACGAAGCAGTCTCGCTTTTTCCGGGAGATTGCCGCGCACCTTCCAGGTGCTCGCAAAGACAGGCTGGGGAAAAAGGATAGTTCTCTAAACCGGGATTTGACCCCTCGCTTCACCTGTCTTTCAGGACACAATTTTGTTATAGTTACAAAGTGCGCAGACAAAAACAGGGACACACCGATTTTCATATTTGGCTGACCACTTTGCCAATTTGATTACCCTGTGCCAGATTTCTTTTGCTTTAATTGAATCTCTTTGTCAAACTGGAATTTCAATATTTTGGGGATGCTTTGGAAAGATGGTAGTTACCACCTTTTCTCAACAGGGTGCGCACGAAAAAAAATGGGCTGCAATGAGTTCTGTCATTGCAGCTGTGGGCCTGACTGGTTTTAAGATTATCGTAGGGCTTTCCACAGGAAGTCTGGGCATTCTTGCCGAAGCGGCCCATTCCGGGCTTGATCTCATGGCTGCGCTGATGACCTTCCTGGCCATCCGAATTTCCGGCAAGCCGGCGGACAGCACTCACCTCTATGGCCATGGCAAGGCGGAAAACCTCTCGGCGCTTTTTGAAACCCTGCTTCTTCTGGTGACCTGCTTCTGGATCATCTACGAGGCCACCCATCGTCTTCTCTTTCACGCCGTTGCCTTTAGAATCACCTTCTGGTCCTTCGCTGTGATGATCATATCCATTGCGGTGGATGTCTCCCGCTCTCGCGTCCTTTATCGGGCAGCCAAAAAATATCGCAGCCAGGCCCTTGAAGCGGATGCGTTGCACTTTAGCACCGATATCTGGAGCTCCGGCGTCGTCATCCTGGGACTGGTCTGCGTGAAAGTGGGCCAGTGGGTACCGGGTTTGGCGTTTCTGCACCAGGCAGATTCGGTTGCAGCCGTCGTCGTGGGATTGATTGTAGTTTACATCGTTGTCAAGCTTGGGGTGAGCACCGTCCAAGCGCTTCTGGACGTCGCCCCGTCAGGCATTGAGCGAAAAATCATCTCTGCGGTAGGTGCCCTCGCCGGTGTAACCAATTGCCATCATGTGAGGGTGCGCTATTCGGGCCCACAGCTTTTTGTGGATATCCATGTCCTCGTCGATGGTAACCAAACCTTAAGAGAGGCCCACAATCTTACGGAGGAAATTGAGCGCACCATCCAGAAGCTGATACCGAATGCGGATGTGACTGTTCACCCCGAGCCAAATTTGTAGTGACGGGCTCCGCCGTCATGGTCTGAATGCTTCAATCAATGCATCCATGCGCTCTCCTTTCCGGAGGAGACGCACTTTAATAAAACCAGCCTGTTCCAGGCAACCCTTGATTTCATCGTAAGTATACGTCCTGCCACCAGCAGTGGAGACGAGCATATTGACTGCGAAGAGCGCGCCATCCTTCGGCCGGGTACGGTCGGGCTCCATGACATGATCCCGGATGACAACCCGTCCGCCCCGGTCCAGAGATCGGAACACGTTGCGAAAGAGGCTCACGTTTTGGTCCGGGCTGTTCTGGTGAATGATCGCCGAGATAAAGGCCAAATCATGTCCTGGCGGTAGCTGATCCCGATAGAAATCGCCCGAAACCAAGGTTACCCGATCAAGAACTCCTGCTTTTCCCAAGCGTTCGCGCGCTATCTCAATCACCTCCGGTCTGTCGAATAAGGTCGCCTTCATCTCGGGAGCGGCCTGAAGAAAAGCGATGGTGTAAGTCCCGGAAGCCCCGCCCACATCGAGTAAATGTCTTGACGAGCCGGGATGGACATCCGTAACGATTCGCGGGGCTAAGGGCTTCGCGATAACGTCCATGGCCCCGATGAAAGCCCGCAGTTCATCCATATTGCGAGAAGAAGTGGTTACCAGATCGGAAACCTGAGTCCCCCGGACAATACTCGTCAGGCTTGACCACCTCCTCCAGAGACCGGCCATGTGGAGAACCATGGGAAGAATCGAATCGGGAGCATCGGCGGAAAGAAAACGTGAGACGGAAGGGGAGCACTGATAGACCTCTCCTCGCTTGTCCAGAAGGCCCATTGCCGAAAGGGCGTCGAGGAGGATCGTCAAACCCCTGCTGTCAGCACCGGTCCTGCTCGCTACCTCCTGGGCAGGGAGAGGGGCCGGTGTAAGAAGCGTGAAGAGGTCAAGCTCGGCGGCAGAAAGAAAAACACGGCAATCCATAAAGCCGCGGGCCAAATCCAGGACATCTTGTAAATCGACAGATCTCATCGCTTTCATCTCCTTATTATCCTTATTATCCTTCTCAAACCAAACGAAGAAGGGTTGTTTCCCGTCAATTACTTTTATTTTACATGATTTTTTGGGGCTTGCTACCCAAGAAATCATTTAAGGTAGGGTATTTTTATTTCGAAAATACGGAGTAGACCCGATTCACTTCTTCACGTCTCTTGGATAAGATGGTGACAAATAGAATTCGGGAGGAAGACCAAGGCGATGACGAAGGTCTTTATCGGAATCATGGGGCTGTTATTAATATCCCTTCTCTTAAGACTGAATAATTTCTCAAGAGAAAATAATATGGTCCAGCTTGCCATTGAAACTGTCAGAATCCAAGCGGACCTGCCTGGCGACGTAGAGGTAAAATTTGTCGAGAAGTGGGAGAGCTCCATTCCCGATTTCTATGCGGTTAAACTACTCGTCATAAAAGCGGATAAAGAGATCCCAATGGTGGTCTACGTGGATCGAGCTGCCGACAAAGTCATTGTCGGAAGTCTTTTCATCAAAGGTGAAAACATAACCCGAAGGGAGGCGGCCGACTCCGGTATTGCGAAGATCGATGTAGGTTATCTCGAAACCGGAAAAACCTCACTTGCTTACTGAACGTCCCAGTCCCCATCTTCTGCAAGTTAAGCGGTTTGAAATGGACTGGAAATGAAATCATTTTCTATAGATCGGCGCCAGTTTTTGTTCATGTCAGGGATAATGGGAATCACCCTTATTGCAGGCGAACCGGAGACTTCTATTCCAAAAACACAAGCGGAGGAAAAGATGACTTACAATGCAAAGGATTACAATCGGCTCATAGGCATGGAAGGATTCAGCGAAACCCTTCTAAAAAACCATTTCACTCTCTATCAGGGGTATGTCACCAACACCAACAAAGTTCTTGAAGCCCTTGGCCAGATGTTGAAAGAGGGTAAGGTCGCCACCCCCGAGTATGCAGAGATGAAGAGAAGACTTGGATGGGAATTCAATGGAATGAGGCTTCATGAATTCTATTTTGAAAACCTCGGGGGCAAAGGGAGTGTCAGTAAAACGGGGAAATTGTACCAAAAACTTGTCGAGTCTTTTGGTAGCTATGAGGCCTGGGAAAAGGATTTTAAGGCGACGGGGGCGATGCGAGGGATCGGATGGGTTGTCCTCTATCAAGATATCCTCAGCGGGAAGTTCATCAATTTCTGGATCAATGAGCATGACGGGGGCCATCCGTCCGGAGGGATGCCCATTTTAATCATGGATGTCTTTGAACACGCTTTTATGATCGACTACGGTCTTAAGAGGGCGGACTATATTGAGGCCTTTTTCAGAAATATCAATTGGACGGAAACTGAGAAAAGATTGCTTCTCCATAAGGGATAAGGTCCTTTATAAGATTATCGTAGAGTTTCGCACCGTTTGCACAGAAGTGTCCGAAAGCCCGGCAAAATTGGGAATTCTCTTGCCGGGTCACCCTTTGGAGAACTTAAAACGTTAGTTTCCCAAAACCAAGATAGATCTCGCCGGTGAAAATAAGCGAAACAGCGATTTATGCCCCATTCGGACTCGGAAAGGAATCCAAAATATATTGAAATAATTAAAGGTTATAAGATTCGTTCATCTGCAACCCCATTTTCGCCTTCGGTCACCCGATACTCCCTTCCTCTGTAGGAAATTTACAGGACAATTAAATATGTTATAATTGACATGTTGACTGGCGATTATTTATTTGGTGTTAGTTCACAAGAGCTTACAGACATCCAATTAAGGAGAAGGAGGTTTTATGCTTGCAGGGCCAGATTTGTTGGTTATCTTGGTGATTGCTTTGGTCATTTTTGGTGGTAATAGAATTGCCGACCTTGGCGCAGGTCTTGGAAAGGGGATTCGAAGCTTCAAGAAAGGCTTGGAAGGTGACGAAACCCCCCAAAAGAAATTAGAAGACAATTCAGGTAAAACCAAGGAGTAGAAGGTTTCTTTTATCCTTCTGAAGGGGTGTTTTCTTGAGTCTTCTCGGGAGGGAGGTTTTATGCTTGCAGGGCCGGATTTGTTGGTCATCCTGGCGATTGCCTTGATTGTTTTTGGGCCTAAAAAACTTCCGGAATTAGCAAAGACCATTGGTAAGGCGATGGCGGAAGTTAAGAAAGCCACTGAAGAGGTGAAGGAGAGTATCGGCATTAACGAATTGCAAGAGATGAGAAGCAATTTGACCATGGACGTCCATACTCTGGTGGGAAGGTTATCTGCTTCCATGACTAAGAAAGAAACGGCAGGAGATGTATTTACTCCCGTAGAGGATTCTATCCAGGAGACGACTTCCTCTCCCACAGGGGAATCAGCCCCTATTGGAGATGGGAAGGAGTTGGAAAAAGAAAAGAATGAGAATGCAAAATCGGAAGGATTAAAAGAGGGGGTACCAAGAGAAGGTGTCCCATCCTAAGGATGGATGAATCTCCTTTAATGAAGTCGTTACCCCAATTAAGACCAAAGTGGGTTTGGATTACCTGTCTTTTAGTTGGACTCGTTATACTTCTTATTTATCTATACAACTCACAATTGTGGATTCAGGCGGTTAAACTTCAGGGTCTCGTTCAGGACCGTCACCAATTTAAAAAAGCTATCAAGTCCTTTGGGCCATACTCTCCTCTCGTTTTTATCTCATTCCACATCCTACATGCGGTTATCCCTCCTATTCCAGGGGAGGCCATTGAGTTTTTAGGAGGTTACCTTTTTGGGGTATGGGCGGGGATGCTCTATTCCATGATCGGGCTCATAATAGGTTCTTGGCTTTCCTTCAGCATAGCGAGGATCTTTGAGAAGCGGATTGTTGAAAGGTTCGTTTCGCCTGAGCTGAGAAAAAAATTTGCTTATCTGAGTGATCATGAGGGGGTTATCCTCAGTTTTCTCCTTTTTTTAATTCCTGGTTTTCCAAAGGTGGCGTTGTGCTACCTCTTAGGTTTAACGCCGATGCATTTGGGAATTTTCCTCATTATCTCAACCATCGGGAGGATACCAGGGACATTGATGGCGACACTTCAAGGAGCAAAGGCCTTTGATCAACAATACATGACCTTATTAATCCTGTTGGGGATATCTGCTCTGATCATTTTGGTCTTCTATATCTACCACGAAAACATTCATCGATGGATTGAAAAAAGGAGTAAAGCAGGCATTCAGAAGAAAAGTGTATAGTAATTCGTTTTCAAAGATCGAGGGGAGGGCCAGAAATGATCCCGCCTTTTTAATTATTTCAATCGCAAATCTTCAGTGACCTTTCCTTGTCTCACGTGAAGATAAGTAGGTGTAATTTGCAAGAAGCGTTATCTTGACACAGTCCGTCAACTAAAACGCTGGTCAGGACAAATCAAGTCATCTATTGGTTCCTGTTTTTTAAAACTGCATCAAAGGGGTTATTTGTAAAGGTGCTTTTTTGTTTCTGCCTTTTTTCCCCTCTCCTGTCTTCCCTCTTGCTCTCCGCCGCCTTTGGGACTTCACTGGGTTTGGGCGAACTGTCCTTCATGGAAAGGGAAATCCGCCTTCTTTCGAGGTCCACATTCAGCACCGTTACCAATACCCTTTGATGAACCTTCACGACCTCCGCCGGGTTTTTCACAAAACGGTTGGAAAGTTCGCTGATATGGACCAGCCCGTCTTGATGGACGCCGATGTCGACAAAGACACCGAATGCCGTAAGATTCGTCACAATTCCGGGAAGCTTCATCCCGGGTTTTACGTCCTCTATCTTTTCAACCCCTTCTGCGAATCGGAAGGCTTCAAACTCCTCACGCGGATCGCGGCCGGGTTTGGAGAGTTCCGACAGGATATCATTTAACGTAGGAAGGCCCACCTTCTCCGAGATATATTGTTTCAAATTGATTCTCTCCCGGAGCTTCTCGTCGCGCATCAAATCCAGCACCGAGCAGCCCAGATCCCTTGCCATGGCATCCACAATGGGATAGCTTTCCGGATGGACCGCGCTTCGATCCAGCGGGTTTTCTCCATCCCTGATGCGCAAAAAACCCGCGGCCTGCTCAAAGGCTTTGGGTCCCAGACGGGGGACCTGCTTCAATCCTTCTCTCGATTGAAACGGACCGTATCCATTCCGGTACTCCACGATCCCCTTTGCAAGCTGGGGTCCTAACCCCGAGATATAGGTCAGAAGCTGCTTACTGGCCGTATTGACTTCCACGCCCACACGGTTCACAGAGCTGACCACCACATCATCAAGACTGTTCTTCAACGCTCCCTGGTCCACATCGTGCTGGTACTGGCCGACGCCGATCGACTTCGGGTCGATCTTTACCAGCTCTGCCAGAGGGTCCATCAGCCTCCGGCCGATAGAGACCGCTCCGCGCACGGTCACATCCTGATCGGGGAACTCCTCCCTTGCCACCTCGGAGGCTGAATAAACCGACGCGCCGCTCTCGTTGACCATCACCACCTGAATGCTCTTCGGGAGATCGAGGCTGCGGATGAAAGTCTCCGTCTCCCTTCCTGCGGTGCCGTTCCCGACGGCAATGGCCTCTATGCCGAAGCGCTCGCACATCTCACGGATCTTTGAGCCTGCCTCGGCTGCCGCCTTTTCGGACTGCAGGGGATAAATGGTTTCGGTATGTAAGAGCTTGCCCTGGCGGTCGAGACAGACCACCTTGCAACCGGTCCGGAAACCGGGATCGATGGCAAGGACATTCTTCTGGCCGAGGGGCGGAGCAAGAAGAAGTTGACGGAGGTTCTCGATAAAGACCCTTATCGCTTCCTCATCTGCCCGCTTCTTTGTTGCCAACCGAATCTCAGTCTCCATGGAAGAAGAGAGAAGTCTCTTGTAGCTATCGTGCACGGCGCTCCTGACCTGCTGGGATGCAGGCCCTTCCCCTTTCACAAAAAGATCGTCGAGGATTTCCAGGGCCTCCTCTTCGGGGGGGATGACCCTCAGCGTGAGAAAACCCTCTTTCTCCCCTCGCCTCATGGCAAGAATCCTGTGGGATGGCGCTGTGCTCACAGGATCTTCCCAGTCAAAGTAATCCCTGTACTTGATTCCTTCAGACTCCTTCTCCGGAATCACCTTTGACTTAAAAACAGCCTTTGATGAATAGAAATCACGCATCCTGGCCCGGGCCGTCTGATCTTCGTTCACCCATTCTGCGATGATATCACAGGCTCCTGCGAGGGCGTCCTCCGCGGAATCAACCCCTTTTTCAGGATCGACGAAAGCAGCTGCCTCGGCCAACGGGTCGATGTCATCCTGTGCAAAAAGAAGCCGGGCCAAAGGTTCCAGTCCCTTTTCTTTGGCGATGGTTGCCCGGGTCCGGCGCTTCGGCCGGTAAGGCAAATAGATATCTTCCAGAACGACCATGGTCTCCGCCGAAAGGATCTTCTCCTTTAGCTCATCGGTGAGCTGTCCCCGCTCCTCTAAAGATTTGAGGATGGCCTCACGGCGCTTGTCCAGCTCCATGAGCTGATTGAGCCGGTCGCGAACCGCTGTGATGGCAACCTCATCCAGAGAGCCTGTGGCTTCCTTTCGGTATCGGGCTATAAAGGGGACCGTCGCCCCTTCATTCAAAAGGTCTGCCGTGGCCTGGACCTGTTTCGGGGTGAGACTCAGCTCTTGCGCAATCTTAGGAATATGGCCTTCGTTCATAACCTCCCTCAAGAAAATGACAAACAGCGTGCGGAGACTTCGGATGAGGCAATCGTAACAAAGTATTGATTGAGGTTCAATGATGGACCGGGGAGAGACCGAGACACGGAGAGAGGGAGACGCGGAGATCGCGAGACGCGGGGACGCGGTGATGGGGAGACGTTTTTAATACAGTATTTCACATCGGGATCAACAGGCTTTCAAATTGAAAGTAGTCTCACTTCTCCCTCATCCATCGATCGTAAAATATCTCCTGCGGTACGGACGATCGCTTTCTTGAGATCATCTTGAGATTGAATCTTAAGAAGCAAGCATTTCAGTTTCAAAAATTCACTCGTACCTACGATGCGTCTAAGGACCTTCTGCACTTCTGAAGGAGAAACTTCTTTTAAGTGGGTTAAAGCCCCACGGAACTCGTCCTCTTTATAACGCTCTGTGATGTCATATTCTCGGAATCGCATGCGGGATTGAAGGATATCGATCAGCTTTGGCTCCCCTAACAAGGCAAAGAGGAAGACGCTTCGCAGGACGTTCTGGATGACCTCTTGTCTCCGCTCAAATCCCAATTTAAATTTGGTTTTATAGTCCAACTCGTCCAGATTGTGTAGATTTCTTAAAAGAACGATCTGATTTTCCTTGGATTGAAACCATGGAAACACTATTTGCTGACCGTGCGCCTCAGAATATTCTTGCACACCTTTTCGCTTGCGCTTTGCATCTGTTTCCTCGAATGTCAGGTACAAACTCTTAGCCAAAAATGCAATTTGCATGATTTCTTTTTCAAGCTGATAGTTCCGACGATAATAGTGTTTGTATTTGCCTTCTAACAGTTGCCTGGCTCCGCTGATCTTTGTGAGTTGATCCTGAATTTTCTTATAGGCTTGGCGGGTCTCGGTAAAGATGTCTATTGGAACATTCCTCTCCGCGGTAATCCTCAAGCATAGTTCCTCAAATTGGTCCATCGCCGCTCTCAGGTCGAGACGGGCATTCTCCATGATTTGTTCTAAGCCTGCCGCAATTGCTTGAAAACTCCCTTGCTGCATCATCTACCTCAAACTTGGCCGCTCAGACACACCTGTCACACCTGGCCCCAGCGATACGTCGTTTGGCTTTGTTCGCCTCGTTTTACTCCTGTTCTATCTCAGCAAAAATGATACCAGGTAGTTAAAGAAATCAATATCATAAGAGAAAACAAGATGTATCACGTACGGCGGGATCAAGTGTTTTATCGGTCAGCCGACAATAAATGTCACTTTTTATCTTTTTACCGAAATCCAACTTTGGAACAGTATGAAACGTGTCCGTGTCGCGTGTCCGGAATGGAAGAGATAAGACACGGAGACGCGGAAACATCTTAGATAGTGGATTGTGGAGTGCGCCTTGAAACATGTAAGGTTCAGGGCTGCCATACACCCCATCCTGAACTACGTTGAGTTCAGGACTAATCCCAAACCCTACGTGGTTCGGGGCGTGGTGCATGGCGGATTGCGGATTAGGGGAGAAGAATTCAAGGATGCCAGATCACGAATCACGCTTGCGCGCCCTGCCTCCGCCGGAGCGGCTTCGCGCAGGCAGGCGTAGCGCTTCAGCGACGCAGGCACGAGTCACGCATCACGATTCACGGAGTAGTATAAAATGGTGGACAGCAAGTGGACCAGTTCGTCTCGATGTCACGGCCATCAAGCTTAAACCGAACCCGCACACTCCAGAAATATCTGGTCAGTGGGATCAAAGGACTCTCAATTTTATGTGAAGGATTTTTTAACTGCGTTCGGCCATGGATGATATCCTCATTGGGAGGATCTTCGGCCTTCCAAATTTTTAAATCATAAGTCACTTCGGAGATTCTACCCAAATCTCCGGTTTTATCCGCTTTGATGTCTTTTGCTGTGGGGAAGGACTTCCATTGTAAGGTCGGTTTGACCGAATCGACCTGTACGAATCGAATGTCCTTCCATATGTCGTACATGATTCCACCGTCGTCGGGAGGGGGCTTGCTGCGCGTCCCTCCCTCTACGCCTCCAGATATACCACCTACTGCCCCACCAACCGCAGCCCCACCTGCGGTAAAGTATGGAAGAAGAACGATGCCAGCACCACTGGTCCCCACTGTCACACCCACGCCGACCACAGCCCCTACTAAACCCCCTATCACTGCGCCCGTACTTGTATCACCAGCTAAACGTTTGGTGAAGTCTTTCGCAACTCGAAATCCGCTCTCCTTGATGCAAGCAGCGTCAAACTCAGGTCCATCGGCTGAACAGACCCACGTCTGTTGGTAGGAGTGCTGTGGCACGTGTGCGCAGCCGAATTGCCCGATGAGCAACGAGACGAAAAACAAGATCATCATTGGGTAATGCGTTGTCGCTTTCATCTTTTCGCCCCTATCACCGGGAGTGTTTTCTCTATAGAAATAGATCCCCCTTAATAAGCATTTCTTGTGCCACCGGCAGAGCACCCGCCTGCGCCAAGGCTTCGGCGAGGTAAACATAGCGTAAGTCCTTGAAAAAAAACATAAGATGTACGTCAATTCTTACGGCAGAGACCTAATTCTGTTTACTGAAATCAACTGGTCTGGTCAGAAATTGGCCAGAAATGGACTAAACCTTGTGAATTTGTGAAACGGACTAAAAGAATGAAGCGGAGACGCGAGGATGGGGAGACCCTGAACCACTTAGGGTTCAGGGCAAGCACGGAGATGAGGAGAAACCGAAGGAACGCGTGCAACATCACTCAAGGTCTGCAGACTTTTTTATAGTTACATCTGGAGATAATATGTTCGTCTTCTATTTTACTGAATCGATCTTCTTCCATGGGGATGTTATTCGAGACATCGCTGAGAAGGGACTGCATGTCCTTGATGCTTCCGTTGATGTAACCCTTGATGCCTTTCATCTCTTCCTGGCTCACTGAAAACCAGTTGGACTTGTCAAAGGAGAGGTTATACTCAATGACGTTCAGCGATTCAGGAGGAATATTCCATTTCTCCATCGCATAAAGAGCATAACAGCCTAATTGGATGGAGAGGTCTTCTGAAAGGCTCTTTCCCGTCTTCCAATCGTAGATATAGACACCCTTCCCTTCTTTTATGGCGCAGTCGATGACCAAATTGATTTTTATACCCTCCAGATAAAAGGAAGAGAATTCTTCCACTTCAAGCCACCCGTCTTTCAGATGGGACTTTAAGCCATCATAAATATCCGAGGCATAAAAATTTCTCAGGCAAGTCTCCACATTGCCCGCCGCCTCTTTCCATTCCTCATCACTCACTTCAAGTTCATATTCATGTTCAAGCAGGCCGCACGATTTAGGATTCTTCCGGTAGTTCTTCGACTTTGAAGAACGAAACTCGGCTCTCATCTGGTCGAGAGTGATCGTAACAATTTGATCCACCGGAAGCACCTTAATACCCCTTCGGATGTTGTAGAGGGATCTTTGAATGCACTCATGGACCTTTTCTCCGGCCCACATCTGCCTGTTCTTGAGGCTCTTCAGAACATAGATCTGCCGGGTTCTCTCCGGCGCGTTCTCAAGCCATCCGTTCCAGTAGCCATAATAGGCAAACCAGTACTGTCTGGGGCAGGTCTTAAGGACCTCATCCCTTGTTTTCGACCAGGAGAATTCATTCTTGAGCTCACTCATGACGCTGCCAACCTCTCCGAAAGAAGCGTGTACCTTCGTTGGGGCTTGTTATTTCTGATGGCAATGGCCAGGGCCTTCTTCGTTCCGATCAGAATGACCAGTTTTTTCGCTCTGGTGATTCCCGTGTAGATCAGGTTTCTCTGCAGAAGCATGTAGTGCTGGGTGACAACCGGAAGGATCACGACCGGGTACTCGCTCCCCTGGGATTTGTGGACGGATACGGCATAGGCCAGGACAACTTCATCGAGATCGGAATAGTCATAAGGGACCCCTCTCCCATCGAATTCGATGGTTACCTCCCTTTCCTCAGGATCGATCTTTGAGATCCACCCGATATCCCCGTTAAAGACATCCTTATCATAATTGTTAACGATCTGCATCACCTTGTCTCCTGATCTGAAGGTCCAGGCTCCACGGGTGATGCCCGACTGACCGGGGTTCAGCCTCTTCTGTAATTCGATGTTGAGATTGGTGACACCAATGGTTCCCTTGTGCATGGGTGTCAGGACCTGGATCTCTCTGAGTGGATGAAACCTGAAGTCCCTGGGTATCCTCTCGCTGCAGAGGTCCAGGATATTTTGAAGGATCTTCTCAGGATCTTCTTCCTGGATGAATTGAAAATCGGTTTTCCCGGGTTTGTCGATTTCCTTTAATACGGGGATCTCACCTTGATTGACTTTGTGGGCATTGACCACAATCATGCTCTCCCGGGCCTGGCGAAAGATCTCGGTGAGCGTCACCACGGTAAACTTCCCTGATCTGATGATATCCTTCAGGACATTTCCAGGACCGACCGAAGGAAGCTGATCGACGTCCCCTACCAGGATCAGGTGAGCATGGGATGGAATGGCTTTCAAGAGATGGTACATCAAGAGGGTGTCGACCATGGAGGCCTCATCGATGATGACCACATCTGCCTCAAGAGGATCGTCCTGGTCTTTCTTGAAATCACCCTTATGGGGAGAGTACTCAAGGAGGCGATGAATGGTCTTTGCCTCCCAGCCCGTCGCCTCATTCATTCTCTTGGCTGCCCTTCCCGTGGGAGCCGCGAGAAGGATCCTCAGCTTTAATTGCTGGAAGATTCTTAATATGGCCGTGATGAGTGTCGTCTTCCCGGTCC
>Ga0116130_1000802_pt1 | contig 19155 bp, 19 predicted proteins | sample June2015DPH_17_5_FD_89733 | JGI IMG/M metagenome (GOLD analysis project Ga0116130, IMG submission 89733) | Peatland microbial communities from SPRUCE experiment site at the Marcell Experimental Forest, Minnesota, USA - June2015DPH_17_40 | ecosystem: Environmental > Terrestrial > Soil > Wetlands...
CCATCTACGTCGTCCCCATCAAGAGCGACGGGGAACACTTCCCGCCCGAGGGAAAGCTGCGCGTGTATCGCAGCCGCACCGGCGGAAACGAATGGGAGGCGCTCACCAAAGGCCTACCGCAGAGCAACTGTTACGTGAACGTGTTGCGCGACGCCATGGCCGTGGACTCGCTCGATTCCTGCGGCATTTATTTCGGCACCACCGGCGGGCAGGTGTACGCGTCGGCGGACGCCGGAGACAACTGGGCCCCCATTGTGCGCGATCTTCCGGCGGTGCTTTCGGTGGAGGTGCAGACGCTGCCATGATCCGCGTCATACTGCCGCAACATCTGCGGACGCTGGCGCACGTTGGCAGCGAAGTGGAGCTTGAAGTCGAGGGTCGAGTCACGCAGCGCTCGGTCCTCGACGCGCTCGAGGCCCGCTACCCGGTGCTGCGCGGCACCATCCGCGATCACGTCACCCAGCAGCGCCGGCCATTCCTGCGCTTCTTCGCCTGCGAGGAGGACCTGTCGCATGATTCGCCGGACGCGCCGCTGCCCGACGCGGTCGTATCTGGCGCGGAGCCGTTTCTCATCATCGGGGCCATCGCCGGCGGATAAGGGCGGTTCCAGAGTGGCTACGGTCGCAAACAATGCGAAATGCGGGAAGTGCGGATTTTCAAGTTCGCGTCCAGGACCGTTATGTTTGTCAGCCGGTGTTGACTATCAATCCCAGGTTCTGGGCGCAGGATTGATGCAAGTCCAAATTGCTGGTGAGACGGGGATGTTACGACGGTGATTTACTTGAGCACGAATGAACGCTAGTTTTGGCGACTAGGGAAAGTTTTTTTTCTTCGCGCCACCATCCCCAGAGGGCCGAAAGACAACCGGCTCCGAAGGCAATGGGGGCGGCGCGAGCAAATCGCGAGATGTTGAAGGGTTCGAGGCCGGGCGCAAAGGAGATGGCGAGCATCAGTGTGCCAAAACCTAGGCCAAATATAAGAACGAAGCGAAGACGACCTTTGGAGCGAATGCGATTCCACTGCTCTTCTCCGGCGGTACCGCCCTTCAGCCCAAGCGCCCAAGCCGCCAGCACACATCCGATCAGAAAGGCAGTGCCGCCTGCCGCCGGGCGCCATCCTTGCAGGAAGGCCGAAACGGCAAAAGCAAACGTTGCGAGGGCAAGCTTTCCTTTGTCGCTCATACGAGTCCAGCCTCAAACTATCAGCCAATTGCACCACAAATCTCGAAACACGGATGTGATGCAGGTCACCAGTTTGCAGTTACTGTCGCCAACAGCCCTTCTCACCACCAACCGCTACGCCCTATTCTCCTAGCCAGGCGCCGTAGGGCCGCAGCCGCTCGATGTGGTCGCAGATGATCTTGAGTGCGCCGGTGAGCGGCACCGCCAGGACCAGTCCCATCGCGCCCCACAGCCAGCCCCAGAAAAGCAGCGAGATGGTGACGGCCAGCGGGTTCAGTTGCAAGCGCTTGCCCAGGATTTTTGGATAGAGCACGTTCATGGCGATCAAGTGCAGCCCCAGGACCACGGCGACCACGATGAGGAACGTGGCCGTGGTCAGGTGCCCCAGGTCTGCGATGAGCGGCGGGATGATGGCGAAAACAACACCGAGATAAGGAATCAGGCTTAGAAATCCGCTGATGATCCCGAGGAAGTAGAAATAGGGCAGGCCCAACATTCCGAACACGGCAATGCTGCACACACTCAGGAAGATGCCAATGATAAAGTTGCCGACAATGAACGACCGGATCATGCGCGCAATCAGACCCAACATGACGTAAGCGGTATTGCGGTTCTCCATGCTGAACAGCATCACCGAGGCGGAGCGCACGTGGTCTTGCCAGCTCAGCATGAAGAAAACCAGGAAGGGTACAAAGGTGACGGTCAGCACCATCTCCGACACCGAGCTGGCATTCCTGCTGACCAAGTCGGTCCAGTCGCTCGACTGGCGGACGGTTATAGTTTTCTTGTCCGCTTCCGAGGAAGGCAACACCGTCTCGGTGGTCTGCTGAATCTGCTCGGCTTCGGCGCGCATCCGCCCCGTCATCTGCTGGATCCTGGCCTTGTATTGCGGCAACTCCTGCATGAAATCCATGGCGCGGCTATAAGAGAGATAGGTGGCTGCGCCCCCGGCGATCACCAGCAGCAGCACGGCTATTAGCGACGCCAGGGCATTCGGTATGTCAAACCTGGTGAGCAGGTCAACCAGCGGCGCCAGGACAAATGCGATCAGGATCGAGACCAGGACCACCACCAGGATCACCTTGGCAACATAAAGCAGGGTCAGGACGGCGGCGATCGCCAGGATAAGCAACGCCGATGCCTGGAGGCGCAGAATACGGCGGCGCTCCTGCTCGGCGACCGTCGAGCGATCAATCGACACCTGCGGAATAGAGGCGGGATCGCCTGCCGCATTGGCATCCACATCGGGACCGGGGTCTTGCGCCCGCTGTGGCTCCATGTTGTCCAACAGCTTGTCTGGCATTTCGCCTATGGTACTCGCACAACCCTCAGATTCCGACCATGATATTTTTGCTGGGTCAAAGATCTAAAGATGGGAAATACTTTTACGACAGCGCAGCCAGTCGATCAACCTCGCCGCATCCTGGCGTTGGATTTCGGCGCGCGCAACATCGGCCTGGCGGTGAGCGACGAACTGGGGGTCACGGCCCAGGGCCTGCCTACTCTACGCCGCAGCAACAAGCGCAACGATCTGGACCACCTGCGGCGTGTGATCAAGCAATTCCACATCGCTGAGCTGGTGATGGGACTGCCCCTGCGCATGAGCGGCAGCGAAGGCATCCAGTCGGAGAAGGTGCAGGTGTTCGCTGAAGAATTGCGCCGCAAATTCAAGCTGCCGGTCCATCTGTTCGACGAACGGCTGACGTCGGTCGAGGCCAATCGCCTGTTGCGCGAAACCGACATGAGCACTCACCGCCGTGCGGGAGTGGTGGACCAACTGGCGGCGGTGCTGATCCTGCAATCGTTCCTGGAATTCCGGAAGAACAGGGACCCTGTAGCCAAGCATGAACACGGATGATCACGGATTCTCAAGGACTATGGTTACCCCTAAGGCCACTTCTGTGCACCATGGAGGGTGCGGTTGATTTCAATGACCTCTGCGCGGATTCGGTATACGGCCAAAAAGGGCAAACCTGGAAATACCAGTTCGCGAGTGTCCACCTTGCGGCCCGGACGACTACGGTAGGGAAACTGCGTGAGGGAGCCAACGCCTTGGTGGATTGTGAGGGCTACACGCCGGGCTGCTGCCGGGCCGTCATGTTCCTCGATGTAGTCGCAGATGTGGGTGAGATCGCGCGCTGAGGGTCCTGTCCAGCGGATACGCATCAGGCGGGATATCGGCTATCAATGAGCTTGCTTACGTCGTCGTGTTCCATGAACTCGCCCCGGTCGGCGGCGGCCAAGCCTTTCTCCACCTCGCGCAGAAACCATTCATCGTAGTCCACGAAACGCTCTACCGCCTCTCGCACGATTGCCTTCGTGTCCCGGCCCTGCTCGGCGGCAAGCCGGGTGAGTTTGGCTTGCAGATCGGGAGTGAAATCTACTTCCATAGCCTTCAGCGTATGACGCCGAAAAATAAGTGTCAAGCGCGAGTTGATGGACTCTGGGCTACGCTCTTTGTCTTGCCGAGCAGCGCACAGGTGCCGCACATCATCTAAACTGCTGTATTCCATGCGAACCTTCTTCAAACTCGTGGTGGCGGTCGTACTGGCCTTTGCTCTGTGGTTTGCCTGGGCGGCCCTGCTGCCGCTGCGACCTACCGAGACCAAGTTCGTGCTACTGCGTCCGGGCTGGAGCACGCGCCACATCGCGCGAGATCTGCAGCGCGAAGGCGTCATTCGCAGCTCGGCAGCGTTTCTCATGCTGCAATACGCCGAAGGATTGAAGACCCTCAAGGCCGGGGAGTACAAGTTCGACCAACCCGCCAGCGCGATGCAGGTTTGGCGTCGCCTGGTGCGCGGCGATGTCTATGCGCGCACCGTCGTCATCCCCGAGGGCTATAACATGTTTGACATCGCGGCCGCGGTCGAGCAGGCGGGCCTGGGTTCGGCAGCCGATTTTCTCATTGCCGCCAAGGGAGATGTACTTCTCCTTCGCGAGATCGATCCCAACGCGCAGACGCTGGAGGGATATCTCTTTCCCGACACCTACCAGTTCACGCGCATCGATTCCGCTCATGACATGGCAGCGGTGATGGTGCATCGGTTTCGGCAGGAAGCGCAGAAAATCGGGCTGCTGGGAAACGCGGATACTCATCGCGTCGTGACCATGGCCTCCATCGTGGAGAAGGAAACCGCGGTGCCGGAAGAGCGGCCCATGGTAGCTAGTGTGTACTACAACCGGCTGGCCCGAAACATGGCGCTGGGGGCCGATCCCAGCGTGGTCTACGCGGCCTTGCTGGCCGGACGTTATCGCGGCACCATTTATCAGTCCGACTTGCAATTCGACTCGCGCTATAACACCTACCGGTATCCCGGGCTGCCTCCCGGCCCGATCGCCAATCCGGGAGTCGCCTCTTTGCAGGCCGCGCTGCATCCCGCCCAAAGCGACTTCCTCTACTTCGTCAGCGACAACAACGGCCACCCCCGTTTCGCCCGCACTATGGAAGAACATGCGCGCAATGTGATCGCGTATCGCCGCGCGCTGACTGCCAGACAGTAACGCCATGACGGGCTGGCGGGGAACGTGTCCGTTATCAGTAGGTCTGTGGACGCCGATTTAACGGGCTTTTGACCCCGTTAAGTGAGACAATAGAGTATGACTTACTATCGAGTTGAGTTTCCGGTCGGGACCCCCAAGCCGCACCACCCCAAGCGGTTTCGCACCGAAGAAAAGGCGAAGCAGCACGCACGAAAAGTCCTTGGCCTAACCGAGGAAGGCATCCTGGCATCGAAGGTCGCGATTCTCCCGGTCAACAGAAATGAAGCGCCATTATCATGATCTGCCCTAGCTGTGGCGGCGAATTGTCGAGAGTCTGGCAGCCTCAACAGGCGGCCAGCTCGCAACCCGTCGCGCGAGTGCAGTGGCATTGCGGGACCTGTGGCGGAACCTACACCCGGGAGCAATTACGCACCCCAGCGAAGCGCCACTCGCATGCCCCAGCGGAGGAGCCAGCCCTGGTTAAATCCTGAGGGTGCCGCGACTTGTCTGTGAAATGAACCCGCCGAACGTCGCTCTTTGACCTATGGGTCATTGACCCCACTTTATCCCACATGCTATAAAGACTCGCCTTTTATGCTGTGCCTGTTGTGTGCCCGAATGTGCACACGAGCAGGTGCAGGTGTTCCCGACGCGGCCAAGCCTCAACACTTCTGTCTTGAAGTGGAAGCGCGTTTCCGGGATTCCAGCAGGTCCATGCATGGTTTTGCTGGCGATCTGCGAAGACGCAAGCCAGGACCCTGTGCGCCTGATCGGCTGGGCGGTAATCGATCTCGTGGAAACGCTGCCTGCGATTTATGGCGGGAAAGCGCAGCAAATCTAATGTCATTTTACGGGTGCGTCCCGACGAAGCGGGTGCGGCCCATCGGAGGAATCATATGCACACTTGGCTCGCCGCCCTGCGGCGGCTGTCCCCTGCACACGTCCCGTTCAGAAGCCCGATCAAGCTGCTGAGCGCAACCCTGGTTATGCTGATGCTGAGCGCTACGGCTGCCTTTGCCCAACCCGAAGCTGCCGGAGAAGCCAGCCTAAAGCTGCCCGATTTGTCCTCGGTCAACTTCCTCGGCATGGATGGCCACAAGATACTGCTGATCGGCATCCTTTTCTGCTGCTTCGGACTGCTGTTCGGGCTGGCGATTTACATGCAGCTCAAGAACCTGCCGGTCCACCGCTCCATGCGCGAGATCTCCGAACTCATTTACGAAACCTGCAAGACCTACCTGATCACGCAAGGCAAGTTCATCCTGATCCTGTGGGCCTTCATTGCGGTCGTTATCATCGCCTATTTCGGCTGGCTGGCGCCCGTACCCGGCAAGGCGATTGGCGTTACCGTTCCGGTCATTTTGGCCTTCAGTCTTCTGGGCATAGCCGGCAGCTACGGCGTCGCATGGTTCGGCATTCGCGTCAATACTTTCGCGAACTCGCGCACGGCCTTCGCCGGTTTGCGCGGCAAACCGTATCCCATCTATGCCATTCCACTGAAGGCCGGAATGAGCATTGGCATGATGCTGATCTCGGTCGAGCTGCTCATCATGCTTTGCATCCTGTTGTTTGTTCCGGGTGATTACGCCGGCCAGTGCTTCATCGGTTTCGCCATCGGCGAATCGTTGGGCGCGGCCGCACTGCGTATCGCCGGCGGCATCTTCACCAAGATTGCCGATATCGGCTCCGACCTGATGAAGATCGTCTTCAAGATCAAGGAAGACGACGCGCGCAATCCCGGCGTCATCGCTGACTGCACCGGCGACAATGCCGGCGATTCAGTTGGTCCCAGCGCTGACGGCTTCGAAACCTACGGCGTCACCGGCGTGGCGCTGATTACGTTCATCCTGCTGGCGGTGAGGGACCCCAAGGTCCAGGTGCAGTTGCTGGTTTGGATCTTCATCATGCGCATCATGATGCTGGTCTCCAGCACGGTGGCCTACTTCCTGAACGAAGCGGTTGCCAAGGCCCGTTACGGCAACGCCGACGACATGAACTTCGAAGCGCCGCTTACCTCGCTGGTATGGCTCACTTCGATCATCTCGATCGTTCTGACTTACATCGTGTCGTATCTTATCGTGCCTATATTGGGCGGCGATCAGACACAGTGGTGGAAGCTGGCAACCATCATCTCCTGCGGAACGTTGGCCGGTGCCGTGATCCCTGAGTTGGTGAAGGTATTCACCTCGACAGAGTCGCGACACGTGAAAGAAGTTGTGACCTCGGCTGACGAAGGCGGGGCTTCGCTCGGCATTCTGTCGGGCTTTGTGGCCGGCAATTTTTCCTGCTACTACCTCGGCTTCACCATGGTGTCCCTGATGGCGATAGGGTCTTATGTCAGCCAGTTCGGGCTGGGTGAGTTGATGCTGGCTCCCGCGGTATTCGCCTTCGGCCTGGTCGCCTTCGGCTTCCTCGGCATGGGGCCGGTAACCATCGCCGTGGACTCCTACGGTCCGGTGACCGACAACGCGCAATCGGTGTACGAGTTGTCTCTGATTGAAATAATTCCGAACATTAAGGGCGAGTTGCAGAAAGACTACAACATGACCGTGAACTTTGAACGCGCCAAGCACCTTCTGGAAGAGAACGATGGCGCCGGCAACACGTTCAAGGCCACGGCCAAGCCAGTGCTCATTGGCACCGCTGTCGTCGGTGCGACCACCATGATCTTCTCCATCATCATGGCGCTCACTCATGGCCTGTCGGAAAATGTGGGCAAGTTGTCGCTGCTACACGCCCCGTTTGTGCTCGGCCTGATCAGCGGTGGCGCCATCATCTACTGGTTTACGGGCGCGTCCACGCAGGCGGTCACCACCGGCGCTTACCGCGCGGTGGAGTTCATCAAGGCCAACATCAAGCTGGAAGGGTCGGACAAGGCCTCGGTGAGCGACAGCAAGAAGGTGGTCGAGATCTGTACCAAGTACGCGCAGAAGGGCATGTTCAACATCTTCATCGCGGTGTTCTTCGTGACCCTGTCGTTTGCGTTTATCGAGCCGTTCTTCTTCATTGGTTATCTCATCTCCATCGCGACATTCGGCTTGTATCAGGCCATGTTCATGGCCAACGCCGGCGCCGCCTGGGACAATGCCAAGAAGATTGTGGAAGTCGAACTGAAGCAGAAAGGCACGGCGCTGCACGATGCTACCGTGATCGGCGACACCGTAGGCGATCCGTTCAAGGACACGTCCTCGGTTGCCATGAACCCGATCATCAAGTTCACCACCTTGTTCGGGTTGCTGGCGGTGGAACTGGCCGTGCAATTGACCGCGACCCAGGGCTCCGGGCTGAGCCACGTACTGGCGGTTGCTTTCTTCCTGGTGTCGTTTACCTTCGTGTGGAGGTCGTTCTACGCCATGCGGATCGTCAAGGCTATCTGATTTCAATCCTGCCAACCACAAAACGCCATCCCACGGGATGGCGTTTTGCATTGGCGCTGGCGTGGACTGGAGCGGGCGGCAGCGAACAGTTATACTGCCCGCCATGTACGAACTGCAGCGGAAGATCGAGTCTTACTATGCGATGGGAGCAGAAGCAGTCGGCCTTCCCGCTGCCGGCGAGGCCTTTGCGCGTTTCCGCGATGCCCTGACCGCGGGCGCAATTCGTGCTGCGGAAAAGGCCGAAGGCCGCTGGCACACCAATGAGTGGGTGAAGCAAGGGATTCTGCTTGGCTTTCGCATCGGCAAACTGGCGGAGAGCGGAGACCCGCGCGTGCTCTCGTTTGTTGACAAAGATACCTATCCGATTCGCCACTTTGCGGCCAGCAACTTGGTGCGCGTCGTCCCCGGAGGCTCGTCGGTGCGCGCTGGCGCTTACGTAGCACCTTCCGTCATTTGCATGCCGCCGATGTTCATCAACGTCGGCGCTTATGTTGACGAAGGCGCAATGATCGATTCGCACGCGCTGGTCGGTTCCTGCGCTCAGGTGGGCAAGCGTGTCCACATCAGCGCGGCAGCGCAGGTTGGCGGCGTGCTGGAACCGATCAACGCATCGCCCGTGATCATCGAGGACGACGTACTGATCGGCGGAAACTGCGGCGTCTATGAAGGCACACAAGTCGGCGCGCGCGCCGTGCTGGGGGCCGGCGTGATCCTGACGCGGTCCACGCCGTTGTTTGACACCGTGCACGGCGAAATCTACCGCGCGACTGCGACGGAACCGTTGCGCGTGCCGGAGGGCGCTGTGGTCGTGCCCGGCGCGCGCGCCATCACCAAGGGCAAAGCCGCGGAGTGGGGACTGTCGCTCTACACTCCGGTGATTGTGAAATATCGCGATGAACGCACCGACCGGGGCGTGGAACTGGAAGACATTTTGCGCTAGGAAGAGCGGACCGTGATCCTTGGGGCTAAAGATCGCTGGTAAGTAATGTCCCCTGCGGGGTGTTTGGAATTCGGTCCGTATGGAATTGTCATTACGAGCGAAGCGAGGAATCTGCTGTTGTCTAGGCTGTAACGACAGATGGTGAAAACAGCAGATCCCTCACAGCCGAGACCGTTCGTGACGACAATCCAAAGTGCATTACGACTCTATGGTTCAATCCACCAAACAACGAGAGAACGTCGCGCTGCTGACAGCTGCCATTGTTGGGCTCGTCGCTCTGTTGTGCTGGCGCTTCGCTGGACAGGCGACCGTACTCGTCGCCGTGCTGCGCTGGACCGCGCTTGCCGCTCTCGTGGTCTATGGCTGCTTCAGGCGCACCCTGACCGCGTGGATCTTCATCGCCATGCTGGTGGGTGCGACTGTCGGGCACGATTTCCCCAACGTCGCCACCAATCTGCGCGTGCTGGCGCTCATTTTTCTTCGGTTGATCAAAACCATCATTGCGCCTCTGATTTTCGGCACGCTGGTGGTGGGCATCGCGGGCCACTCCAACCTGCGGCAGGTCGGCCGGCTCGGCCTTCGCTCGATCATCTACTTCGAGATCGTCACTACCATCGCGATCTTCCTCGGGCTGGCAGCCATCAACATCAGCAAGGCGGGGGCCGGGGTGCAACTTCCGCCTTCCACGAGCGCCGAGTCAGTGCCGCCAGTCAACAAGCTGAACGCGCAAGACGCTATCCTGCACATCTTCCCCGAAAATATTGCGAAGTCGGTGGCTGACGGCGCGGTGCTGGAGGTCGTCGTCTTCAGTCTGATTTTCGCGGTTGCCCTGGCCATGATCAGCGAGCAAAAGCGCCGTCCCATGCTGGCGTTCTGCGAGAGCCTGAGCGAGGTGATGTTCAAGTTCACCAACCTCGTCATGTACATAGCGCCGCTCGGCGTCGGCGCCGCCGTGGCCTACACTGTGGGACACACCGGGATTGCCGCGCTCGGCAGCTTGGTGAAACTTCTGCTGACGTTTTATGCCGCCCTCGTCGTATTCATTCTCGGCGTCCTGCTGCCGGTCGCAATGATGTTCCGAGTCCCCTTACGTGCGTTCGTCCGGGCGGTGACGGAGCCGGTCACCATTGCTTTTGCCACGACCAGTTCTGAGGCTGCCCTGCCGCGCGCCATCGAGGCAATGGAGGCCCTCGGCGTTCCGCGACAAATCGTCGCTTTCGTCATTCCCACCGGCTACAGCTTCAACATGGATGGAGGTTCGCTGTATCTTTCTGTGGCGACGATTTTCGTTGCCCAAGTCGCGGGCATTCATCTTTCACTGGGGCAGCAGCTCATGATGATGTTGACGCTTATGCTTACCAGCAAAGGGATTGCGGGCGTCTCACGCGGCGCTTTCGTGGTCCTGCTGGCGACGGCTGCTTCCATCGGTCTGCCCAGTGAGCCGGTGTTTCTACTTCTCGGGATCGATCCAATTCTCGACATGGGCCGCACCGCCGTCAATGTGCTGGGCAACTGCCTGGCGTCGGTGGTCATGGCAAAGTGGGAAGGCGAGTTCGGCGCAGAAGCGGCGTCCCCTGCAGTAAAGGAAGCGGTGTTGCAGTAAAGTGTGGTGTGGCGAAGATTAGCAGCGTCGCTGGCTGACGCTAACCCGCTGGAAGAGCCGGGGGCCTGACTGTGCTGTTGATCTGCTGCGCCCGCATTTGCAGGTGCTTCTCGCGGAAGTGTCCGACGGCGCGCTCGCCCCAGAGCTTCACAAAGTAATGGTTCAGACCCGCTCCGATCGCGGCGCTGACCAGCGGAATGAGACGCGCTGTCCACTTCTCCACAATTTCCGCGCTGGCGCTTACCGCGATCCGTTGAATGACCCGGGGGACGAACTTCGACACCAACTGCTTCTCCAGTATTTCGCGGCTGATGTCCACGCCCGCCGCGCTGGCCGCCGCCACCCACAATTCCGCTTCTTCTTCCTCGGTGTTGTAGGGGAAGCCGTAAATCAGGCTGAGCTTCTGGATCATGCGCAAGGTGATGGCCGCCAGGATGCCGAGATCGGGCAGCATGGTGAACACGCCTCCCATTCCCAGCCCCGCTCCTTCGACGGTGGCCAAACGCGTGTGAGCACGGACGGTCTGTGCCGCAATGTGGTCCAGCATGGCGGGATCGACCGAATACACACCTTGATATGTCAAGGCCGGCAGGTCATACGCCATGCGCAGATGGTCGAGATACTTCTCGGGGTTGACCTTGACGGTTACGTAGGCTTTCATGAAGGCGCTGCGCACGGCAGCTTCCACACCGCGCCTCATCCACGATTTTCTTGTCCGGTCTGTCATGCTCGCGACTCAAGTATAGGCGTTTTGTCGAACTCGCAGCCTTTGTGCGGTGAAACTTTCCCGGCACTCCTGTGCTAGCATCGGAAGTTGCAGATGCCAATAGGAAAACTCCAGGTTGTACCCCTCGGCGGACTCGGCGAATTCGGCATGAATTGCATGGCCATTCGCTGGGGCGATGACATTATCGTCATTGACGCCGGGCTTATGTTCCCGGAAGCCGAGTTGTTGGGCGTGGACATCGTTGTCCCCGATATTACCTACCTGATCGAGAATCGCGCTCATGTGCGCGCGATCGTTCTCACCCACGGCCACGAAGATCATATCGGCGCGCTGCCCTGGATTCTGTCGGAATTGAACGTCCCGGTTTACGGCACCGAATTCACTCTGGCCTATGTGGAAGGCAAGTTGGAAGAGCATGGTCAATTGGACAATGCCGTGCTCAACGAGATCAGAGCTGGCGAGCGCTTTAAGGTGGGCCCGTTCACGATCAATCCCATCCAAGTCACGCACAGCCTGGTGGACTGCGTCGCGCTGGCGATTCATACGCCGCTGGGCACGCTGATCCACACCGGCGACTTCAAGGTCGATCCCACGCCGACCGACAATCGTCTCTTCGATCTGCATTCCTTTGCCGAATACGGCAAGGAGGGAGTGCTGGCGCTCTTTCAGGATTCCACCAACGTGGAGCGCCGCGGTTACACGCCCAGCGAACGTGCCGTGCGCGCCCGATTCCAGGAGATTTTCTCCCGCGCCGAGCGGCGCCTGTTCATAACCTGTTTCTCCTCTTCCATCCACCGCATTAAGCTGACGATGGAGCAGGCCTTCGAAAATGGGCGCAAGCTGGCGCTGGTCGGCCGCTCCATGATGGAGTCGGCGGAGATCGCGCAGGACCTCGGCTACATCGAGGCGCCCGAGGGATTGCTGATTCATCCCGCCCAGATTCGCGATTTTCCGCCGGATAAAGTTTGTGTGCTCATCAGCGGCACGCAAGGCGAGCCCATGTCGGCCCTGTCGCGGGCGGCGGTTGACAATCACAAGCACGCGCGCATTCAGCCGGGTGACACGGTGGTGCTCTCGTCGCGCATCATTCCCGGCAATGAGAAAGCGATCTACCGTGTGGTGGACCACCTGTTCCGCCGCGATGCCCACGTCATCTACGACGATGGTTCGTCGCCGCCGGTGCACGTCAGCGGGCACGCCAGCCAGGAAGAGCTGAAGCTCATCATCAATCTGGTCAAGCCGCAATATTTTATTCCCATCCACGGCGAGTATCGCCAGCTCAAGTTGCACGCCGAAATGGCCGGTGCCATGCACAACTCGGTCGGCAAGGTGATGATGATCGAGAGCGGCGACATTCTGGAATTCGACGAGATGGGTGCGCGCAAGGCCGGCCGTGTTGCCGTCGGCCGCGTCTGCATCGATTCCAATTCCATGGGCGACGTAGTGGAGGACCTGGTGATTCGCGATCGCCGTCACCTCAGCGAAGACGGCATTGTGTTGCCCATCATCGCCATCAACAAGCTGACGGGCAAGGTCGAGGCACCGCCCGAAATCGTGATGCGCGGCTTCTCCGGTAACACCGACGAGGATGGTTTCCTCGATCAGGCGCGGCAATCGGTGATGAACACCCTAGAGTCGTCCAGCGATGAAGAAAAGGGCGACTACGGCATGATCAAGGAAAAAATTCGCCAAGACCTGAAGCGCTTCATCGTAAAAAATACTTCGCGGCGGCCGTTGATTATGCCGGTGATCCTGGAAATTTGATACGAAGGAAACTTCCCGGAATGCCATCGTAAATGATATCATTGAGAAGACAGTAATTGACATCGGTTGTGTGAGCGAGCTCCGCATCAAACTTGAACATGTTACGAGACTGATGCCGCCGTAGGAGCTGATATGGCGTTAGGAAAGAAGCAAGAGACTCGAACCACCACAGTGCGTCTGCCACGACCTCTTTATGACCAAATTAGAGGGGTCGTTGAGAAGGAAAAGGGAGTGTCCGGCTCCGGCAGCCTCAATGATTTCTTCATTTCCGCGATTAAGGCTTATTTGCAGATGTACAGACGTCGTCAGATTGACGCTGCATTTGCAGGTATGGCCGACGACACTGGTTACCAAAACGAAGCAAAGTTAATCGCAGAGGAATTTGAGCATAGCGATTGGGAAGCCCTCAGGTTGGAAGAGAGAGACTTAGAGGGAGAGCCGGCCTATGCCACAAGCTTTACGCGGTGATGTCTTCAAGGCTGACCTCCAACCGTCGCAGGGCTCGGAGCAGGGTGGGATCCGTCCCGTGGTAGTGGTCAGCCGAGACGCTCTTAACAAATTCAGCCCCATCGTAATCGTCTGCTCCATCACCGGCGCTGAAAATAAGACCAAGATATACCCGTCCCATGTTAAGGTTTCGGCGGGCACTGGAGGGCTGTCTAAGGAGTCACTTGTCCTCTGCGAGCAGGTGCGAGCCATAAGCAAGACGCGCTTGAAAGAGCAGCTTGGCGCCTTCGATAAGCAGATCATGACCAGCATCGAAGCCGCGCTGAAGATCACCCTCGACTTACCTTAAGAGACGCCGCCGTGGTTCCCCATGACCATCGTCCCCTGGCAAGGCCGCAATCCATCGCACAACGCGCGCCTCCTGGCCTGGCTTCTGCTGTTGCTTCCGATTGCCGTCATTCTGCTTTATCCACTGGCCAACGACTATCTGCAGGCGGCTTCTCTGCTAGAGCGCATTTCTGATCCGAAAGCCACGGGCTGGCTGGCCAACTACGAAGTGCATCCTGTCGATGTGCGTGACAGCACGTTCACCTTCCGGGGCAAGCCGGTTCCGGTGCATGTCTACACGCCACGCGGAGTAAGCTTCGCGCCCGGCATTGTCATTATTCACGGCATGCACCGGCTCGGGATCGACGATCCTAGGCTGGTGAATTCCGCGCGCGCGGTGGCGGCGAGCGGGTTCTTTGTGATGACGCCTTTGGTCCCGGGTATCGCCGATTATCGCGTGGAGGGCGAGTCGGCTGAACTCATTGGCGTGGCCGCACGCAGTTTCGCGCAAGAACTCAATGTGCCGAAAGTCGGCATTCTGGCGATCAGTTTTTCCGGAGGCTTGTCGTTGCTGGCCGCCGGCGATCGGCAATTCTCGCCGTCGATCGCCTGGGTGGCCTCGGTGGGCGGATACTACGATCTCGCCCATGTTCTGCGCTTCTTTGCGACCGGCGAAGCGGTCCGTCCCGATGGATCAGTCGAGCATATGCAGCCACATGAGTATGGTCCGCTCATCGTCGTCTATGACGAGCCGCAGGATTTTTTCGCTCCGCAGGATGTCCAAGTGGCACATGAGGCCCTCAAGCTGCTGCTCGCCGAAAACGGAAAGGCTTCTGAAGCGCTGACCACGACCATGACTCCCGCCGATCAGGACATTATGCAGCGCATCTATCACAAGCAGCGCGCCAGCTTCGCGCCTGCGATTCTTGCCGAAATCGACAAGCGCCGGGAGGAGTTGGCTGCGGCCTCTCCGGCTGGTCACCTCCAGTCCCTGCAGGTTCCCGTGTTGTTGTTGCATGGCTCCGACGACGTAATCATCCCGCCCACGGAAATGTTGTGGCTGCAGCGTGACATTCCGAAGAAGTATTTGCGGGACGCGTTGATCAGCCCGGCGATCGGTCACGTGGACTTCGGCGCCACAGCCAAGTTGCGCGATCGGCTGGCACTTGTACACTGGATGGCATTGATGATCCACGAAGCGCGGACCGCTGGCGATGGCCAGGACTCGATGCGCCTGCCCGCCGGGCTGTGGCTTGCGTTCGTGGCGAAGATGGTGCACTGACCCAGCCATGGTGAGTCTCGAACAGATCCAACTTGCGCAGAAGAGGCTGCGCGGCATAGCCGCCCGCACGCCGCTCATTCGCTACTTTCCGTCCGCCCGCGGGCAGGGCGCGCCTGCGGATGCCAAAGAATCCACGCGCGGGCACTTGTGGCTGAAAGCCGAGAGTCTTCAACCCATCGGCTCGTTTAAGCTGCGCGGGGCTTACAACAAGATTGCGTCGTTCACAGAACAAGAACGGCAGCGCGGGGTTATCTCGTATTCCAGCGGCAATCACGCGCAGGGAGTTGCCTACGCGGCGCGCGCGCTAGGCGTAAAAGCGATCATTGTCATGCCGCGCAATGCGCCCAAAATCAAGATGGACAGCACCGCCGCTCTGGGAGCGGAGATTGTTACTGTCGGTCCGGCCAGCGCCGAGCGCCTGCAAAAGGCCGAAGAGCTGGCGCGCCAGCATGGCTATATGATCGTGCCCCCGTACAATGATGAGCAGATCATCGCCGGGCAAGGCACAGTCGGGATCGAGATACTGGAAGACTGCCCCGACGTTGACCTGGTGCTGGTGCCGGTCGGCGGTGGTGGGCTGATCAGTGGGGTTTCCGCCGCCGTGAAGCTGAGCGGCTCCAAGGCAAGGGTAATTGGCGTCGAGCCGGAACTCGCTAACGATGCGCAGCAGAGCTTCCGCAAGGGCGAGATCGTGGAGTTGCCCGCCGAGCGCGTTTCCAGCACGCTGGCTGACGGACTGCGTACGCAATCGGTCGGGCGGCTGAACTTCGAGCACATGCAGCAATTCGTCGATGACATAATCAGCGTGACAGAAGATGAAATCCGCATTGCGATGCGGCGGATCATCCTGAGCGGGCGCATTGTCGCCGAGCCCAGTGGCGCGGTCACGTTTGCGGCTTGGCTTTTTCACGGCGACGAGCTGCCCGAGTCGAAGCAAGCGGTCGCCGTGGTCAGCGGTGGCAATGTAGAGCCGCAATTGCTGGCCCAAGTGCTGATGGAAGATAGCAACTAGCAATTAAGCAGCTAGCGACTAGCAATCGGCATGGCGTGCAGGAGTAATAAAGTGCCTCACAAACATTCACGGTGTTGGTATTTCGTTCTAGGGTTCATGGTGTTTTTATCCTCGGCGCTGTTCGCCGCCGAACGCGGGGTCATGTTGCGCGAGGGCATCATCTACATTTCCCCGGACACCTCCTCGGCAAAGTTGTCGAACATCGGCCGTGGCCGTGAGGTTACCGTTATCGAGCGCACACCGGGTTGGGTCCACGCGGTGGGCACGGTGGACGTAATTACCGGCGTCGAGTTCGATGCTGAGGAGGAGGAGAACAACCGCAATGTTACCGGCTGGATTGTGGACAAGGGAGTGATCACGACGGCTACTCCCGATGGCGACAAAGTCCTATTCGGCGAGGCTTTCGATTCCGAGATGGAAGCCAGCCGGCGTGGCGGCCGTCGCGGAGCGGCGCAGGACGCCATGCGGATCTACGCCCGCATCGCCGAATATTTTCCCGCTTCCCCGCTGGCCGGCGAATCGCTTTATCGCAGCGCCGACATCCGCTGGCAAATCGAGGCGGAAGACCGGGCCACCCGCCCCTCGGCGAAAATGCGCGATCCTGCACTGCACATCCCGATCGACGAAGCGCACATGAAGCAGGTCATCAAGAAGTTTCCGCGCACCAAGTGGGCCGATTTGGCCGCCTATCACCTGATCGACAACAAACTCTGTGGCGAATGGGAGGCGCAGGCCAAGTGCCCTGAGAAGGAAGCTGAGATGTATCTGAAGTACGCCGACGAACATCCCCAGTCGCCCAAGGCCTCCGAGGCCCTCTACAAAGCGGCGTGGCGATATTCTGCGCTGATCGTGATCTACACGACCGACAATCAGGCAAAGAAGGCCGATGATTCCGGCGCGCGCGCCATCAGCATCGCCAAGAAACTAATCACGCAATACCCCAGCGACGAAGATTGGTCCGGCCGCGCCGCGCGTCTGATATACATGGTGCAGAACAAAATCCCCACATTTGGGAACACGGTGGAATAGTTTGCCTATTCTTGAAGCGATTATCCTGGGCATCGTGCAGGGACTCACGGAATTCCTTCCGGTCTCCAGCACCGCACATCTGGCACTCGTACCCTGGCTGGTCACCCGGCTGGGACTGGCGAACTGGAGCGATCCCGGGCTCACTTTTGACGTGGCGTTGCATGCGGGCACACTGTTCGCGATTCTGTTTTACTTTTGGCGCACCTGGATACAGATCCTGCGCGCAGCCTTTGGCGGAACAGTCGTCCGCTTTTCCGAAACCAGCGACAACGTGCGCGACTTGACGCCGGAAGAGCAGCGTCGCGAGCGGCAACTGCTGTGGTACATGATCGCGGCAACCATACCCGCCGCGCTCGCCGGTGCGTTGCTAGAGAAACGTATTGAAACCAGCTTTCGCGACCCGAAGCTGGTGGCTTCCATGCTCATCGTTGTTGCCCTGGTCATGTGGCTGGCCGAGCGTGTCAGCCGCTTCCAGAAGCCTCTGCCGCAGATCACTTTGGGAGACGCCATGACGGTCGGCGTTTTGCAGGCTTTTGCCGTCATTCCCGGTGTTTCCCGCTCCGGTATCACGATCACCGGCGGGCTGTTCCGCAATTTCACGCGCGAAGCTGCAGCCCGTTTCAGCTTCCTGCTTTCCACTCCTATCATCGCGGGGGCGGCGCTGCTCAAGCTGCATCACGTGATGAAGACAGGGCTCCCACCGGGCATGGCCACCGGCTTCGCTGTCGGAATGGCGGTCTCGGCGGTGGTGGGTTACGCAACCATCGCGTGGTTCATCCGATACCTGCAAACCAAAACACTGACGGTGTTCATCGTCTACCGCATTCTCTTCGGCATTGCCATACTATTGCTGGGCCATTTCGGCCACTTTTCCGGATAGACTTGCAGCCCTCGAACGGCTCGGCGAGAGGGATACTACTTGCCAACCCTCGGGCCTTTATTTGTCGTCGCACTACCCTGCTTTCTTGGGATAATTACTTGGCTCTGGCGTATCTGGTCCCCAATCGTCTGAAGGACGCTCATTGGGGAGCCCGCATCGGTCGATTCCCGGCATCACGCTTTTTCGTTTGCGGCGGATTGGACGTAAATGTGTGCCCGCGCTGGACGGAGCAGGCAACATGAGTCCTCGCAAACGACGTGGTTCCGTGGCGCGCCCGAACGCCCACATGACAATCGCCTCGCGCGCTTTTACTCCGACGGCCAACCGGCGGCTCAATGAGCTGATCGGCTTCCTGATGCTGGTCTTCGCGGTCCTCCTTGTCCTCGCACTGGTATCGTATTCGCCGCTCGATCCGTCTCTGAATACCGCAGCAACTCCTCCCGCTTCCAGGCCGGCCCATAACTGGATCGGAGTGGTGGGGGCCATGGTCAGCGATCTTGGGCTCCAACTCTTTGGGGTCGCGATATTTCTGGTCCCGGTTTTTCTGGGGTTGTACTCGCTGCGCTGGTTCCGCTCGCGGCCCATCACTGCCCCTTACGCCAAGGTGGTGGGTGCGGCTGGGTTGGTGACCTTCATCTCCGGCTTCATTGGGCTTTTGCCCTGGAGCATTCGCTGGAAGGGAGTTGTCCCTTCCGAGGGACTTCTCGGCCGCATCGTCGCGGACGCGCTCATTCACTACTTCAACCTGATCGGCGCGTATCTGGTTTGCCTGGCCGTGATCGCGGTGGCCCTGTATCTTTCGACGGCGTTTTCCTTTGGAGCTTTGCAGATCTGGTCACAAACGCGCTTCGCGTTCGCCTATGCGGCTCTGGACCGGTTTGCCGACTGGCGACTCGAACGCGCCCGCAAGAAGGCAGCCAAGGAACTGGAGAAGAAGCGCGCTGCCGCCGCCAATGCCAAGCCGGTGGTGACCGCCCAACTGGTTCCCAAGCGGGTCGCTACGCCGGATGCTGAGGTTCCAGCAACGTCAACTCCGGCGGGAATGGCTCCTGCACTGCCGCAGGCTGCGCCTTCGGTGAACCCAACGAAGAGCGGCATTGAGCGTA
>Ga0116130_1000803_pt1 | contig 19150 bp, 15 predicted proteins | sample June2015DPH_17_5_FD_89733 | JGI IMG/M metagenome (GOLD analysis project Ga0116130, IMG submission 89733) | Peatland microbial communities from SPRUCE experiment site at the Marcell Experimental Forest, Minnesota, USA - June2015DPH_17_40 | ecosystem: Environmental > Terrestrial > Soil > Wetlands...
CCTCTTCACTCATATTCATAGGATAGCCTAGCGAACATCGTTCGTCAAGAACAATGTTCGTAACAAACTACGTTCGCTTTGCTCTGTGAGCTGCGCAAGGCGCAACTGATCGCTTGAGGCGTTTCCACCGCGATACGGGGTTCTGGGAATCCCGAACTACCAGATTAGAGCCTATAGGGCGCATCCTCCGTCAGTTGCAGGCCACCGGTTCCAGGCTCCGCACTTTAGCCGACAGCGTGGTGCGCTTAAGCCGCAGCATATCGGCCGCGGCTTTCTTGTTGCCGCCCGTCTTGTGCAGGGCCTGCTCGAGTATGCTGCGCTCGATCAGGGCGACCGTCCGCTCATAGTCCAGGCCGCCGTCCGGCACCGGCACCAGCGGTGTGTCGCTGGACCGAACGGAAATCGCAGCCCGATCCTGGAACGGGGACGGAAAATCGCCGGGAACCAGCAAGTCGCGGTCACCGCTCAGCGCCACAGCCATTTCGATAGCGTTCTCCAGTTGCCGGACATTGCCCGGCCAACTCTGGGCGGACAGGCGGTCGGCAGCCGCCGGCTCGATCATCTTAAGCGGAATCTCTTCCTGGCGGCAGATCTTCTCCACAAAGTGCCGCGCCAACGCCGGCACGTCGCCCGGCCGCTGGCGGAGTGCGGGCATCCGTATCGGCACCACGTTGAGGCGATAGAACAGGTCCTCGCGGAACCGGCCTTGTTCGATTCGCCGCACCAGATCGCTATTGCTGGCGGCGATCACGCGCGCGTCGGAACGAATCGTTTCCGAGCTTCCCAGCCGCTGGAACTCCCGCTCTTGCAACACCCGCAGTAATTTGGCCTGGAGTTCCAAGGGCAGTTCGCCGATTTCGTCCAGGAACAAGGTCCCTCCCTGCGCCTGCTCGAACCGGCCCAGGCGGCTCTGCACCGCCCCGGTGAACGCGCCGCGCACATGGCCGAACAACTCGGCTTCCAAGAGATTCTCCGGAAGCGCGCTACAGTTCACCGCTACCCAAGGCCCTTGGCGGCGCGGCCCAGCCAGGTGCAAGGCGCGCGCCGCCAGTTCCTTGCCGGTGCCGGTTTCGCCGGTAATCAGCACGGTGGCCCGGCGCGCGCCGATCAGCCGGATCAGGTTGCCCACCTGGCGCATCTCGCGGCTGTCTCCCACCAGCAGGCGCTCCCAGTCCTCCGAACCAGTTCGCGACGCGAGTGGCGCCAGACCGTGAGCGCGGCGGCGATCGAGAGTCTGTTCGATTTGTTGGAGTTCCTCTCCCGGCGCCGTCAGAAACTGATGGATACCGAGACGCGCCAGCCGCACGGCATCATTGAGGGTGGCCGACGGATCCCGGACCAGCACAGGGGCCCCGGGCGCCAGACGCCGGACCTGCTCGACCAGGTCGGCGGGGGTCCAGTCGGGTATTGGAAAATCCAACACAATCACCCCGTAGTCCTGCCGGGCGAGGCGATCGATTCCTGTTGCCGCGTCCAGGTACTCAACCGTCCAGGGCGCAGCCCGGGCGCAAAACTCTGCCGCCGGTCTATCCTGGTTGCCGCGAATCCACAGGACCTTCGTAGCGTTCATAGCTGGTTACTCCAAGCAATCGGCGGAATCCACCGGAACTTTAGGATCCATCCAAACTAACTGCTCGTTCTGGCTAAAGCCTTTGCCCGATCTCGCCGATATGACATGTGGCAGAGGAAAGCTAACGGCTATGAAGGTTGTCGATCGAAACTTGAACAGCGGGTCGCCGGTCGAATCCGGGCGCACGCAGGAGACTCAGCGCGCCAGCACAACAGCCGGTAGCGGCGGCGCTACGCAGGCAGGCAGCGGAGATCAGGTGGAGTTTTCCAACACGTTGGGCAGCCTGGCGCGGGCCATGTCCACGTTCAACACCAATCGCGCCAGCAAGGTGCAAGCGCTGGCCGCACAGTATCAGAGCGGCGCCTACCGGGCGGATTCTGCGACCACCAGCCGGACGATGATCGCCCACGCTCTGACAGGGGATAAGTAATCATGCCGGTGGACGCGGCCAGCGGGCTGGCGGCAGTGCGCGTCGAGGTAGAGGGCGCGTGCCGGTCGCTAGTTCTGGCATCGCCGGAAGCTCTGAGTTACTGCGAGGGGGCGCTGGAGCGGGCAGCCGAGGCGCTGCGGCGGGGCCGAGCCGCATGGGATTGGAAATCGGCTGGTGCAGCCGCCAGGATAGAGGCCTCGCGGCTCCAAGCCGCGATTCGCCGTGCCACGCGCCTGCTATCCAGCGCTTCTCGCTATCACGCGGGCTGGCTGCGAATCCTTTCCGCCATGAGCGGCGGGTACTCTCCGCGGGGCGAAGCCGCCCCCATGCCGGGCCTGCGGCGGATCTCGCTGGAAGGGTAAACCGGGATGCCCAGCCTCATATCCTCTCTTTATGTTCAGGCGGGCGCCATCAACGCATTCGAGCAGGCGATCGCGGTCACCTCGGCCAACGTTTCCAACGCCTCCACCCCCGGTTACGCCAGCCAAACGCAGACTCTGGTGGCCATGCCCGAGGACATCAGCCAGGGCGCTATAGGCGGTGTCGCAGCCGGGCCCGTGGTCAGTTCGCGGGACCAGTACGCGGAGCAAGCTGTGCGCAATCAGCAAACGGCCTTGGGCGGGTCCACCGAGAGCGTCAACAGCCTGACCAGCCTGCAGTCGCTGTTCGACGTTACTGGCACGAGCGGCATTTCCACGGCGCTGAGCAGCCTGTACCAGAGCTTCTCGGCGTGGGGACAAACGCCCTCCGATGGCACTGCGCGGCAGAACGTGCTGACGTCGGCTGGCAATCTGGCCGAGGCCTTCCAGACGACGGCCTCCGGACTGACCAGTGCCGCCACTACGGCGAACCAACAATTGCAGCAGACCGTGACTCAGGTGAATACGCTGGTGGGGCAGTTGCAGCAGCTCAACACGCTGGCCATGGGGAACAATGGAAACGACTCGGGACTGGATGCTCAGATCAACTCCGCGATCGAGAACCTGTCGCAGTACATCCCCGTCAGCGCCACCGAACAGCCTGACGGAACGTACACGGTTATGCTCGGCGGCGAGACCCCGCTGCTGGTCGGCGGCCAGCAGTATTCCCTGAGCTTCGACCTGTATCAACCGGATAATTCCACGATTCAGAACGCGCCACCGCTGGCGCAAGTCAAAGCCGCGGACGGCACTGACATCACCAGCGACATCACGGGCGGCCAACTGGGCGCTTTGCTCAACTTCCGCAACACGGTTTTGCCCTCGTACATGGGCGATGGCACTCAGGCCGGCAGCCTCAATACGATGGCGCAGCAGTTCGCGGACACAGTGAACGGGATACTCACTTCGGGCAACATTTCCGACGCTTCCGCCGACGGCACTACGCCGGCGGTGCCCGGCGTGCCGCTATTTACCTATGACGCCACCAATGCCACCACCGAGGCGGCGAGCCTCTCGGTCAGTTCCACCATCACGCCCAGCCAGCTAGCGGCGATCGCTCCGGGGCCGCCCGAGGTCTCCAACGGCATTCCACTGGCGCTTGCCCAACTCGAGAATCCGCAGTCCGCCGCCGATCAGATCGATGGGCAGAGCTACACAGCAGCCTTTGGGGATATGGCGACTCAGACCGGGAACCTGCTGAACCAGGCGACAGAAGACCAGCAGGTGGCGCAATCGGCGCTTACGCAGGCGCAGAACCTCCGCCAGCAGCAATCCGGTGTGAATCTGGACCAGCAGGCCGCGACGCTCGTCGAGTACCAGCGGTCTTACGAGGCCAACGCCGAAATGCTCACCGTCCTGAACCAGTTGATGCAAGACACGATCAACATTCTCGAGCCGGGGACAGCGTAATTAGGAGGCACCATGACCATCAGCAACCTCAGTCCATCCGCGCAATCATTTCTCGCCGGCGTGAACGCCGTCGAGCAGCAGATTACCACGGCCACCCAGCAGATCACATCGGGGCTGAAGATCAGCGCCCCCGCGGATGACCCCGCCCAGATCGACGACTTGCTGCAATTGCGCGCCGATCAGCAACTCAACACACAGATTGGGAGCAACCTGACGATGGCTAATTCGGTGGCGTCGGCGGCCGATAGCGCCATCGGCGGGGCCATCCAAGTGATCGATTCCGCCATCCAAATCGCCACTCAGGCGGCTAATTCCCTCACCGGGGAGAACACCGACAGCAGCCTCGCCCTGCAGGTCCAGGGGATGCTGTCGCAAATGGTGAACTACAGCCAAACCCAAGTGCAAGGTCAATACATTTTTAGCGGCGACCAGCCGGAGAGCCCCTACTATCAGTTGGACCTCGCCGCGCCGCAAGGCGTCGATCAACTCCTGACCACCGCCGCAACCCAGCAGATTCAGGATCCGGCCGGTGGCTCCTTTGCGGGCTCGCAAACCGCGCAGACTATCTTCGGCGGCCAGAACGCCAATGGTACGCCCGCGGCCGACAATGTTTTTGCCGCCCTCAACAATCTCAACACCGCCTTGCAGAGCAACAGCACAGCGGGCGTCGAGAGCGCGTTGAACGATCTGCAACAGGCGTCCACTCATCTGAACGACATGCAGTCCTTTTACGGGGTGGTTGAGGACCGCATCCAAAGCGCCACCACCTACTCGAGCTCGCGCGACACCGAACTGCAAACTCAGGTTGGCAGCATCCAGGACGCCGACGTGACCAGCGACGCGATGTTGCTGGCGCAAGCCAATACCCAGCTACAGGCCGCCTTTCAGGCCGAGGCCCAGGCGCCCAAGTCCACCTTGTTCAATTACCTGAGCTGAACGGTTCAATTTGCCTGAGTTGATGTGAGCGCGGGTCGTAAGGCTCCGGCCCGGCAAAGGCCACCGCCGCGCCCTGTGCCCGGGGCCCTCCTCACATCGCCAGCTTGCCGTGGTAGAGCAGGTCCTTGACCCGGAATTCCAGCTCCCGCTCGGGAAAATTCAGCCCTGCCAGGTACAGGCGGAACGTGATGGTTTTGTCGGCCGGTTTCACCACGCGCGGGAATACCAGCCGCAGCACGGGGTCCGAGGGCGTCGGCGGAAAGTGGCCGATGATCGAATACGTTTTTCGCCCCACGACCATCTGGCACTCCTGCTCCATGCGCCGGTCCTCCTCGGCGTGCCCGAGATCCTTGAGGGTCGGGTACGCGATCGCCAGCACGAAAGCGCTCTCGCGGTTCTCGGTGACGTAGGCGGCATAATCCGGATCGGGCTCTTTTTCGGTGCGCCGGGTGCGCAAGCGCGCTTCCGCCTCGGCTTCCTCTACCGGTTCGGCGGTGGCCAGCCAGACCAGAAGGTTCGGCGCCGGGCCCACGGTTTGCACCCACGGACTGGAATGGCGCATGGCATCGATCTCGGCGTCCGACCACTTCTCCGGCGGTTTGGCCTCCCAAAAAGGCTGCGCCAGCAGGAACAACAGAACCGGCAAACTGCGCATAATACATAATTATCAACCCGGACGCCAACCTGATGATTCCACAGTGACGCACGAGGGCTTACGGGCATGTTAGACCCCGGTGTGAAGCGCGTATTGTTCGTAACTTGTTCGTAGAATCGACTAACGAATTAGTAGATAAAATCCACGCGCCCCGCGCGGGGCGCGACGGTGCAGATCACCCCGGCGGGTATCGTGATTCAGTTTCAATCCACGCGCCCCGCGCGGGGCGCGACAAGGGCCGCGCTCAGTGGATCGAACGTGCTCGGGCTGTTTCAATCCACGCGCCCCGCGCGGGGCGCGACCGTCGCGTGCCACGCCACATCCGAAACCGGCAGCGTTTCAATCCACGCGCCCCGCGCGGGGCGCGACCACGCCATTTCGCAAGCCATACGGCCAAAACAGCGTTTCAATCCACGCGCCCCGCGCGGGGCGCGACATCACATACCGAGATCAACGGGCCGAATTAACGGTTTCAATCCACGCGCCCCGCGCGGGGCGCGACGGGCTGCTCGTTGGCCTCTGCGTCGAATGGATCTACGTTTCAAATCCACGCGCCCCGCGCGGGGCGCGACATCCTGCATGCACGTTGTGCCCATCCTGAGCTACGTTTCAATCCACGCGCCCCGCGCGGGGCGCGACCCGCTGTACCGCCGCAGCCCCTGCGGGAAATACCGTTTCAATCCACGCGCCCCGCGCGGGCCGCGACAGCAATAAGGCTGGTCGTCAGCCTGGCGGAGTTGTTTCAATCCACGCGCCCCGCGCGGGCCGCGACCAGCAACCAGATCCTGATACTGACGCCGCGGCAGTTTCAATCCACGCGCCCCGCGCGGGCCGCGACCGGAACTCACGAACATGATAAACGACGCGGTATTGTTTCAATCCACGCGCCCCGCGCGGGCCGCGACACCACGACCGAGATCGACGTGGCAATGGTGGACGCGTTTCAATCCACGCGCCCCGCGCGGGCCGCGACACTGGGAATGCCCGCGAGCGTAGCGAACCTGTCGTTTCAATCCACGCGCCCCGCGCGGGCCGCGACTTTCTGCGGATACGGGCATATGCGACGTCGGGGCTGTTTCAATCCACGCGCCCCGCGCGGGCCGCGACGTTCTTCCAATACCACCCCGTCCCCGAATTCCAGTTTCAATCCACGCGCCCCGCGCGGGCCGCGACATGTACCAGTGCTGGTACATGGCGCGCAGCAGCGGTTTCAATCCACGCGCCCCGCGCGGGCCGCGACGGGTGCAGAGAGCGATGGAGCTGAGCGCGGGTAAGGTTTCAATCCACGCGCCCCGCGCGGGCCGCGACTGCCGCTTGCACAGCTTCCCGCAGACGCGGCAAGTTTCAATCCACGCGCCCCGCGCGGGCCGCGACTGCCAGCGCGACTATTGCGGGCGGCAACATTGCGTTTCAATCCACGCGCCCCGCGCGGGCCGCGACGTTACCTGGCCAGCGGGAGGCAGTCCAGTAGCGGTTTCAATCCACGCGCCCCGCGCGGGCCGCGACCATCGAGGTTGCTGCAATCGGCTTGTCTTGGAGGCGTTTCAATCCACGCGCCCCGCGCGGGCCGCGACTACTTGAGCCATGATCTTTTCATCCGGTACAGAGTTTCAATCCACGCGCCCCGCGCGGGCCGCGACTTAACCTGAGAACTGATGGCACCCATCTTATCCAGTTTCAATCCACGCGCCCCGCGCGGGCCGCGACGACGTAGTGTTGCGGAGTGACGAAGTTGGACGCGTTTCAATCCACGCGCCCCGCGCGGGCCGCGACGTACACGGCGTGTCAGTGGGGAGTTGCGGACGGAGTTTCAATCCACGCGCCCCGCGCGGGCCGCGACTGGGGATGCGGAGATTTTGCTATAGACGACCGTGTTTCAATCCACGCGCCCCGCGCGGGCCGCGACCAGTCCCCTCGAACATCCGTCTAACCGGGCAGGGGTTTCAATCCACGCGCCCCGCGCGGGCCGCGACCCGGTATGGCACGCATCACACCCCATCCTCTCAGGTTTCAATCCACGCGCCCCGCGCGGGCCGCGACGATCTTCGGCGCCGGGTGGATCAATTTGATGGCTCATGTTTCAATCCACGCGCCCCGCGCGGGCCGCGACCTTCCATTTCGTCGACGGGCACGATCGGGCGTTGTTTCAATCCACGCGCCCCGCGCGGGCCGCGACACGCTGAGGCATGCCCCACGCACTTACCGCAGCCGTTTCAATCCACGCGCCCCGCGCGGGCCGCGACACCACCATCTGCTTACGCTCGATTAGCTCGTCCTGTTTCAATCCACGCGCCCCGCGCGGGCCGCGACGGCTGCCTGCAATTTTGCAGAGCGTCGATCACCCGTTTCAATCCACGCGCCCCGCGCGGGCCGCGACCGCGATTCGTGGCTCGTCGGCCACCGTCAACAGCGTTTCAATCCACGCGCCCCGCGCGGGCCGCGACGATAGGAGCGCTGGCGCGAAAGAAGGCCATGCGATGTTTCAATCCACGCGCCCCGCGCGGGCCGCGACCACCGTGCAGGTAACCCACATCGAGGACCTGCAGGTTTCAATCCACGCGCCCCGCGCGGGCCGCGACAGCAAATCACGAATCCATGCGGTGGCCACGGTGGTTTCAATCCACGCGCCCCGCGCGGGCCGCGACCGAGCAATGCGGATTTAGGACCGGCTCAGTGGCGTTTCAATCCACGCGCCCCGCGCGGGCCGCGACGCCGTGAGGTAACGATCATCCGCCATCCGCAATTGTTTCAATCCACGCGCCCCGCGCGGGCCGCGACGCGGCGGCGCCGGTGACCCATCGGTAAAGGCGCCGTTTCAATCCACGCGCCCCGCGCGGGCCGCGACCCGGTATGGCACGCATCACACCCCATCCTCTCAGTTTCAATCCACGCGCCCCGCGCGGGCCGCGACGTGAGTAGCGAAACTCCGCGCGGGCTGAACAGGTTTCAATCCACGCGCCCCGCGCGGGCCGCGACGCCATCCCAAGCGCCATTGCCGCCAAAATCAGACGTTTCAATCCACGCGCCCCGCGCGGGCCGCGACAACAAAAAGGCCAACGAGCAGCCCGTGTATCCAGTTTCAATCCACGCGCCCCGCGCGGGCCGCGACTCAAAACCCCGAAAAAGAGAGTAGCTGTCAGCCAGTGTTTCAATCCACGCGCCCCGCGCGGGCCGCGACCGGACGGCATGGGCTGCTTTGTCCTCGAGCCGATGTTTCAATCCACGCGCCCCGCGCGGGCCGCGACTACTTGGGAACGGAGCATCCTTCACAGCGTCCCCGTTTCAATCCACGCGCCCCGCGCGGGCCGCGACAGCTGGTGCAGGTTCCTCGACTCGCATACGTACCGTTTCAATCCACGCGCCCCGCGCGGGCCGCGACACGCACTGCCCGCATCGAGCAAATGATGGCCGGGTTTCAATCCACGCGCCCCGCGCGGGCCGCGACGACGTTCTCGTTTGCGCCATTACTCAGGGACACTTGTTTCAATCCACGCGCCCCGCGCGGGCCGCGACGCAGGCTGAGGCGCGCTCCGCACCTATCGAACGAGTTTCAATCCACGCGCCCCGCGCGGGCCGCGACGATGCTCACTTTGCTGGCGCACGCAGTGCAGACGTTTCAATCCACGCGCCCCGCGCGGGCCGCGACGGGTGCGCCTCCAACAGAAAGAGCAGTTTTTCGTGGTTTCAATCCACGCGCCCCGCGCGGGCCGCGACCAGCACTCGCCGCGCGGAGCGCGATCCGACGCGGCGTTTCAATCCACGCGCCCCGCGCGGGCCGCGACTTGCAATGCAGCGAGATTATTGGCCTGGACGCCTTGTTTCAATCCACGCGCCCCGCGCGGGCCGCGACTACAAACTGGGCGTGGTTCGCCGATTCATCACTGTTTCAATCCACGCGCCCCGCGCGGGCCGCGACGCGGAGGGTAAAAGTCATCAGCATTTAGGATGAGTTTCAATCCACGCGCCCCGCGCGGGCCGCGACGGCTTTGAGGGCTGCGGCGGCGAGGACTCCGGGGTTTCAATCCACGCGCCCCGCGCGGGCCGCGACCCAAAACTCACCACGCCACCCAAGCGCAAAACAAGTTTCAATCCACGCGCCCCGCGCGGGCCGCGACGCGCGAGGGCTGGCGCAGCTCTGCAACCCGCAGACGTTTCAATCCACGCGCCCCGCGCGGGCCGCGACACGGCGAGCAGGCGGTCAAAATCATCGCGTTGGTTTCAATCCACGCGCCCCGCGCGGGCCGCGACGTTCAAGGCGTCTTTTGCGTTGCAGGGCACGTCGCGTTTCAATCCACGCGCCCCGCGCGGGCCGCGACACCAGGTCGCCATCACGACGAACCTGGTTCAAATGTTTCAATCCACGCGCCCCGCGCGGGCCGCGACCGATATTCTTGCCCGATATGGCGTCGCCGGTGACGTTTCAATCCACGCGCCCCGCGCGGGCCGCGACCGCCCGCGTCGAGTGTGGTTACCTCGCTGGTGGTGTTTCAATCCACGCGCCCCGCGCGGGCCGCGACACTTGGGGCGCTCGGCTGGCTACTGTTGGCATTGTTTCAATCCACGCGCCCCGCGCGGGCCGCGACCCAAGCACATGGTGTGTTCCGCGTGGCTGGCGGCCGTGCTTGTTTCAATCCACGCGCCCCGCGCGGGCCGCGACATTCCGGGCCTGGGTGGCGCAGCGCGTTCGTATGTTTCAATCCACGCGCCCCGCGCGGGCCGCGACGAGCGTGGCGGGCGCAGTGCAATTGTCAGCGACGTTTCAATCCACGCGCCCCGCGCGGGCCGCGACGCCGGCAGCACGTACCACGGCAATGCAGGGGTGACGTTTCAATCCACGCGCCCCGCGCGGGCCGCGACACCCTGCTGCGTTGGCTTCATGGTGTTTGGATCGTTTCAATCCACGCGCCCCGCGCGGGCCGCGACCAACGAATATGCGCTTTTCCCAGTGGCGAGGGTGTTTCAATCCACGCGCCCCGCGCGGGCCGCGACGGCCGCGTCCAGTGCCACCACCGCGTCGTACTGGTGTTTCAATCCACGCGCCCCGCGCGGGGCGCGACAACATTGCGAGACAGCCGGCAAGAGTTGCGATGGTTTCAATCCACGCGCCCCGCGCGGGGCGCGACACGAACGCGGCCCATTCCTCCGAGATCCAGAGCATGTTTCAATCCACGCGCCCCGCGCGGGGCGCGACATTATGTAGCAAGTGGCCCCACGATGTCAACATGTTTCAATCCACGCGCCCCGCGCGGGGCGCGACATCGCCACCACGCTTTTCATCCATGCGACCGGAGGTTTCAATCCACGCGCCCCGCGCGGGGCGCGACGCGAGCTTGGCGTGGTGCGCGTCGGGGATCGGGTTTCAATCCACGCGCCCCGCGCGGGGCGCGACGGGAGGCTCCCGCACTCATGCCGGCGCCGGAGAGGTTTCAATCCACGCGCCCCGCGCGGGGCGCGACCGTGTTGTGGATACAATCCTAAGCATGGATAGAGTTTCAATCCACGCGCCCCGCGCGGGGCGCGACGGCCAAGCACGGGCGTAAGCGCCGTCCACGGAAGCTGTTTCAATCCACGCGCCCCGCGCGGGGCGCGACGGCTGAGCCAGGACGCCGGGGCCACCTTCGTCTGGTTTCAATCCACGCGCCCCGCGCGGGGCGCGACAGGAGTGGTGGCTTCCGACATCAGGCGGCATTTGTTTCAATCCACGCGCCCCGCGCGGGGCGCGACGCGGAGACGGGGGCGCAGCTTCGCGCGGAGCTGATGTTTCAATCCACGCGCCCCGCGCGGGGCGCGACGGGGACCAACGTAGCCAGCTCAACCATTGCCGGGGGTTTCAATCCACGCGCCCCGCGCGGGGCGCGACCCACCGCCCCCGGCTTGTCTGACACCGCCATACTGTTTCAATCCACGCGCCCCGCGCGGGGCGCGACGCACCGAGTGGCCGCGAACCTATACGCCCGATTGTTTCAATCCACGCGCCCCGCGCGGGGCGCGACAAGGACGTTTTACCCTTACTGGTTTCCGCCATCAGTTTCAATCCACGCGCCCCGCGCGGGGCGCGACGTGAACTCCTGTGCTTTCTCAATAGTGCCTGAAAGGTTTCAATCCACGCGCCCCGCGCGGGGCGCGACAACGCGGCCGGCCCGGACCGCGTCGGAGGCAGCAGTTTCAATCCACGCGCCCCGCGCGGGGCGCGACGGTCTTGCCTTAACTTACACAATCGGCAAGTCCAGTTCCCATCGTAGCGCGGACCCGCCCGCTGTTCCTCCGGCCACGCGACATGCCGACCCGTCGCCCTTCGCCAACCTCAAGCCAGATCGGCGTTTGCGATTCGCGCGGACATCGCTCGACTCTTCTGTCCGCTTGGGGTCCGCGCTTCATACAATCAGCGGGCCTTCCGGGTCGTACGACGGCTTAGCGCCCACCTGCTCCACCCGCCCTTTCCAGTTTTCCCCGAGGAAGTAGAAGCGCAAGCGGTCCTGCGCAGTTACGATCTCGGCGATCAACTGGGCACGGAAGACGACCCAGTTGGCCATGTCGATCCAGCATTCAAACACCGATTTTTGCACCCGCTGCCCATGGTTCTCGCACACACGCGCAACTCGGCGCAGACGGCGCCTGCCCTGCGCCGACTCTGTATTCACATCGTACGCCACCACCACCAGCATCATACAGTCACTTCCACAGGAAACTCGGATACGCCTCCAGGTCGCCGCGTAGGTGCCGTGCCAGCAGCGTCGCCTGTACGAACGGAATCATCCCGAACGGCACGCGCTCCTCGATGAACGGATGGACAATCTCCTCCTGTTTCCGCTTCTGATACGCCACCAGCACCTCCTTGCGCGTGGCATCGTCCATCGTCACGCCGCCCGACTCCAGATGGCGGAATCCATCCGCCGACACCTGCCGCCGGTTGATGAGGGTCAATACCAGGCGGTCGGCAACCACCGGTCGCAGATCCTCCACCAGGTCGAGAGCGAGACTGGGCCGGCCGGGGCGCTCGGCGTGAAGATAGCCTACCGCCGGATCGAGGCCCACCGTCTCGAGCGCCGCCGCCACATCGTGCGTGAGTAACGTGTACACGAATGACAGCAGCGCGTTCACGTTATCGAGGGGCGGACGGCGGGAGCGGCCGCGAAAGTAGAAGCTTTCTTTGTCGCCCACGATGAGGTGGTCGAACACCGAAAAATAGTCGCGGGCGGCCTCGCCTTCGTGCCCGCGCAATTCCGCCACCGGTTGCGAAGGCTTCAATCCGTTCGCCAGGTGCGCTAGGCGGCGCGCGGACGATTCGAGCGCCGCGGCAGCATTCTCGGACGCGCTTTCGCGGGCGCCCCGCTGCAGCACGGCGCGGCAATTGGCCACCTTGGCGAGCACGATCGAATATACGATCGACGACGCCCGCTCGGGCAGGTCGGCACAGTGATATTGCCGGCGCCGCAACAGCACGTTTCCCGAGACCGGCCCCTCGACCCGCGCCAGGAACCGGCCATGCTCCGTCAGGAACGCCATCTTCACGCCATTCTCCGCGCACAGGCCGAGCAGAAACGGGCTGCACGAGACCTGCCCGAAACAGACGATGCTCGAAAGGGTCTTGATCGGAACGCGCAGTTTGCTTTCCTTTTCCACGCGGACATCGACGCTCTCGCCGTCGCGTGCCAGATAGGCTCCTTGCGTGGTGACGTAGAGCGTATTCAAAAGGGGACGCACTCGTTCAATCCTCCATCGCCCGCGCGAGATAGGCGCGGACGTCTTTGCGGCGGTCCAAAACCTTCGGGCAGCAGACGGTCTTGAGCGAACAACTCTCGCAGGCGGGCGTGTAGACAGGCGCGGGTGTCTGCCGCACGCGGTATAGCTCGTGCATGCGGAGGCAAAGGGCCTCGGTCTGCGCTCGAAGCTGGGGCGAGACGGGCACCGCGTGGCGGCGGCGCGGAGTGGCGTAGAAGAGCGCGGCCTCCGGCACCGCCGCGCCCAACATTTCTTCCAGGCACAGGGCCTGGGCGCAGACCTGCACCAGGTCGCAGATTTTCCTTTTCGGCTTCCCCCGCTTGTACTCGACCGGGCAGGGGCGCCAACGGCCGGCGCGATCTTCGAGCACGGCGCCCGCGCCATCTCCGGGTTCCAGGGCGTGGAACTCCACCACGTCGGCCTGCCCGGAGATGCCGAGGCGCAAACTATGTAGCGGCAGCGCGCGCACCGTCACCAGCGTGCCGCGGGTCTCGGTGGCGGAATCATGCGCGCGCTCGTGGAGAATGTGCCCCTCGGCGGTGAGCGGGTTCTCCTCCCACTGTTGCTCTAGATGAATGAGTGCCCACTGCCGCTCGCAGAACGCCATGTGCTGGAGCCCCGAGAGCGGCAGCAGGTCGTCTTCGGTGAACATGTCAGGCCAGGTCAGCCAGCCGATGTGCTTCCACGCCGACCGGACAACCCTTGCGGATCGCCTCCAAGGTGGGTAAATCGTAGTCCTGGATCGATCTCGCTGCGTCCACCCCAGTCTTGCGCCGGATGCCCTCAGTGACCAGGGAGAACAGCTTGTGCGCAGGAGCGCACCCTAGCTTCGCTTCGCGCTTGCGCTGCTCCAGGTCGGTATCCGTACCCGCATGACGGAAACAGAACGCGTATTCAGGATGCACGGTCATAAGGCCCTTGCTGGCCGAGCGGTCGTGCTCGTACATGTTGAGAATGGCCCGCCACAACAGCTTCAAATCGGCGTCATCGAATCCCGTCTGTTCGGCGAGATTGGCGCTAATGAATCCCTTGGCCACGAATAGTCCGTACGGAATCAGGCTTTTGCGGCCCATGGTGCGCAACTTCTCCTCGGGTTGCTTCTCTTCCCAAGCCGTCAACTCCGCCACGGTCTTTCCGCCCTTGTCATCGGCCACGGCCATTCGGGTGATCGAGATGTCTAGCGGGAGGATTGCATCCACGGATCGCGCGAAAGTGAACTGCACCGGCCCCCTAACCTGCCCGGCATTGAGCCCCGTGCTCATCACCGCCCCAAACGCCCTCACGTCATAAAAGTTCTTGCACATCCATTGGCGCGCCAAGTCCACCTTCTTTTTCGGCGCACCCTTGTCGCCGGCGGCGATGCCACCCTCGGTGCTCTCGTGCGCCTGCGCGATTGGCCGGTTCAGGTTCGTCGCGTGCTCCACAAAAATGGCGTTCGGCATCTGGTTGCCCTTGGCGAGTTGCACGTAGTTGCGCACGCGGCGTTTGAGCGCCACATCCGAAACCAAGCCGTGCATGTCCTGCGGGTCGATACGCGGTGCGTTCGCCGCGTCCGGGTCGCCATTGGGGTTTCCGTTCTCACAATCGAACAGGAAAATGAACTCGTAGCGGTTCTCGATGGTCTGGCTCATGTTATTCGTCCTCCTCTTTCTCGTCCTTGTCCTTGCCCGCCCAGAGAGCGGCAAGCTGCTGGTAGTAGCCGAGTGCGAACAAGCTCTGCTCTTCCAGGCTGAGAGTCGCCGGCATCGTCGTGCCGATCTGGCAACAGATGTCGCTCATCTGCCGCTCGTACCAGACCTTCAGCCCGGGCTTCTGGTCGCCGATCTTGCTCAGATGCGGTTGCGCTCCGCGAATCAGCCGCCCGAACACCAGCGCCGGTGTCGTGCTTGCTGCCGCGTAGTACCGCTGAATGACGCCTGCTCCGACATCGCCTAACGCCGAAGTCTGGAGCTTGCCTAACACTGCCATCAAACGGCCACAGTGATAAGCCCGATCCTGCAACTCCGCATTCACTTCCGGCTTCAGTTGTCCTTCCATGCTGCTTCCTTCCTGTCTCCACTTCCTCAAGTGATATGCCTTCATTAGTCCCATACGTGCATGGTTCGGCCGCTCGCCCTGAATCGTATCCACGCGCACCCGCGCCAACGCTTGCGCCGCAGCCGCAAAAGGAATCGCTTCCCTCCTCGCAGCCACGCGGTAAAGTCTGGCCGCCATCGGCGCCGCCACATCCTTCAGTTCACGCACCGTCGCTGCGAGTAGTGCGGCCAGCTTTGGCGGCTTGGCACTGCCGGAGCCATCTCGATGCACAATTTCCAGATCGGCGAACCACCGGCTGACATTCTCAGCCAGATCCTCGAAGCTTCCTTCCATCCAATCGCGGACCACCACGCGCCCACCATTGCTGGAAACCGTGAGGGCGTAATATGTGTTATCGGTCAGATCAGCGCGCTCACCCGTCCGAATGCTGTCCAGCAGTTTTCGCGACCGAACCTGTGCGTTCTCGTCATTCGTTTCGCTGGGACCCATGATCAGATCCATCGGGTCGTCTTCTTGGGCGACGCGGTTCCGGAACCAGTGCGTCACCAACGTTCCCGCCAGCAGTACGCTGTGCTTGGCGATCAGGTCGTTTAGCCCGGCCTGATATGCCTTGGCGGCCAACTCCGACATGGCGGCGTTCGCCGACTGCTCCAGGCCATACGAACGGAACGACTCCTGTTTGAACCCGATGAGCACGTCGCCCATCTGGAGGCCACCCACGCTGGTCAGTCCGCTGATCTTCGGGTGCGTCGCCGCGGGTTCCACCGTCTCGCCGGTGAGGAAGCAGAGCATCTTCGCCGCCGCTTCTTTCCGGCCTTGATCTTTGCCGGCGCGCAAGCCCCGGCGGAACGCCCGCCACCAGTCGTACCAGGAGTCCGAGTCCACCGGAAACTGGCCATCAACCTGGAAAGTTACTTTGTCAGTAGCCTTGGCCTTGTGCTCTTCCAAGTCAACTCGTAGCCTGCCAAGTTGTTCGTCACTGCGCAGGACCTTGGCGACGGCGCCCAACACCGGCACGGCGTCGGACGCCTGTTCCAGCAGGCCTACGAAGTACTGCCGCTTCTCTTCCGGCGCGTCCTTTCCGTATCCGGCGACCACTCCAGCAGTGTCGATCAGGAAGTGGCTCTTGGTCACGCCACCCGCCTTCATCTCCGGCTGACTCAGGTGGGGCGCCTTCGCGAAGGTTCTTCCAGGGTTCTTCTTTAAGCTCGTGTCGCCTAGTTCGACGATTCCCAGGTACTCGCCGCCGGCCGTACAAATCATCGCCCAACGCGCGTCCTTGGGCGCAAATCCCGGTTCGGCCGCCAGTTCCTCCCTGCGCGCATACTCCACCAGTTGGTGCAGCATCAGATGGCCCCTCCCGCCAGCTTGATCACGGCCGCATCTTCGTACGACGGCACCCGCATCACGCCGTCTGCCACACTCGCACGAAACAGACTAATCGCGGGCGCATCGTCCCCTTTGCCCGGCCGCGACAGATCGAATACGTCATAGAGCATCAAGCCGAGATCCGCAGTCCAGGGAACAGGCGCAGAATCGGCTGCCGAGGATACCGGTTCGAAATACGCCGCGAATTCACGGCACCCCAGATAGGGCTGGTAGAAGCACTTCCCCGCCTCCACCCTTCGACGAAACTGGGCTTCGAGTGCCGGGAGCTGCCGCTCAAAGCCCGGCCATGGCCGGATGCTGGCATGCAAACGGTAGCGGACGTTCCGCAGCGCCATTGTCTGGCGTTGCGTCCGTCCCTTCTCGTCGGAACCGAGCAGATCCCGGTCGCCATCCGCCCAGATCGGCTCTGCTGCCTTAAGCCCCTTCGCCCACTGCTCGACCGCGCTAGTGCTGGCCTTCTCCTTCACCTCGTTGCGGCGCAATGCGATGTAGGAAGGGGCGCTCAGGAGTTCGACACACTCCACCTGCCAGCGGAACTCTTTAGGTTTGCAATAGATCGCTTCAAAAACGCCTCTGACCGCCGACGGTGGCGGCAGGGGATAGGAGAATCGCTCGACTTTCAGCTCCGGTCTGGAGTAACAGGCGAAGTCACCCCAGACCAGTAACACCTGCGTGTGAGGGATCATACAACCTCCACACGCAGTATACTACCGAATCATCGCCTACACAACAGCTAATATGAACTTTATTACACGCGACAGCGAATATGCTTCAATCCACGCGCCCCGTCACGGGGCGCGACATTCGCCTCATAGTACCCCAAATCCGCCCCCTCACGCTTCCAAATACTCAAGATCCTTTGGAATGCTCAGCCCTGTATCCGAATCATAGTGACCGTCGAACGGGTACAGAAACCAATCGTTCGATGGCGTCCCGTCCCTCAACTTCACAGCCTCCACCACCGCTCCAGTGACGGCCCGGCGGAAGCAGCTAACTGCATACGGTCGCGCGCGCAATACCCACTCCCGGCTCAGTCCCTTCACGCGCGCCTCTTCCGCTAACTCTTCGTACCGGTCGCGATCATACGCTATCAGCGCATTCACGCTGTCCTGTTCGATAATTCGATAGTTGCTTCGAACATCGGGAAAATGCTTCGTCCGGACCGCTTCCAGCAGCGCCCGGTCCTCCAGACTCGCGATCCCGTAAAGACTTCGAAAGTAGTGGTCGAATACCAACGGATTGTCGAGGTCGAGCCCCTGTTCGCGGTTGAGCAGAACCTCAGTCAGGTCCGTAGCCTGCCGGTATACGCCTGGCGGACATCCTCCGACTTCGGGCCTGAACACTTTCAGAACACCTGCCGCCGACCTGCCGTTCCGGTTGCACCGTCCGGCAGCTTGTGCGATCGCATCCAATGGTCCCATCGCCCGGAACGCTGCCGGAAAATCCAGGTCCACGCCCGCTTCCACACACTGGGTCGCCACCAACGCGCAACGCTTGCCCTCCTCCAGTCGCGTCCGCACCTCGGCTAATACCGCCTCGCGATGCTTCGGGCACATCGATGTAGAGAGATGAAACGCCCACTCACCCCACTGCGGCCGGATCAGTTGGAACAGATCTCGCGCGTGCCGCTTCAGATTCACGATGCAGAGCAGTTGGCTCAACCCATCGAACTGTATGGCCAGGTCTTCCCAAGTGGTCCGCTCTCCGCGCCGGGGCCACTCCACGCGCACCCGTTTCGCCCTCTCAAAAAGTCGCAACTCGCCCGGCACGAGTTCCTGCGGCCGCCAGCCGTTCGTGCAGTAGCGGCGCACCTGCTCATCCAGGTGCGGGAAGGCCGGTTGCGTTGCCGTAGAGAACACTACCGAACTCCGGTAGCGCGCCGAAAGGTGCGAGAGCGTGGCCAGCGTCGGCAATACTACTTTCAACGGCAGCGTTTGCACCTCGTCGAACACGATCACCGACCGTGCCAGCCGATGCAGTTTCCGGCACGCAGCCGAAGAGTTTGAAAACAATGACTCGAAAAACTGCACGCTTGTCGTGATCACGATGGGCGCGTCCCAATTCTGCGCCAACATCCCTCGTAGTCGGGCCTCCGGAACATCGCCAGCGGATGACTCGACCGCCAGCGAATGGTGCTCCAGGATGTAGCGATCCATCGCGCAGTTTTCCATCTCCGCCAGCGCCTCGCGGTACACGCCCACCGTTTGGTCGATAATGCTTAGGAACGGCATCACCAGCACAATGCGCCTCAGCCCGTTCCGCTTCGCGTGATGCAGCGCGAATGCCAGAGTGCTTAGGGTTTTGCCCGTGCCGGTCGGGGCCGTAAGTGTGAACAGTCCGGTTGGCCGCTCTGCCGCAGTACGGCACGCAGTCAGGAGATCCTGCCGCATTGCGGCCACTGCCGCTGACGACAGCTTCTTCTCCGCCAGCGTTCGCAAATGCCGATCCAATAAATCGATAGCATGGCTGGCCCTTAGGTCGGCGACCGGTTCGCGCGTGCGCGCGGCGACCTGGTCGAAGTGCTTTTCCGTAGCGAGATAGTCCGCGTCCGTCAAAGCGGAATACAACATTCGCAAATCGAG
>Ga0116130_1000806_pt1 | contig 19139 bp, 13 predicted proteins | sample June2015DPH_17_5_FD_89733 | JGI IMG/M metagenome (GOLD analysis project Ga0116130, IMG submission 89733) | Peatland microbial communities from SPRUCE experiment site at the Marcell Experimental Forest, Minnesota, USA - June2015DPH_17_40 | ecosystem: Environmental > Terrestrial > Soil > Wetlands...
CGCTTCGGCGGCCCCGATCGTCCTAAGCTCCCGAATCAAGTCCACCTCAAAATCAGTGTGTCGGATACTCATAACTCCGCTACCCGCCATCTCCCGCGGCTCGCCTAAAACACGGACGTCCTTCCGAGGGAAACCGCTGGCCTCGAGATCGCGAACGACCTCGTCGACCGAGCTCGGATTCTCAAACAAACCAACTGCCGTTTTTGCCATATTGACCTCCATCAATTTAATCTGCAGCACTGGATTCGTCAGCTCGCTCGGGCAATGTCTGCAGCATTGCCTTGTTTCGGGATGTTGCCAACATTCCTCGGTCTGTCTTCACCTGGGTTGGCACAAATTCTCTGCGCGCTGCCGTTGCCGAACTTCAGAAGAGCCGCCGCAAGTCTGTCCGTCGCCACAGACGTACCGTCTGGTTGCCGGATAAACTGCTCTATTGAGCCATCGCTAGATTCGCTCATTCCCTGCCGAAATACTGTGCAGAATGACTCACTGCCGGCGGAAGGTCTCTCTCGCTTTGAGCCAGCCCGAAGTGACTCATGCCGACATAACGGAAATTTGTCACGGTGAGCCGCAGGGAGCGCGCATGATTCCTCACGCGTATTTGTCCAATACAGAACAGCTTAGTCGTGAGCGCGATGCCATAGTTAAAATTGGAACTTACCTTGATGGCGCGAAGAGAATGGCAAGGAAGGTGGCTGCTCAGGACGCTCGTGTCCAACGACTGTTCCGGGCCAGCACCAAGAACCCGGACTACCGTGACAAGAAATAAGGCGAGGTCTCATCGGACCGGAGATGGTCAACATGGCCCTCTGGAAACCGTGGCTGATTAGGCGAACATGGAGAGTCGAATCCCGGGGAGCGGATCATGTGTGCCGCTTCATGGAGGAAGCACAGTCGATTGTCAGCGATACTCTGGCGGCGCCGTTAGCGCCAGCCCCTCAACCCGTGAAGCGGAGTTTCACGCGCTGAGCGATCAGAAAAACAAGAAAGGACAAAGGCAATGTCAGTGAAACTGAAAGAACTCGATAACGGCGAACTGCTCGAAGTGCATCTGACCGGCAAGCTGGTTAAGACAGACTACGAGACCTTCTTGCCCGCGGTGGAGCGGTTGGTCAAACAGCACGGCAAGCTCCTGATGCTTGTAGAATTCAATGACTTTCATGGTTGGACAGGGAGCGCGCTGTGGGAGGACATCAAGTTCGACGCGAAACACTTCAATGACATCGAACGGTTGGCGATCGTTGGCGAGAATAAATGGGAAAAAGGAATGGCGGCATTCTGCAAGCCATTCACCACGGCGAAAGTCCGCTACTTCGATCACACCCATGCCGCCGAGGCGCGGGACTGGCTTGTCCAACAGTAAGGCAACGCTGATTGGTGCATGAAGCTGTAATCGCGTTGCCCCGCCCAGGTGCCTGACGGCCGTACTGATGAATCTCAAGCCGGCACTCGTCGCAGACATCCAGGGGGAATAGTGAAAGCCGGAACGAGCGATAATGAAGACACACACAGATGTTCGCAATCCGAAACACATGGTAATGCCCACGGAAGTCGAGGGGTTCGATTCCCTGGCGGAACTCGCCTTGGATGTGCATTGGTCGTGGAATCATGCCACCGACGGACTGTGGCGCACGCTCGATCCAGTGCTGTGGAACCTCACTCAGAATCCTTGGGTCGTCCTGCAGACGGTCTCGCGGGACCAACTCGAGCGCGTGCTGGCCGATCCTGCCTTCCGCAAGAACGTTGACGACCGGCTGCGATCCAAGCGTCAGGCGGCGGAGAGGCCGGCATGGTTTCAGCAAAAGCATCCGCAAGCTCCCTTGACCTGCGTCGCCTATTTCAGCATGGAATTCATGTTGAGCGAAGCTCTGCCCATCTACTCGGGCGGTCTTGGTAACGTGGCCGGGGATCAACTCAAAGCCGCCAGCGATCTAGGTGTGCCGGTGGTCGGTGTGGGGCTGCTATACCAACAAGGCTATTTTCGCCAGGTGATCGACAAGGACGGAGCGCAACAGGCTCTTTACCCGTATAACGACCCCGGACAGTTGCCGATCACGCCGTTGCGCCAACCAAATGGGGAGTGGTTGCGGTTGGAAATCGCCCTACCGGGTTACTCGGTCTGGTTGCGCGCCTGGCAGGTCCAAGTCGGCAGGGTGAAGCTTTACCTGCTGGATAGCAATGATGCGGCGAACTTTCCCGCTCATCGAGGCATTACCAGCGAACTGTATGGCGGCGGGCCGGAGCTGCGCCTCAAGCAGGAACTGCTTCTCGGAATCGGCGGATGGCGGCTGCTCCGCGCCCTCGGACTCCAACCGGAAGTCTGTCACCTGAATGAAGGGCACGCGGCGTTCGCCGTCCTGGAACGTGCCCGCAGTTTCATGGAAGAAACCGGACAGCCCTTCGAAGTCGCCCTGGCCGCCACGCGAGCGGGCAACCTCTTCACCACGCACACGGCAGTGGCCGCCGGTTTTGACCGATTCGCTCCGGCCCTGATCGAGCAATACCTTGGGTGGTATGCCGAAAAGAGGCTCGGCATTACCCTTCACGATTTGCTGGCTCTTGGCCGCCAGAATCCGAACGATTCGTCGGAGACTTTCAACATGGCCTATCTGGCAATCCGAGGCAGCGGGGCGGTGAATGGCGTGAGTCGCTTGCATGGGAAGGTGAGCCGACACCTCTTCCGATCCCTCTTTCGGGACTGGCCGGAGGACGAGATTCCGGTTGGCCACGTGACCAACGGAGTCCACATGCCGACCTGGGACTCGGCTCCGGCCGACGATTTGTGGACGGCAGCCTGTGGCAAGGGACGTTGGCTGGGAACGACGGAAACCTTAGAGCAGGACATTCGCCAGGTGTCCGACGCCACGCTCTGGAAATTTCGCACCGCCGCCAGCAAGTCTCTTGTTGAATACGCGCGCGGGCGACTATCCCGGCAATTGGCTGCCTCAGGCGCTTCGGCCGAGGCGGTCGACGGTGCGAAACATCTCTTTGATCCAAACGCTCTGACGCTAGGCTTTGCGCGCCGCTTCGCCACCTACAAGAGACCGAACCTGCTACTGCACGACCCACAGCGGCTCATTCGTTTGTTGACCAATTCTCAGCGCCCAGTGCAACTCATTATTGCTGGTAAGGCCCATCCAGAGGACCGGGCGGGGCAGGCCCTGATCCATGAATGGATAAGTTTCATCCGCCAACCAGAGATTCGACCCCACGTCGTCTTCCTGAGTGACTACGACATGCTGTTAACGGAGCACCTGGTGCAGGGGGTCGACGTCTGGATCAACACGCCGCGGCGGCCCTGGGAGGCTTGCGGGACAAGCGGGATGAAAGTGCTTGTCAATGGCGGCATCAATCTCTCGGAATTGGACGGCTGGTGGGCAGAGGCATACACGCCTGAAGTGGGGTGGGCGTTGGGGGACGGCCGGGAGCATGGCGACGATCCCGCTTGGGACGCGGTCGAAGCCGACGCGCTCTACGACCTGCTCGAACGGGAGGTGGTCCCGGAGTTTTATACCCGAGACCAGAGCGGCATTCCCACCGCATGGGTCAAGCGGATGCGGGAAAGCATGGCGCGGTTGACACCTCGCTTCGCCGCCGACCGCGCGGTGCGCGAATACACCGAACAGCATTACCTCCCGGCCTCAGCCGCCTACCGTGGACGCGCTGCGAACAAAGGCGCCATTGGCAAGCAAGTGGTCGATTGGCAGCATTCAGTCGATCGGAAGTGGGGATCGTTGCGTTTCGCAGACTTGCGTGTCGAAACTAACAAGGACCACCAAGTGTTTGAAGTCGAAATCTTTCTGAACGGTCTCGACCCCAATACTGTGCGAGTTGAGCTTTATGCGGACGGAATCAACGGCGCCGCTCCAGTGCGGGTAGAAATGAAGTGCTCGCGACCGCTAGCTGACGCATCAAGCGGCTGCGTCTATCGCGCGACAGTACCCGCTGCACGTCCGGCGGGAGACTACACGGCGCGAGTGACGCCGCACTGCGACGGCGTTGCGGTCCCCCTGGAAGACCCACGAATCTTGTGGCAGCGATGATCCGATCAACGGAAGAAAAGTGCGATGAAGAAAACCTCTGCAATCACCTGTTTGTTTCTGGACGTCGGCGGTGTCCTGCTCACCAACGGGTGGGATCACCTTGCCCGCAGACGGGCGGCGAAGTACTTCAATCTGCAGTGGGCTGAGATGGAGGATCGGCACCGCCTGACCTTCGAAACGCATGAGGAAGGAAAGCTTACGTTCGAAGAATATTTAGGCCGGGTCGTCTTCTACCAAGAGCGATCGTTCACCCGGGCTCAGTTTCGGAGCTTCATGTTCGCGCAATCGAAACCTTACCCCAAGATGATCGATCTGGTCGCCCAACTCAAGGTCCGGTACGGACTGAAGATCGCCATAGTCAGCAATGAATCGCGCGAGGTGAATGCGTATCGGATTCGTAAGTTTAAGCTCGCCGGGTTTGTGGATTCTTTTATTTCCTCCTGCTTCGTCCACGTTCGCAAGCCCGACGCGGACATCTTTCGCCTGGCGCTGGACATCGCACAGGCGCCAGCCCGGCAGGTGGTCTATATCGAAAATACCCCGATGTTCGTCCAAATCGCCGAAGGCCTGGGGATTCGAAGCATCCTTCACACCGATTACAAGTCCACATGCGCAAGACTGGCTTCGTTTGGATTGCAGAATGACAAAGGTGTCATCCATGAAACCAGCTAGCCCTCGCGTCCTGACGATCAACGGCGGATCCTCGAGCATCAAGTTTGCGCTGTTCGAGGCGGGGGACTCGCCGCAACAAATTCTGGCCGGCGCGATTGAGCGGATTGGACTGCCGGAGGCCACCTTGCAGGTGAAAGGCCTAGATCAGGCGGACAACTTTTCGCGGTCAGTGACCGCGCCGGATCACACTGTAGCGGTGGGCGCTCTGATGGATTGGATCGAGGAACGCAGCGGGCGTGACGCATTGGCCGCGGTGGGGCATCGCGTGGTGGATGGCGGGCCGAAGTATTACCAGCCGCAGCGAATCACTGCGGAAATGGTTGAGGAGCTGGGCCGCCTCAGTCCATTCGATCCTGACCATATGCCTGAGGAGATTCTGTTGACCGAGGCGTTTCATCGCCGATTTCCTGATCTGCCCCAAGTAGCGTGCTTCGACACGGCCTTTCACCATGATATGCCGCGCGTGGCGCAACTCTTGCCAATCCCGCGGCGCTACGAAGCGCAGGGGGTGCGTCGTTACGGGTTTCACGGCTTGTCGTACGCGTTCTTAATGGAAGAACTCGCCCGCCTCGGCGATCCGGCGGCAACGAGTGGCCGGGTCATCCTCGCCCACCTCGGCAATGGCGCAAGCCTCGCGGCGGTGCGCAACGGCAAATCCGTGGACACAAGCATGAGTTTCACCCCGACCGCCGGTGTGCCGATGAGCACCCGCTCGGGTGATCTCGATCCCGGACTGGTCTGGTATCTGACGCGCACTGAAAAAATGAGCGCCAAGCAATTCAACGAAATGGTCAATTTCCATTCCGGGCTGCTCGGCGTGTCGGAGACCAGTTCCGACATGCGTGACTTGCTCGACCGTGAAGCGCAGGACGTGCGGGCGGCTGAAGCGGTCGCGCTATTTTGCTACCAGGTCAAGAAATGGATCGGCGCATTCGCGGCGGCGTTGGGCGGACTGGACACACTGGTGTTCGCTGGTGGCATCGGAGAGAATGCGCCCACGGTCCGCGCCCGCATTTGCGATGGTCTGGGATTCCTTGGAATTGAACTCGAGGCAAAGCGAAACGCAGCGAATGAGGCCGTCATTTCCGCGGCTGCAAGCCGGGTTGCGGTCCGCGTCATTCGCACGGACGAAGAACGCATGATAGCCAAGACGGTCTGCCGTGTTCTCAGCCTTGGCTGAAAAAAGGGGATGGTATGCGTACACCAAATCCTTCAGCACTCGGCAGACAACGCTGGGCGCCAGGAAAGCCACGGTTGGGCAGAAAATCGAAGCAAGAGTTATGCAAGACGTTTCGCTGTCTTCACTGATGCGAGTTCGAGCTGCGCCAAGCTGGTTGGACACGTCGTCGAGCCGGGTAAATCCATTAGATTCCCTGCAGTCTTGGCTGGAGGTGCTCAAGCAGGACTCTCGGCTGGTGCTGGTTGCTGCCGGGCAGGCCCAGAAGGCTGCGGACTTGGTTCTGAATCAGCCACCTTCAACATCGGGCGCGTAATCGGATATCGCATCTAATCTGTGACGAAAGAGGCCAGCAGCTATAATCGCGAAAACTGTGAAGTTCCTCCCCATCACTTCCTTGCTAGTCGGCATTGCTCTGTTCCTGCCCCTGGTCTGGGCGCAGAACCCGGGGCAGGAATTGACGTCGGCATCCTCCGCTGCGCAACCGAACAGTCGGCCTCAGCCTGCGGCGCCACAACCCGCAGGTTCTCAGCCCGAAGCTTTTTCTCCGCCGAAGATAATCAGCGCTCATGCATCGGTTATCAAGCCGGCCCAGAGTGGAGCGACCAGGGTGGCTTCGGCTCAAACAGAGCAATCACAGAATGCGGCTGCAAAGAGCCCTGGCTCCGGCGCGCCAGCAGAACCGGATGGATCGGTCTTCACGGTGCGCAAGACGGTGAACGAAGTCGACCTGGTTTTCACCGTCACCGACAAGCACGGCCACTACATCAAGGACCTGAAGAAAAACGATTTCAAAATTCTGGACGACAGCAAGCCGCCGGAAGAGATCCTCAGCTTCAGCAGCGAGACGGATCTGCCCCTTCAAGTCGGCCTGTTGATCGACGCCAGCGAATCGGTGAGCGTTCGCTTCAAGTTCGAGCAGGAAGCAGCCATCGAGTTTCTGAAACAGACGATCCGGCGGGAGTACGACCAGGCCCTTGTCATCGGCTTTGACCTAACTCCCAAGGTCACGCAGGACTTCACCGACGACACCGAGAAGCTTTCGGTCGGCATTCGCACGCTGCGACCGAGCAGCCTCACGGCAATGTACGATGCTCTCTACTATGCATGTCGGGACAAGCTGCTGAAGCAACCACAGGCTGGCCCCGTCCGGCGCGCCATCATCCTGTTGAGCGACGGCAATGACAACGCAAGCTCCGTGACCCGCGAAAAAGCCATCGAGATGGCACAACGGGCCGAGGTCTCCGTGTATACCATCAGCACCAACCCGACGGGCTCCGGCGGACACGGCAACAAGACCTTGGAACGCATTGCCGAAGCAACCGGCGGGAGATCGTACGTGCCCTCCCAGATCACCGAAGTAGCCAACGCGTTCACCGCCATTCAGGAAGAGTTGCGCAGCCAGTACGCGGTGTCTTACAAGCCGGCGGCGTTCAGGACCGATGGGCATTACCGCACCATCAAAGTTCAAGCGCAGAACCAGAAAGGCCTGCGCATCTGCAGCCGTAAAGGGTACCGCAGCCCTGCAGAATACGACGCGCCCAACCAGTAGCGCTGGTTTGCTCCCGCCCGTGTACTGCGATTCTCGTACTATTGCTAGTGGGCTTTTACGGTGCGCCGCTGCAGGCCCAGAACGCCACGCAAGGTTCCGGCATGGACATGAAGAGCATGAAATCGCAGATGGAGCAGATGACTGCGCAGATGGAACAGATACAGACCCTGATGAAGGACACCATGACAAAGATGGCTGCCGCCGATGCCGCCATGAAGAGCCACATGGAAACCGAACAAGCCAGCATGAAGAGCCAGATGAACTGCCGCAGGCGATAGTCATGCTGGCAAAATCCCGAGGTCTGCGGGTGCGCGCCATCACGCTTTTCGCTCTCGGAAGAGTTTCGCAAATCGAGTCCGAGGCCCCCGACGCGAAGTCTGAGTTCTGGATCGCCATCGTCGGCCCACTAGCAAGCCTTGTCACTAGGAGCGGGCCCGTTCACCGCTACCCACGGTCCTCTCATCGCTCAACAGCTTCTGTCGTTTCTTCATGACAGAAGCTCACCAGCTAACCTGCCTCGCGCATAAGTACCTGATGTGGGGCCGAACCTATTTTTGAAACACGCTCTACTTAGACCACGACTGGGAAAGGCTTATGAGGTTCTGAGGAACTACGTGAATGAGGCCGCCACGGGGGCTGTCAATGTCTGCTATCAGAAAAAATGATATGGAGACCACCAGGGGCACAATAAAAAGCAGGCCAGAATTTACTCCAGCGCTGCGCGCACCATAGCCGACCAACAGGTTGCAAAAGACGGCGATCATTATCATTAAACCCCACGCGGAAACTGGGATACGATTCCACCATGCCGCCTGGGTATATCCCTGCGAGTTCAACACGTCGTTCATGCCCGCAACGGCGAGGGCGATCACCGGGCTCGGTTGCGCCACGGCCGGAACATGTACCGCCGACCACATCTCCCTCTGCAGTTGCGCGGTATCCGCATTAATCTGCTGAAGCTCGCGCTGATCGCGGGTTCGGTAGAACAAGACCCGCATCTCCAGATATTTTCTAAGCTGGGCACGCACCCCTGCTGCATCCGCCGCAGGCAGCAGTCCTGCCCGGACATATTCCGTGCCAATCGCATTGGCCTCTGCTTCCTCGTAATTCTTGCGTAGATCGTAGCGGGTGGTGGCCATCGAGAAACTGAATCCGATAATGAGGCCGAGCAGGGTCAGAGTAGCGGCCTCCACAATATTGAAATCGTTCCTCTCGTCGTCTTTCAAGGGCCGACGCCGCCGCAAGTAAGCTCCCATCTGCGCCGAGAGCCACAGCACCAGAAACGAGAACAGAAAGAAAATGCCTGGATAGCTCAACATGCGTTCTGCTCCTCCGTTGGTCCCGGCTCAGCCAAGGGAACGCGCCCTTTGCAGGCGTGCTCCACCCTGGGCAGCTAAATGCGCGCGTGAGTTCTGAACGGTCCACGACGTTTCCCAAGGCTTGACTCAGGCTTCAGTTCTCAGGGCCTGCGGCCTCTAACACTATGTCCTAATGCGGACGTGCCAGCCCGATCTGGGGTGCGCGCACACTGGCTGCCCATTTTGACTGGGATTCGTTTCCCATCGCGCTCCACCGTTCAACTCAGTGATGATTGCGTGGCCATCAGGCCAGCTGCTTTGCTCAGTCCAGTTCACTACGATCACGGCTGTTGGGGAACTGTCACCTGCGACAGGTGGGTCTAAAAAGCCGGGAGGCGTGCGGTACTGGATCGCAGCGATCGATTTCGATCCACGAAGTGAAGTAAACTTGTCGTGCAAATTGTCGAGCAAAACCCCTCAGGCATAGCGGTTATGCCCCCCTTGAACCGCTAGAAAAGCCTTGAGAATCAATTAGCAGCTTGCGTACTTCCCGGCTGTTAACCGGTTGTGGATGCGACTTCTTGGTCTAGTGATGTCGGTGCCTCACTCGGTACGCCTACGCAGGTCCAATACAGGTCCAATAGCGCTGCCTTTCGCTTCCCTAGGGTGTTTTGCGGTGCCATCCGTGTTCCCCTAAGTCCTTGAAAATACCGTTCTCTGTGGGCTCATAACCCAAAGGTCGGTGGTTCAAATCCACCCCCCGCAACCAAATCTATCAATAGGTTACGGGCAATTGGGCACTTGTAGCGACTGTCCAAACTGTCCAATGAGGGAAACTGGCACACAGTTTCCCTTATTTATTGAATGAAAGCTGGCGCGTTGCCAGCCGTTTTTTTCAATGCTGGGTAATCAGGCCACTTTCCGGGCGGATTTCATACCGTTACGCCCGTTCGTCTACTACCGCCGGCCCAGACCGCCATACGATGGCGAGCACCGGCGGCAGATTGCGCAAGGCCGACATGCGCTCCTGCCACGCCTTTCCAAAGTCCTTTTGCCCCTGAGTCATTCGTCCAGCTTGAGTCGTGCCAGCTTTCGTTTGCTCGGTGTTCCAGGTAGAGGACTGCTCATCAAGCCCAGACTTACTCTCAGGAGAGATGCGAAAAACGAAGGCATAGTTTTATCAGGCACTTGGAAACGCAATGTTCAAATAAATGGCGCGAATCGGATAGCGGGCGATATGATAGGGCTTTTAGGAGTCTTACGGGTCATCCCGGAGGTACTAATGCGCCGCCTTATCCCACTCTCACTTGTTATTATCTCTGCATTCTTTACCTGTGCCGCTCTGGGCCAGAACACACCTTCAACTGGAACCGTTAGCTGCAGCTTCGACGCCGACAGACAAGTGACCGCGGAGTATCAGAGGATTTCGTTCAACTTGAAAAAGCCGGTATTCGGAGGCGAAATCCCCTACGGCAAAGCTTGGGCCCCGGGTGGAAAACCGCTGACCCTATTCACCAACTCGAACGTGGAAATCGGGGGAAAGATGCTTCCCGTGGGCGCCTACACCATGTTTTTGCTCCCCACGCAAAAGCGCTGGACACTGATTATCTCCAAAAGCACAGACCTTACGGGCAGGTATGACGAACACCAGGACCTGGTGCGTGTGGCGATGGAATCAGGGGAAGTCCCCATGCCCGAACCTCAGTTCAACGTATCGTTTGCCCATGTTGCACCCAACCAGTGCAGTCTTCGTCTTGAAATGGCTAGCAGTGGCAATTGGGTCACGTTTGAGAGGAAATAAGTTATGGTTGGGTCGGTGGCGTCGCCACCCGCTGATGCATAACACGGTTTGCAGCGGCTGTTAATCCGCGAAAATCGGGACTTCTTCCTTCTTGGCTTTTGTGTGCTTTCCGGGAAGATGGCGTACCACCCAATCCTTGAAGTAGTCCATGTAGAGGTAGACGACGGGCGTGGTATACAAGGTCAGCGCCTGGCTGACGATGAGGCCGCCAACGATGGCGATGCCGAGCGGGCGGCGGATCTCCGAACCGACCCCTCTGCCAAACGCCAGCGGGACCGCGCCCAGCATGGCTGCCGCTGTAGTCATCATGATGGGACGGAAGCGGATTAGGGCCGCTTCGTGGATCGCGTCCTCCGCGGTCTTGCCGGTGCGCTCCACCTCCAACGCAAAATCAATCATCATAATGGCGTTCTTCTTCACGATGCCAATGAGCAGAATGATGCCAATCAGGGCGATCACATCGAGCTGCATGTGGAAGAGCAATAGCGCCAGCAGCGCGCCCGTCCCCGCCGAAGGCAGCGTGGAGAGAATCGTAATGGGATGGATGTAGCTCTCGTAAAGCATCCCGAGCACGATGTAAACCGCAACCAGGGCCGCCAGAATCAAGATGGGTTCCGACGACAGCGAATCTTGGAAGGCGGCGGCCGTTCCCTGGAAGCTGCCGTGAATGGTCGCCGGTATGCGCATTTCCAGTTCTGCATTGGAGATGGCGCGAGTAGCCGTTCCCAGATCCCCGCCGGGCGCCAGGTTGAACGAGATGGTCACCGCCGGAAACTGTCCCTGGTGGTTGACGGCGAGCGCGGTGTTAGCGGGCGCAAAGTGCGCGAAAGCCGACAGCGGCACTTGCGCACCCGTGCTGGTAATGACGTACACGCTCTGCAACGCATCGGGTGTCTTTTGATATTTGGGATCGACCTCCATCACGACGTGATACTGATTCAGTGTCTGATAGATGGTCGAGATTTGCTCCTGCCCGAAGGCGTCATAAAGCACAGCGTCGATTTGCTGCGGGGTAACTCCCAGCCGAGCAGCGGTGGCGCGATCGATGACGACATTCGCTTCCAAGCCTTGCACCTGCTGGTCGCTATTGACGTCCTTGAGTTGAGGGAACGTTCGCAGCTTCTGCAACAACTTGGGCGCCCACTCGTAGAGTTCGTCCAGGTTTTCGCCCGACAAAGTGTACTGATACTGAGCGTTAGCCATGCGCCCGCCGATCTGCAAGTCCTGCACCGCCTGAAAATACAATGTGGCTCCGGGTACGTGAGCAAGCTTGGGGCGCAACCGCGCGATCACCCGGTCGGCGGTATCCTTGCGCTGCGACAGAGGCTTAAGTGTTACGAACATGCGTCCCTGGTTCTGGGCAGTGTTGCCGCCGACAAAAGCCAGCACATCCTGTACCGCCGGATCTTTCTTGACGATGCGGATGAATTCGTTCGTCTTGTCTCTCATCGCTGGGAACGATACATCCTGATCGCCTATAATCGTTCCTGAAATACGCCCTGTGTCCTGCTGCGGGAAGAAACCTTTAGGCACGATGATGTACAAAAAGACGTTCACAAAAAGCATGAGTACGGCGAGGGCAAAGATCAGCCTCCGATGACGCAGTACCCATCCCAGAGAGGTTTTGTAGCCCTGGTTTAACCAGTAAAATCCACGTTCGCTCATGCGGTACAGGGCACCGTGCCTGCCGGGATCGTGGGCCTTGAGAAAGCGGGCGCACAGCATCGGCGTGGTGGTGAGCGAAACCACCATCGAGACGGCAATGGCCGCGCTCAAGGTCACGGCGAATTCGTGGAAGAGCCGTCCAATCAGGCCGCCCATCAACAAAATCGGAATGAACACGGCCATCAACGAAGTGCTCATGGAAACCACCGTGAAGCCGATTTCGCGGGCTCCCAATAGCGCGGCAGCGTAAGGCTTCATACCCGCTTCGACGTGCCGCATCACGTTTTCCAGCACCACGATGGCATCGTCCACTACGAAGCCGGTGCAGATGGTGAGCGCCATCAACGACAGGTTGTCCAGCGAGTAGCTGAACAGGTACATGATGCCGAAAGTGCCCACGATGGCCAGCGGCACAGCCACGCTGGGAATCATGGTGGCACGTACCTCACGCAGAAAGATGAACACCACCAGCGTCACCAGGATGACGGAAATAATCAGGGTACGCTCGACATCCGCCACCGAAGCGCGGACGGTCGTAGTCCGATCCAGGCCGACAACCATATCGATGGCCTGCGGCAGCGAAGCCTTGAGGAAGGGCATGGCTGCGATGACACGATCCACCGTGGCGATAATATTTGCGCCCGGCTGCCGGAAAATGACCACCAGAACACTGGGCTTTCCGTTGAAGCTGCCCATGTTGTTGATGTTGGAGTAGGAGTCCTCCACGTCGGCAACGTCGCTCAACCGGACCGGATTGCCATTTTTGTAGGCGACGATGATGGGGCGGTAGTCCTTCGCCTTTTTCAGTTGGTCGTTGGTCTTCACCATCCAACTGGTGCTGCCGTTCTGCAGCGATCCCTTGGCCTGGTTTACATTCTGGGCCGCCACAGCCTTGCGCACCGCCTCCAAGCCGAGACCCATGTTGTTCAGTGCGGAGGGGTTGGCCTCGATGCGGACCGCGGGCTGCGAAGAACCGCCGACGAAGACCTGGCCGACGCCGTCGATTTGTGCCAGCCTCTGGCCCATGATCGAGTCGGCTGCGTCGTACATCTGGTCCTGCGTCATGGCGTCGGAGGTCAGCGCCAGAATCAGGATCGGCGCGTCGGCCGGATTGACCTTGCGGTAGGTCGGATTGCTGGGCAGATTGGCGGGCAGGTATCCGCGGGCCGCGTTGATGGCCGCTTGCACGTCGCGCGCCGCCGCATCGATGTTGCGGTCAAGGTCGAACTGCATCGTGATGCCGGTGGTCCCAAGCTGGCTCACCGACGTCATTTGGTTAATGCCGGATATGCGGCCGAACTGCCGTTCTAGCGGAGTGGCGACGGCGGAAGCCATGGTCTCCGGACTGGCGCCCGGCAGCGAAGCTCCCACTGAGATCACCGGAAAGTCCACCTGCGGCAAGGGCGAAACCGGCAGTTGCGTGTAAGCCAACCCGCCCGCCAAAAGCAGGGCAAACGTCAGTAGCGCGGTGGCAACGGGCCGCTCGATGGCTGGCTTGGAGACGTTCATTGCCTAATCTCCGACTGCCTCCGCAGGTTTGGGTGAGCGCAGGTGACCCAGCGCTGCCCCGAGCCGGTCGAACCAGAGATACACCACCGGAGTCGTGTAGAGAGTCAGCAACTGGCTGACCAAGAGACCGCCGATGATGGTGATACCCAGCGGACGGCGCAGTTCGGAGCCAGTGCCCGAGCCGAGCGCCAGCGGCACCGCGCCGAACAGCGCGGCGAAGGTCGTCATCATGATGGGACGGAAACGCAACAGACAGGCTTCGTAAATCGCGTCCAACGGCTTCTTGCCTTCCTTGCGCTCCGCTTCCAGGGCGAAGTCGATCATCATAATGGCGTTCTTCTTCACAATACCGATCAGCAGGATAATGCCAATCAAGGCCATCACGCTCAGATCCATATGGAAGAGAAATAACGCAAGAATGGCGCCGACACCCGCTGAGGGCAACGTGGACAGAATCGTGATGGGATGGATGTAGCTTTCGTACAGCACCCCCAGCACGATGTACACCGTGACGATGGCCGCCAGAAGCAGCCAGCCCTCGTTGGCCAGCGATGCCTCGAACGCTCGCGCTGTGCCTTGGAACGCCAGTTGGATACTCGGCGGTAATCCAATTTCAGCCGCGGTCCGGTCAATCGCCTTTACTGCTTCACCCAGCGAAGCATTGTTGCCAAGATTGAAAGAAATGGTGACTGCCGGAAACTGTCCCTGGTGATTGATGGTCAGAGGTCCGGTTGTGGTTTCGAAGTGCGCGATTGCGCTGAGTGGCACCTGCCCGGCAGTCGCGCTCAGAACGTTGACGCTTGGGGTGTTTGCAGTCGGAGCGTTTCCACCTTGCGCTGCGGGGCTTTGTCCGCCGCCGGCGGGAACGTAAATGTTTTTCAGCGAATCTGGGTCGGCACGAAAGCTGGGATCTACTTCGAGCACGACGTGGTACTGATTCAACTGCGTGAACATGATGGACACCAACCGCTGGCCGAAGGCGTCGTACAAAGTGTTGTCAATCGCGCTGGCGGTTACGCCCAATCGAGATGCCGTGGCGCGATCGATCACCAGATTGGCTTGCGCGGCCAGGTTCTGCTGGTCGGTGGCGATGTCGCGTAGCTCCGGCAGGGTCTTCAGCTTAGCGACCATCTTTGTCGTCCACGATGCCAACTCAACGGGATCGGCGTCTTCCAGACTGAACTGGTATTGGGTGCGGCTGACGCGGTCTTCCACCGTCAAGTCCTGCACCGGTTGCATGTAGAGCGTGATGCCCTCGACTCCGGCGACCTCTTGCTGCAACCGCTTCATGATGGCGGTGATGTCATCGCTGCGTTCGTCGCGCGAGGTGAGATTGATCTGGAAGCGACCGCTGTTGGGCGTGGTGTTGGTGCCATCCACTCCGATAAACGAGGAGAGGCTCACGACGTCCTTGTCTTTTAGGATCGCCGTCGCTAATTCGCGCTGCCGTTCCGACATGGCGGAAAAGGAAATACTCTCCGGCGCGTCGGTAATGCCCACGATCACGCCCGTGTCCTGCACCGGGAAGAAGCCCTTCGGAACGGTAATGTAGAGAAAGATGGTGGCGACTAACGTACCGATGGTAATCAGGAGTGTCACCGTTTGATGCTTCAGGACGAACTTTACAGTGCGCCCGTAAAACGCGATTGTGTTATTGAAGGCGCGCTCCGACCACTCGTACAAGCGTCCGTGCTTCGCCTGGTCCCTCTGGCGAAGCAGCAGCGAGCACATCATCGGGGTCAGCGTCAGCGAAATGATCGCCGAGAAGAGAATGGTGACGCTGAGGGTCACCGCGAACTCGCGGAACAGGCGGCCCACGATGTCGCCCATGAAGAGCAGCGGAATGAGCACGGCGATCAGCGAGACGGTCAACGACACAATCGTGAACCCGATCTGGGCCGAACCTCGCAGCGCCGCTTCCAGCGGAGTGTGGCCTTCCTCGATGTAGCGCTCGATGTTCTCGATCATCACAATGGCGTCATCCACTACGAAGCCGGTGGAAATGGTCAAGGCCATCAAGGAAAGGTTGTCGAGGGAATAGCCCAGCAGGTACATCACCCCAAAGGTGCCCACCAGCGACAGCGGCAAGGCGATGCTAGGGATAACGGTGGCCGACAAAGTACGCAAAAAGACAAAAATGACCAACACCACCAGCACAATGGTGAGCATCATTTCGTACTGCACATCTTTGACGCTGGCGCGGATGGTGTTGGTGCGGTCCGTGAGGACGGTGACTTTCACCGAGGCCGGCAAGTTCGACTGCAACTGTTTCAGCCGCAGCTTGATGCTATCGACCACCTTGATGATGTTGGCGCCCGGCTGCCGCTGAATGTTCAGGATGACGGCCGGCGTGTTGTTCATCCAGGCCGCCTGGTTCACATTCTCCGGCCCCGTGATCACTGTGGCGACGTCGGACAAGCGCACCGGATTACCGTTCTTGTAGGCGACGATGGTATCGGCGTAACCCTGCGGACTCAGCAACTGGTCGTTGGCGCCGATGGTGAAGGCCTGCCGGTTGTCTTGCAGCTGTCCCTTGGCCTGATCGACGTTGACCTGGGCGATCACACTGCGCAGTTGCTCCAGGCTCATACCGTACGAAGCCAGCTCCGTTGGGTTTGCCATGATGCGGACGGCAGGCTTTTGCCCGCCGCTGATGCTCACCAGGCCGACGCCAGGCAACTGCGAAATCTTTTGTGCGAAGGTCGTGTCCGCCAGATCTTCCACCTGCGGAAGCGGCATGCTGTCGGACGTCATCGCCAGGGTCAGGATGGGCGCGTCGGCCGGATTCACTTTGCTGTAAATCGGTGGAGTCGGCAGATCGGCGGGCAGGTAGGTCTGCGCAGAATTGATGGCCGCCTGTACCTCCTGCTCGGCGACGTCAATGTTCTCTTCCAGGGTGAATTGCAAGGTGATGACCGACGCTCCGAACGAGCTGCTCGAAGTCATCTGGCTGAGACCGGGAAGTTCACCGAACTGGCGTTCCAGCGGCGCCGTGATCGAAGACGCGGTCACATCGGGGCTGGCGCCCGGATAAAAGGTCACCACCTGAATGGTCGGATAGTCCACCTGCGGGAGGGCGGAGATGGGTAGTTGCCGGTAGGCGACGATGCCCACCAGCAACAGCCCCGTCATCAGCAGCGACGTAGCGATGGGCCGAAGAATAAATGGCCGCGAAATACTCATGTTTGCGATCCGATGTTGCCGCTGCTCTGATTCTGACGGGCGGGGGCTTGCGGAGCCACGCGGCTTCCCACTTGCAGCTTCTCTTGCCCATCGGTTACGACTTTGTCGCCAGCTTGCAGGCCCGAGGTGACCACCGCCGTGCTCCCTTGGGTGAGAGCGACCTGCAGCGGCTTCATCTGCACAGTATTGTTGGTGTCCACCACGTAGGCGAACGTGCCTTCGGGACCGCGTTGCAGAGCAGCGGCCGGCACCGTGATGGCGTTTTTGCGGGTCTCCAGCAACAGATGAGCATTGACGAATTGATTGGGCCAAAGATTGTTGTCGGGATTGTCGAAGACCGCCTTCAACTTAACCGTACCGGTGGTCGCGTCAATCTGGTTGTCGATGGTCTGCAGTTTTCCCACGGACAGTTTGGTCTGGTCGTCGCTGCTATAGGCGTCCACTTCCAATGTGCCCTGGCGCATGTGGTCGCGGACTTGCTGCAACTGGTCTTCGGGAAGCGTGAATATCACGGCGATGGGATGAAGCTGCGTGATCACAAGCAATGCGGTTCCACCCGCTCCCGTGACGTAATTTCCGGGATCGACTTGGCGCAGCCCGACTCGTCCGTCAATGGGAGACTTGATGTAGCAATAGGTCAGGTTCAGCTCGGCATTCTTAATGGCGGCTTTGTCGGAGGCGATGGTGCCTTCGTAGGTTCCGAACGATGCCTGTAGGGTGTCCAAGTCCTGCTTGGCGATGACCCCTTGCTCGTAGAGGACCTTGTTGCGGTCGTATTGCGCTTGGGCGTTCGTTAACTGGGCTTCGTCTTTCTGCAAGTTGGCCTGCGCCTGCGCCAAAGCCACCTCATAGGGACGCGGATCGATGACGAGCAGTGTTTCGCCTTTGTTCACGTCCTGGCCCTCGCGAAAGTTCACCTGCATGATCTGCCCGTCAATGCGGGTCTTCAGCGAAACCGTGTAGAAGGCTTCGACCGAACCCAATCCGTTGAGATAGACATTAAAATCGCCCTGCTTGACGGTAGCCACCCCAACCGGAATTGCCTGCGACGGGCCATTGGCTTTTGCGCTCTTCGCCTGCGGTGAACTGCAACCGGCAAGTGCGGCGCAAATCGCCAGTATCACCCCGAGTCCCCAGAATGCCCGTGTCTTCACTAACTCCTCCTGAATTACGCCAACCCATGCCTATAAGAGATGCAATCACGCTCGCCCTTGCCCCGTAGAGGCAACCCGGCCCATGCCTTGCAGTACTATTAACTCATATTATTAGACCGGATGGGGGCAGCAGCAGCCGTTAAGAGAGGGTGAAGGAAAGTTAAGTTTTGTGAAGGATACAAATACATCCCGAAACAATTCTTCACCGCACGCGCGCGCCGGGAAGGGCAGAATGAATCCGGTGAATCGCCTGCTCATCATCGATGACGACCACGGGCTGGTAAATCTGCTGAAGCGCTTTCTGGAAGGCGAAGGCTTTCAGGTGGATGCAGCCTACGATCAAGCCTCGGGCTTGAGCGCCGCTTTGTCCAACGATCATGAGTTGATCATCCTCGACGTGATGCTGCCGGGCGGCACGGGATTTGAGTTGCTCAAGGCGCTGCGCCTGCAGTCCTCGGTCCCCGTGCTTCTGTTGACCGCCCGGGGAGAAGCGGTCGACCGGATTCTGGGCCTTGAAATCGGCGCCGATGATTACCTGGCCAAGCCTTTCGATCCTCGCGAGCTGGTGGCCAGGATACGCGCCATATTCCGCCGCACGCGCGAAACCGCGCCCGCCTCGGCTGCGCGCAACGATCACGAGGAAGTCCTCAGCGTGGGTGAAATCAGGATGTCGCTGGGGACTCGCACCGTCACCTGTTCGCATACGCCGGTCGATCTTACCTCGGTGGAGTTCAACGTTTTGGAATTGCTGCTGCGCAACGCCGGCAACGTCGTCACCCGAGAGCAAATCGCCGAAGTAGCGCTGGGCCGCCCTTTGAACATATTCGATCGCAGCGTCGACGTTCACGTCAGCCGGCTGCGCAAGAAGCTGGGCGCCTGTCCTGGCACCGAGGAGTTGATCCGGCCGATTCGCGGAACCGGCTATTTCCTGGCGGCCAGAACGCCCGAGAAGAGCAGGATATGAACCGGCGCCTGTTCTGGAAAATCTTTCTGCCCTTCTGGCTTGCCCAAGCGGTGCTGCTGGGAGCCCTGTATCTCCGCGTTCATTACCGCATCTCTTCCGAGCATCCATGGTGGATCCAGCC
>Ga0116130_1000811_pt1 | contig 19083 bp, 12 predicted proteins | sample June2015DPH_17_5_FD_89733 | JGI IMG/M metagenome (GOLD analysis project Ga0116130, IMG submission 89733) | Peatland microbial communities from SPRUCE experiment site at the Marcell Experimental Forest, Minnesota, USA - June2015DPH_17_40 | ecosystem: Environmental > Terrestrial > Soil > Wetlands...
GGGTTGGTTTCGTTGCTGGATACCCACCGACGCTTCCAGTCTGTTTCATGAACCGCCGGATGCCGAACGGCACGTCCGCGTGGTGTGGGAGGACGGCGGGAGTAATCCCGCCTCCTACCCGATGGAGAGTGTCAGTCCGGTGAGCGGTGGTGCCGCCACCGTGCCGCTGCTGACTTCCGCGACTAATGAAAAACCCCGGGCTGGTTCTCCCGGGGTTTTCTGCCGCAGCGCCGCATACTTCAGGCTCTTGCGGGAACAGTGGAAGCCATCCACTTCTGTGGCGGCGGGTTCTTGGGCAAAATGTCCAAATAGACGATGGCGTAATGGAACGCCACCACCGCGGCCGCAATCGTGGCCAACGTGGCTGCGAATTCGGTCCATTTCGGGACGTAGTAAATGCCTGAACTCGTCTGCAGGGCCGTGATTGAGACGTTCAACCGATTTGTGATGAAGCCCATCACGACTACAGCACAGGTTCCGTATAGGTATTGTGGGTTCTGGCGCACCTTCGGCTGATTCAGCAGGATGAGTGGGATGATCACCAACAAAGCAATCTCCAGCCAGAACAACAGCGTTTCCTCACGCCACATCCACAGATATGGAGTCGCGTCGCGGCTGATCAGATCGACGAAGCGGAAGACGCCCCACATCGCCAGCAGCGGCGCGATTACCTTGCTCACGTCGCTCAGTATGCTCATGTCAACCCGCGCGTTGAGCGAGCGCACGCAGAGGTAGATCGCCATGATGGTGACCGCCAGCCCGGCGGGAATGGCCGAGAGATAGAACATCGTGGTGAGGTACGGTGTGTACCAGAGCGGATCCAGCCGGCCTTTGGTGATCAGGTAGAGTCCGCCGAGGAACGATTGGTGCATCGAGGAAAGCAGGGTGCCGGCTAATACCAGAGCGATCAGGATGCTGTGGTGCCAGCGCAGGTAGAGTTCGCGCGGCTTCGCCCAGGGAAGCTTTTCGATCAGGGCCGGCGAGAACTCGAGCGCGAGCACGGTGGTGTAAAGCATCACGCACCAGGACACTTCAAACAGCACGGAGTGGCGATTCCACATGACGATGGGATGCCAAATTCTCCAGGGAATACCGAGCTCATAGAGCATGCCGACGCATACGGTGCAATATCCCAGAAACGAGATGAGTACGGACGTTCGCAGTATCGGCCGATAGCGATCGAGGCCTAAGAGATATACCGATGCCGCAATGGCAAAACCGCCGGCCGTGAGTCCCACGCCGCACAGTGTTCCTAAGCCGACCCATAGGCCCCAGGGCTGAGGATCGGTCAGATTGGTCGCGACCTTGAAGCCCAGCGCGAACCGGGCATACATCGAATAGATGCCAGCCGCGAAGATCAGTGCCACAATCGTGCGCCAGAAACTGATTCTTGGAAATCCTCTGGTAGTCATGGCTTAACTCCCTTCCTTTACAGATTTCTCGCGGGCTTCGGCCAAAGCGACCAGGGCCCGGCGTTGCGTAATCCAATACAACCCGGAAAGCAGTGCTCCACCAACCAGGATCACGGTAGGCCCGTCTCCCAGAGCAGTTGCCGTCAGCAGAGGCAGCGGCTGCTTAGGGGGAGCGGTGAAGCCGAGCTTCTCAAAAGGCACATCGGAGATGAAGAACACCGACGTTCCGCCTGCTTCTTCGCTGCCGTAAATGTGCTTCACATATTTCGAATCGTTGAGGATGCGGCGCTGCGCCTCTTCCAGAATTTCTTCGCGAGAGCCGGAGATCGATGCCTGCACGGGGCAAGCTTCCACGCAGGCGGGGAGTTGTCCCTTCGCCTGACGTTCTGCGCACATGTCGCACTTCTTCACGTAAGGCACCAGCTTCGCCCACTCGTAGCGCGGCACGCCGAAGGGACACGCCACCAGGCAGTAACGGCATCCGATGCACTTCGACGCGTCATAGGTGACCGGCCCGGTAGCGCTCTTCTTGAGTGCGCCCACCAGACACGCCGAGGCGCAAGCTGGATCCTGGCAGTGCATGCACATCTTCCGCACGAAGCGATCGCCGTGGTCTTCCACAATCGTGAGCGCGGTGGTTGAAAGCTTGTACTCCGTTTCCGCCGGAAATCCGTGAATCTGTTTGCACGCCTGCTCGCAACTTCGGCACCCGATACACTTCGCGATGTCGACCAAGATTGCTCTGGTGCTTGCCATGACTTTTCTCCTTTCCCAGCCAGAGTTCGGTTACGACAACAAGAACTCTTTCACCACTCTCTGCCGCAGCTCAGAGCTAAGCTGCGGAAGCACACCGCTGACCGGCGATCCGCCATCCTGCGCCAGGGCAGGAGAGGATTCGGTTAACAGCGCATTCAGCCGGGTTACGTTGTTTTGCATCCAGGGCGCTACCATGGAACCCTGAATCAGGTTCCTCTGATTCACCGCCAAGTCTGGTGACTTCACCGTGGCAAGCCATCCGTGCTCGTAAGGATCGTTCGCTACTAAGCTGGGATCGCCCAACGCATCGTTATTAATCGCCGTGATTACGCCTTCAACCGGCGAGAGCAAATCCACGCTGGTGTTGCCGCTGTGCAGCGTGATCAGTTTCTGTCCCTGACGCACCCAGCGATTGGCTCCGCAAATATCAATGTGATCGATCTTGCCCAGCAGGTTGGTAACGAACTTGTCGACGCCCACCCGAGCATCGTCGGAGCTTTCCTTCATGACCCACATGTGTCCGAGATGGAAGCCATAATCCTGCGGGATCTCGAAACCGTACTCGCGCTTTACCCGCGGCGATTGCGGTTTGGCCATGATTTCCGTTTCCGGCACGGCTTCAGAATGCGGCTCGATGAAATATCTGACGCTGATGACCAGCAAGAACATCAGCAGAACAAACAGGATTGACATAGACCCTCCTCTCGGGGTTCGAGTCCACCGCTTGATTGCGCGGCGCCTCTTTTGCGCCCCTTGCATCCTTATTAGTGCACGCGAGGGGCAAATGAGCGGTGCTGTCTGATTTGTTGCAGGGCATGGACTTACAAGCTAGAAATCGAAAGGGAATGGCCATTCGGGCCACTGCATTTTGCAGCGAACCCAGCATTTTGCAGGAGCGACCTGACATTGCGCGGCTATCGGTGTTTCTAATCTTTCCATCAGTTTTTCGGTACATTTACAATCAACCGTCCAGCAGCGGAACTTCCATGGCCCTTACGGAGTCTGAGGCGATCGTCCTGCGCACCTATCCGCTGCGCGAAGCTGATCTGCTGGTCACGTTGTTTACGCGTGCGGAGGGAAAAGTGCGCGGGGTGGCCCGGTCAGCGAAGAAGTCGAAGCGGCGTTTCGGCGGAGCGCTGGAGCCGATGACTTACGTTCGCGCGTTCTACGACGTCCGCGAACGGCAGGAACTTGTTCGTCTGGATGCCTGCGAGGTGTTGGATTCTCCCATGGCCACCGAAGTCACCTATGCGCGGGCCGCAGCGCTCGGACACGTGGCCGAGTTGTTGGATGAACTGCTCCCTGACCGCGAAGCCAACGACACTATCTTCCGCCTGGCGCTTTCGGTGCTGCACGCCATGAAAGGCCCCGAAGTGTGGATGCCGATCACTTACTTTGAACTTTGGTTGACGCGGCTGGTGGGTTTCCTGCCCGAGTTGACGGAGTGCATTGTCTGCGGCCGCAGCCTGAACGGCAGCCGGGCTTACTTCCACGCGTTGGCCGATGGCTTGATGTGCCTGGACGACAGGCGCTTGGCGTCGTCCGAGATTTCGGCCGAATCGCGTACGCTGGCCGCGCAAATGTTCCGCGCACCTGTGGAGAGCTTTGTCGAGATGCCGTGGCCCAAAGCGCTAGGGGCTGACCTGCGCAAGTTTCTGATCCAGATTCTGCAGAGGCATATCGAGAAGAAGCTGGTGACGGCGGGGATGCTGGAGAAGGGCGAGTTTTAGCTTGCCACTTTCGTGGCAGGAAAAACTCCCAGCGAGAATAGGTGAGGATGGAAGACCGTCCAGGAGCGGTAGCTGACGGCTGACAATCACTTCCTTTACAATCAAACATAGACTTTTTTACTCCCGAACAAGCCTTGAAATCATCCAAGCTCAATTCGTTGACCTTCCAGGAACTCATCCTGCGCCTGCAGGGGTTCTGGGCGGAGCGCGGATGTGTGCTGCAGCAGCCTTATGACGTGGAAGTGGGCGCGGGGACGATGGCACCGGAGACGTTTCTTCGCGTGTTGGGGCCGAAGCCTTACAAGGTGGCGTATGTGCAGCCTTCGCGGCGTCCCGCGGACGGGCGCTATGGCGAGAATCCCAACCGGCTGTTCAAGCACATGCAGTTGCAGGTGATTCTGAAGCCTCCGCCGGAGAATGTGCAGGAGTTGTACCTGGAGTCCCTCGGTGCGATTGGGATTGATCTGCGACAGCACGACATCAAGTTTGAGGAAGACAACTGGGAAGCTCCGACGCTTAGCGCGTGGGGCGTGGGTTGGCAGGTGATGCTCGATGGACTCGAGATCACCCAGTTCACTTATTTCCAGCAGTGTGGCGGAGTGGACTTGTTTCCCATTTCTGCCGAGCTGACGTACGGACTTGAGCGTATCGGTGCATTCTTGCAGGACGTGGATTCGATTTACGACATCGTGTGGGCGCGTGATCCGGAGACGGGACACGAAGTGAAGTATGGCGATGTGCGGCTAGCGGATGAACTGCAGTTCTCGGTGTACAACTTCGAGACCGCGGATGTGGAGAAGGCTTGGAAACACTTCGAACTTTACGAAGGGGAGTGTAAGGGGCTGCTGGAAGGGTACAGCGCGAATACCCACTTCTCGCAAAAGACGCGAGAAATGGGGCACCCACTTCAAGACTCCCCGAAGTCGCGGTTTCCATTGCTAGCGGCTTACGATCTTTGTCTGAAGTGCTCGCACTTGTTCAACATCCTCGATGCGCGGGGAGCAATTTCCGTAACGGAGCGCGTCGGGGTGATAGCCCGCGTGCGGGCTTTAGCGGTGGGCATCGCCAAGGCGTGGGTCGATCAGCAGAAAAGCGAATCTGCCGCGCCAGAGCAGTCCGACGAGCCTGAGCCTGCTCGGGAACGGAAGGCTCGAAAAGAGAAACTGTCGCCGGTAGGTTTGTGAGCTGAAATTCAGAGTTTGGGGATGCCGATCCGGGATTTTACACAGGCCGGTGTGACATGCATCACATCAAATGCGGTCCAGATTTGAGAAGCTTGTAGGTTTGAAGTTATGCCAGACTTCCTGCTGGAGATCGGGTGCGAAGAGATTCCCGCGCGGATGATTGACGCAGCCTCGCAGGAATTGCGCGAGCGCGTCAGCGCTCTGTTGATCCGGGAACGTCTGGCCGTCAGCCAACTCATCCATTTCGATACGCCGCGGCGATTGGCGGTGATGGCTCATGGAGTTCCCGCGTCGCAACCTGACGCGACAGAACAAATCACCGGACCGTCGGTGAACGTCGCTTATAAGAATGGTGAGCCGACGCAAGCAGCGCATGCGTTTGCCAGGAAAGCGGGCGTGGATGTCTTGCGGCTGGAAAAAATCAGTACGGCGAAGGGCGAGTACCTGGCCGCGAAGGTGACCAATAAAGGACGGACCGCGGCCGAGATTCTGGCGGAGAATCTTCCCAAAGAGCTTTCTTCGATCTACTGGCCCAAAAATATGTACTGGCGCAAACCGAGTGAACGCTTCGTGCGTCCGGTGCGTTGGCTGGTGGCGATGCTGGACGGCGATACAGTTCCACTGGAGTTTGACGGAATCCGGGCAGGAAATATTTCGCGCGGACACCGGATTCTGGCCAGTCGCGACGTAGCAATTCCGCGGGCTGGTTCTGCGTATGTGGATGCACTGCGGACGGCGAAGGTCCTAGGACGCGGTGAACGCGAGCAACAGATTCGCAAGGCGCTCGATGCGTGCACTCGCACGATTCCCGGAGCGCACTGGCGGGAAGACAAGTCCCTCCTCGACAGCGTGGTCAACCTCACCGAATTTCCCTCGGTCATTCTTGGCGGATTCGATCCGCAGTTTTTGGCCCTGCCGGAAGAGGTATTGGTCACGGTGATGCGGGACCACCAGAAATATTTTGCGCTGGAAGATGCGAGCGGCAAGTTGCTGCCGCATTTTCTTGCGGTGCTGAATACTGATGAAGACCCGCAGGGGCTCATCCGTCATGGCAACGAGCGTGTGCTTCGGGCGCGCTTCAACGACGCCCGCTTTTTCTGGCAGACGGATCAGAAGCGGTCGCTGCTGGAGCGCTTGGATTCGCTGAAGGACGTTACTTTCCAGAAAGACCTCGGCAGCTACTACGAAAAGACACGGCGCGTCCAGCGCCTATGCAGTTGGCTGAGCGAAATTCTCAAGCGCTATGGAATGGCTGTGCGCCCCGGCGTGATTCACAAAGCTGCTTGCCTTGCGAAGACGGACTTAACCACCGAACTGGTAAAGGAATTTACCGAACTGCAGGGCGTTGTAGGCGGTCTGTATGCAAGAGTGCAGGAGCTTGATTCCAGCTTGCCAGAAGCCACGCGGCTCGCCATCGCCGATACGATATACGATCACTATAAGCCTGAGTCCACAGAAGATTCCGTGCCGCGTTCGATTGAGAGTGCGGTGCTTTCCATGGGTGACAAGGCGGACACGATCGCTGGCATGTTCTCTTTAGGATTGGTTCCCAGCGGGTCGAAGGATCCGTTCGCGCTACGGCGGCAAGCCAACGGAATTGTGAAAGTGATCGCGGAGAAAAAACTGCCGTTGCGATTGTCGGATTTGATGCGCGATGCGCGCGCCGGATACAAAGGATCGGAAGCGGAGAAGAAATTTGTCGACGACGCGAAGTTTCTGCAGTCAGTATCTACGTTCTTTAACGAGCGGGTTGAGTTTTACTTAAAGGATGTCTGCGGGTATGCCTATGACGTCGTGAAAGCGGTGTTGGCGGCGGATTTTGACGACGTGGTGGATGCGGTAGCACGAGCGGAGGCGGTCAGGCAGGTGATGCACATGCCGGAATTTCAGGCGATTGGTGCCGCTTGCAAGCGCATGCGAAATATTCTGAGGCAGGCTTCAGAGAAGAGCATCGAGCCCGCGGCCAAGTTCGAATATTTGCCGGAGAGTGCGGACCAAGAAAAAAGTCTGATGTCTTACATGGAGAAGACAGGCGGGAAGGTCGAGGAACACCGGAGCAAGAAGGAATATCTGGAGGCCTTGCTCCTGTTATCAACGGCCAGGGACCCGGTCGACAAATTTTTCGACAAGGTCATGGTTATGGTGGAAGATGAAAGAGTCCGAGCGAACAGGCTCGCATTGCTGCGGACCCTGTTGAAACAGTTCTCAACGATCGCGGACTTTTCCGAGATCGTAACCGAAGGGAAAGCATAAAGCAGAATATCTCAGGGGCTAAAGCCCCCTCTCAGAATTGGGAAGTGCTATCGCAGCGCTGAAAGCGCTGCGCCACCCAAAATCAAAACACGTAAGAAGCGAATCGAAACGAAAATCCCGAAGCAAAGGACTAATCGTCATGGCAACGTTGACCCTCCCAGAAGCCGAAGTTCACGAAACGAAAAACAGCTCAACCAAGTACGTCTACTTTTTCGGCGGCGGTAAAGCCGAAGGCAACGGCAAAATGAAAGACGATCTGGGCGGCAAAGGCGCTGGCCTGGCGGAGATGACGAATGCCGGCCTGCCTGTGCCTCCGGGATTTACCATCCAGACCGAGGCCTGCCGCGAATACATGCGGCACAACGCCGTCTCCAAAGAAGTCGACCGGCAGATGGATGAGGCGCTGGCCAAACTGGAATCCTTGCAGGGTCAGAAGCTCGGCGTCGGCGAGAATCCGTTGCTGGTGAGCGTGCGCTCAGGCGCAAAGTTCTCCATGCCCGGCATGATGGATACGATTCTCAACCTCGGCTTGAACGACAGGAGCGTTGAGGCTCTGGCCAAGCGCAGCAACAATCCCCGCTTCGCGGCGGATTCCTACCGGCGGCTCATTCAGATGTTTGGCAACGTCGTGCTTGAGATTCCGAAGTCCGCATTCGACGAAGTGTTTGACGCCAAGAAGAAACAGAAGAAAACCAAGCTTGATACCGATCTGGACGTGAAAGCGCTGAAGGAGATCGTCGAGGAATACAAAAAGGTCGTCAAGAAGCACGCCAAGCGTGACTTTCCGCAGGATCCTCGTGAACAGCTGGTAATGGCGCGCGACGCCGTATTCAGCTCCTGGCAGAACGAACGTGCCAAACACTACCGTCGCATCAACAATATTGATGACATGTTGGGCACGGCGGTCAACGTGCAAGCCATGGTGTATGGCAACCTCGGCGATACCAGCGGCACGGGCGTTGGCTTCACGCGCAATCCAGCGACCGGCGCGAAGGAATTCTACGGTGAATTCCTGATGAACGCGCAGGGCGAAGACGTGGTTTCCGGCGTTCGCACGCCGGTCCCAATCCTGGAGTTGCAGAAGATCATGCCCGACGTGTACAACCAGCTTCGCGAAATTACAACGCGGCTGGAGAAGCACTATCGCGACATGCAGGATTTCGAGTTCACTATTCAGGACGGCAAGCTTTATATGCTGCAAACCCGCAATGGCAAGCGTACGGGTTTGGCCGCAGTGCGCGTGGCCATTCAAATGGTGGACGAAGGCTTGATCACGAAAGAGGAAGCGATTTTCCGTGTGGAACCGAATCAGCTCTACGATTTTCTAGTGCCACGGTTGGACGAGAAGAGCACGAAGGTCGAGGTGCTGGCTACCGGCTTGCCGGCATCGCCAGGTGCGGCGGTCGGGCAAATTGTCTTTACTGCTGAAGAAGCGGTGAAGAAGGCTGGACACGGGGCTACGAAACATCCTGTGATTCTGGTGCGCGCAGAAACCACTCCCGAAGATATTCAGGGGATGGAAGTGGCCGCCGGCATTTTGACTTCGCGCGGTGGCATGACCAGCCACGCAGCCGTAGTCACGCGCGGCATGGGAAAATGCTGCGTCGCTGGCGCCGGCGACATCGGAGTGGATGAGAGCAGGCGCGAGATGCGCGTGAAGGGACAAACCTTTAAGGATGGCGACTGGATTTCGCTCGACGGCACGACGGGCCGCGTGATCAAAGGAAAACTAAGCACCATTCCTCCTACTGCGGACGATCCCGAACTGCTCAAGCTGATGGGATGGGCGGAGCCTTTCCGCAAGATTGGCGTGCGCGCCAATGCCGACATTCCGCGCGATGCCATTCAAGCGCGGGCATTTGGCGCCGAGGGCATCGGGCTGTGCCGCACCGAGCACATGTTCTTTGCCGAAGACCGCATTCCTCACATGCGGGCGATGATTCTGGCAAACAATAAAAAGGACCGCCGCGTAGCCCTGAAGAAGTTGCTGCCGATGCAACGTGCCGACTTCATCGGCCTGTTCAAGGCGATGGCAGGTTTGCCCGTAACGATTCGTTTACTCGATCCACCGCTGCATGAGTTCCTGCCCAAACGCGAAGAGTTGATGGTGGAAATCGCGGTCCTCGAAGCCACCAAACCCAAGTCGCCCAAGCTGAAAGAATTGCGGATGTTGTTAGCACGAGTGGAGGAACTGCACGAGTTCAATCCAATGCTGGGTCATCGCGGATGCCGCTTGGGAATCACCTATCCGGAAATTACCGAGATGCAGGCGCGGGCCATCATCGAAGCAGTGGTCGCTGTCGACAAGGAAGGTATCAAGACCCACGCTGAGGTGATGATCCCACTGATCGGGATCGTGAAAGAAATGGAAAACCAGGGCGCGATCGTCCGGCGTGTGGCGGAAGAAGTGTTCAAGGAGAAGGGACGGCGCGTGCATTACCTGGTGGGAACGATGATTGAGTTGCCTCGTGCCTGCCTGGTCGCGGACGAGATTGCCAAGGAAGCGGAGTTCTTTTCCTTTGGCACGAACGACTTGACCCAGACCACGTTCGGCTTCTCACGCGACGACGTCAATAAAGTGTTGCCCACGTATCTGGCAGAAGGAATTCTGAAGCAGGATCCGTTTGCCGCCATCGACCAGGTCGGTGTCGGCGAGCTGGTGAAGATTGGGATCGAACGCGGGCGCAAGACGCGGCCCAAGCTGGAGGTGGGAATCTGCGGTGAGCATGGCGGCGAGCCGTCGTCGGTGGAGTTCTGCCATAAGGTGGGAATGGATTATGTATCTTGTTCACCATTCCGCGTTCTGACGGCACGGCTGGCGGCAGCGCAGGCAGGTGCATCGGATAAACTGAAAGTTGAGGGCGGACGAACGAAATAGCTTCGCCTAGGAAGAACACAGAGCCACGCGATCCTCGCAGGTCGCTGGCTCTGTATTTTTATTGAACCTTTTTACTGAACCTTCTGAAGTCGTGCGATCAGCTTCTGCCCCAGGCTTTCTTCCGATTCCGACCAGAGCAGGCGCGAGCTAGCCCCACTGTTCTTCTCAACGGTGACTGAGAACTCCACGAGCTTGGCCACGTTGTCGCGAATCTTGGCGCGTGTCTGCTCGCTAAGCTCGGCCTCCGGTTGCAGAAAGAACGAATCTAAACCGAGATCAATTTGGATATGTCCCGTCTGCTGATAAGCTCCTTCATCAAACTCTTCGCCTTGAATGATGAACTCGACTGCCGCGGGCGCAAGCACCCAGTTCCCGCTCGGCAAGTCAGGTGTCCATAAATCCCAGTGAGCTTCAAAAACGTAAGCGTAGTCGTCGTGAATCAATTCGGCTGCGATTAGCGTGGCTTGGCCGGCATCGATCCCGGAAGGAAAACGGCGCTCCAGAACTGTTGCCTCGCTCCATGACACCGGATGCACGGCGAAATAGCTGATTCCCGGACGCTGTGCCGAAGAGGGGAACTGCTGCAACACGGTGAAAGCGTGCGGCAACATCTCCGGTCCTGAGAAATCGCGGAACCACAGGCTGAGATAAACTGGATCGGGCACATGGGCTCCGAGCGCTCTACTATTCGCGTCTACTCGCGCTCGTCACAATTCTAAATTGTCCGAGGATTCTGCGAAACAGAGCGCCGCATATGCAACTCCAGGGAAGTAACTGACGGCAGCTCGATTCGCACCTTCGTTAGTGTTGAGCGTCCGCCTGATGCAAATTGTCCCAACCGTGTTTTTGACACGCCTACGACGGCTTGTTACGATCAAGTGTTGCCTCCAGCAACCCACCTTACAGCCGTCCCCGTCGTCTAGCCTGGCCTAGGACATCGCCCTTTCACGGCGGTAACACGGGTTCAAATCCCGTCGGGGACGCCAACCTTATCAACCACTTGCACATCCCCTCCAGAATTTTGTACGTCCGTTAACGTCCGATAAGCTTCGGTGCTTGGTTTTTCTTCGTTCTTGTCGAGCAACAAGCTCACGACTCGGCTCTGCGCATCTCGCTTGGTTTGCGTGATGGCCTGCGCGTAGATGTTCAGGGTGACCGAGATGTTTGCGTGCCGCATTAGTTCTTGCACAACCTTCACGTCTTCGCCGTTCCCTTTGAGGAGCGTCGCGTACGTATGCCGGAACGTATGCCAACCGAAATGGCCCACGATTCCGATTTCCTTGGCCGCTGGTTCCAAATGCGCCTTGTAGAGCGAGCCTGGCCAGTACGGCAGTTTGCCTTTGCTGTGTGGGCTGGCAAATACCCAGTCCTCATCGATTGGGTATGGACTCTGGAGTCGCCAGTTCCACAGGACCTTTGACAATCGCAAATCGAGCGGAACCGGCTTGCGAGAGGCTTCGGTCTTGCAGTCCCCGACGTGCTGCATCACGATCGAGCGGATGACATGGACTTCCATCTTCTGAAAATCGATGTCCTTCCACTTGAGGCCCAGCAACTCCCCAACCCGAAGGCCCGTGAACACGGCGATAAATACCATCGTGCGCGTCGGCTCCTTCAGGATGCGAAGCAGTGCCGCAATCTGCTCGATGGAGAGCACGATGGGCATCCTGGTCCGCTTGGCGCTTTGACGCACCATGCGTATGGGATTCACACCGAGCCATTCCCACCTGACAGCGTGATTGAAAACGGCACTCATGATGTTTCGAGCTTTAGCTTTGCTTCCATTCGCATACTTGAGCGACCGAAGCCACTGCTCGACAGCGACTGCCTTGACCTCGGTGACGCGATAGCTTCCCCAACGAGGCAGAATCCACTTGTGGAAATATCCCTCATAGGTGACCTGCGTCTTCCGTGTTTTGCTGCAATTCGCCCCCAGCTCCTTTTCCCGGTAGTGTTCGATGAGCGTTTGAACACTAATCGGTGTCAAGCTGGTGCGCGGATTCTCAGCGTTGATGTCTGCCCGAAGTGCGGCTACGGCCTTCTGCGCCGACGCCTCGTTCGGATATTGTTCGACCGAACCAACGATCAGACAGCGTCGCTTGCGGGAGCCGTCTGCCTGGAGTTCGTACCATCGATACTCCCAAGCGTTTCGGCCACGAGCACGCTTCACAATCTGAAGGCTGCCTTGCTGAAATCTCGTCCGTCTCATCACGATCCTCCGTGGTTAGGGACGGTACGGATAGCTGGCTAACTTTAACCTCAAATGCACCCACGCGTCGAGATCGGATGTGCGAAAGCGCCACAATTTTCCGATCCGCATGGCGCGTATCTCGCCCTTGCGGGCGAGTCGTTGAAGTGTTTTCGGGTGGATCTGCAGCAAGGCAGCCGCCTCGCGCGAATCGACTAACCTCTCGAAATGAGGGAACGGCTGGCTGACTGGTGTTGCTTCGTGCATCTCGCTCATAAAGTCTCCTGCAGCGAGAGTCGAGATCGGGCTGAAATCACCGCGTCGTCTGAAGGTCGGCTTTGGCGTCCGATTTCGTCCGACAGATTTCAAGCCCATTCACTACTCGGCTGGCGTTAGTCTTCGCGTCATGGGCGGACGAGAACATTATTCGTATAGAAACCGTACAAGACGCATTTGTTGCCTCCCTTCAAAGAATCTTTTTCTTTTTGACTTCGAACAAACTTCTCAACAAGTGCTTAAAGTGCCTAAAGCGCCTAGAAGTGCTTTTAGGTACGTTTAGGGAATCCACGGGAACAGAGCAATCGCCGCACTCAACAGCCCCCCTTTAGCGAGGTGGTTCCATAGATTCGGGCGAAAATTTTGCCCTCTATCTATAAAAGGAACCTGCAGCAGGACAAACATATCGAAAATATTTCGAACCCGGCCCGAACGCACCCGCACAGGTGCCTTGGACTGGGAAATGAAGGAACAACTGCAATTCGTTATACAAGTTCCGAACGTACGTATATCTAATCAGACTCCCACATCGGAGCAGCATGGCCGGGGCGCGGCTTGTGTCAAGGCTCACGACCGCTTCGCGGCGCAACCCACGCGGCCTTGACACAAGCCTTACCCCCCGGCCCATTTCTCCGCCATGTGGGGAATGTGCAGGTGTGGTCTCCGCGAGACCTCAAAGCCCGAGACCAAGACTGGGGCCACCGAGGTCATGTTCCACGCCGACATGGGGAGTCTTTTCCGGTTCCGGTGTGTGAGTTGGAACGGAAGAATGCTGCTCTCCGATCTGCTGGCCAGCTTGCCTGTTCACCCCAGTTATCACGTCAACACGGTGGCCCTTTTCCGGATCGTATGCGGATAGCTGTTTTCGAGCCAGTTCAATCGCAGACTGCCGCATCGTGGATACGCCGACGGATTCACGAAGTTGCTCGCGGTCACTGGTGACAACAACGATCTCGCTCCGGCCGCGGCTGGCGGCGACATAAAACAGTTCCTTTTTCATCGCGTCTGCCGAGATGATCACGGTATCTACGGTTTTGCCCTGGCTTCGATGGGCGGTGACCGCATATCCGTGCGTGTATTCGTGATAGTTCGCAGGAAGTGTTCTTCCGTCTTCGAGATGAATGGCTCCGCCGTTCAGGGACTTCACTTTGACCAGCTCTCCGTTAGTCGCCTTGAATTCCGCCCCTCGACGGTTTGCCGTGAGCATCAGGCTGTCGCCCGTGGCAATTTCAATAGGCTGACGCTCATACACGGAGAAGGCCCGCGCCTGTTTCGGCGAGATGTTCACCTTTTCCCCGGTTTCTTTTCGCGCAACCAGAGATTCAGGTCCAACACTCACGACTTCTAGAGGCTCATGGCGTTTTGCAAGTTTCGTGTCTCTGTGAAACTGCAGAATCTGCCCCTCTTGGTAGTTGGACAGTTCCTGCTTCTGGGCTGTCGTCCACTGGAGGGAGACGTATCGATCAAAAGAATGGCCAACTCCGAGTTCACCGAGCTCTTTCCGGTCTTGGCGAATCGCGTCCGTTAGTTGGGAAATCTCAGGATGCGTGCCGGCAACTACAAGGGTATCGCGCCCTTGGGCTCGGAACTCGCGATGTAACTCGGCCACTATCTGGCCTCGGTCGAAGACGGGTACCTCGCGAATGGCACCGAGCTTTTCCAGCTGTGCGAACCCTTCCTCCGGTGAGTGCCTCATGGTCTTTACGGCCTCGCGATAGAGAGAGTTTGTTTGCCGCTGTACTTCAGTAAGGGAAACACTTTTCAGGTCAGACTCCCGTTCCAAGATACGCAACGCATCCGAGGCCTCGATGCTGGGAATCTGTCTGGTGTCACCTGAAAAGACAATTCTGGCTCCGTGATCCTCCGCCAGGTGCAGCAAGCTTTGCATTTGCCGGCCCGAAACCATGCCTGCTTCATCAACAATCAAGACCCTCCCGCGCAGCGTGCCCTGTGGTTCCTGAGCCTCCAGAAGTCGTGAGACTGTCATCGCATCTCGGAAGCCGACCTTTTCCAGTTCGTCCACGGCACTCCGGGTAGGAGCCACCGCAAGAACCTCGTGTCCGGCTTCGCTGAGACCACGGTCAATTTCGCGGAGCGTAGCAGTCTTGCCAGTACCGGCAGCTCCTCGAACGTTGATCGCCAGATCACGAGAACCGAGCACTGCCTCGACAGCGTGCCTTTGTTCGGGACGCAGCTTGTCCGAAGGCTCAAAGTCACAGCCTTTGCCGAGGCGGTCGTAGTGGTCTATCCCTCGGTTAACTGTCGCGATCATGTCGCGCTCGCGTTGGAGGCTCGCGTGTGTCGCAATTTCATCCCCGGAGGAGATGAGAGCTCCTTTCGCACGTTCAAGGGAGAGGGAGCCCTGAAGGTCACTGAGTTCGACGTTGCCGCGCCCGTGACGAAGAGCTTCGGTTAGTACCTCATGTTCCCTCGCGACTGAGAGACGCTCGAAGATGTGCTCCTGGGAGTATGCAAGCGAAGCCTCATGCACACCGCGATTGATTTGAGGCGAATGGGATTTTGTCTGAGCCTCGTTCAAGCCATCCCGAAGCGCTTGCCTCTCACCCGGGGTCATTCGTTCTTGCTGAAGGTTACGGACTCGCTCGGTAGATATCTCCTGAAGCTTGTCGGCCCGCGTTTCCCGGACCAGTACCGCGACCTCGTTGTCCGTCGGCGCACGGCCACGTGAATTGGTGAATTCCTGAATTGCCGCATCCCGCTGGGCACTGCGTTGACTGTACTTATCGAGGAGGTCCTGGGAGAATCCCGCGATCTCGAATCCCTTGTCACGACCCCGAACATCGTGACGGTTTTCAACCTCGTAACCAAGGGCGCGTACTTCGCGAGCCAGGGCATTGCGATAGACCTCGGTCAGGTAGCTGCGACGTTCGTACAGACCGGAAGCCTGGAGCGCCTTCCAACGCCCTTCAGTCCCATCGTAGGTGAAATTGGCAGCGACGGCATGAGTGTGGAGCTGAGGATCTAGCTGACGACTCGTGTCGTGAGTGTAGGAAGCCACGATCCAGTTCCCGGTTGCTCGATTTTCGTTCAGGCCGGCGAGGCGAACCCTAGTGGCCGAGTATCTTTCTGCTTCCTCCAGGGCCTCGCGCACGGCGATTGAGTGCGCTGTGAGCAGTCTGCCATCACCGCCAATAATGGCCATGACAGAGACGGACTTCGGCGCCGAAAATGTCATGTCATAAAGAGAACGTGCCTTACTTTGCTCCTCACCATTGCTGGCAATGCGATCTGCCCCGTGACGTTGCCGGAGGAATTCTCCCGTTTGTGGGTCGAGGCCCTGACGCACTGCCTCGAAATCCTCGGCGGTAACCTCTCCTTTGAGGCCAAGCAGTTCAGCCCCGCGTCCGTGCCACAGGCCTCTGACGGTGCGATTCTGGTCGTAGTAGTCACTCTGTTGGAGATGGCGCTGCGCATAGCCCTCTCCGCCCGTCATCGCACGAATCGTTAGCACGGCCCGACGCTAACTCTGTTCGAAATTAGAGATCAAGCAATGCCGACAGACAACCGGATGAGTCAAGTGAGTTCGAAAGGTCGGCGCGCTCTTGGCCGACAATTTGCGCTCTGAGAAATCTGTGGCCTCAGCCGCGTGTTGTAACCTCACAACAAGCGGGGCCACGTATGCGAAAACAACGAAGCCGAAGACAAAGTGTGGTGCCGGGAGGGGGAATCGAACCCCCACCTTTCAAGGGCACCTTGAAAGTACCATCAACAATGGGAAACTTCAATATTGACGCGGGTCTGCGGCTCGTTACTGCAACCCCCCCAGTTCTGGCTGCAGACGTTTTCGGGCGATCTAGGGTGATTTCGGCACCTGTTGTACTAGGAAATCCTAGGACAGAAAAACCAGTACCTGCCTCTTGTTCGCTCGGCTCAGTCCTGTCTCATTGACAGGCTGTGACGGGCGACTTTTGGATAGCGATGGATTACTATTCCCCGATGAGGCTCAGTCCGCTCCTGAAAGAGGCGCTCTTCTTCCAGCAATTCGGTTTAGAGATTGAGAGTATCTAAACTGTTCCGGGAATTGCCGGGTCAGATCGGCATCTTCTGCCGCAGTCGTTTGCACCAGATCAAAGTAGTATTCCGTCAGTTCGCGCGGGTCAAAATCAGGTAGGACGGAATACAAGTCTTGGGGATTTCCGAAATGCATTTCCCTTCTGGAAAGGCTCACCGATTGGTAGACAGCTTATTACGAAATCGACATCGTACGACGTGATCGGTGCCACCCGTAACGTATCCAAATTTATTCTCGGCTAGCCCCCGATTTCGTGCCAATTCTTGCTCATAGCGGCCAACCAATGGAGGAGTGCCGAGCCGCGATTCAGATGCTCAATGATCGGAAAACCCGAATCGTCATCCGCGTTGACATGTTAGGGGAGGGTTTGACCTCCCCGAACTAAAGATCGCCGCCCTGCCTGATGTTCATGAGAGCTTAGCCGTTACTTTGCAATTCATAGGATGCTTTACCCCCTATGATTAACAACTCAGATCTGCCAAGCCAATATGCGCTCCTGTTTTGGATGATGACTCCACCGAAGTTTTGGCCTATCTGTGTTGGGGAGCGATCACGTTGACGTCGAGCTCCGCGGCCGGCAGTTGTTGTCCCGGTTCCTCGATCAGAGCCGCGTACAGTCCTCATCGACGAGCCTTACATCGCGCAGATCGAGGATTATCTTTGGACTGCCGGCTTCAACCCCTCATCGGACAGGTCCATCGCACGTGAGTTCTTCCAGTCGTGATGGACCAGCTTGTGAATGCGGTCGACAACATCCTGGTCGCGTACCTCGATGGCCAGCTCGCGCCGGCTGTTGAAGCTGCCGGGGGCTAAGTTGATCGAGCCGACGATGGCGCGTGCTCCGTCCGCATACATCAGCTTGGCGTGTAGCTTGAGGCCATGCACCTTGTGAACCTTCACGCCGACATCGTCGAGGATACGCAGGCCGGCAACTCCCTCAATAAGCTTTTCTTCCTTTAGCGTATGCGCTGGGCGCGCCATGATGTGTACCTTGACCCCGCGGCGGTTGGCGCGCACGAGGTGCTCAATAATCAGCGGATCCTGATAGCGCTCGTTCTGCACCCAGAGCGAGTGCTTCGCTTCGTCGATAAATTGCGACAGCCGCTGCCGCGCATTTCCTACACACCAGATCATGTGCGAGTGGTCACCGGGATGGAACGGCTTCCGCGCCCAGTCCGCCTCGAAACACTCGACGATCTCCCGCACTTCGTGCGCATGCGAAGTCACGACGGCATAGTCGCGGGTTTCGGTCAGATTCTCCGTTTCCCAGTTGAGCGACATGATCCAGGCCGATTTCTCATCGACTACCATGGATTTTTCGTGGGTCACTTCAAACTCCGGCGTGCTGTCGATGACTTCGATACCGGCATTTTCGAGCAGCTTGCGGGTTTGCTGGTTCTCCGTCTGGCCATTGCGCCGCGTCGGATTCAGCATGATGCGCACCTGCACGCCGCGGTGGTGTGCCTTGATCACCGACCCCAAAATGCGCGAGTCGGAAAAGACGAACATCTTGATTCGCAGAGAAGTTGTGGCTTGATCGATCGCGTCGAGAACTGGGCGCACCGAATCATCGGGGAAAGCAATCAGATATCGCGACATTGAATTTTCTCCTTTTTATGCAAGCGTTGCCTGTGGAACGAGGCTCAACTGCGAACCGTGTTTTTCCGCCCCGGTTTCAAACTGCGTGCGGTACAGCGCCGCATAAAGGCCATTCCGGGTGACTAACTCGCGGTGCGTGCCGTTCTCAGCGACCACGCCTGCTGCAATCACCACAATCTGATCAGCATCGCGAATCGTCGCCAGGCGGTGCGCGATGGTAAGAACCGTGCGTCCCTTCATGAGCCGCTCCAGCGCGTCCATCACCACCTTCTCCGATTCGGCATCGAGAGCAGCGGTGGGCTCGTCCAGAAGGAGGATGGGATTGTTGCGCACAATCACACGGGCGATGCCGATGCGCTGCCGCTGGCCCCCGGAGAGAGTCAGGCCGCGCTCGCCCACCATCGTGTCGTAGCCGTGCGGCATGCGGGCGATGAATTCGTGAGCATTGGCCAAGCGAGCAGCTTCGACGACCTCCGCGTGAGTGGCGCTCGGCCGGCCGAACGCGATGTTCTCGAGAATAGTCCCGTGAAACAGCACCGTATCCTGCAGGACATAGCCGATGTGATCACGTAGGGGATGAAGTTTGTACTCGCGCACGTCATGCCCGTCGACGCTCACCTTCCCCGCAATCACGTCGTAGAAACGCGGAATCAGGCTGACGATCGTAGACTTTCCGCCGCCGGTCGGCCCCACGATCCCCACTCGCTGTCCCGGCTTGACGAAGAAGCTGACATCTTTCAGCACCGGAGGATTGTCGGGATAAGCGAAGGCGAC
>Ga0116130_1000813_pt1 | contig 19051 bp, 21 predicted proteins | sample June2015DPH_17_5_FD_89733 | JGI IMG/M metagenome (GOLD analysis project Ga0116130, IMG submission 89733) | Peatland microbial communities from SPRUCE experiment site at the Marcell Experimental Forest, Minnesota, USA - June2015DPH_17_40 | ecosystem: Environmental > Terrestrial > Soil > Wetlands...
CTCGCCGTCGTAGAAACGACTGCGGACCGACGGGTTTCCGGTCATGCTCGTGATGCCGCCCTGAATCCACGTGTATCCGGTCAACCGTTTGGTCTTCGGCAATCGAAAGTTCTTCATGATGCCTAGGGCCTCCGTGTCGGCGCCGTACTGGCTATTTCGTAGGTATAGCCAAAAGTCAGCTCGTCGCCGATCGGGTCGTTTTTCAAGAAAGCGAACGTATGGCCCAGCCCGATATTGTAGTTTGCCCTGGGCTCCAGGCCCGGGCGATCCAGGTCCGAGCCGAACATGATGAAGAGGTCGTTGGATGTTCCCCCTTCGGATTCGGATGGCGACGGATTAGCTGGCGGCGGCGTCTGGCCAGATGCCGGGCTGCGAACAAACAACAGGGCGACTACCAATGCTGGCGTGCGTAACAGCGTAAGCTTCATGCTTATCTCTTTCTGGTTGCAGACTCGATCCGTGCCCGGTTTCGGTTGCAGAGACGCTGCGAGGCGAATCTTGAAGGGATCTGGCTCTCCAGGGAGCGTTGGCGACGGTATAATCGATCCTAGAGCGTCGCCTGTGAAAAAGGCATAAATGGCTCGCTTCAGGGTCCCCCGTACGCGCCCATCGAAATCCCGAATCCGCGCCATAAAATCTTTCGGTTTCCCTTTGCGCTCGGATTCCGCGAGCATGGATACTGGATCTTTGTACACTGGAGCACATCTTGCGGTTCTCCGCGTATCGGACCGAAAGCTTCTATGACGAAATGTTCCAGGACGACGGCACGCCGCGGCCGCACGTCCGCCTGCTGGTGGATACCATCGAGAGCCTGTCGGATGGCCACCTGCTGCGCTACCAGCGCGCCGCCGAGCGGCTGCTGCTGCAAATGGGCATCACTTTCAATGTGTACGGCGATTCGGCCGGCGCGGAGCGCATTTTTCCCTTCGACCTGATCCCCCGCATCATCGCCGCCGGCGAGTGGCAGCACATCGAGCGCGGCCTGGTGCAGCGCATTCACGCCCTCAACGCCTTCATCGACGACATCTACCACGATCAGAAAATTCTCAAGGACGGCGTCATCCCCGCCGAGGTAATCCTCTCCGCCGCCAGCTACCGGAAGCAGTGCCACGGCCTCAATCCCCCCTGGCGCGTCTGGTGCCACATCACCGGAACCGACCTGGTGCGCGACCGCGACGGCCGCTTTTACGTGCTCGAAGACAACCTGCGCGTGCCCTCCGGCGTCAGCTACGTGCTGGAGAACCGCGAGGTGCTGAAACGCATTTTCCCCGCCGTGTTTGAAGGTCTGTTGGTGCGGCCGGTCAACGAGTACCCCAGCCGCCTGCTAGAGATGCTGGAATCTCTCGCCCTGGGCGAACAGCATCCGCGCGTGGTGCTGCTCACGCCCGGCATTTACAACTCGGCCTACTTCGAGCACAGTTACCTGGCGCAGCAGATGGGCGTGCAACTGGTGGAAGGGCGCGACCTGGTGGTTTCCGGCGGCGATGTTTTCATGCGCACCACCAAGGGCCTGGAGCGCGTGCACGTGATCTACCGCCGCGTAGACGACGACTTCATGGACCCGGAAGTCTTCCGCGAGGATTCGATGCTGGGCGTGCCGGGGCTGATGGCCGCCTACCGCGCCGGCCGCGTCGCCCTGGCCAATGCTCCCGGCAACGGCGTGGCCGACGACAAGGTCATCTACGCTTACGTCCCCGACATGATCCGCTACTACGAAGGCGCGGACGCCATCCTGCCCAACGTGCCCACTTACCTTTGCTACCGCGACGCCGACCGCCAGTACGTGCTCGAACACCTGGATCAGCTCGTGGTCAAGAGCGCCAACGAATCGGGCGGCTATGGGATGCTGGTGGGTCCGCACTCGACGCAGGCTGAACGCGAGGAGTTCGCCGTCCGCATTCAAGCCAATCCGCGCAATTACGTCGCGCAGCCCACCCTGGCGCTTTCCCGCGTTCCCACCATCGTCGACGACCATTTTGAAGGCCGCCACGTGGACCTGCGGCCCTACGTGCTCTGCGGCAGGGAGATTTTCGTCCTGCCCGGTGGGCTCACCCGCGTCGCCATGAAGAAAGGCTCGCTGGTGGTCAACTCGTCGCAAGGCGGCGGCAGCAAGGATACCTGGGTGCTCGCTCCCGGAGGCCAGTCATGATTACGCCTGCCCAGCCGCTGTTGAGCCGCGTGGCCAACGCCGTCTACTGGATGGCGCGCTACATCGAGCGCGCCGAAAACGTGGCGCGCTTCCTCGACGTCAACCACAACCTGATGCTCGACCTGCCCGGCGTCTTCTCGAGCCAGTGGCAGCCCATCATCAATACCACCGGCGATCGCGAGTTGTTCGCCGAGCGCTATGGCGAAGCCACGCAGCAGAATGTGGTGCGCTTCCTGGCATTCGATGCGGAGTACCCGAATTCGATTTACTCCTGCATCCTGGCGGCGCGCGAAAACGCCCGCTCGGTGCGCGAGACTATCTCCTCGGAAATGTGGCAGCAGATCAACTCGCTCTACCTGATGATCACCGCCGAGGCGCGCAAGACCGTTCCCGAATCGCTGCCCGAATTCTGCCACGCCGTGCGCATGGGCTGCCACCTGTTTGAAGGCATCACCCACTCGACCGTCAGTCACAACGAAGCCTGGTATTTTACGTCCGTCGGCCGGCGCCTGGAACGCGCCGACAAGACCACCCGCGTCCTGGACGTGAAGTATTTCATTCTGCTGCCTTCGGTGGCCGACGTGGGTACGCCGTTCGACGATGCGCAGTGGTCGGCGCTGCTCAAGAGCGTCAGCGGCTTTGAAATGTACCGCAAGAAGTACGGCCGCATCGCTCCCGACCGCATCGTCGAGTTTCTGCTGCTCGACGGCGAATTCCCGCGCGCCGTGCGCTACTCCATCGGCAGGGCCGACCAGGCGCTGCACGCCATCACCGGCACGCCTCGCGGCGGCTTCTCCTGCGCTTCGGAACAACGCATCGGCCTGCTGCGGTCGGAGCTGGACTTTGCCCGCGTGGAAGCCATCCTCGAAGGCGGCCTGCACGAGTTTTTCGACGCGCTGCAAACGAAAATGAATACCATCGACGAGTGTATCGGGAATGACTTCTTTGCCCAGCGCCCCGAAGGCGCCGGAATCTGGGCTTGAAGAGAAACGCCATGGGTTGGAGGGGGGAACGATGACATTCTGTCTGGGAATCAACGTTGAACAGGGCCTGGTGGGCATCGCGGATACGCGCGTCCTCACCGGCAACGAATGCCTGATGGCGCGGAAGACCGCCAGCTATCAGGGGCCCGGCTTCGCGTTCTTCGTGATGAATTCCGGCCTGCGCTCGCTGCGCGACAAAATTCTCCTCCGCTTCGAAGAAGCCTTCGCCAAGGACTCGGCGGGCCGCGACCGCCTTTACAAAGTGGTGAACCTCTATTCCGATCAGGTTCGCCGCGTGGCCGAAGAGGACCGCGCCGCGCTCGAGCGCGCCGAGCTTTCTTTCAACTCGCACGCCCTCATCGGAGGCCAGATGGCGGGCGATTCCACGCACCGCCTGTTCCTGGTTTACCCGGTAGGAAACTGGGTCGAGATCGGCCCCGATACGCCCTACCAGATCATCGGCGCCAGCGGTTTCGGCAAGCCCATTCTGGAACGTTCGGTGACCACGGCCGATTCCATGCTCTACGCTTTCAAGGTCGGATTGCTGGCCTTCGACGCGACCCGCCTCTGCGCCGCCGATGTGGGTTTCCCGGTGGATGTGTTGCTCTACTCGCGCGGCAGCTTCGAGCTGGTGGAGCATCGTTACAACATGGACGACTTGCGCGAGATCTCCAACTGGTGGCAGGACCGCATGCGGCGCAGTGTGCAGGACCTGCCCTCGGAGTGGGTGGAGGCGGCTTTCTCACGGCTTACCGGCTCGTCGATGGCTTTCTGATCCCGCTGTTGTTGGCAAGCGTGCCCCATGCGAATCCAAGTCCACCACTCGACCCAATACCTCTACGACAGCCCGGTTTTTCTCGAACCCCACACTTTCCGGCTGCGCCCGCGGGATGACGGCGCGCAACGCCTGCTCTCCTATCGGCTCGATATCACGCCCGTGCCGGCTGGCCGCAGCGACTGCCTGGATCAGGACGGCAACGTGGCGGTGGAGGCGTGGTTCGATCGCAAGCTGACCGAATGGAGCATCGAGAGCGAATTTGCAATCGAAACCCTGCGCGAGAATCCGTTTGATTACGTTGCCTCGACGGGCATGCTGGCGCTCGCGCCGGTGTATCCGGAATCCGTGGCCGCGTCGCTGGCGCCGTATATGGAGTCGTCGCAACCTTCGGCCGCCGTCCGCCAGTTTGCCGCATCTGCCGCCGCGGCTGCCGGAGGCCACACGCTCGAATTCCTCACCGTGCTCAACCGCAGGCTTTTCGAAGGATTCGGCCACGAGGTGCGCGACGCCGGGCCGCCGCATCCGCCCGAAGTCACGCTCGGCCTCAAAACCGGAACCTGCCGCGATCTGGTGGTGCTGTTCGCCGCCGCGGCGCGAGCCGTCGGCATCCCCACACGCTTCGTTAGCGGCTACGAAGCCGGAGCCGCCAACCAGGAAAAGCCCAACCTGCACGCCTGGGCCGAAGTGTATCTGCAAGGCGGCGGCTGGCGCGGCTACGATCCTTCCGCCGGCTTGGCCGCCTCCACCCGCCATGTCGCCGTGGCCGCCGCCGCCGACCCCCGCCTCGCCGCCCCCATCACCGGCACCGTCCGCGGCTCCGCCCGCTCCGAAATGCGTTTCGCGCTCGCCATGCAGGCCGGAACGTAGCCGCGTGGCGCCGGCTGTCAAGCCGGCTGAGCCGAGAGTCCTCTCGGCTTTTCTTACGGCGCTTGCCCCCGGGTGGCTTGTGAATGAACCGTCAGTCCGGCCCCGTCATCCTCACAGGAACAGATCCGCCGGCGCTTGGAAAAACTGGGAGAGCTTACGGATATGCGCCTTGCTGGGTTCCCGTTTCCCGCCGAGAACATCGGACGCGGCGCTGCGCGAGCCGAAAACCGGCAGCAGGTCGGCCTGGCGCAGGTGGCGCTGGTTCATCAGAAACGAGATCATCTTGTGCGGAGGCAACTGCGGCAGCGGGTGATGGCGGTCGTCGTAGGCTTGGATCAGCGTGGCCAGCAACTCCGCCAGGGCGGCTTCTTCGGCAGTCGGTTTGTCGCGGAATGCCAGGTCCTCTAACTTCTTCGTCATGCGGTCGAACTCGCGGTCGTCCGCGATCACTCTCGGGATTGCCTCGGCGCATAACGCGCCATACCGGATCGGATTGAATGCCCTCAAGCCCATCTCTTCCACTCCTGTCTGTCATATTCCTTGTGCGTCAGCAAGGCCTTGACGAAAAGCGCCTTCATCCGGAAAGAGACACGGACGATGAGCCGGTACCGGTCGTGGCGGAGGTTGAAGATCAAAACGTGCCCCACCAGGTCGGCGTCCGGGCAGTCCCGCCGTACATCCGAAAGGCTTGCCCAATCCGACGCGCGCGCAACACGGTACCAGGCGATCGCTTCGTCCGCCGCTCCCGGCCTCTTCTCCAGCAGGTCCATCAATCCTCGCCTGCTGATCACGTTCACACTCTAATGTTATCAAAATGCGAACACCGCCGCCATCGTTACGCCCCCTCATGGGTGTGCGACGTGAAAGTGGCGAGCTTTCGGATTCCGTGGAGATCTACCAACATCCGAGCGTATAGGTACGCTCGGCCGCATCTTCAGCCCGGAGGGCGTTAGAAAATAGCCCACGGCGTAAGCCGTGGGGAAACCGGTTGTTCCCTGCCAGCCCCGGAACGGGGCGGAAGATCGGTCGCCAATAACGTCTTACGCCCCGTTCCGGGGCTAAGCTCACCGCCGTCTTTTCCCCACAGCTTACGCCGTGGGCTATGATCTTTCGCCCCTCCGGGGCTTGGCCCGCACCCAATGTTGGAACGTGTGTCCACTTTTATGTCGTGCACGCCCCCTAATCCGTCCCACGGCCGGCGCGCCACTCGCGAACTGAGAAATGTTATACGGTAATAGCTTCCGGACGTCCTCGAGGTTGCTATCGTGCCCACACTCCGCTTTGTCAAATGTCTTGCCGCGGCCGCTTGGCTCACACCCTTGTTCGCGCAACCAGCGACTTACCAGAACCCCGGCGCTCCGCTCGAAAAACGCGTCGACGATCTGCTCGGGCGGCTGACGCTCGAGGAGAAGGTCTCGCAGCTCATGAACGATTCCGCGGCCATCGATCGCCTGGGCATTCCGCAGTACAACTGGTGGAGCGAATGCCTGCACGGCGTGGCGCGCGCCGGCCGCGCCACCGTGTTCCCGGAAACCATCGGCCTGGCTGCCACCTGGGATACGGACCTGCTCTTCCGCGTTTCCACCGCCATCTCCGATGAAGCGCGCGCCAAGCATCATGAGTTCGTCCGCCGCGGCCAGCGCAATATCTACCAGGGCCTCACCTTCTGGAGCCCCAACATCAATCTCTTTCGCGACCCGCGCTGGGGGCGCGGCATGGAAACTTACGGCGAAGACCCCTACCTGACCGGCCGCATGGCGGCGAAGTTCGTTCGCGGCTTGCAGGGCGGCGACCCCAAGTACCTGAAAACCGTGGCTACGCCCAAGCACTACGCCGTGCACAGCGGGCCCGAAAGCGAGCGCCACGTCTTCGATGCCGTCATCGACGATCGCGATTTATTCGACACCTACCTGCCCCAGTTCGAAGCCGCCGTCAAAGAGGGCGGCGCGCTTTCCGTGATGTGCGCCTACAACAGCGTGGATGGCCAGCCCGCCTGCGCCAATCCCCGCCTGCTCACCGACATTCTGCGCAAACAGTGGGGGTTCCAAGGGTACGTGGTTTCCGATTGCGGCGCCATCGGCGACATTTACCAGGGCCACAAATTCGCCGGCACCGCGCCGGAGGGCGTCGCGGCTGCGCTCAAGGCGGGCACCGATCTCGATTGCGGCGTCGAGTACAGGAACCTGCTGCCCGCGGTCCGCGCCGGGCTGGTGGCGGAATCCGATATTGACCGGGCCTTACGCCGCCTGCTGACCATTCGTTTCCGGCTTGGCATCTTCGATCCGCCTGCAATGGTGAAGTACGCGCGGATTCCGTACAGCGTGAACGACAGCGCCGCGCATCGTCAACTGGCGCTCGAAACCGCGCGCAAATCGATTGTGCTTTTGAAGAACGATGGCCACGCGCTGCCGCTCGCCAAATCCTTGAAGACCATCGCCGTGATCGGCCCCAACGCGGATAACGAGGACGCACTGGTGGGCAATTACAACGGCACGCCTTCGTCCCCTGTCACGCCGCTCGACGGCATCCGCCGCAAAATCGGCGCCACCGCCAAAGTGCTCTACGCGCGCGGCAGCGACTTGGCCGCCAACATGCCGAGCTTCGAGACCATTCCGTCATCGGCGCTGTTTACCGGCGACGGCGCTGGACGCGCCAATGGGCTCAAGGCCGAATATTACGCGGCCAGCAGTTTCGATGGCAAACGCTACAGCAGCCGCGCGCAGACATGGCCCGACGAGGAGCAAACGGGGGCCAAGCCTCCGGCTATTCTCCAGCCGTTGTTCACGCGCACCGATGCGCAAGTCGATTTCAACTGGTGGGACAAAGCGCCGCGCGCCGATTTGAATGCCGACGATTTCGGCGTTCGCTGGACCGGATTCCTGCGCGCTCCCGCTTCGGGCCCATATCAGCTCGGCGGCTACGGTAGGAACGCCTTCGAGATTTATCTGGATGGAAAACTCGTCACCAGCCACAACTCCTTGCACGAAGCCGCTTACAGCTATGCAGCCGTTGAGCTCGAAGCGGGCAAGCTCTATTCGATTCGCATCGATTATCACAAGTACCTGGGCGATGCGCGGATGCGCCTGCTGTGGTCGCGTCCGGCCGGCGCCGAACACGAGGCGGCGCTTCAGGCCGCTCGGCAGGCCGACGCGGTGGTGCTGGTGCTCGGGCTGTCGCCGCGCCTGGAAGGCGAAGAGATGCGCGTGCCCGTGGAAGGCTTCAAGGGAGGCGACCGCATCGATATCGGCCTGCCGGCCGCGCAGCAGAAACTGATGGAGGAAATCGTCGCGCTCGGCAAGCCGGTGGTGCTGGTGTTGCTGAACGGCAGCGCGCTGGCCGTGAATTGGGCGCGCGATCACGTGCCCGCCATCGTGGAAGCCTGGTACCCGGGCGAGGCCGGCGGCGACGCCATCGCCGATGTCCTGTTCGGCGATTACAACCCGGCCGGGCGCCTGCCGGTGACGTTCTATCGCTCCGCCGATCAACTGCCCGCCTTCACCGATTACCGCATGGCGGGCCGAACCTATCGTTACTTTACCGGCGAGCCGCTCTATCCGTTCGGCCACGGCCTCAGCTACACAAACTTTGCTTATCGAAACCTCCGTTTGCCCAGCGAAACGCGGGCCGGCGACACGGTCGCGGTGTCGGTGGAGGTTCAGAACACGGGCCAGACGGCGGGCGAGGAAGTGGTGGAGCTTTACGTGAAGCACGTTGGCGCCGCCGTGCCAGCGCCCCTGATCTCGCTCGAAGGCTTTGCGCGCGTGTCGTTGCAGCCCGGTGAAACGCGCGTGGTCAAATTCGCGCTGGCGCCCCGGCAGCTTTCCACCGTCCAAGCCGACGGGGCTCGCCTCGCCGAGCCGGGGACGCTGGTGATCTCGGCCGGCGGCGCGCAGCCCGGTTTCGCGGGTCCGCTTAGCCCCTCGACCACTGGCGTGGTCACCGGCAGCCTGCGCATCACCGGCGACGCCAAAGCCGTCGAATAGCGCGGGGCGGCCGGTCGCGGCGAGCCTCCGATTCCTCGGCTGTGCGTGTATTCTGGGAGAAGGAGGCCGATATGGCGATTCTGGACTGGTCGCAATGCCTGGCCGTGGAAAGCGTCCCAGGCAAGCGTAGCGGCGCATGGGTGTTTCGAGGAACCCGCACGCCGGTTTCGACGGTGTTTGAGAACCTTCAAGACATGAGCGTCGACGAGCTGGTACAGGAATTCGGCGTGACGCGCGAACAGGTTCAAGCTGTCCTTCAGTTTGCCGCTCACAGCACCGAAGCGCAGTCCCCCACCTCATAAAGTCGCCACGCCCGGCAGCTACACAGAAGTTGACATACCCATCGAGTAAAGCGCCGCGTCTCAGTTAGACGAGGCCTCGGTTACCCCAACCGCCGCAGTTCGATCTCTCGCGTATCGTCGGGCAGCGCGCGGAGGTGGATTTCGGTGCGCGGCGGCGGGAACAACTCGGGGAAGCGCTCGCCCCATTCGATCAGCACCAGTGCGCCGCTGTCGATGATGTCATCCAGGCCCAGTCCTTCGACCTCGCGGGACTCTTCGAGGCGGTAGAGGTCGACGTGGTACACCAGGCCGTGGCCGTACTCGTGGATCAGTGTGAAGGTGGGGCTCGAAACATCGTCGGGTAACGCCGCGCCGAGACCATAGGCAATCCCTTTGGCGAGGGTGGTCTTGCCCGCCCCGAGGTTGCCAATCAGCAGCACTACGCCGCGCGGCAATTTGGCAGCGAGGCGTTCGCCGAGGGCGATGGTCTCGGCTTCAGTCGAGGCGCGGAACAGCGGCACACTCCTCCATGGCGGCCGGCAAGTACCGAAGCAGGTCGGAAGCGATCAGACTTCGCTCGCCAAGCGCGCGCGCGCCGATCTGGCCGGACAGGCCGTGCAGATAGACCGCCGCGGCGACGGCTTCGTCAGGGTGCTGCGGAAATTGCGCCAGGAAACCGGCGATCATTCCAGTGAGGACGTCGCCGGTGCCGCCGGTGCCCATGGCCGGCGTGCCGGTCGGGTTGATCCAAACGCGGCCATCGGGGTAGGCGATGATGGTGCGCTGGCCCTTCAGCACCAGCGTGACTAAATGCGCTTCGGCGAACGCGCGCGCGATGCCGATGCGGTCGGCCTGCACCTCGGCCACCGTTTTCCCGGTGAGCCGCGCCATCTCGCCGGGATGCGGCGTCAGAACGCGAACGCGCGGCGTGCGCGGGACCTTGCCGATATCCACCAGCGCGTCGGCGTCGACCACCATCGGCTGCTCCAGGCTTTCCATCAAGCTCGTTACCAGAATCGAGATTTCCGGCTGGCGCCCCAAACCGGGGCCCATCGCGATAACGGTTTTGCCTTCGGCGGCGGCGGCGAGCGCGGCGTTGAGCCCGATCGAGCCGTGCGGCGTTTCCGCCAGCGGTTCGGTCATCAGTTCCGGCGCGTGCGCCGCAATCACCGGAATGGCGGATTCGGCGGAGGCCACCGTCACCAGGCCCGCTCCAGCGCGCAGCGCGCCCAGCCCGCACAATGCTGCGGCGCCGGTCTTGCCGCGCGAACCGGCCACCACCAGCGCGTGGCCGAACGTGCCTTTGTGTCCGCCCGGCGGGCGCGGCATCATCACGCGCCAAAACATCGACGGCTCGACCAGATCGATCTTCACATCCCGGTACAGTTCCCGCGGCGTACCGATGGGCCGCACGATCAATTCGCCGGTCGAGTCGCAATTCGGCGGCATCACCTGTCCCAGCTTCGGCGCGGTGAAGGTGACGGTGTAATCGGCGCGCGCGACCTTGCCCGCGGATTCGCCCGAATCGCTCGACATGCCGGAGGGAATGTCGACCGCCACCACCTTGGCCGAGTCCCGTAGGTAGCCGTTGATCTGGCGGATGGTCTGCTCGATGATGCCTTTGGCCGCACCGCCGATACCCGTGCCGAGCAAGGCGTCCACGATCAAAGTCGCTCTCTCAGCTTCCTGCGGGAGCTCGTCATGCAGCGGGCAACCGCAGGCGCGCAGCATCGCGTAATTCAGGCTTGCATCACCGCGCAGATTCTCCGGATCGGCGAACAGCACCACGGTGAGCCGGCACTGAGGGAAGCGCGTATGGATTTGCCGCGCGATCACCAGCCCGTCGCCGCCGTTGTTGCCCTTGCCGCACAGCACCAGGACGCGCTGCGCCTCCAGCGGGGCAAACCGTTCGGCCAGAAATTCCACCACGCGCAGGCCGGCATTCTCCATCAGGACGATGCTGGGGATGCCCATTTCGATGGTGCGCCGATCGACCTCGCGCATCTCGGCCGCGGTGAGAACTTTCATATGCGCCTCACCACCACCATCGTCATGTCATCCTGCAATTCCGAGGAGCCGGTCCAAACGTTTACGGACTCCATGGTGCGCGCGATCAGCTCGGAGGAATCCGCGTGCGCGTATTTGGATATCAGGTCCTTCAATCGGTCCTCCCCGAACATCTCGCCGTAGGCGTTTTCCGGCTCGACGATGCCGTCGGTATAAGCCACCAGCAGGTCGCCGTGCTCGAGCTCGACCGTGCGTTCCTCGTAGCGCGCCAGCGGGAAAGCGCCCACCACGGTGCCGGTGGATTCGAGCATCTGCAGTTCGCCCGAGCGCAACAACATGGGCGAAAGGTGGCCGGCGTTGGTGTAGGTGAGCGAGTGGGTGGCTTCGTGATACAGCGCGAAATAAAAGGTGGCGTATTTCTCGAGGCTGGTGTTGGCGTAAAGCTGGCGGTTGAGGGTGGCCACCAGCTTGGCGGTGGAAAGCAGCCGCGGGGATGCGCCGTTGTTGGCGCCCAACTGGGTGCGCATAGTGGATTGAATGGTGGCCATCAGCAGCGCGGCCGAAATTCCCTTGCCGGCCACGTCGCCGATGGCGAATGCCAGGGACTCGTCGCCCAGCGCCATGAAATCGTAATAATCGCCGGACACCATGCGGGCGGGGCTGCAGACGCCCTTGAGCTCGAGCGTCCTGGTATACGGCACGTCCTTGGGAAAAAGCTGCTGCTGCACTTCGCGCGCGATGGTGAGCTCGGATTCGAGGCGCTCCTTCTCCTTGGCCACCACCATCAGTTGGCCCAGGTTGGCCGTCATGGAATTGAACGACGCGGCCAGTTCGGCAAGCTGGTCGCTGCCTTTGATCGGGATACGGTGGCCGAAATCGCCCTGCTGGATGCGCCGCGTGCCGAGGTAAAGCTCATGCACGGCGCCGGTGATGCTGCGGCTCAACTGCACTCCGGCGACCAGCGACATCAATTCCACCAGCAGGAACAGGATGGTCAGCACGACGAAAGCGACCAGGAAGAATTCGGCCAAATCGAACGATTGATCGCGTGATTCAAAGATGGTGCCCAGGACGGCGGAAGCGCGCGTGTCGACGCTCAGCACGAGCTCGCGATGTTCGCCCGGCGAACGCCACCGCGGGACCCTCACCAGGAACCGGCCCCGCAGCGGGAAGTCCAACGAATTGAGCGCCTGAGGTACACGCGAGGCGCGGGACTGTCCCACCAGAGGCGCAGAGGCCGCGTTGCCCAAATCAAAAGGCGCAAACGCCACGTCGCCCAAACCCGGAACCAGGCCGCCGAGCACGTCAATTGTCACCGGCGCCAGCACCGTCACTTCCTCGCCGTTTTCGATCACGTGCGCCCAGGCGAAGAGCCGTTCCCCGCCGTCCTCCTGCTTGACGATCAGCCCGGAGGCGTGCCGCCATGAGGGGCCGCGCCATTCTTCGGGTGGCTGCGAGATCTTGTTGCCGGACGGATAGCGAAGCTCGCGCTTTCCCGTGATCAGCAGCGAGAACTCCGGAAATGCGCTGTGGGTCATGGTTTCGAAGCGGCGCAGCGCAGTGGCGGGATCCGTCACCGGCACCAGCGCCAAAGCCTCGGCCGACCGCAGCAGCGCTGCCTGGCGGTGCCGCAATTCGGTGTTCACCAGGTACACCGCCATCTGCCCGATCACCACGTAAGTGGCGATGCCGGCCAGCAGCAGAATCAGCACCACCGGCACCACCGCGATGAAAATGTAAGCCGCGATCAGGCGGTTGCGCAGGCGCCAGATGGCCTTGCGCAGTCCGCGGCGCACCAAGCGGAAGGCCACCACCACGCCTAACAGAAAGGACAGACTAGCGAGCAACCATTGCGCAACTGGTGCGACGCCGGTCAGCCACAGGATGACGTTGACCGGCAGAAGCAGCACAAAGGCCTTTTCCAAGCGCCCAATGCTCCGCCACGAGATACGCCCGCCCCGCTCCACCTTCCCAGACTAGCGTACCCGAAAGACCTACGGTACAATCTCGGGATGATTACACGAAGACTGGGAACGGGAATTCTGTTCCTGCTATTAGCCACGGCCGCATGGGCGGCGGACGTAACCGGCACCTGGAAGGGCGAGGTGTCGACCCCGGATGGCAACAGTTTCAGCCTGACCTACACCTTCAAACAGGACGCCGCCAAGCTGACGGGCGCGGTTCTCGGGCCGCAAGGCGACCCGCTGCCGATCGACAACGGCAAGGTGGACGGAGACAAGATCTCGTTTTCCGTGAAGGTGGATATGAACGGCAGCGCCACCACTTTTTCGAGCGAAGGCACCATCAACGGCGACGAGATTGTCCTCAAAACCAAGGCCGGCAGCGGCGACATGGATTTCCCGCCGATGACGATCAAGCGGCAGAAATAAGCGCAACGGAGCCGTGACCGTAGGGAGCGGTCGTCACAGCTAAGACGGTCCTGCGTGTTATGCGAAATCGATGGCGGCGATCACCATTTGCGGCATCGCCTGATTCCAGCTCTCCGGCACGTTGTCGAAGGCCAGCCGGAAGGGCTTCGATTCGCCGGGCGCGAGCTTCCCCATCTTGTGGCCGACGATCGCCACCCGCTCGCGCAGAATTACTTGCCCGTACGGATCGTAGAACACGCAGACGATCTCCACGGTGTCGAGCACCCGGTTGCCGGTATTGGTGATGTTGCCGGTGATTTCGACAACCTGCTGGTGGAGGTAGCTTTCGTGCGCCCGCATGTCGGAATCGGTGATCTTGAGGAAGCCGTCGTGGATGTAGGTGCGCGCGATGCCGGTCAAGGGTGGCGGCGCCGGCGGTCCTTGCTGCGAGAGCCGGTTCAAATACAGCAACCCGGCTACGCCCGCCGCCAACACCAGCACGATGACGATGGCCGCCGGGGGAATCGAGAACCGCTTCTGTTGCGGGCCGGGCGCCTGGTCCGGGCGCGCGGTTTTATTTGCCGCCAACGGTCATTTCTCCAATCTTGAGCGTGGGCGCGGCCACGGAACCGCGAAACTCCAGGTCGTTGCCAACCTCTTCCACGCCCAACAGCATCTCCTGCAGATTACCGGCAATGGTGACTTCGGAAACCGCGAACGCCAGTTCGCCGTTGCGGATCCACAAACCCGCGGCGCCGCGCGAGTAATCGCCGGTGACGATGTTGACGCCCATGCCGATCAGTTCCGTGACATAGAATCCGTCGGCGATCCGCGCGATAATCCGCTCCGGCGATTGGACGCCGTTTTCGACGAAAAAGTTCCCGTGGCCTATCCCAGCGTTGCCGGCCAGGCCGCGCGAGGCGTTGCCAGTGGTCTTCATCCCCAGCTTGCGCGCTGCGTAGGTATTCAGCAGGTAACTCTTGAGCACGCCGCGCTCCAGCACCACGGTGCGCCGCGAAGCTACCCCCTCATCGTCGAAAGGCGAGGTGCCGAACAGGCCGGGGATGGTGGCATCGTCAATCAGCGAGAGCTTCTCGCTGGCCACTTTCTCGCCCAGCTTTCCGGCCAGGAACGACTCGTGCCGGTAAATCAGCATGCCGTGAACGGCTTCAAACAGGTTCCCGACGAGCGAGGCGGCGACCCGCGGCTCGAACACCACCGGCACTTTCTGCGTAGCGACCTTGACCGGGTTCAGCCGGCGCAAGGCGCGCGCGGCGGCGGTGCGCCCGATCTGCTCGGGCGGCTCGAGGTGCGCTAGCGAGCGCGCGGAATGATGCCAGGCATCGCGCTCCATCGATTCCCCATCCCGCGCCACCGGCACCACCCCCAGCGAACACGAGCTGCTGCGATATTCCCCCGCGAAGCCGCGCGAGTTGGCGAAAATGTGCCGCCCGGCATAGCTGTCAAACGAGGCGCCTTCGGAATTGGTAATGCGCGGATCGGCGTCGAGCGCGGCTTCTTCGGCGCGGCGGGCGAGGGCGATCCTGCCATCGGTGTCAAGCCCGTCGACGTCCGCCGAATAGAGATCCAGGCAGCCGGAAAGCGCGCCCAACTCCTCCGGCTCCGGCAGGCCGGCGTGCGGGTCGTCGGTGGTCACTTCCGCCAGCTCGATCGCCGATTTCACCAGGCGCTCGATGCCTTCCGCGGAGAGATCGGAAGTGTAAGACGATCCGGTGCGCTGGCCAATCACGATGCGCAGACCGGCGGCGCGCGAACCGGCTTCTTTCAGGTTCTCGAGCTCGCGCATCCGCACGTTGGCCGAAAACTCGTCGCCTTCTTCGATGGTGCACTCCGCGTCGCCCGCCCCCGCCGCCAGCGCCCGCCGCACCACGTCCCGAGCCATCTCGCCCAAATGGTTTTCACCGGAAGGCATAATCACAGGCTAACATCGTCCCACGGGAAAGGCGGGACATTGGTTATCAGTCGAGACGTGCGCGCCCCCGTACAGCACCCGATCCACTTTGCCGGGGTGTCGGTGCTCGTCCCGAAACTCGCCACTTTTGACGATGGATGGATCGACTCGACCACCGATGACTCCGTTAACCGAGCTTGTATGATTAAGGAAGGCCAGGCCGGAGACTCTTCAAAGCTGGCTGCCCAAACTCCGGATCTGCGTCCTGAGCTCCACGCGGCGGGCATCATTCATCGCCAGGAGTTGCACGGTGGCGCGGCCAACGGCCGTGATTCCTATGATTCGACCATCCTCCAGGACGAAGTGATCGGCCCAGGCGCTACTGCGTGGATGAAACAGCCCAACGACTTCTCGCGTCACCGGGTCGATCGCGGTCAGGTTCGGCCCTTTGTGCAGGTTACACCGATGGCACGCCAGTGCCAGGTTGTCCGCGTCGTCTCGGCCGCCGTGCTGCCTGGCGACTATGTGTTCAATGTGATGGGTAAGCTCGCTCGATTCTTGCGGGAGAAGGCAATACTCGCAACGTCCGGCCGCCCGCCGCCGCACGAACTCGCGCGTGGAAGCATCCATCGGATCACATGCGGATCGGGCGCAGGTTCTGGCGGGCCTTCAGCTTGAGGATCGAGATGAAATCCGCGGCGTTGATCAACGCCTCATACTCAGCAGACTCGTCGCTGGTCAGTACACCCTCATTGGCTCGTTCGGCAAGCGCGTCAATGCGCTGCTGCACGGGCAGAGAGACGCGAAACCCGACGACGCGCCGGGCGGACTCGGCATCCAAACATCGGCCCAAGGGTTCCAGGAGGCCGTCGAGCATGGAGGCTACGCTCATGCTTTCACAGTACCACGAAGCTTCCGGACGCCTTGCCGCTCAGGCGGAAACGGGGCGTCTTCACAACCGGAACTTCTCGGCGCTGGACCAATCATCGGCTTCGTCCGCCGAGTCGGGCTGCAGCCGGTAAGCTTCCCGCATGCGCGCATACTCGTCGTTGCGGATGACTTGCTTCGCGGCCTTCCCAATTGAGCCGGCCCGTTCCTTGGTCTGTTTCCGTTCGTTTTTTGCCATGGCAGTTTCAACTACGATGCGCACATCGCAGGCCGGGGGCCTGCGCCACTAGCCCGTTCCGCCCACCGTCATCCTGTCGATCTTCAAAGTAGGAATGCCGACACCTACTGGGACGCTTTGCCCCTCCTTGCCGCAGATGCCGATGCCTTCGTCCAGGCGCAGGTCGTTGCCCACCATGCTGACGTATTTCAGCGCCTCGGGGCCGTTGCCGATGAGAGTGGCGTTGCGCACCGGCCGGGTCAGTTTGCCGTCTTCGATCAGGTAGCTCTCGGAGGCGGAGAACACGAAGTTGCCGCTGGTGATATCCACCTGGCCGCCGCCGAAGTTGACGCAGTAGAGGCCTTTGGGCACCGAGCGGATGATATCGCCGGGATCGCTCTCGCCAGCCAGCATGAAGGTGTTGGTCATGCGCGGCATGGGGATATGCGCGTAGCTCTCACGCCGGCCGCTGCCGGTGGAGGCCGACTTCATCAGCCGGCTGGAGAGCTTGTCCTGCAGGTAGCCGGTGAGCACGCCATTTTCGATCAGCACGTTGCGGCGCGTCGGATGGCCTTCGTCATCCACATTGAGCGAGCCGCGGCGGTTCGAGATGGTGCCATCGTCGATCACGGTGCACAATTCGCTCGCCACCCGCTGGCCCATGCGGCCGCTGAAGGCGGAAACGCCCTTGCGGTTGAAGTCCGCTTCCAGGCCGTGGCCGACGGCTTCGTGCAACAGAATGCCCGGCCAGCCGGGCCCCAGCACAACCGTCATTTCGCCAGCCGGAGCGGCCACCGCGTCGAGCATCGCCACCGCTTCCCGCGCGGCCTCGCCGGCGAAGTGCTCGGGCGTCTTCTCGCGCAGAAAGAAATCCAGCTCCACGCGCCCGCCGCCGCCGGCGTGGCCGCGCTGCGGCGCGCCGCCCTCCACCCGCGCCAGCGCGGAAACGCTGAGGCGCGCCAGCGGCTGGCGATCCACGGTCAGCACACCATCGCTCGTCGCCACCATCACTTCGCGCAGGTTGTCGGCGTAGTTCGCCTGCACCTGAAAGATGCGGGAATCGTAGGCGCGCGCGGCGCGGTCGGCGCGCTTGACCAGTTCCACGCGTTCGCCGAAGGCGGTATCGGTGGGTGCAATCAGGACCGGGTACAGATTGTGCGGCTGGCCTTCGCTCAGGCTCACCTTGTCCACATGGCTGGGGCCGCGAGCGATGTGTGCCGCTACGCGCGCGGCCTTGCGGATTTTTTCCGGCGTCAGGTCGTCCGAGTAGGCGTAGCCGGTCCGCTCCCCAGCGATCACCCGCACCCCAACCCCCACCGAAACTCCTTGGGCAGCGCTTTTGACCATCGATTCGTCAATACCGATGGAACTGGTGAGCAGATATTCGAAGTACAGGTCGGCGTAATCGCCGCCGGCGGCAAGCGCTTCGGCCAGGTGGCTTTCCAGGTCGTGGCGCGTGATCTGGAAGCGGCTGGAAAAAATGGACTCGGAAAAGCGCATGTCTTTAGGCTATCATCGCGGTTCGGGGGATCGCATCAAACGGTTGCGGGAGTGTTCCCGCGTCGCGGACCTTGTAACCTATGGATATGTCTTTACGCCTATGCTAGCGAAGTCCAGGACTGGGCCAGCGGCGGCGAGCGGTGTCGAATGCTGGTAGACTTCGAGCTGGTCCGGCGCGCGCAACAGGGTGACAGTGCGGCATTTAACGAAGTTGTCCTGGCGTACCGGAAGCGCACCATGGGGACGATCGGCCGTTTGATCGCCCGTACGGAAGATGTCGAGGACGTCGCACAGGAAGTCTTCTTGCGGCTGTATTTTTCGCTCGACCAGTTGCGGGCGCCGGAGGTCTTTGAACCGTGGCTGTACCGGCTGACCGTAAACGCGGCGTACGATTACCTGCGCAAGCAGCGGCGGCGGCCGGAGTTTCGCATGTCCGACCTGTCCGAGCAGCAGGTTATGATGGCGGATGCGGTAGCCGGCGGCAAGGTGGAGCACGACCAGCAGCAGAAGAAGAAAATTCGCGAAACCGTGGATTCGCTGCTGGGTGCGGTTTCCGAAGCGGACCGCGTTCTGCTGTTGATGAAAGAAGTGGAAGGGCTATCCTTACGGGAGCTTGAAAAGATTTATCGGGTCAAGGAGAATGCTCTTAAGGTCCGTTTATTCCGGGCGCGGCAACGGGTCTTGAAGGCCTTCGAAACGGCGGAGCGGAAGAACGAGAACGGCTGAGACCGTTGGAGCAGACGGCTGAGGCCGTTGGAGCAAAGAAGCGATGTACCCAACGCGTGGCGACGACGACAAACTGGATTCTCTGTTGCAGGCATACCGGGCGGCCTGCCCGGATCGGGAGCCCAGCGCCAATTTCATGCCCGGCCTGTGGCGGCGGATCGAATCGCGGCGGAACTTCACGTTTTCCTTTCAGCGCATGGTGCGAGGCTTTGTGACCGCGGCGGCGGCGGTCACCCTTGCCATCGGAGTCTACGTGTCCCTGCCGCGCGCCAGGCCAGCTCCCGAAGTGAGCTACCTGGAAGCACTGGCGGACGCCAACACGCTGGATACGCCGGAAAATGTCGGGCCGGTGCGGCTGGAGTTGAACGAACCGGGCCGATAAGCTGATTCC
>Ga0116130_1000815_pt1 | contig 18993 bp, 17 predicted proteins | sample June2015DPH_17_5_FD_89733 | JGI IMG/M metagenome (GOLD analysis project Ga0116130, IMG submission 89733) | Peatland microbial communities from SPRUCE experiment site at the Marcell Experimental Forest, Minnesota, USA - June2015DPH_17_40 | ecosystem: Environmental > Terrestrial > Soil > Wetlands...
AACCTGGAATCCAGGCCCTTTCCCGGCCATAAGGAGTCCATCTCACTTCCCAGCGGCCTGGAACCCAAATTCTGTAAGGGCTACCGTAATAACCCGGCCCATAGTAAGCAGGTGGAGGATAGTACCCTGGGTAATAGAAAGCAGGGGGGCCAACCCATAAAGGCGGAGGCAAAATGCCGAAATGGCCGCGCCACGCAAAGGCGGACCCGCTTGACAGAAAAATTGCCGCCAAAATCAGGCAAATCATTATGAGTTTTTTCATCTTTAGCCACCTCCCTAATCCTCTTCAAAATTGCAATTCCTTACTTAAATTTTACCATATTTTATATCTTCCCTCAGCACAAAAAAACATGTGTTATCCTGTTCTTACCTTAGTTAGGCGTATTTAGTGTCAAATTATTCAATCCTTTCTCTTCACTCTGTCAGGCTTGCCACTGTGTCCGCATCAAGCTTTTTGATCACCGCAACGACAAGCTTCACGGCCTGGTCAAAGTCATTTCGGTGGAGGATGCCTGCATGACTGTGAATGTGCCGAGTGGGAACGGCGATAACAAGATTGGGCACCCCATGACGATGAAGATGAATCGCGCCGGAATCAGTTCCACCGCGTTCCAACATATCGAATTGGTAAGGAATCTCCAACTTTTCCGCCGTATCCACGAAGAGATCCCGAAGTCTCAGGTTCGGAACCATACTTCCATCCCTGATCACGATGACCGGGCCCTTTCCAAGCTTTCCCTGGGCATCGTCTTTCTTGACATCTGGGACATCCCCTGCAACGCCGACCTCCATCGTCAGCCCCACATCCGGCTCGACCACCCAAGAGCTTGTCCGTGCTCCTCGAAGGCCAACCTCTTCTTGAACAGTGCCGACGCCGTAAACCGTGTTCGGATGCTTTTCCCGGCCGAGGCTCTTGATTACCTCGATGAAGAGGGCACATCCCACCCGATCGTCAAATGCCTTCGCGAGGTACGTCTTGCCATTGCCTAAAACAGTGAAGGGACAGATGGGAATGATTGGATCCCCCGGACTGATCCCAAGTTCTTTTATCTCAGCCGAAGAGGTGGCGCCCACGTCAATGTACATGTCCTTCGGCTCCTGAAGCTTCTTCCGTTCCTCTTCCGACAAGATGTGGGGAGGTTTCGACCCAATGAGACCGATCACATCGCCCTTCCGGGTCTTAATCACGACCCGCTGGGCCAGCATCACATGCCCCCACCATCCTCCGAGAGGACTGAATTTGATGAAGCCCTCATCGGTCACAAGTTTGACGATGAATCCGATCTCATCCATATGTCCCGCAAGCATAATCCTTGGCTTCTCCGCCTTGCCATTCTTACGACACACAATACTGCCCAGCCGGTCCTGTTCGATGGTCGTAAGGCCTTGAAGATGTCTCCGAATGATTTCACGAACCTCTTGCTCATAGCCTGAAATGCCTGGTGCTTCGGTCAGCTCCCGCAGCAACTCCATAGTCTCGTCCGCCATAAATGAAACCCCCTTTCTGGTTTTTTCTAAGTAACAACACCTCTTAAATTTTATTATATCCAGAGAAGACGAAAATTCAAAGGGACCTATGGCCGTGTGGCTGATGAGCAGGAGCAGTTTGCAAAAGGGATCGGGAGGAATAAAATCATTCGACGACTTTCTTTTTCGTATGAATTCTTGCGGAAATATAAAGAATAGGTTTTCCAGACCACCTCCAAAAATCTATCGTCCCAACTCATTAAGATAGCATTGTGCCATTTTGGATTGCGGATGACCCCCAAAAGGACGCCCCAAAAGGATATCCTTGATGTTCTGTGGGCATAAGGGGTAAAATAGCCCAATAGATTTTTGGAGGAGACCCCTATCATGTTTTGGAAAAAGAAGCGCGTCGGCCTTGCTCTCGGGGGCGGAGGGGCCAGGGGGCTCGCCCATATCGGCGTATTCAAGGTGCTTGAAAAAGAAGAAATCCCTGTTGATCTTATTGCGGGGACCAGTATTGGCGCCTTAGTGGGCGGGGCCTATGCAGCCGGCAGCAGCTCGGAAGAATTGCAGAAGAAGGCGGAGGCGTATCTAAACAGCGACGAATTTCGATCTTCGACCATCAGGGCCTTTGAGGCAGCACACGCAAAGGGTGAGATAAGTCTGGCCCATAAAATTGAGACCTATTTAAGAAATCATTTTTATATGATCCAGGCGATGTTTAAGCCGGGCATACTTTCCAACGAAGACTTCCAGGCCACCATCGATTATTTTATTCCGGACATTCAGATTGAAGAGACTCGGATTCCCTTTCGGGCCGTGGCCACGGATCTGATGACTGGCGAAGAGATCACTTTTTCTGACGGATCCCTGCGCCAGGCCGTGTTGGCAAGCTGCGCCGTTCCCGGGGCCATCATGCCGCTAAAGGAGGGGGAAAGGCTTCTATCCGACGGAGGCATCATCTGCCGGGTTCCCAGTTCTGTGGCCAGACAGGAAGGAGCAGACATCGTGATTGCCGTGGTGGTAGACCGGGGCATCGGTTCGGAAGAGCTACGGAACGTCATGGATGTCTATCTCCGGGTCAGTGAGATCATGGGGGAAAGGCTCAAACGATTTGAACTGGCGGCCGCTGATGTGGTTATTCTCCCAGAAGTGGGAAAAACACATTGGACAAGCTTCTCCCAGGCCCTGAATCTGATCGACGAAGGCGAAAAGGCTGCAAGGGAAAAGCTTGACGATATTCGTCGTCTCATGCCTGGTATCAAAAACCGCTTCAGACTTAAGAAAATCCAAACGTCCCACAAAGCCTAACTCCTTCCTTCGAATACAAAATTTTCAACCCTCTTCTCTCCAATCAATCCCCCTTCCCTTTCAAGACGGAAGGGGGATTGAGCTGCCAGCGTAAAGAAATTTGATATTGCTATCGGTTCCAACTTTATGTATGTTTTTATATTGATCCATGCAATTCCAACCCGGGGCGACCCGCGCCGCACTTGAAGGAAGGCGGGTTGGAAGCCAGAAGACGAGGCCCGGCGGATGATAAACAATAACCTGACCAGGGAGAAGCAGGTTCCCGATTTTCTGAATTATACATGCGTGGATGGCCTTAAGGCGGTAAAGCGAGAAGCGGTGAATATAATCCGGTGAGGACGTCTCGGTGCGGAAAATGTGGAGTTTGGAATGCGGAATGAAAAGCGGAGAGCGTGAAGAGGCGAATGTGCTGAAGCATCGTGGCCAACAAATAAGCAGACTTACTCTGATAGGGGTTGTTCTTGTGATGTTGCTTGGGATGCTGGTTGGTTCGTGGTCTTGTTCCAAGAGCGACTATTCGGGGAAGATAGAATCCATCACTTTCGGGAATCTGCCAGTGGAAAGCTCTGAGCTAATCTATGTAGCCCTTGACCAAAACTATTTTGCCAAGAACGGTCTCAACGTTACGATCCGTGACTATGTTACTGGGATAGATACGCTTAACGCGGCGATAAAAGATGAAGTAGACATTGCTGGAATGGCTGAGTGGGCTATTGTCGTCGGAGCGTTTCAAAAACAGAAAATTAGCCTTATAGCGAATATTGATAAATGGCAAGCCGTATATATTGTTGCACGCAGAGACCGGGGAATTGAAAATATTTCAGACCTCAAGGGCAAGACGGTTGGTCTTTCCAGGGGTACGATTGTGGAATTCTATCTCGCCAGGTTTCTCGATTTGCATGGCATGAACATACGGGACTTAACTCTCGTTAATGCAACCCCGTCACAATCAGTTGACATGATTTCCAAGAGCGACGTCGATGCAGTAATTATCTGGCAGCCGTATGTAAATGGAATACAAAGGCGATTACGAGACCAAATTGTGGCCTGGCCAGGCCAGAGTAGCCAACCAGTGTTTGGCGCGCTGGTAGGCAAGAACACCTGGATAACGGAGCATCAGGACCTGGTCAGCAGGTTCCTTAAGTCTCTGGCGCTGGCTGAGGAGTATCTCGACCGTCATCCTACCGAAGCAAAAGCCATTTTACAGAAGCGGCTAACCCTTGATGTCGCATATGTAGAAACGCACTGGCCTCGGAACCAGTTTTCTCTCTCACTCGACCAATCGGTTATTGCGGCCATGGAAGACGAGGCACGATGGATGATAAAGAATAACTTGACCAGGGAAAAAACCATTCCTGATTTCATGAATTACATCTATGTTGACGGACTAAAAGCTGTAAAGCCAGAAGCGGTAAAGATCATCCAATAAGGCGGGGGGACCCATGAGAATCAGAACACAATTCATCATAACAATGCTCCTGTTCGGCATTATACTGGTCGTTATTGCGGCCTCGGCGATAACCACGCATCAAAAGGTAGAAGAGACCAGCCAACAGGAAAATTTAGCTGCTAATATCGCTCAGGGGGCAAGCGAGCTAAGCTACCTGTCCAATGATTACCTGATTTACCGCGAAAGCCAGCAACTCAGCCGATGGCAATCCAGGTTTGCCTCGTTATCTAACCAAGTGGCCAGCCTCAATGTGGACAAGCCAGAGCAACAGCTTCTTGTCCGCAATATAAAGGCAAATGAGCAGCGATTGGAACAGGTATTCGACAGTGTGGCATCTACTGTTGGAGGCCCGTCTCAGAATCGGAGCACAACTCTTGACCTGGCATTTCTGCAGGTATCATGGAGCCGGATGGCGGTTCAAAGCCAGGGGCTGGTTTCCGATGCTTCACGTTTATCACAGCTACTACATCAACAGATGGACCATCTAAGAAACACAAGAGCCGTGCACATGTATGCCATGGTGAGTATGTTCGGTCTATTCCTCTTAGCCAGCTATATGCTGACCTACCGCCGCATCCTGAAATCCATATCAACGCTCCAGGCGGGTACCGCTATCATTGGTTCAGACAATCTCGATTTTGCCATCAGAGAGAAGAAGAATGACGAAATCGGCGATTTGTCACGCGCCTTCAACCAGATGACCGCTAACCTTAAGGCCGTGACTGCCTCCAAAGCAGACCTGGAGAGGGAGGTTACTCAGCGCAAGCAGGCGGAAGAGGATCTACGCCAGCAGCGCGAGTGGCTACGCATAACGCTTAGCAGTATCGGCGATGCGGTGATCGCCAGCGACACAGAAGGTCGGATCACGTTTCTCAATCCTGTCGCCGTAACACTCACCGGCTGGCAATCCGAAGAGGCCCTAGGCCAACCGATCCAGAGCGTTTTCAGGATCATCAACGAAAAGACCCGCGAGCCAGCCAAGGACCCAGTAGCGCGAGTGCTACATGAGAAACGCGTGGTCGCTCTGGCCAACGACACCGCACTGGTTACCAGAGATGGCCGCGAAGTTCCAATCGAGGACAGCGCGGCGCCGATCAAGGACAGCGCCGGTAACGCAATCGGCGTGGTCCTCGTTTTCCATGACGTCACCGAGAGGCGGCGGGCACAGGCGGCGCTGCGCGAAGCCCATGACCGGGCGGTCTGGTTGGCGCGGTTTCCCGAGCAGAATCCCAATCCGATCATCCGAGCTTCTACGGATGGGACTATTCTCTACTGCAACCCGGCCACCGCAAAGCTTCACGGGTGGAAGTGCGAGGTCGGCCAGGTTCTGCAAAATGAACTGCTCCCGTTGGTTGGCAGGGCAATTGCCGAAGGAAGAGGAGTGCAGCAGGACATACAACTGGACGAGACGGTCTACATCGTCTGGATCGAGCCGTTTCCCGAAGAACGCTACGCCAATGTGTATGGACGCGACATCACCGAGCGAAAGCGGGCTGAGCAGGCGCTGAGCGAGAGCGAGGAACGGTATCGCAATTTGTTCAACACGATGGAAGAAGGATTCTGCATCATCGAGATGATTTTTACCGCCGAGGGCAGGCCTGCTGATTACCGTTTCCTGGAGGTCAACGCGGCTTTTGAAAAACAAACCGGGCTGCATGGTGCGAAGAGTAAATTAATGCGCGACCTGGCTCCGGACCACGAGGCGCATTGGTTTGAGATTTACGGGAAAATCGCGCTGACGGGCGAACCGGTGCGTTTTATTAACGAAGCCAGAGCGCTGAATCGCTGGTACGATGTTTATGCGTATCGCGTCGGCAAGCCGGGAGACCGACACGTCGCAATCGTCTTCAATGATATCAGCGCCTACAAACGAGCCCAGGATGAACTACGCGAGCGCACTTTGCAGCTTCAGCAACTGACCGACACACTGGAGCAGCAGGTACAGGAACGGACAGAGGAACTGGCAAAAGCCAATGAAACATTGCGGCAACTATCCTTACAACTCCTCTCAGCCCAAGAAGAGGAAAGAAAGAGAATTGCCGGCGAGATTCACGATACCATCGGGGCTTGCCTGAGCGCAATCAAGTTCAAGGTGGAAAGCGTTTTCCAGGGAATCACAAAGACCCCCAATGCTCCGGTCGAATCTTTGGGAGCCATCATCCCCGTGATTCAAGAAGGCGTCGAGGAATGTCGAAGAATACAGATGGATTTACGGCCATCGATGCTGGATGACCTGGGTCTCTTGCCCACTCTCTCGTGGTTCTGCAGAAGATTTCAGACGATTTATTCTGGGATTCGCGTAGACCAGGAGGTGACGATCGAGGAAAGTGAGGTGCCCATTTCTTTGAAGATCGTCATCTATAGGGTCACCCAAGAGGCAATGAACAACAGCGCGAAACACAGTAAGGCAAATAGGTTGCGCTTGTGTTTGCTGAAAATGGATGGTAGGGTAAATCTGATGGTTGAAGATAACGGCCGGGGTTTCGACCTGGAGAAGGTGCTCGGCTCGGAGAACACAAACCGGGGATTGGGACTTACAAATATGAGGGAACGTATTGAGCTTTCCGGTGGCTCTTTCGAGATCGAATCCGCCAAGGGGAAAGGAACCGTCGTTCGTGCGTGGTGGTCCGTCTGAATGCCGCATTCGGTTGCGGAATGCGGAACGGAAGACAAAACGGACGACCTAATGATAGACTTCTTAACGAATCAACTGGAGGGGGAATATGTTAAGAGTATTGATCGTCGAGGACAATCGAATCTTCCGGGAGGCTTTCAAGAAACGCCTCGATGACCATTTCCCCTCTATCGTCGTTGAGGAGGTCGCGAACGGTGACGACGCCCTGCAGAAAATCAACAGGGCTTCCCCCGATCTTATCTTCATGGATATCCGTTTGCCGGGAGTCAACGGCCTTCATCTCACCAAAGAGATAAAAAAGAATTTCCCAGGTATCGGCATCGCCGTTCTGACAGATTTTGACTTGCCAGAATACCGTGAGGCGGCAAAACAATACGGGGCCGACCGCTTTTTTGTCAAAAGCTCCTTCGAATGGGATGAGGTTGAGGCGCTTGTTAGATCGGTTTCCCCGGCAGTACCATAACACCTTCCCCCGGGGTCGAGCCCTTATCGAAACGGACAGGGCTCATTTTTCTCCTTTGAAGTACTGACCGGGATTTTCCATGAACGTCTTGTAAATCCGGTAGTATTCCGTATCTTCGTATTGGATCGTTTTCACAGGAGTGTGATCGAAGCTGTAAATCACGGACCCAGGACAAGCTAAGAGAATCGGAGAGTGGGTGGCAATGATAAATTGAGCATGCCCCAGAGCGCCCATCTCCCGAAGGAGTTTCAGAAGCTCCAACTGGCTTTTGGGCGAGAGGGCTGTTTCCGGCTCGTCCAGAAGGTAGAGTCCTTTAATCTTGTAGCGCGCCCTGAAGAAGGACATCAGAGATTGACCGTGGGATTGGGTCAACAATGATTTTCCACCAAAGTATTCGATCTGCCCCGGATTGTCTGCCTCCCACATCTCTACCAGTCCGGCAAAATTGCGGAAGATCTGTGAGGAGAAGAAGGACCCGGGGATAATGCGATCTGTCCATTCGACCTCGATATACAGGAACAACATTTCTTCGTAGGGATTGGGATCGACACGGGTGTTCTCCGCCCCGCTCCAGATGTGGATATGGCACCCTCGGGCCAGAGCTTCCAACAGGGTGGTTTTCCCCGACCCGTTTTCCCCGACAAAAAAGGCGACGGGAGAAGAGAACGCGATGCTTCGAGTGTTCCGGAGTACGTCGATGTTGAAGGGATAATGGTCCCGGGTTGGGTATTTCTCGGATAACAACCTCACTTCCTTAAGATGCAACAACTTAGAGTGCCTCCTGAGTTGCCACAAGTTTAACACATTTCAGACCACTTTTTGAGTCGTTTACTATAACTCATCACGAATCCTGGGTGAAAATGTCGTTCCCGTGAAAACGGGAATCCAGAAAAGAGCAACATACTGGATTCCTGCTCATAACAATTGCTAAAGTCAAAACCATGCCGAACAGAAATTTCGAAGTACATCGTTTCATTTTACATTCCTCCTGTCCCGGTAGCATAGATTGAATTAAGTAACGTCGCCCTATACTTGCTCCCACCCTTTTGCCCTCTCGACGGCCATCTTCCACTTCCGGTAGAGAGATTCCCTCTGTTTCGAGCTCATCCGAGGAATAAACTTCCTCTTTACTCTGTAATTTGCGGCGATTTGCTGTTGATCCTTCCAAAACCCTACGGCCAGACCAGCAAGGTAAGCGGCTCCCAGGGCGGTTGTCTCGGTTGTCTCCTGGATGACGACCGGGACCCCGAGGATGTCGGCTTGAAATTGCATTAAAAATTCATTAGCGGCCGCCCCTCCATCCACCCGCAATTCCTTCAACTTCATTCCGGAATCCCCCTCCATGCATTCCAGAACGTCTCGGGTCTGGTAGGCAATCGACTCTAAGGCGGCCCGGGCGATATGGGCTTGCGTCGTTCCCCTGGTAATTCCCAGAATGGTTCCTCGCGCATACATGTCCCAGTAGGGTGCTCCCAAGCCCACGAAAGCTGGGACAAAATAGACGCCATCATTCGATGGGAGGCTGCTCGCTAACCTTTCGCTTTCAGAAGCCTGCTGAATTATCCGCAGCCCGTCCCGGAGCCATTGGACGACAGCCCCGCCGATGAAGACGCTTCCTTCTAAGGCATATTCAATTTTTCGGCCGATTCCCCAGGCGATCGTGGTCAGAAGGTTCTTCCTGGAAAGCACCGGCTTCCCCCCTATATTCATCAGCAAAAAACATCCTGTTCCGTAGGTGTTCTTGGACAGGCCCTTGCGGAAGCAGGTTTGGCCGAACAGAGCTCCCTGTTGATCCCCGACGATTCCCGAAACAGGAATCTTCAGGCCCATAAAGGTCGCAGGAGACGTGCTTCCGTAAATTTCACTGGAGGGTTTGACGGCCGGCAGGATTTGTTCGGGAATATCCAAATAATCTAAGATCTCTCCATCCCACGAAAGATCGTGAATATTATAAAGCATTGTACGGGAGGCGTTAGAATAATCCGTGATATGGAGTTTCTTCCCTGTCAGATTGTACACCACCCAGCTATCTACTGTGCCAAAGGCCAATTCCCCTCTTTCAGCTGCCCGGCGGATCGTTTTTTGCTGACTGAGAATCCACTGGACCTTGGTGGCTGAAAAATAGGCGTCGATCACTAGTCCAGTTTTTTTGCGAATCTTCTGGGCGAATTTCGTATTCTTAATTTTGGAACATGCCGGTGCGGTCCTCCGGCACTGCCATACAATGGCATTGTGTACGGGCCGGCCGCTCTCCCTGTCCCAGATTATTGTGGTCTCCCTCTGGTTGGTGACCCCGATGGCGGCGATTTGTTGAGGTGAGAGGTTGAGGGAATCAAGGGCCTTCCGGGCGGCTTCCATTTGCGAGTCCCATATTTCCACGGGATCATGTTCCACCCATCCGGGCCTGGGATAGATCTGCTTGAATTCCTTGGCAGCTATGCTAATTACCTTCCCCTGGCGGTCAAAAATTACGGCTCGGGAACTCGTGGTTCCCTGATCCAGGGCCATGATATATTCTCTTTCCATAACTTGATCCTCCCGGAGACAGGACTTGTTGGTCGCTTACAAAAATATATCATATCAAAACACATTTCAAGAGAGGCCAGCTCTAACTCTCTTGATCTTCCCTTTCAGTTGAGAGTCCGCCTCTTTATAACCTCAAGACCCTTTTGACCTAAGTCAAAGACAAATCGATTTTTTAATCTTATCATTTTAATCAAGATCGCTGAGGGACGGTGGCTGCGTAATCCGTTAACAGGCGGCGATCAAAAAATCTCATCCAAAGGAGGAGCGATCATGTTTTGTTATCAGTGTGAACAGACGGCAAAGGGCGAAGGATGCACAAAGGTAGGGGTTTGTGGCAAGGAATCGGATGTGGCGAGCCTTCAGGACCTTCTGATCTATGCCTTGAAAGGGTTGTCCCTTTATGCAGTGGAGGGCCGGAAGGTGGGGGTGGTTGATTCGGAGATCAACGATTTTACGTGCAAGGCTATGTTTTCAACACTGACAAATGTCAATTTTGATCCGGATCGATTTGTTCAATTGATCCAGCGCTGTGCGGCTTTAAGAGAAAACCTTAAAGAAAAGGTAAAGGCGGGCAGGGGAAAAATCAATCTCCAAGAGGGACCTGCCACCTTCACGCCGGCGGCCCGCTTAGAGGGACTCGTCAAACAGGGAGAAACGGTGGGAATCAAGTCGGATGTAACCATCGACCCTGATATTCTTTCTCTTCAGCAGATCCTCATTTTTGGAATCAAGGGTGTAGCCGCCTATGCGGATCATGCTCAAATCCTTGGTCAGCAGGACGATAAGGTCTACGCGTTTATCCATGAGGGATTGGCCGCAACCCTGAGGAAAGACTTAAGCCTGAGTGACTGGGTGGGACTGGTTCTCAAGTGTGGAGAGATCAACCTAAGGGCCATGGAGCTTCTTGACGCAGGCAACACAGGTGCCTATGGCCATCCTGTTCCTACAAAGGTTCCTCTGGGAGCTAAGCAAGGAAAGGCCATCCTGGTCTCCGGGCATGATCTCAAGGATCTGGAGGAGCTTCTCAAACAGACCGAGGCCAAAGCCATTTACGTCTATACTCATGGAGAGATGCTTCCGGCCCACGGTTATCCGGGCTTAAAAAAATATTCCCATTTTTACGGTCATTACGGAACGGCCTGGCAGAACCAGACCCGTGAATTCGCTGATTTTCCGGGCGCCATCTTGATGACCACGAACTGCCTCCAGAAGCCGAGGGATTCCTACAAGGGCAATATTTTCACCAGCGGCACAGTGGGATGGCCTGGCGTCACCCACATTTCGGGCAGAAGCTTCAAACCCGTGATCGACAAGGCTTTTGCCATGCCGGGCTTTCAAGAAGACAAGAATGGTCGCTCCGTCATGGTTGGCTTTGCAAGAAACACCGTGATGGGCGTTGCGGAAAAAGTCATCGAGGCGGTGAAAGGGAAGGCCATCCGTCACTTCTTTCTCGTGGGCGGATGCGACGGCGCCAAGGCTGGGCGTAACTATTACACGGAGTTTGTGGAAAAAGTCCCCAAGGACTGCATGGTTCTTACGCTTGCATGTGGCAAGTTCCGCTTCTTCGATAAGGACCTCGGGGATATCGGAGGCATCCCAAGGCTTCTGGACGTAGGCCAGTGCAATGACGCCTACTCGGCGGTACAGATCGCCTTAGCCTTGTCCAAGGCTTTCAACGTGGGAATCAATGAGCTGCCTCTCTCCTTTGTCCTTTCCTGGTATGAACAGAAGGCAGTGGCTATTCTCCTGACGCTCCTCTACCTGGGTGTCAAGAATATCAAGCTTGGCCCGACACTGCCGGCCTTTGTTTCACCCAACGTACTAAAGGTGCTGGTTGACAATTTCAATATCCAACCTATTTCGACAGCCGATCAGGATCTAAAGGCGGCATTGGGAAATTAAAGTACATCCCTCGAAACCCTCGTCCCCTTGTGCTAAGGGGGCGAGGGAGCATGAATTCTGACTGGGTCAAAGATTAAAAAAAATTGACTGAGAACTGAAACCGCCTCCACAAGAGCAGTATTTCCCGATGATGTCAAACTGCTCTACGTCGTGCCTTTTTTCGAGCTAAAATATTTTTCTCGTACCGAAACAGCCAAATCCGGTCGATCTGTGATGATGGCGCAAACTCGTTCGTCATTCAACAATTTCCAGATTGCTTCTTCATCGTTCACTGTCCACACGAAGACAGGCTTTTGATTTCTTCGGGCCCTTTCTAAGAAACCGAACCTTAATAATTTGAAATGGGCCACCAAGAAATCTGCTTTGGCTTTGTTACATCTTTTCATAGGAAAATACTCTGAAATTCTTGTCCGTAGCGATGCATCGAGCTTTCCTAACAGCAGGCCAACTTGAATACCGGGATAATTGTCTTTGATGATCCTTAAAGAGGGTTCATTGAATGAAGTGACGACAAATTGATCTTTTTCAAAATGCTTGGACAATAATTCAACAATTTCTACTTCGTAGTCTCTTTCCTTTAATTCGACATCAAGTTTCGTCCTTCCCCTGAACCGTCTCAAAACCTCTTCGACCGTAGGAAGATGAAATCCCCGATTTTCGGCAATTTGTTTAATCTCCCCATAAACCAAATCGTCGACAGGCTTGCCTTGAATCCGTTCGTCATGAAAGACAATTAGAACATTGTCCTTCGTTCTTCTCACATCGAACTCGATCATATCAGCTCCCAGCGCTACGGCTTTTTCAAACGATTCGATCGTATTCTCTTTCGCATAGCCCGGGGCGCCACGGTGAGCGATGATCAATTTATCGGCTATACCGGCCCCTCCTTTCTATTTTCTGGACTGTCTTCCTGCGGACACAGGCTTCATTCCTGCTGATAAACCCTGAGGTGAAATGACGACAGGCCAATGACCCGGGATGGAACTATTTTCCTTTTCACCTCAAGAGATGAATTCCAGATAGTGCCGGGCCGTCTCCTCGGGCCTCTCAAGCATTGGCATGTGGCCGCAGTCCTTCAAAATGATGACCTTAGAATTTCGGATCCCTTCTTGGAGGACCTGTGCGCTTGATACAGACAACACCCGGTCGTTATCGCCCCAGAGGATGAGAGTCTTGGCACGAATCCGCGCCATCACTGCTTCCAGCTGGTTGCCCGGGGTCGCTTCAATAAATACCTTCTTGTAGAAGTCCTTTCTCTGTACCGCTATTTCGGCGAAATAGGATTTCAGCGGAGCGGGCATAAAAGGGGGTTTGAAGAATGTGAAATCCAGCAGCTTGTCGTATTCGGAGACAGATTCGACGATGAGAGGATTGCTCCCCTTCTCGAGTTCCCGGGAGAACTGGTTCGGTTCGCGTCCGGCAACGCCAGCCGGATCCAATAGCCCGAGGGTTTGAATTTCGTCCGGGTTCGTTGCCGCGTACACGCCCGCGATCAATCCTCCCATGGAATTTCCCACCAGATGAAATTTTTTCAGGCCTATTTTCTTGACAAATTCGTGGAGTCTCTCCACCTGGGCTGCAATGGTATACTGGTCGCTCCAGATTTTCGAGCTTTCACCGAACCCCGGCAGATCGGGCGTAATCACATGATACTTTTTCGTGAGATATTTGGAAAAAAGGTTCCAGTTGTCTTTATCAGCGCCGAACCCGTGGAGAAGCAGAATGGATTCTCCTCTTCCGCCTTCGAGATAAACGATGGTGTGCTTTCCAACCAGAATAGATTTTTCGCTCAGGCCCGCGAGGCCTCTTAGCGACATAATAATGTCATTCACGATTCTATATCTCCATTAATGTTTTACCCCGAATAACCGGGAGGCGTGTATCTCTAATTTATAAATAGTTTCCCTCTCATGAATTGAGAACAAATTGCTTTGGGATGAGTTGAACATACGAAAAAGGGAGTCGTATGTCAACGAAAATCGGCTGCGGGATATAGCAGTGCTTCTTTCGTCCCTTCGAGCACCCGGCGAACCATGGAGGGATGGGAAGTGACTGAGCAGAAAGAGGAGCGGAAATGTCTCCTAGGAAATATTTTCTTTCTTCAATTCGATAAAGGCGTTCAACGTGGAAAGAATACCTTGCACATTCACAATGTAGGCATTGCACTGGATGCCGTTGCCTCGATGGTATTTGCCAAAATCCCCTCCAAAAAATTTATAGACATGGCAGGTTAGAAAAATGTTGATCGACGGGTCCATAAGATCCTTGGGCGTCAATCCGTAATCTTTGCCCCAATGTTGCCAGTTGATCTGTCCCAGACCGTAATCACCGGTCTCCTTATTGATGCTATCTTCCCTGAAATTGCTTTCGGCCATGATGATTGCTATGATTTCAAGGGGATTTACTCCATGTTTCTTGGAGGCATGGAAGATCAAACCGGCGTACCTCAACATTTTGGCCTCGGGGATCTGATTTTCGGTAATTAATCGGATCATACTCGCAAGATGCAAAACTTCTTTTACGTTGGTGTCGGCAGATTTTGTATAGGAAAGAAACTCCTCCATACCGACCGGAGCGTCGGCTCGCGCGTTCCTTTGAGCAAGAGGTGGCGCAAGAGGTGTAATGTATGCGCGCAAGACGAAAACACCGATGGCCACGATGAGAACGATTTTGGTGAGTTCCAGGACGGTGTGGAGCATTATCCTTTTTTTCAATTTCGAATGTAAGTCACTTCCCGAATGATATGGAACCACATGAATGTTGAAAAGCCTCATTTCTCCTCCTCCTCTTTTTAGATCTTGCTTTCCTCTCCTGAGAAAAAACCCTTCTGATCTATATCCTCATTTTAATGAGAGAAGGACGCAGATGAATACGAAACAGAGGGTTTCCTAATAGCTTACGAGAAAGACCTGCTACTGTAAATGGGGGGTACAATGTATTTCGTTGAATATTTGCCAGTATTTTTTTAGATTAGCCCGCGCCGCTCACGATAACCAGATTCACCGGTGCAGCCTCTTTGATTTTCCGAACCCTTGTACTACAATTCCCTCATGAAACCCGATCGGGAAAGACAAGGAGAATTTTTTATTCTCTTACAGGCTCTCCTCTGGAGCCTCTTCCCGGTGATCACTATTCTCTCCTACGGCTTTCTTCCGCCTTTGATCTCTTTCGGGTGGAGCACTCTCTTCGCGGCCCTCTTGTTTGGCGGCGTGTTAACGCTCACACATCGGTGGGGGGAGATCAGGAATCGGTCCTCCTTAAGAGACATATTGTGGGCCACGCTCTTCCTCGGCATTCTCTATTACGGCCTGGTCTTCTTCGGCCTCCGCTATACCAGTGCTGGAAACGCAAGCCTGATAGCTGCAACCGAAGTGTGCTTCAGTTTTATCTTTTTCCATGTCTGGCGGAAGGATTTCATCTCCCCTAAACATATCCTGGGGGCCATCTTCATGCTGATCGGGGTATTCATCGTTCTTTACCCCAACACGACCAAACTTCATCTGGGCGATCTGTTGATCTTAATGGCTACCATAATCGCGCCCTTTGGAAACTACTTTCAACAAAGGGCAAGGGAAAGGGTTAGCAGCGAAATGATTCTGTTCGTTCGCAGCGCCATCAGCACTCCCATCGTATTGATTTTAGCCTGCCTGCTCAGGGAAAAATTCTCGATAGCGGATCTTAAGACGTCCGCTGCCCTCATCTTGATCAATGGCCTTTTGCTGATGGGATTTTCAAAAATCTTATGGGTCGAGGGGATCCATCGGATCAGCGTAACAAAGTCCAACGCGTTAGCCAGTATTGCGCCTCCGCTGACGTTGTTATTTGCCTGGTTGATCCTGCACAATATCCCGACCTTGTTTCAATTGCTCTCCATCGTTCCGATATTGTTTGGTATGGCCCTTCTAAGTATGAACAAACGTCCCGGCACCGGGCACCTGACCTGACAGGTAATAACGAACAGCGATATAGTTGACATTTAATGGGCTGAGTGTTAGGGGAAATAAAACACTTGTCCCTTCTTTGCCAGCCTCGAGGGGTGAAAGGAGGAAGGGATGTTTTTCTCCGTTCAGAAGGAGTTATTCGATATCCTACCTGGTCTCGCCATCGGGATGGTGTGTTGGGTGAAGTGGGAAGAAAGCGGGCCGATGAAATCATCCTCGATCTCTCTCAGTTGATTCCTCGTTATTTAGGAGGAACCCTCTTGTCGGCCGTCCTCACGAGCGAAAAACCTTCGGTTGAGTTTCAGATTTAAAACGCAACCGTGAAACGGGATCCGCAAAATAAAAAGGGAAGAGTGCGCCTCTTCCCTTTTTAAATCTTTCTCTTTCCTCCAGAGGATAGTTAACCTTCTTTAATGGGGCGGGATTAGTAGCCTTTCTTCTGAACCTCGGCTACGCCTTCATCCACTGTGAAGACGGCACCGCATTTCGGACATTTAACCTTTGCATCCTTCGAAACCCCTGCGCACCCAAAAGAAAAAACTGCTAAAATCGCCAATGCCAAAAAGATGCTCACCCATTTCCTCATTACCCTTCACCTCCTTTCATTATATGCAGAGAAATCGCAAGGCAGAATACACTATAGAGAAAACGGATAACAAAAATCCGTTTCTATGTCAAGAAAAAAATAAAGATTTCTTTCCCCCCCTTGGATTTCCCTCCCCCTATTTCTTTTTCTTAGGTTTGGCCTTCTTCGTTGTCTTCTTTGCCTTAGGATGCTTCATGCCACATGACATATTCTTGTCACCTCCCTTAACCTTTTATCATATTGATTTATTTATCTCTTTTAAATTAGTATTTGTCAAGAGTTTTCTTATGGACACCAACCACTGAAAGCGATTGGAAGGGAAATATGATGAAAAAGATCCGGACAGATGGGAATAGCGGTTGATTTGAAGAATTTTGAATAAAATACTTTAATCATACATCTAAAGAAATAATTGAAAAACCCGTCTTACCGATAAGGTGCAATCAACAAAATCAAGTCTCATGGAAAAGTACGAAAAGGCAGTCTGTTATCAAGAACTTCCACAAAGGGGAGGAGCGTTTTTTGGATGTCAAAGCTAATCTCTTAACTAAAAATGAAGGGAGAAAGATGAAAAAAGTTCTATTTATTTTCTTTATATTTATTTTCGCCTCCTCTGCATCGGCGACCGTCCAAGCCCCTTCCGGAACCATCAGCGTTGGCACCCAGTCTGGAGAGACAGCAACCCAGCCACCTCCGATTGCGCAGGTATTGATCCGTGAGGGAGATTTCGCGATCCAGTTGGCTGAGGCACTTAAGATGGGACAGGCCAAAAACGAGCCTGAAGCTCAGAGCGCGTTGGCCTCGGCCGGTATTGCCCCTAAAAACGGATGGATCGCCGATTACCCCATGACGCCTGACATCGTCGGAGAGCTGCAAAATGCCGTCGGAAAGGCAGCGGATTCCGGCAAATTGGGGATGAAGAAGGTGGAGGCTTTAAAGGCATTCCGGACAACTTTGGTGGAACTTCAATTGCCAATCATCGCTCAACTCCCCGAGAGATACGCTGAAAGTCCGTCTCCGGCAACGCCCCAGTACGCTGAGCCCTCTGTGATCGAAAATTACTACGATATCGAGGGTCCTCCTGTGGTGACCTATTATCCCCCTCCCTGGGATTATTACTACTTGTACGCCTGGGTGCCCAGCCCATTCTGGTGCTCCGATTTTTTCTTTCCGGGGTTCTTTGTTCTTCACGATTTCCATAGAGTGGTCTTCGTGCATCAGCATCCACACGTCGTCACCAATCACATCACCGATCCCAGGACCGGAAGCATCTCCGCCATTGATCCTGCGAGGAGACGCGACGGAAGCATTTTGGGAGGCAAAGAGACCCCTCGTAGGGCAGCTTTTAACTCTACGGAGGCAAGGATGGGTGCCCGATCAATCTTCGAGAACAGCCGTAACCGCGTGGCTTTGAGCCATCCTTCAGCGCCGGCCACAGGGAGAGGACTTAACGCAAGAAATATGCGGGGCGGAAACCATCCCGGTTCATCCGGGCCGGGGAACAGAGGTTTTTCGGCGTCCCATCCCCGGAGCAATCATGGGAGTAATTTCGGCCGCGGAGGTTCCCGGTTTTAGCTCAAGACTATTGGACCTTCCCTCCATCATGATGGCGACACACCCTCGATAGAAGGAGTAACCGATCGAATAAAGCTGCAGGCCTGTCAAGGATGAGATTGACTCAAGACGAGCTCGGCCAGACATTCCGTAATATCCCGGACGATATCATCAGGGACACCATCCAACGCTTTGGATTGCACGCGCAAATCAATCGGATCATTCACATAATCAATAGTGACAAAACGACCAGCTGGGGTGAGGGAGATTTCGGTAGAGAACAATTCGAGCCCACACAGATGGGCAATAGAAGAAGTGATGGTCCGCAAGGATTCGAGATGATATCGCGTCTCCTCATCAGAAAGAACAGGGGCATAAATATGTGTGTCGTTATCCCACCAACATGGAGACACCTTTCCGGTACAATAGATGACTCGAAACCATGCCTTTCGGGAACCAAGCCGGACCGGGATGACGCGAGCCTGAACCAGATACCTCTGAGAGTGGAACTGCTGCCGGGCAGCAAGCACCTGATCCAGCGAAGTCGCTTCGGTGATCACCCCATCTCCGCCCCCTCCGTATGCAGGTTTGATGATGAAGCTTTCCCCCAGCGAAGTCAGATCCATTTCCGAGAGCACGGGCTGCTCATCATAAGACGGAAGGATGAGGGTGAAGGGTGTGTCCGTATGCGGGCTGACGGCTTGATGCATGGCAATCTTATCCCATGCCCGGCATGCCGCTGCGTGAGAGTTGATATGATGAACAGCATGACGATCGGCCCATTCAACTAACGGAATAAAACGCGGGTCTGCATCGGCCGCCCGATCAAAGAACGTCCTGAAGGTAATCTCTTCATTTCCAAGGGACTGGATCATCTCCTCGAGATTTTCGGGGGTAATTTGCAGCAACGATAATCCTCGTGATTTGCATGCCAGATCAAGCAGCTCGACAAAGTCAGCGTCGTATTCCCAGTTCCATGTCAGGCAAAGATCATAGCGATTCATGGTCAACGATTTGTAAAACCCTTCTTTGAAAAGTCGCTATCCGCCGGGGTTAGTGAACCTCCTATTCTTATCACGTGATGACCCAGTCGAGATGGATAGTCGGCAAAAAGAATTCTACTCGACCGGCTTCCCGGGCTCGAGGGGAATCTCGAAC
>Ga0116130_1000822_pt1 | contig 18893 bp, 14 predicted proteins | sample June2015DPH_17_5_FD_89733 | JGI IMG/M metagenome (GOLD analysis project Ga0116130, IMG submission 89733) | Peatland microbial communities from SPRUCE experiment site at the Marcell Experimental Forest, Minnesota, USA - June2015DPH_17_40 | ecosystem: Environmental > Terrestrial > Soil > Wetlands...
ATTTGCAGCATTTAATGAGATTAATTCTTTTTTTATATCGTAATGATTTATTAAAATAGAGGATACCCGTGTATCTTCACATGCTATAAAGTCCGCATCTTTTAGTACTTCAATAGCACGGAAAGTGATGTCTTTTAAATTACCGATGGGAGTGCTTACTATGTATAATATGGCTGCCAATTTTCTTCTAATAATTTATTTAAAATGATTACGGCTCCAACATGGAGCCGCATCATGCAAGTAGTAATTTATAAATTTAATTATTTATCAATAGTAAAAATAGAACTTTTTTTATTTTTTGCAAGTCCCTTTTTAGTTCTTTTATTGAAATATTTAACGGTGGACGGAATCTTATTGATTTTTCGCCCCAGCCGGGGATAACCTGTTTCCCCTAAACACTTTAGGATAATAGCCAAATAAACGACTGACATTATTTGCTGAAATGATCTCAATTTATTCAATAAAAATTCGATGATTCATATATCTTAATTTTTTCTTATATTTCCATTGATTTTCGATTTTTTATTTCATTTATTATTATGAACGAATTTATTATTATAATTTCTCAAATTGATAGTGAAGTCTCAAATTAAAATGTAGAATTCATAAAACTTTTGTATTTTATTTGGAAATCAAATGGTATAGTATTTGTAATTCTTCTAAAGAAAATCCTGGTGATAACATGAAACAATTAAATTTAGGTTCATTTAGCTCTCAAGAAGAAGATATTGAGATAAATCAATACAAAATTCTTTCAGGATTGAAAGAATATAAAGCGGAATTTAATAGAAACCGGTTATACCCATATTTAGCAGAATTAGTGTACCTTTCTTCCCAATTAGAAGAAATTCTTGAAAGGAAAGGGCTTTTAAGTATACCATTGCCTAAGGGGATTAAAAATAGCGATAAAGATAAAAATATTTTTGTACAAATAGTTGATAAACCTATCGAAAACAAAGAATACTGCTTTGATTTAATAGAATGGGCGCTTCCCAAAATAAAAGAAGTTATCGAAGAAGCGTATATATTTTTTAATTTTGTAGAAGAAAGCATGATAATTCATGAGGTAGGGACACCGCCTTTATATAAAGACCAAGGTTTTTTATTTGTTTCCGATAATTCTCATACTGTACTTCAAATTCACAGGTTTGAATATTCCGTTTACTCATCAACTGCAAAACCTTTTAGCTCTTTGAAGACAAGTTTTGTGGAAATTGCAGATGCACTTAATTTTGATGGGGAGGAGGAGATTGTCAAAGTAAATTTGGTTAAAAGGTATAAAGAGAAACCCAATATTGCCGCCTATATATGTCAAAGTGATTTTGATTTCCCGTTCGATCAGACAATCTTTCCTATAGCTAAGAGAAAATTATTAAACTATTTAAATAAATGAAAAGACTATATTATTTCATAGTCTTTTCATTCATTGATCTTCAATCGTTCTTTAACCGGCTATAGAAATATAATCCGCTAAAATATGTCCGGTTTCGTCCAGCAGCGGATCATCTTTTTGTTCTTCATCTGACGGCGGGGTTTCACCCTTCTGAAGGAGTTTTAACCCTGAGTCCTTTCTCTTCTCATTTTCCCTTTCAAAGCGTTTTTGTTCTTCCTCGTCATGTTCTTTTTTGCGGATTGCTTCATTTAAAGAGATAGTCTTTTTATTATGCGCTTCTTTATAATCATTAACTTCATCCATATATTCTTTCCATAATGGGTCGTTTTTCTTAATCCGTTCTTCATGTTTCATAATTAAACCGGGAACATATTGCCTAACATTTCCAAAAGGAGTATAATCTGCGGATTTTATTTGATCCCACGGTAATGAACTTGGTTCTGAACTTTCTCCAATTTCAGTAAAATCAAAAACAGGCGGGAATTTAATATCCGGTACAACTCCGAGATGTTGGGTGCTCTCTCCATTTATACGGTAAAATTTGGCAATTGTCAATTTTACCTGTCCAAGTTTATCGGAAGAGTTTGGCATTAGCCGGTTTAAGTCTATTAAGTTTTGAACAGTTCCTTTGCCGTAAGATTCTTCACCAATAATTAACCCGCGGCCGTAATCCTGTATTGCAGCCGAAAATATTTCGGATGCCGATGCGCTCAACCGGTTTTCAAGTATTACCAGGGGCCCGCTGTATTGAATAGCGGGATCCGGATCGCTTTCAACTTTTATACTTCCGTTGGAGTTTTTAATTTGCACTACAGGACCGCTCTTAATAAATAAACCTGTTAATTTAATTGCTTCTTCCAAAGAACCGCCGCCGTTGTTGCGCAGGTCTATAATTACTCCTTGTATATTTGCATTAATTAATTCCGTGAGTAATTTTTGGACGTCTTTAGTTGTGCTCTTATAATCCTTGTCGCCGCGTTGTTCTGCATCGAAATCACTGTAAAATGCCGGGATAGTAATAACGCCCAGTTTATAGTTTTTGTCGTTATTTTTTATTTCCAAAATTTTACTTTTAGCAGACTGCTCCTCAAGGGTAATTTTATCACGCACCAAAGTAATTTCTTTTGGTCCGGCATTTGCACTTTGATTGGCTGAAATTATTTGCAATCTGACTATGCTTCCCTTGGGTCCTCTGATTAGCTGTACGACATCAGTAACCCTCCAGCCGATAATATCTACAAAATCACCTTCTTTTCCCTGGGCAACCCCTACAATTTTATCATTAGCATGCAGCAGTTTACTTTTGAATGCCGGTCCGCCGGGAACGATTTCTGCAATTTTAGTATACTCATCTTCGGTTTGTAATTGTGCGCCGATTCCTTCGAGTGATCTGCTCATATCAATCTTGAAATTATCGGAAGTACTGGGAGACATGTAATCAGTATGCGGGTCTAATGATTCCGTAAATGAATTTTCAAAAAGCTGGAATACATCTTCATTGGAATATTGTAATAAGGATTTACGTAAATTTTCGTATCTCTTTTTCAAAGTGCTTTTCACATCATCCCATTTTTTCCCGGTAAGTATCAGGTTCAAAGCATCATTTTTAGTTTTCTTATACCATATATCATTCAATTCCGTAGAATCTTTTGCCCAAACCGCTTTTTCCCGGTCCATCTGAAGTTCATCGTTTTCATTGAAGTTAAAACCCGTATCCAGGATTCTTTCGGCATAATCGATTCTTTCATTCATTCTACTCTTAAAAACATTAAACATCATAAACGGAGCATCCAGATCGCCGTTTTTAATATCATCATCCAATTGGTATTTGAATTTATTAAAATCTGATATATCGGATTCATAAAAATAACTTTTGTTATCGTCGAGAGATTTTAAATACCTGTCGAAAATTACCCCGGAAAGCGAATCGTTAAGTTGGAATTTACGGTAATGATATCTTTGAAGAATTGTTGTAATTAATTCATCCTCATTTGCCATATATTTCAACGGATGAATCGTTTTAGAAGTATCAACAGGATCAATATTAGAATTCTTAAAATGAAGTGTGCGTGCTAAAAAAATATTAGCAGCAATTACCATTAGGATCAGCACGAAGATTTTCTTCATAAGGTCTTTCGTTTTTTGTGTCATCTATATTTTTTTATAGTTAATAAATTATTTATTGTATAACATAATAAAAATGGATTATTTATATTCACAGCTTATACATATTTATGCTAAATTATGGATACAATAATCTAAAAATTATTTATTCGGAAATATCCTAAATTATTAGATAGAATAAAAATCAATTTTGTTCCCTATGCATTGGAATAAATTTGACGTGATTGATTTAAGCTTTGAGCAGTTAGATGAAATTAAATAATAATAGTTATATGAGGCTCACTTTCAAAGTGAGCCTCATACAAAATGTCAATTTAATTTTGAAGCAATTTCCAATACTTTAGATGCGTGCCCTTCTATATCTTTAACATTTATAATTTCTGCTATTTTACCCTTCTTATCTACAATGAAAGTAATGCGGTTATCAAAACCTTTCTCATTAAAAACGCCGTAATCTTTTGATACTTTTTTATCTGCATCTGAAAGGAGGGGGAAGTTTAAATTATAATCCTTTACAAATTTCATAATATCTGCTTTTTGATCTATGCTTATTCCCAATACCTGAACCTTATTCTTTTTGAATTGGCTCCAATCATCCCTTATACCGCATGCTTCTTTAGTGCATCCGGACGTTCCGGCTTTAGGATAAAAATAAACGACCACTGGCATTTTCCCCTTATATGAAGAAAGTTTGTATGAATGTCCGAAAGCATCATGTAAAGTAAAATTAGGAGCAGCCATTCCGACTTTTAACCCCTGTTGTTCTTCCATCTTTTCGCTTTGTGCAGATGTAAATGAAACAAATAATAAGAAAGAGAATGAGAACAAGGAAAATAATAAGTTTTTCATATCAGCCTCGTATTAATATATAATTTATTTTTATGTGAGACTTACTTCTAAAGTGAGTCTCACGTTTTAATCTATCTCAATACTTCTTGAGAAAATATAATCAACATTTTTAAGTGTTTTCTTACTGTTAAATATCTCACTGAGCTCTTCTTCCGTCAAATATTTTTTTACTTCGGCAGATTTAGATAGCTCCGAATGTAAATCTTTTGATTGATCAGCCCATACATCCATTGAAGATGTCTGAACTATTTTATATGCATCTTCTCTTGATATGCCTTTATTAACAAGCTTTAAAAGAACAGCTTGAGAATGAACTAATCCCCGTGTTAATTTTAAGTTCTTCAGCATATTCTCAGGGTAAATAAACAAATTTTTGATTAATTTTATAGTGAGGTCGAGCATATAATCCAAACCGATGCAGCTATCTGGCACTACAATCCTTTCTACGGAAGAATGGGATATATCCCTTTCATGCCATAATGCAACGTTTTCGAGAGCTGCCACAGCATTACCTCTAAGCACACGGGATAATCCTGCAATCCTTTCGCTTGTAATAGGATTTCTTTTGTGCGGCATTGAGGACGATCCTTTTTGTCCCTTTGAAAAATATTCTTCAGCCTCGAGAACTTCTGTTCTTTGAAGATGCCTGATTTCTACGGCAATTTTTTCAAGTGTAGCGCCGATAACAGCAAGAGTGGTCATAAATTCTGCGTGACGGTCACGCTGAATAATTTGCGTTGAAACAGGCGCGGGGGTTAATTCCATTTTTGCGCATACATATTCTTCAACTTTTGGAGATAAATGTTCAAACGTACCAACAGCGCCGGAAATTTGACCGACACTGATTGTTTTAATTGCATTTTGAAGTCTTGTAATGTTTCTTTTTGTCTCTTCATACCAAAGGGCAAATTTCAAACCCATTGTAGTAGGTTCTGCATGTATTCCATGTGAGCGCCCAATGCATAAAGTATTTTTATGTTCAAGCGCTCTTTGCCTTAATGCACTTTTCAGATCTAATAATCTTTTAAGTAAAAGTTCTCCGGCAGATTTCATTTGGTAGCAGAGGGTGGTATCAAGAATATCGGAAGAAGTCATTCCGTAATGTATATGCCTTGCTTCCGGACCGACATATTCTGCAACGTTTGTCAAAAATGCAATTACGTCATGCTTTGTTGTTTCTTCTATTTCAAGTATGCGTTTTATGTCGAATGTAGCTTTTTGTTTAATCACTTCAACATCGGCTTTGGGAATTTCTCCAAATTCGCTTCTTGCTTCGCAGGCAAGTATTTCTATTTTAAGCCAGGTACTGAATTTAAATTCATCCTGCCAGATTTTCCCCATTTCAGGTAGTGTATATCTTTCTATCATGTACTTTTCTCCAATTTCATTTGTTTTGTTATTTCTTTATTATTTCTTAATATTTTTAATGTAACAATTTCGCCGATGGTGAACTGTTGAAACGCACCAAACAAAGTCTGTTGGTTGTCTATTAAATACTTGTCCAATTGGAGAATAATATCTCCATCCTGAATTCCTGCGCGTGCTGCCGGAGAGTTTGGAATCACCTGGTTTACTATTACACCCCTTGTACTTTTAAGTTTATAATAATTGGCTATCCCGTCATCAATATCCTGGATGTTTAATCCTATATCAAAATTGCGGTCAACTTTTCCTTTTTCCTTTAATTGTTTTATTATCTTTTTTATTTTATTTGCAGGAATAGCAAAACCAAGACCTATACTGCCTGTACCGCCGTTTGTATAAATAAGAGTATTCATTCCTATAACCTCTCCGGTACTGTTTGCAAGCGGTCCGCCGCTGTTTCCGCCGTTTATTGCTGCATCGGTTTGAATCATATCCAGGTAAAACCTGTTATCCAAAGGCTCAAGATTCATACCCGTCGAGCTTATAACCCCGACTGTTACGGTTGGTTTATCATTCAGTGTAAATAACCCGAAGGGATTACCGAATGCAATTGCCCATTCACCTATTATATTGCTATCTGAGTTACCGAATTTGATGAATGGAAAATCCGAGCCTTCAATTTTCAATAAACAAATATCGGTGGCAGGATCGGTTCCGATTAATTTTGCTTTATATTCTTTACTATTTGTCAATGTTACAGTAATTTCACTTGCGTTGCCTGCAACGTGATCGTTGGTAATTATATAGCCGTCGGGTGAGATAATGAAACCGGAACCCAGCGCTTTTACTTTTTCCTGCTGTCCAAAGAACTGTTTAAAAAAAGGATCATTATTGAAAAATGAACCAAAAGGATTCACCTGTTGAATGGCAGTTACATTTATTCCCACTACGGCTGGACTAATTTTCTGTACCGTTTCAGTAATTGCATTCTTACGGGAATTATTTATATCATTATCAGCTTGAGATTTTTCCTGCGAAAAATTAATGTTATTATCTGGGTCTAAATTATAATCTGTTTGACTTAAAAGAATAGCTTGGGAAAGCAATAAACAAACAGTCGTAAAGTAAAGCACAAGTTTATTTCGATTACACATCTTTTTCTCTTTTTGATTTATTTATTATATCGATAAACGGATCAATATGTTTTATAAATATTAAAATTAATAACGAAGTTGTAAAAAGCATCAGTGAAGACATAGAGTCTGCACGCGGGAAGGAATAATAATACACAATATCATTGGCTGAAATAATAGCGACGAAGGATAAAATAATTGCCCAAATATTTGCAATAAGAATATCTCTTTTTAATGCATAAATACAAACCCAGATGGACAGCCATATAATTGGTAAAACAGGAAACAACAGAATTGTTCCGCCTAAGGAAGTTGCTAAGCCTCTTCCGCCCTTAAATTGCAGCCAGGGATTAAAACAATGGCTGAAAACCGCAAAAATAAGCGCAATTGCAGGGTAAGCGAAATCACCCCGTAAAAACAGAACAGGTATATACACACTTAGAAGGCCCTTTAGTGCATCAATCAGCAAAACAAGAAAGCCGATAACTTTAGAATCTGTTATTTCGAAGGAATTCATTGCGCCCATATTACCTGTGCCGGTGCTTGTTATATCAATCCCTTCTGCCTTCCGGACAATTAAATAAGCCGTCGGAATAGAGCCGAGAGCATAACCAATAATAATGCAAATAAGGTATTTCATTCGGTGATTTTAAGATAATATGGATATCAGTTACAAATTTAATAAAATTTCAGGACAGCATCTGCGATAAAAATCATCTTAAATTATCTGGAACTAATATTTTGTATAATATTGCTTCGATTAATGAATCCTATTATATTTAAAATCTGAAATTAAGACGGTTTGATTATTATTAAAGTTTCATTTTAGTTCTAAATAAATTTGGAAGACAATGCGGGAATAGCTCAGTTGGTAGAGCGCAACCTTGCCAAGGTTGAAGTCGCGGGTTCGAGTCCCGTTTCCCGCTCAACCAATCCTCCGAAGGCTTTCAGGGGATTTTATTTTTTATAACAAAAATTATTTTGTTATTAAATACGGCGCTGTAGCCAAGCGGCCCAAGGCGAAGGTCTGCAAAACCTTTATTCGTCGGTTCGAATCCGACCGGCGCCTCATAAAAAAAGTGCAAGCAAAGCTTGCACTTTTTATTTTTAAAGCAATATTGTCATCCATAGGAAGGAAAATCTACCGAAATAATAAATTATCTACAATAAATCCTTCTTTAAATTTCTTTTTTGAAACCAGCTCAAAAGAAAAAGTATTGCAATAACGACTGATGGTCCGGATATTGACGCATACCAGCTCCAATGATGATGAGTACCAGCCATTGCAACATAAGAAACGGCAACAAATAAAAAGACTGCCGTTCCGATTAAGTCGTATTTCCAGGCAATTATAATGAAGACAATCAAAACCAGTGAAGGTAATAGATGCATAAAGAGTGCAGGGATAATATTCCAGCCGCTGTATTCTTTAAAAACATCCAATGCAAATAATGCTAAGAAAAGAATAAATGCTATGCTTAATATTCTCGGCGACCAATAGACAATCTTTTTTGAAATAGATTTCATTGTTATGTCCTCCTTTTATGATATAATCCGATTTTTTTTATCCGCTACAAATTATCATCAAAATATTTTGTGATTTTATTGTACATGTGAAAAGTATCAATTCCTCTTACGCCGTGTTCCTGCCCGGGATAAACAATATAATCAACCGGCACGCCAAGGTCTTCACATTTCTTAATGAACATCAAATCATTCTGCCATACAACTATAGGGTCGCTGGTCCCGTGGATCATTAATAATTTTCCTTTAAGGTTTTGAACATAATTCAGCAAACTTGATTCTTTGTAGCCATCCGGATTTTGCTGCGGCGTTTTCATATATCTTTCTGTGTACATAACTTCATAGTAGCTCCAGTCAATTACCGAACCGCCGGCAACGGCTGCTTTAAATTGCCACGGTGTTCTCGTCATTAAAGACGTGGTCATAAATCCGCCGAAACTCCAGCCGAAAACTCCTACACGTGCAGAATCAACAAATGGAAGGGATTTAAGATAATTGGCACCAAGGGTTTGATCTTCAATTTCATGCGTGCCCAGATGTTTAAATGTTACCTGCTCAAATGCCAGACCGCGGTTGGCGGAACCCCTGCTGTCGACTGTGAAAATTACATATTCATGTTCAGCCATATAATTAAGCCACAGACCTGCGCCGCCAAGCCATTCATTTGTTATCAACTGTACACCGGGTCCGCCGTATACATAAACCAGCGCCCTGTATTTTTTAGTCGAATCAAAATTTGCAGGTAATATCATCCTGCCGTATAGATCAAAGCCATCGCTGCTTTTTAATGTGAAGAATTTTGTCTCGCCAATATTGTAATCCTTTAACGGATTGTCTGCTTCAAGAATGGTTCTTTCAACTTTGCCTTTACTGTTAATGAGTAAAACTTTGTCCGGAACGGTTAAACTGCTGTAGCTGTCAAGAAAATAATTTCCGTCTTTATCCTTGATTACTTCATGAGTTCCGGGTTCTCCTGTAATGCGGGTTATTTTTCCGGATTCAATATTCACGGAATAAAAATTATTTTCTAACGGACTTTCTTTTGTTGCGGTGAAATAAACAATATTCCCTTTGCTGTCAAAGCCGCTTAAGTCGGTTACTTCCCATTCACCTTTAGTTAATTGCTTAATTAACTTTCCATCCGTATTATAAAGATAAAGATGGTTCCAGCCGTCTCTTCTTGAAATCCATATAAACTCATCCGGATGATTTTCAACAAAGATTACTCCATGTAAAGGCTGTACATATTTGCTATTAGTTTCCTGGAATAAAGTATCAACTGCCTGCCCGGTAGCTATATCATATTTTATCTCCCAAAGATTTTCCGGATCTCTGTCCAATATTCCAATATAGACATGCTTTTCATCAGGGTCCCATGCTACTCCGGTTAAATAATGTTCTTTTGGTTCACCGGTATTTAGAAAAGTTGTTTTGCCTGTCTTCAGATCATAAATACCAAGAGTAACCTGCTCGCTTGTCATTCCAGCCATAGGATATTTTATATTTGCAAGCTTTGCAGGGTGAAATGAAATATCCACGATTGGATAATCCGTCACCATAGTTTGATCTTTACAGTAAAATGCCAGGTAATTTCCTTTTGGAGACCAAAACGTTCCTTTGTCAATCCCGTATTCATTTCGTGCGCAGTACTGGCCGCTAACTATTCCTTCATTTTCATCATTTGTCACCTGCTTTTGTTCATTATTTACTGCGACGTATAAATTATTTTTAAGTGTATAAGCGGCAAGATTTTGGGATGTATAATCAAGATTTTCAGCGCTGTCTTTTGTGCTGTTTAAAAGTCTTAATTCATTATTGCTAAAGTTATAGCCCCAGAGCGAATCATTATTCCAGAACCGGAAATTATTTTCATCTGTCCATTCGATAGCAGGAAAATCGACGAGGGTTTGTTTTGTGCCGGCAAAATATTTATTATTTAAATTTTTCAAAGTAAGAATAGTATCTTTATGATCAGACCCGGTATTTTCAGTAATCAGGCTTGAGTCGGCAACAAATGTGAATTCTTTCTCTTCGGGGCGCCATTGAAGCTGATGAAGAGATTGCGGATGGAATTTTTGGGCATTTTTAGTAACCGATTCTATTGTCAGTTCTTTTTTCTGACAAAGTCCCGCTGCTGAAAGTAATATTAAAAATAGAGAAATAAACCTTAAGGATTTCATAAATTAACCTGAAATTATTTTTGTTATTAATTCTTTTGGAATTTCTTCAAAATAATAATTTGTGATATTTAAATTTTTATCCCGGAATTTCCATATTTCTTCAACAGCCTGCTTCTTTTGTTTAAATTTTGTCTTTTTTGACAATTTATCATTTGAAGCTAATATGTAGCAGGGCTTCTTATAATATCTGCACAATATTGCTGCAGCAAGACTCCCGGTTTTATTTATTACATTACCATTATTTGATATTGAATCAGCTCCTAAAATTACGGCATCTGCTTTGGGAATACAACAAGACATCATTGCATCTGTGATTAGTTCGACCTTGATATCCTGTTTTAACAGTTGTTTTGCAAATATACGCCCTTCAAACTTTGGGCGGGATTCGCAGATAATTACGTGCAGGCGTTTGTTGTTTTGCGCCCAAAGTTTAAATATTTCTAAAAGAGTCTTGCTATTTGATAATGTTAATACAGTGTGGATATTTTTCAAATAAGGTTCAGCGTTTTTATAGATCCGCAGAAATTTATTTTCTGAATTAATGGCAAACCGCCGCAAAAATTTTTCGGGTTCACCGGTTCGATTGGATTTTAAAACCTTCTCAAATGAATTAATATAATTTTCAACACCGGTAAATTGAAAAAGATCGGCTTTAACTTTTTTTAATGCAAATTCAACCACTTTCCGGTCGTTGATTATTTCAAGAAGGTAATTATTTAAGCCGGATAAAATTTGCTCTGAGCCGGATGTTTTATCCGTCAAAATTTTATCCAGCTTATTTTTATTTTCCAATAATTTGTTTTGTCCTTATAAGGGTGAAGCAAATAGCCCCAACTTTTAAGTCGGGATATAAATGGGCGCACTAATATTAGGCTTTAGCCAAAAATGGACTCCTTATTGGACTAAAGTCCAAAACTATTTATCCATTAATTTTTTAATATTTCTCACTGCCTGTTTAATACGCTGGTCGTTTTCCACCATAGAAATACGCAGGTAGCCTTCACCGTACTCGCCGAAAGCCATACCGGGTGATACTGCCACTTCAGCTTCATCAATAAGCAGTTTGGCAAATTGTATAGATCCCATCTCTTTAAACTTATCCGGGATGGGAGCCCATACAAACATACTTGCTTTTGGTTTTTTAACATTCCAGCCTACGCTGTTCAATCCTTCAACAAGGACATCTCTTCGCTTTACATATACTTCTGCAACTGCTTTTGTAACGGAAGGAGGGGAGTCCAATGCAGCAATCGCAGCTACCTGTATTGGAGTAAAAATTCCGTAATCATAATAACTTTTTAATTTGGCAAGTGCTTTACAGATTTCTGCATTACCTACGCAAAATCCCACGCGCCAGCCTGCCATATTATAGCTCTTAGACATAGTAAAAAATTCAACCGCAACATCTTTTGCGCCTGGAACCTGGAGTATTGAAGGAACTTTTGTATCGTCAAAAACAATATCGCTGTATGCCATATCATGAACGATTATCATATCCGTTTTTTTAGCATAAGCAACAATCTCCTTTAAATAATCAAGGTCAACTACGGCGGTAGTAGGGTTAGCCGGAAAATTTAATATCAGCATTTTGGGCTCAGGCCACATTGCTCTTGTAATAAGAGAAATATCCGGTACAAAATTATTTTCTTCACTAAGCGGGATAGAGACAACATTCGCCCCGGCGGCGGTAACTCCGTATATGTGAATCGGATAAGTCGGGTTTGGAACAAGCACAACATCACCGGTGTCAAGCATTGCCAAACATAAATGTGCAAGCCCTTCTTTGCTTCCTATTGTTGCTACAGCTTCTGTGGCAGGATTAATATCTACATCAAAGTCGCGTTTATATTTTCTTGCTATGGCTTTTAATATTGCCGGTATCCCTTTTGAAACGGAATAGCGGTGAGTCTTCGGATCATCGATAGTTTGTTTTAATTTATCAATAATAAATTTAGGTGTTGGCTGATCCGGGTTTCCCATGCCAAGGTCTATAATATCAATACCTTCCTGTCTCTTTTTCAGCTTAATTGCATTTATTTCTGCAAAAAGATATGGCGGAAGCTGGTCTAGTCTTTTGGCGAATTTCATTCTATCCTTTCACATTTAATAATTTGAATATTACAAAGGTACAATTTTTCTAAAATAAAAATCTATTTTGTTATTTAAAACTTGAAATGTGTTTTGATATAATTATAGTAATTAAAATATTTTGTAAATTTCATTATAAAAATTCAAATAAATAATCATAATATTTTTAATTCACGAAAAAGAAAGCAATAGAAATGAAAATACAGGTTTTAATAATCTCGGTGTTTATTATTCTTTTGTCTGTCGGCTTGAATGCACAAAATAGAAATATTCAAAGGCACAAATATATCCCGGTAACAAAATTTGATTCTTTACGTGACGCACAAAAAGATCTTAAAGATGCTGTTGCAGAAGCAAAAAGAACAAACAAAAGAATTTATGTTGATGTAGGTGGCGAGTGGTGCATATGGTGCCGCCGCCTGGATAATTTTTACGAATCAAACAAAGACCTTCAGGAATACCTTGATAAACATTATGTGTTCATGAAAATAAATTACAGCAAAGAAAATAAAAATGAAGCTGTTTTATTACAGTTCCCGAAGATAGAAGGGTATCCTCATATTTTTATTCTTGATAAATACGGCAAGTTGATTAAATCAAAAGATACCGGTGAATTGGAAGAAGGTAAAGGATATAATCAAGATAAAGTAATGTCTTTTTTAAAAGAATTTGCAGTCAAGAAATAAAAATTATCTGGACCGGGATTCACAGGATTATAAGATTAACTTGATAAAAATTCAATTTTGAATTTTAAAATATAAAATTTATCTTAGAAATAGTTCTTAAAAATATTTACGGTGTCCTGTATAAAAACAGGAAGAATAGGGAATCCGGTGAAAATCCGGAGCTGTCGCGCAACTGTAATAAGCGTTAATAAACAGCAACAAGCCACTGCCGGGGATGTTGGCGGGAAGGCGCTGTTAATTGCTTTAAGTCAGGAGACCTGCCGTAAAAAACAAGATAATCAACCTTCGCGGGCGAGGTTAGATTAAAGAAACACAACCAATCTCTAAAACGGTTTCAATTTCTTTAATTCCCCACGAAGTTACAACCTTAATCAATTTTTTTTCAAGGAGTAACTTCTATGTATAAGAGTGCGTTTACATTATTTCATTTTATTTTAGTATTCCTCTTAATTGTCCTCATTACCGGGAACGTCTATTCGCAGGACACTTCCAAAGTGTATAAGTTATCCGAAATAGTTGTTACTGCAACAAGAACAAATACACCCTCCGTTGAAATAGCAAGTTCAATTAGTGTTATTGATTCTGCTGAAATTGCTCAATCAAATAAAATAAATGTTCTTGGCTTGCTTAAAGATCAGTACGGGTTAAGCATATCGCAAAGCGGCGGACCGGGGCAGCTTGCCCAGTTATATATGAGGGGCGCTGATCCTGGGGATGTGCTCGTGCTGATTGACGGTGTTAAATTAAATCCGCCGGAATTTTCCGGTAACTCATACGACTTTTCAAATCTGCCTATAGATAATATTGAAAGAATAGAAATACTAAGAGGGCCCCAAAGCACACTTTACGGCTCAGATGCTATGGCTGGCGTTATTAATATAATTACTAAAAAAGGCGATGGTAAGCCGTCTTATTTTTTTAATATAGAGGACGGTTCGTTAAATTCATTTAAAGGACTTGCCGGTACTAACGGCAGTTACGAACAAGCAGATTATTCTGTTACATTTAGTAAAACTAAAAGCAATGGAGTTTCTGCAGCAGATGTAATTTACGGTAATACCGAGCCTGACGGTTATGATGATTATAACATTTCTTCCCGGTTCGGCTGGACAATTAATCCCGATATAAAATTAAATGCGTATGCCGAATTTAATTCCGGTAAAATCGATCTTGACCAGCATGGCGGTCCATATGGCGATGATCCTACTTATATGGATTTTCATGAGCAGGGAGCATATAAGGCGGAAGCAAATATTACTGGATTACAAGGGCTTTGGCAGCAAGATATAAGTTTTTCTTTTATGAGGGATTTAACAAGATATAACTATGATTCAACATTAAATAATCCGGCATCTTCGAGGAGTTTTTACCAGGGAAATATTTATCAATTGGAATGGCAGAATAATATTAAAATTTTACAGGCGCACTTTTTAACATTTGGGTTCTCGGCTGGTAAAGAAAATTCATCGTCTGCTGATTCGTACTTATCTTCTGAATATGGAAATTTCATCTCTGCTTTCCCGGAAAAAGATATGAATACATTTTCCGGGTATTTGCAGGATCAAATTAAAATATCAAGTAATGTATTCACTATTGCAGGCATCAGGTATGATAATTACGGCAATTTGGGTTCAGCATTAACTTACAGGGTTACTCAAACTTATCTTATAGAGGAAACCGGCACGAAACTGAAAGCAGTGTTTGGTACCGGATTTAAAGCTCCTTCTTTATTCAATCTTTATGATCCGAATTACGGTAACCCCGACTTAAAAAGTGAGAAAAGCAACGGGTGGGAAGCAGGATTTGAACAATATTTATTTAATTATGATGTATTATTCGGCGTTACTTATTTCAGCAATAACTTTTGGGATTTGATAGGTTACAACAGCAATTATGTAAGTATTAATATAGATAAAGCACAAACGGACGGGATTGAGTCTTATTTAACCGCTGAATTTAGCAGGGCAATAAGGTTAAATGCCAGTTATACATTGACTAATACTATAGATAAAGCACCTACAGATGAAAATTTTTCTTTAATCCGCAGGCCAAAAAATTCTGCAGCATTAACATTTAATTACAACTTTTCGAATGAAGCAAATGCGAATTTTGATATTGTGTATGTGGGAAAAAGAGATGATGAAGATTTTTCAGTTTATCCTTATCGGATAGTGCAGCTTAGCGCCTATACATTGCTTAATATTTCCGCCGCTTATTCAATTTTAAAAAATGTTCAATTATATGGAAGAATAGAAAATGCTCTTAACGAAAAGTATGAAGACGTTTGGGGTTTTGGTACTGCAGGCAGAACAGGGTATATAGGTTTGAAATTAAATATTAAATAATCTTTAACTCTATGGCTGACTAATTTTTTTGTTGATAGCAAGTTTAATACAGATAAAATAATATGAATAAACAAAAAGCAATATTTAACTGGAGCGGCGGAAAAGATTCTTCGCTTGCATTATATAAAGCAATGCTATCAAGCGAATATGAGATAAGTTATTTGTTGACCACTGTGAGCAGTGAGTTTAGAAGGATCATTCAGCACGGGGTAAAAGAAAAATTACTTGAGATGCAGGCTGGGAGTATTGGAATCCCATTGTATAAATTATTCCTGCCTGAAAATCCGGATATGGAAATATATAACTCACTGATTAAGCAAACATTAATAAAATTTAAAGAGCAAAATATAGACACGGGAATATTCGGTGATATTTTTCTTGAAGATTTGCGTAAATACAGGGAAGAAAAATTAGCCGAAGTTGGTGTGAGAGCTGTTTTTCCTATTTGGAGATATCCGACAATTGATTTGATAAAAGAATTTATTGAACTTGGGTTCAAAGCGGTTATAGTTTGTGTTAATGAAAATTATCTTGATAAGAGTTTCGCGGGAAGAGAAATAGACGCTGATTTTATTAAAGATCTACCGCCTAATGTTGATCCCTGCGGTGAGAACGGAGAATTTCATTCATTTGTTTATGACGGACCTATTTTTAAAAAGCCGGTAGAATTTCAACGGGGTGAAATAGTAAAAAAAACATACATTCCTTCAAATAATGATCAGTTAAAAAACGAAGGATATGAGCAGGTACCCGAAACGTCCTTCAGGTATTGCGATTTAATACCGGGATAGAAAAACTTTTTACATATTAACTCATGTATTAATATAAACTTGAGGTAAAATAAAAATGGAATTTAAAATTTTAAAAGTTTCACCTGAATTAAAAGGTAAAATACAGAAAAAGATAAATGAAAAACAAAACCTTTAGGCTCCCTTGGAAAGCTTGAAGAAACGACTTTGCAAATAGCGCTTTTTCAGAATACATTATCGCCTAAATTAAATAGTCCTACAATAATTGTTTTTGTAGGAAAAAAATCAAACCCGTCAGCCCTTCCTGCCGGAAGGCAAGCTTAGGCTGAGTTCAGACAATTTCTTCCACAGTAATAAAATTTTTTATATTAAATGTAGAGGCTTCAGGCGGATTGTTTTGTGTGTTAAAGCTCGAAAGATTTATGTACAATTCTTCTTTGCTTGTAAAGCCTTTAAGATAGAATGTTCTTACTTTGTTGCGGTTCTTTATAAGCCAGTTTAAAGTGATTTTCATCTTTTCAAGGTCTTCTTCATTAGGGAGAATGTCCAAATTTATTGTGCCGGAAAAGTAATCATCAAGGGCTTCTTCAAAATAATCTTTATCGTTAATGGCGTATTTCTTAATAAAAATTTTTCCTGCAATCATAAGCACATAATCTTTTGCAAAAGTCTCGCTTACTTCAAAAAGTACTTTGGCGGAGTTTACCGGCTCCGCAAGAAGTGATGTTTTATGTGTTTGCGAAAGTATCATATCAATTATTTCTTTTACTTCCGCTGCTTTTTCATACTTCTCTTTAATAGAATACTCCTTCATTTTGTTTAGAAGTCTGTTTAGGGCAAACTGATTCTTGCCATAAAGAAACTCATAAACTTTTTCCAGTTCGTCAAAATAAGTTGATTTATCTTTATTCACGCATGGTGCAGTGCATCTTTCTATTTCGGCGAGAAAGCACGTCTTTCCTTTATCATACTCACTGTTCCCGCATTCTCTTATTAAGAAAGTCTTCAATATCATTTCCTGTACGGCAACGGCTTTTTTCCTCGAAATGAATAACCCGAAGTAATCATTCCCGTCAAAATCAAAATGATTGCATATTTCAACTGCAGGAAATGTGTGTGTAGTGGTTATTCTTAAAAAATATTTATTACCGTATTCTCTTAGCATCACATTGTGCCGTGGACTTACAATTTTTATCAACTCAGCTTCCATTAAAAGCGCAGTAAGCTCTGTGTTGGTTAATTCAATTTTCAAATGTGAAGACTGCTTAATAATTTTTTTTGCTTTTCTCGGTGCCGTCTGCAGAAAATAAGATTTTACCCTGTTCTTTAAAGATCTCGCCTTACCTATATATATTATTTCATTCTTCGCATTTAGAAAATAATAAATGCCGGGAGCATCGGGCATGGCGGATATATCTTCGCCCAGCTTCTTCTTATAGTTGATTTGCTGCTGGTAACCTTTCGGGGCGGACTGGTAGCTAATTAACTCATTAACATACCTGATATTAAAATTTTTAACTTCCTTAATTAATTTAATAAGGAGTTTTGCGGTCACTTCGGAGTCGCTAAGAGCGCGGTGAGCGCCGCTGTTTTTAAGTCCTAAGTGTTTGCACACTACTCCAAGTGATTTACTTCTAAGCATCGGGTATATGCGGCGGGATAATTTTAGAGTGCATAAGCCTAAATTATTAAGCGGTTCCTTACCGCAGTATATGAATTCCTTTTTTAAGAAACTGCTGTCAAAAGAAAGATTATGAGCAGCCAAAATATTGCTGCCTATAAATTCCGTAATTTCGTCGGCAATATCTTCAAAGAAAGGTGCATCGTACACATCTTCATTTGTTATCCCGGTTAACTGGGTTATAAAATATGGTATGTCTTTACCCGGGTTTATAAATGAGCTGTAGGTATCAATTATCTTTAACCCTGAAACCCTTACAAGACCGATTTCTATGACACCGTTGTGTCTTGGGGATAAACCTGTAGTTTCTACGTCAACAATACAATAATCTGCTTCTTCTATCGGTAAAATGGAAATATCTTCTATTATCATAACGTAAATCTATTATTAAAATGAAAAAGATTCAAAGTTTTAAAGCATGAATCAAAATTTAAAGACTGAAATAATTCAAAAATTAAAAGATCAAGAGACTTTTACATTCGAGCCTGCTTCGTCAAATAATACAAAAATCAAAAGCGTATACCTCAGGACGAGTGAAAAGGTGAAGGTTAAAAGTTTCAAGTACTCATAATGAAGGGTTTTCTTTTTATTTTTATTCGATTTTAGATATATTGACTGCATTAATTAGGAATAATATGGCTTCATTAAATTTGCTTTTTATAGGTGATATTGTGGGAAAACCGGGTATGGATTTGGTTCAGATTTGGCTACCCAGTTTAATTCAGAAATACAAAGCCGATATTGTAATTGCCAACGGAGAAAACTCCTCGGACGGC
>Ga0116130_1000825_pt1 | contig 18835 bp, 17 predicted proteins | sample June2015DPH_17_5_FD_89733 | JGI IMG/M metagenome (GOLD analysis project Ga0116130, IMG submission 89733) | Peatland microbial communities from SPRUCE experiment site at the Marcell Experimental Forest, Minnesota, USA - June2015DPH_17_40 | ecosystem: Environmental > Terrestrial > Soil > Wetlands...
AAAGCCGCGCGCCTGGACCCGGTGGAAGCGCTGCGGTACGAATAGAGCATTGGGGTGGTTGAGTAGCTCCGCCAAATCAGTCGGGCCGCTGCTCTGTTAAGCTGTTGACCAATGGAATCGCAAGAGATTTCTTGCCAATGTGCTTGCGGCGCTCGGGACTTTGGCGTTCGACTGGATCGCGATGAACAGGTTGGCCTGCTAACCTGTTCTGCCGACCATCACTCGCTGCTCCTCGACTCACGCGATTACTGGGCCGACGTTTTGCAGGCTGGAAGGCCCAAGCAGACGCGGTGCCCCTGCGGCGCTGCACTGTTCCGGGTGGGCTTAATTTATGACCTTCGCGAGGACGGCGACGTCCGGTCCGTCGACGTATTGCTGACCTGTTGCGAATGTGGACGCAGCCAGGTAGAGGCATCATTTGAGATCGACTATAATCCGACGGGCGAACTCATTTCCAAACCGCTCGACCCGATCGAGCAACCCTGGCTGAAAGTGAAGCAACGCCAAATTACGGCCTACTGGCAACCTGCTGACGCGCAACGATTCGCCTCTTACCTAGTGGAAAGGCTATCTGCACGAATCTATCGCAACGTGAGCGCTATGGAAGAATGTCAGTTTGACAGTGTCGAATTCTATCCCGAACTAAAGCATGATCTGTACTTCACAAACGCGTCGGACGTCACGCCGCCTCGGTTGAGAGATCCTCAAAAAGCTGCGCCGCTCGTTCGTCTGAGTAGTCCGTTTCACATCGCATGCCCGAGCGGTATAGCTCTTCTCCACTACATTGAGTACTCGGAAGAAATCCTAAACGGTTCGAATATCACAAAACAGCCGCAGATCTTCCTGTCGTTTGCGTGCCAGGCACGCGAGTGGTTAAAGCAAAACTACATATCCGCACGGGGGCGAGACACGGCGGACCATCCGCAGGAGTACACGCGGATCGTAAGCCTGCTGCCGCAAAATCGAGCCGTTCCATACCCATCGCACCCACAGTGAATTGATCGTGGATTCCGCTGGGATGTTAGTGTCGAGCAGATAGCCGTTCACAGGTCTACTGGTCGTCCCGTGGACGGGTTCCGTCCGAAATCCAGATTGAGGCCCCGCAAAGGCGCAAAGAGTTCGAGGATGTCTTTCGCGGGCGGCGCGTCGGGAAGCGGTAACCCCTTCTCGCCGCATTCGGCGGCGATCATCTCAAACACGCTTCCGAGTTCGGCCAAGGCCTCTTCCCGCGTCGGCATGAGCGCATAGCACCCGCGAATGGCAGGGACCTCCGCCACCCAGCCATCCGGCTGGTTTCGGTAGAGGACCACCTTGTAGTCGTCAAGACTCATCCCATCCTCATTCTACGCCGCTCGCTGGCCTGTTTTGGAGCGCTCGACAATCGCCACGCGCTCACCGCGCCAGCAAAACAATCCCCCCCAGCACCAGCAGCGTGCCCGCGGCGCGGCGCGGGCCGACCTGTTCGTGCAGCACCAACTTCGCGGCGATCGTCTCCAGGATGAAACTAGCCGCGCTCGCCGGTACGGCGAAGCTCAGCGGCTGCGATTGCACCAGGGCCATGAACGCGAAAAACGAAAATGCCAGGCATACGATGGAGAGAATCAGGTAGCGCCGCCGCGCCACCATCGCGGCCAGGCGGGCGATGCCGCGCGCGCTGACGGATTGTTCACCCGCCCGCTTCAGCTCGTAGCTTTGCAGCAGATCGCTCAACGCCGTGGCTACCACCGTGATCGCAACCAGCAGCCACTTCATTCCGCGCGCGCCTCTTTGGTGGTGTTTTGCGGGGTGGATCCCACCACTGCCACACCGGCGAAGATGAGGAAAGCCGCCAGCCAGTGTGTGGCCGTCACTTCTTCGTGCAGAAACACTTTCCCCAGCACCGCGGCCAGCACGTAGCCCACCGCCGTCACCGGCAGCACGAAACTCAAATCGGCGATGCTGAGCAGCGCCATGCGCGTGAACAACGCGAAGATGAGCATGGCGATGCCGGCCGCTACCGCCGGATCGAGCATTGCTTGCAAGTACGCCGCCGGATGCACTCCGAGCACCGCCGGCAGGTGCTTGGTCCCAAATGCCAACAGCAGGTTGCCGAATCCTCGGAGGCCGATGAAAAGCAATACCAGCAGGTAGGTGCGCGCGGTTCTTGGCTGATCCACGGTCTGATGATAGCAGCCGTGCGCGGGCGACCACGCCCGGTTATGTAATAACCAAACCGACCGCTCCCTATGGTCGCGGCTCCGATTCGTGCCGTGATCTGGCGCGGCCCGACAGACCACGAAAGACGATGGTCTGTCCTACCTCCGCAGTCATTCCCGCGTTGCCCTCAAGCCAACTTGAGGCTCGCGTCGGCGGCGGTGTCGAAGCCGGCGAACTCACGGCGCAGCAGCTTGGGAAAGGCTGCGGCCGCGATCATGGCGGCGTTATCGGTGGCGAGCGAGAGCGAGGGGAAGTGAACCGGATACGGCAGATGGGCGGCGCGCGCGGCGGCGCGCAAACCGGCGTTGGCGCTGACACCGCCGGAAACAATCATCGCGCGGGCGTGGATCTGTGCCGCCGAAGCGGCGGCGCGTGTGAGCAGTTCGTTGATGACGGCGTGCTGGAAGGAAGCGAGCAGATCCAGCGTCTCGGGCTGCGTGACGGCCAGCCACTGTTCCAGCGAAGCGTGCGGCGTGGCGCGCGCCAGAGCGCGGCGGGCGGCTATGTCTGCCGTCAGATCGCGCGTTTCCACCCAGCGCAGCACGGCGGTTTTGAGGCCGCTGAAACTGAAATCGAGCGCGTTACCTTTCATCTTGGCGAAGGTGAAACGCACCGCCAGCGGATTGCCGTGAGGCGCCAGGCGGTCGATGATGGGGCCTCCGGGATAGGGGAAGCCGAGCAACTTGGCGACCTTATCGTAGGCTTCGCCGGCGGCATCGTCTCGGGTCTTACCGAGCAAGGCGTACCCGAAGTTCTCATCCACGCGAAACAGGTGGGTGTGGCCGCCGCTCGCCACCAGCGCCAGCGCGGGCAATTCCACCGGCGTGCCGGCGCGGCGCGATTCCAGAATCACGGCGTGGATGTGGCCTTCAATATGGTTGACCGCGATCAGCGGCAGGCCGCGGGCGAAGGCCAGCGATTTGGCATAGGTGAGGCCCACCAGCAGGGATCCCACCAGGCCGGGCCCCGAGGTGGCGGCAATGGCGTCCAGGCCGCTCAACGAAACCGCGGCCCGCTCCAGCGCTTCACGCACCACGGGAACGATGGCGCGCAAGTGCTCGCGCGAAGCCAGTTCCGGCACTACGCCGCCATACTTGCCGTGGGTGTCCATCTGCGACGCCACCACCGATGACAGCACCGTTTCGCCGTTCTCGACCACGGCCGCGGCGGTTTCATCGCAGGAAGATTCGATGCCCAGAATGTACACTACTGAACATAGTAGCGCGGCAATTGGTGATAAGATGGCTGCACCGACACGGAACTCTCATCCGCCTGCACGCGCGGATTACTTGCCGGAGAAAGGTAACACTAGCTTCCGACGTGAAGTTGGAACAGGCAAGTAAATTGCGAATCCTGCTCTATAACCCCGACAACGGTGTCACGCAAAACTTCATGCCTCACCTCTGGATGTTCCTGCTGCAGGCGCTTACGCCCAGCGGGCATGAAGTGGTTCTGATCGATGGCAACACGCAGCCGATGAGCGACGCCGAACTGGTTCAGTTCGTGCTGGACCGGCGAATCGGACTGGTCGGAATCGGCGCCATGACTCGTATGATCGCCAAGGCGTATCGGGTAGCGGATGCGATCCGCGCGGCCGGCATTCCGGTGGTGATGGGCGGACCACATGTAACGGAAGTTCCGGACGAAGCTCTCGGGCGGGACGGCGGACCGCGTCATGCAGACGCGCTGGCTTTGGGTGAAGCGGATGAAACATGGCCGCGAATCGTGGAGGATGCGGCGCGCGGCGAACTCAAGGAGATTTACTCTCCGGTAGACGCGTTCGGGCAGGAACGCAAGCCGAATTTGGCCGATTACCCGATGATTCCCTGGGACTCAATCGACCTGCGGCAATTCAACCGGATTCCGGGCTTCTTCCGTCCCATCATGCGGCACTTCGGGTTCGAGTGGGAGACATTTCACATTATCCCGATTGAATCCGGACGCGGCTGCCCTTATGGATGCGAATTCTGCACGGTCACGGGTTTCTTTGGCGACTCGATCCGGTTCCGGTCAAACCGGAGCATCGTCGAGGAGATGCTGAAGATCAAGGAGCGCGCCACCAGCAGCAGGGGCAAGGCCGCGGTGTTCTTCGTCGATGATAACTTCGCGATCAACGTCAAGCGGACCAAGTCACTCTTGCGCGATGTGATTGCGGCCGGCGCCCAACTGTCGTGGGTGGGGCAAATCAGCGCGAACTTACTGAAGGACGAAGAGCTGCTCGATTTGATCGGCGCTTCGGGCGGGAAATGGATTTTCATCGGGATGGAGTCACTCGATCCCGCTAATCTGGCCAGCGTGAACAAGAGCTTCAATAAGCCGGCGGATTACGCGCGCGTGCTGGAGGCACTGGCCAAGCGCCACGTCTACGCGATCACTTCGTTTATCCTTGGCCTCGATAACGACACTCCCGGAGTGGCCGAGCGCACGCTCGCGGAGATTCGGCAATGGCCGCCGGGGCTGCCGGTCTTTGGACAGATCACTCCATTTCCGGCTACTCCTTTGTATGACCGGCTGCTGAAGGAAGGACGGCTGACGCGGCCGAAACACTGGCTCGAATTCGCGCCATTCCGGATGGCGCACACGCCTCTGAAGATCACGATACCGGAGGTGCAGGAAGAAGTTTCGTACGCCTGGAAGAACTCTTACAGCCCGGCGGCAATCGAAGGCGCCATCGAGTCCATCGCAGACGAGCCGGCTGCCTATAAAATCAGCCACCTGATGTCACGGTTATTCTTCCGCGGAATTTACTTCCCGCAAAAAGGCGCGTGGGGCTGGCTGAAGCTGGCCGCCCGGAACCGAGGCGCGATCTATCGCGTGGTCAAGGACTCGCTGACACGGTGGCACGGCGCCCATCCCCCGGCGAGCAGGCGGGACTTCAACGGCAAGCTGGAGCCTGCTTCGATCGAGCGCGCGCAGCCGGATAGCGGCGGAGACTGACCGCGAGCGATGGGGCACTGCTCTCCGGTACCGGTAGGACAGAGCCTCGGCACACTACGGGCTTGAAGAGTGGGCAAGAAAGATAAGTGCGTTGCGGGTGGCCGGGCTGTCGGACTTATCGCCGTGCGTATCGGCCACCCGATGATTTGAGTAGAAACTTCGATGTATTGGCCCGCTTTGATGGCGAGCATATCGATGTCGATTCGTTCCTTACTCTCTGTTATCCGAGCGGGCGGCAATAATAGCTATCCGTTTTCCGCCGGCGGTCATGAATTCCGGAATCCAAAGTCTTCCGTCGAGAGTCCAGCCCGAGGGGGACCCCGCATGCCTTTAACGGGCGCCGGAAGTTCAGTACCACTTGAGTGCAACGCTTGCTGGCCAGCAAGTACGGACTAGCAGCGGTGCCTGGCGCCACAGTCCCAATTCAAGGATAAAGGGTGCGTCAAGGGGTTCGAGGGCTAAGTGATTGAGTTAGTGGGGAAGATGGGGTGTGACTGGGAGTTGAGGCGGGCGCGGGCCGGGCATGCCCGGCCCCTACGAAAGAGCGCAACCGGGCTTCGCCCGGTTGGCAAGCTAAAGCATGCCCCACCTAGACCAGGACTGTGAAGGCGGTTTCGGTGCGCTGGACGGGGCGGTAGAGGGTGTCGCGTTCGACGGGGGTGCGGCCGGCTTTGCGGATGAGTTGCAATAGCTCGGCGCGGCGCAGGCCCTGGCTGGTGGTGGCGCCGGCGTCGTGATAGATGCGCTCTTCGACGATGGTGCCATCGATATCGTCGGCGCCGAAGCGGAGCGCGATCTGCGCCATGCGCGGAGTCATCATCACCCAATAGGCCTTGATGTGGGGGATGTTGTCGAGCATCAGGCGCGCCACCGCGATGTTGCGGATGTCGGCGAAGCCGGTGGTCTTACCGATGTGCTGGAGCGGCGTATTGTCGGGATGGAAGGCCAGCGGGATGAAGGTGACGAAGCCGCCGGTTTCATCCTGCAAGGCGCGCAGCTTGACCAGGTGATCGACGCGGTCCGCGTCGTTCTCAATGTGGCCGTAGAGCATGGTGCAATTGGAGCGCAGGCCGAGCTGGTGGGCGGCGCGCGCGGTTTCGATCCAATCGTCGCCATCGATCTTGTGATCGCAAATGATGCGTCGCACGGCTGGCGCGAAGATTTCGGCGCCGCCGCCGGGCAGCGAATCCATGCCGGCATCGCGCAGGCGCTCCAGGGTCTCACGAACGCCGATACTGGCGCGGCGCGCCAGGTAGGCGATCTCGACCATGGTGAACGCTTTCAGATGGACGTGGGGGAAGCGCGTCTTGAGGCCGCGCAGCATCTCGCAATACCAATCGAGGGTCAGCTCGGGATGCAGGCCGCCCACGATGTGGAACTCGGTGACCGCTTCGGTGTAACCTTCGCCCGCGCGCTGCCAGACCTCTTCGAGCGACATGGTGTAGGCTTTGGGATCGCGCACGCGCTTGCCGAAGGCGCAGAGGCGGCAACTGGCGACGCAGACATCGGTGGGATTGATATGGCGGTTGACGTTGAAATAGGTGGTATTGCCGTGCAGGCGCTCGCGGACCAGGTTAGCCAGGTAGCCTACGGCTAGGATGTCGTGGGTGCGATAGAGAGTGACGCCGTCCTCGAAAGACAGCCGCTCGCCGGCTTCGACCTTCTGTCGAATCGGGTTAAGATGCGGGTCTTCAAAGAGGACTTGCATGTGATCAAACACCCGAATGACGGAGGAAAATATCGGCGGCCCAGAATATAAAGAATAACACGCTCACCCAGCCGTTCATGGTGAAGAAGGCGGCGTCGACGCGCGACAGATCGTGAGCGTGAACAAGGCTGTGCTCGTAAATCAGCAAGGCCGCGACGGCGCCGACTCCGGCCAGCGCCAGGAAGCCGAGCGAGAGCGAGTGGACCAGAGCGAGCAGGCAGACGATCATCAGCAGGTGCAGGAAGCGGGAGACCCAGAGCGCGCCGGAGATGCCAAGAAGACGGGGAACGCTCGCCAGCGCTTCGGCGCAATCGAATTCGTAATCCTGGCAGGCGTAGATGACGTCGAAGCCGGCGGTCCAGAAAGTGACGGCGGCGGTGAGCCAGAGAATACGCGGGTCGAGCGAGCCGGCCACGGCGATCCAGGCGGCGGCGGGAGCGATGCCGAGCGAGAAGCCGAGCACGAGGTGGGAAAAGGAAGTGAAGCGCTTGGTGAAGGAATAGCAGAAGACGACACCCAGGGCGAGCGGCGCCAGGCGCAGGCAGAGCGGGTTGAGGCGCCCGGCGGCGAACAGGAAGACGGCGGCGGAAACGGCGACGAATCCCCAGGCGAAACCGCGAGAGAGCAGGCCGGCGGGCAGATGGCGCATGCGGGTGCGCGGATTGCGGGCGTCCAGATCGGCATCCACCAGGCGGTTGAACGCCATGGCGGCGGAGCGCGCGGCTACCATGGCCACCACGATCCAGGCCAGCTTCACGGCGCCCGAGCGCGCGTGAAATCCCTGTTGGCGGAAGGCCAGCAAGGCGCCGGTGAGCGCGAACGGCAGAGCGAAGACGGAATGCTCGAACTTGATCATTTCGAGCGTAAGGCGCAGGCGCTTGAGGAGCATCAATAAATCCGCGGAGGGAACGGCTTACGAAGGGCGCCCGACAGCGGCGAAAAAAACGCGCCCGCAAGCGGGCGTTGGCAAGCTGGTCTTGCCCTACCCTTGGGTATTTTACCGCTGCGCGGTTAGGTTTGGATACAATGATCGATTGCTGGCTGCGGCCGGGAAAAACTGCCCATGTTGGAAGTGTGCGCCAAATCGGACCTCGGATGCGTCCGCGGGAACAACGAGGATTACTGCCAGGTGGAGGCGGAACTGGGCCTCTACGTTCTGGCGGATGGAATGGGCGGGGCGAAGGCGGGCGAACGGGCATCGCGGCTGGCGGTGGAGACGGTGGTGGAGATGGTGCGGTCGGCCGTGTTCCGCGATTCGCAGGCGTTGCTGCGCGCGATGGAAGAGGCCAACCAGCGGGTGCTCGAGGCGGGCCGGAGCGACAGCAGCCTGGAAGGGATGGGCACCACGCTGGTGGCGGCGCTGGAAAACCCGGCCGGGCTGGACATCGCCAGCGTGGGCGACAGCCGGGCATACACGCTGGACGCGCGCGGTCTCGACGCCGTCACCGACGACCAGACCTGGGTCAACGAAGTGGGCCGGCCGCTGGGCCTGGACGAAACGACCCTGCGCAACCATCCGATGCGTCACGTGCTGACGATGGCGATTGGGGCGAGCGGGCCGCTCACGGTCAACTGTTACTCGGTGGCGCTCGAAACCGGATCGTTGGTTTTGATGTGCAGCGACGGCCTGCATGGGGTGGTGGATGCGGGCGAGTTACAGCGGATCCTCGAAGCCGGGCGGAACGGCGCGCCACTGGAAGAGGTCTGCGGCCGATTGATCGAGGCCGCCAAAGCGGCGGGAGGCCCCGACAACGTGACCGTCATTCTGATGAGAAAAGCCGCCTGATCGAAGCACAATCTAGACACGGGTAAGCGAAGTGTCTAGTCTGCTGAGCGAGGGATTCGGTGTTGCCGCGAGACCGCTCGCTGGCGCTGGCTTCGAGCGGAGCCGGCAGCGCACTGAGCCGGGGAAAAACTCACAGGTAGGACAGACGATCGATTTTTGTCGTCTGTCAAGGCGGCGTGATTGGGCGAGCGATGACAGACCACGAAAGGCGATGGTCTGTCCTACCTGGTCCCGAGCGAAATCCGCGGGTGCGATTTTCTTACGGCTTGTCGCGCTGGCGGCGCTGTTGATTGCGATGTGCCAACCGGCGGTCGCGCAGGTAGCCATCCTTCAGATCCAGGTGAGCGGCGGGGAAGGAGCGGTGCACGCCGCGGGCGCGCGGGATTCCCGCGGCATCGCGGTGGTGGTGACCGACGAAACCGGCCGCCCCGTGGAGGGAGCCGCGGTGAGCTTCCACCTGCCGGAACAAGGGCCGAGCGGCACCTTCGTCAATGGACTGCGCACCGAGGTAGCGGTCACCGACGACCGCGGCCGGGCCGCCGTGCACTCGATTGAGTTCAACCGCGTGCCGGGACGGTTCGAAATCCGCATCGTGGCCTCGAAGGAGCAGGCGCGGGCGGGCACGGTCTCGTTCCAGTACATTGCGGGGACGAGCCCGGGCGCCGCGGCGGCTGCCGTAAAGGGCGGCGGGCATCGTCGAAAAAAGTGGCTGATCGTTGCCGCGGCAGTGGTGGTGGGCGCAGGGGCGGCGGGAGGCGCCATGGCGCTGGTGCGTCCGTCGGCTGCGACGGAAAGCACGACCGTTCTTACCATCGGGCCGCCCAGCATCACGGTGGGCAAACCATGAGGTGTTGGCGCGCCGCGGCGCTGCTGCTGAGCCTGCTGGCGCCGGCGGCGCACGCGCAGTTCAGCCTATATCAGGTGTCGGGCAATGCGGATCTGCCTGTGGGCGCGCTGTTCAGTTTCCCCACGGCGAGTCCGAACATGCCGGAGGCCGTGACGTTCCTCATCAGGAATTCGACCAACCAGGCGCAGACGCTGGCACTGTTATCGATGAGCGGCGTGGGGTTTTCGCTGACGGGAGCGACGGCGCCGGCGACTCTGCAAGCGGGCGGCAGCGTGCAGTTCACGGTCACGTTCGAAGCCGCAACGGTCGCGTCCTATAGTGGCTCGCTGGTCGCGACCGGCATTTCGGTGACACTGACGGCGAATGTAGTGCCGGGCCTCACCTACGAAGTGCAACTGCCCTCTGGAGGAAGAGGCACGCTGGGCCCGGCGGCGGTGAATTTCGGCAGCGTGCAGGTGGGAGCGAACGCGACGGTGAATTTTCTGGCCGTGAATCTGACCACAGCCGTTTTGACGGTGGACCCGATCAGCGTGGGGTCTGGGGATTTCGCGCTGGTTGGGCCATCGCCCGGCGGCACGTCGCTCGATCCGCAGACGAGCGCCAGTTTCTCGATCGAATTCAGCCCAACGGCGGCCGGCGCGCGGTCGGCGGTGCTGTCCATCGGCAGCCGGCAGTTCACGCTGGCGGGCACGGGAGTGGCCTCATCGCAGTTCAGCCTGTATCAGGTGTCGGGCAGTGCGGAGCTGCCGGTCGGCACGCAGTTCAGTTTTGGATCGGTGTATCCGAACCTGCCGGATGCGGTCGAATTCGGCGTCCTCAATACCACCAGCCAGACACAGACGGTGACGGTGCTTTCGGTGAGCGGCGCGGGATTTTCGATCAACGCGGCTGCGCCGATGGCGGTGAAGGCGGGCACCAACGTGCAGTTCACAGTCACGTTTGAAGGCGTAACGGCCGGCCCGTATAGCGGTTCGCTGGATGTGGCCGGGATTACGGTGGCGCTGACGGCGAATGTGGCGGCGGGCCTCACCTACGAAGTGGAGCTGCCTTCGGGAGCGAGCCCGCTGGGCGCCGCGGCGGTGAATTTCGGAAGCGCGCAGGTGGGGTCAGACGCGACGGTCAATTTCCTGGCCGTCAATCAGACCGCGGCCGCTTTGACGGTGGATCCGATCGGCGTGGCGACGGGGGATTTCGCGCTGGTTGGGGTTTCGCCGAGCGGGACGTCGCTCGCTCCGCAAGCGAGCGCCGGTTTTTCGATCGAGTTCATCCCGACGGCGGCCGGCACGCGCACGGCGGTGTTGTCGATTGGCAGCCAACAGTTCACGCTGACGGGCACTGGAGTGTCCCCGCCGCTTCCAACGCCGGAGTTGTCGGTCACGCTGGGTGAAGCGCAGAGCGCGCAGCAGGGCTCGGGCACGGTGACCTTCGACGCCGCCGCAGAGACTGGCGGCTCGGGCACGGTGACGCTGTCATTCGAAGCGCAGACGGCGGGCGAGCTGGACCCGTGCATCGTCTTCGCCAACGGCCGCCAGACGGTTAATTTCACCTTCAACAAGGGCGACACGGCGGCCAATTTCGGAGGCGCCTCGAGCGCCGCCTTTCAGACCGGCACCACGGCCGGAACCTTGATGCTGGCGGCGCAGATTGGCGGCGCGGTGAGCCAACAGAACGTGGTGATTGCGCCAGCGGTAATCGGAGTCGCGGCGGTGACAGGCGCGCGGCAGACCTCGGGGGTGTCGGTGAACGTGACCGGCTTCGACAACACGCGCACCGCCGGAATGCTGAGTTTCACTTTTTACGATTCGGCCGGAAATGTCATAGCGCCCGGTGCCATCGGCTACGACAGCGTGCCCGCGTTCGCCAGTTATTTCGCCGGATCGGACGATGGCGGCCAATTCGCGCTGGAGGCGTATTTCCCTGTAAACGGCGATCCGTCCAGCGTGAGTGGGTTTACGGTGCAGTTGGTGAACTCGGCCGGAACCGCGACCACGGCAAGAACGAGCTTTTGAGGGGCGAAGCGCGGGCTGTCGAGCCTGCTGAGCCGAGAGTCGTCTCGGCTTTTCTTGCCGCGCCTCAACCCAGTAGTCCGCACCTTCGGCCAGTGTTCTGGCTTCACGGAACTGTTTTCGATGCTTTGCTTCCATCCGATACCAGAGAAGAAAAGCCGAGACGACTCTCGGCTCTGCAGGCCGGACGGCCCGCGCCACGGCGGCGGCTGATTAGTGCATCACCCAGCCGCCATCCACGTTGAGGCACTGTCCGGTCATCCCGTCGCTCAGCTCGCAGGCCAGAAACTGGCACACCCGCGCGACATCGAGCGGCGTGATTCGGCGCGCCAGGCACTGATCGGCCACCATCCTACGCGCTTCGTCATCACCAACGAAGCGGACCTCGGATTCGGTTTGGATGAAGCCCGGCGTGACGCAGTTGACGTGAACGTTGTATGGCCCGGCCGCGCGCGCCAGCGAGCGGGTCAGCCCGATCACTCCTCCCTTCGAGGCCGTGTAGTGCGCCAGGTTGCCGACGCCGAGGAAGAACGTCACCGAGGAGATGTTGACGATTTTGCCCGCGCGCGCCGCCATCATCGATTTCAGCGCGAGCTGGCTCAAGCGGAACATGCTCTTCAGGTTGACGTCCTGCATCTCGTCCCACTGCTCATCGGTGATTTCGAGGAACGGCTGGCGCGGGAAAATGCCGGCGTTGTTGACGAGGATGTCGATGCGCCCGAAACGCGCGCGCGCCGCTTCCACCAAGCCCGCCAGGTCGCCGGCCCGGCGCACGTCGCCGGCGATGGCTTCCGCCCATCCGCCAGCCGCGCCAATCGACGCCGCCACGCGGCAGTTCGTTTCCGCGTCCCGATCGAACAGGTAGACATGCGCACCCTCTTCCGCGAACCGCCGCGCAATGGCTTCCCCGATTCCGGTGCCCGCGCCGGTCACCAGCGCAACTTTCTCTTGCAGCATGTATCGGCCTCCCTTTCCCAAAATAGAACCGGCGCTGAACGGACGCCTGCCCGTTTCTGCCTATGGTCGCGGCTCCGATGCGCGAAGCCGCGCGCGTAAGCAAGCGGTGACGTCGCCACATTTTAACTCCGCGCTTTCGGGACCGCCTGTTTGGCATAGAATATCCTGGTGATGATCCACCGCCGTTCCTTACTGGCCGCGGCTGCCGCGCTAGTTCCGGCCGCCGCGCAGACGCCGCGCGATTGGGCCGGCCGGGAAACTGTCCGCTATCCCGATCCCGATATCGTGTCGCTCGATCCCCGGTTCGACAAGTACAAAATCGGCAGCGCCGCCATTGAGCGCCTTTGGACGGGCGCCCGATGGGCCGAAGGGCCGGCCTGGAACGCTGCCGGGCGCTACCTGGTGTGGAGCGACATCCCGGCCAACCGCCAGATGCGCTGGCTGGAAGAGGACGCGCACGTGAGTGTCTTCCACGAGCCTTCCGGATACTCCAACGGCAACACCTTCGATTTCGAAGGCCGCCTGGTCTGCTGCCAGCATGGCTACCGCCGCGTGGCGCGCTATGAGCACGATGGCTCGCTCACGGTGATCGCCGACCGGTGGAACGGCAAGCCGCTCAATTCGCCCAACGATATCGTGGTGCACCCGGACGGCGGCATCTGGTTCACCGACCCCACTTATGGGATTCTGGGCAACTACGAGGGTTTCCAGGCTAGCCCCGAGATACCGACCGCCGTGTATCGCGCCGACCCGAAGACCGGCAAGCTCGACCTGGCCGCCGCCGATTTCGGGCAGCCCAACGGCTTGTGCTTTTCTCCCGATTACCAGAAGCTGTACATCATCGACAGCGGCGATGCCAAGGACATCCACGTCTTCGATCTAGCGGACGGCCGGCAGTTGCGCAACCGCCGCCTGTTTTCGAAGATGGTCACCGACAAGGGCTCCGGCATCGCCGACGGCATGCGCGCCGATATCGACGGCAACCTCTGGGTTGGCGCCGGCTGGGCTGGCCCGGGCTATGACGGCGTGCATGTGCTCTCGCCCGGCGGCGAGCGCATTGGTATGATTCTGTTGCCGGAAATCTGCGCCAACTTGTGTTTCGGCGGCGCCAAACGCAACCGGCTGTTCATGGCCGCCAGCCAGTCGGTTTACGCCGTCTATGTGGGCACGCGCGGGGCGCATGTGTGTTGAGGGGGGCGTAAGGAAGAAAACTGACCGCTCCCTTTGGTCGCGGCTCCGTTGAGGTGTTCGGGCGGCTCGACTAGAATCACGATAGGTGCGCTGCCGGTCGATCAACACGGTTAGTCTGATAGCTGCGCTGCTGGTATTCGCCGGGTGCCGCTCCGGCCCGGCGGCGCGCGAGCCCGCCATCGGGCAGGCCTTCGTGGGGCCGGCCACGCTCAAGATCCACGGCGATATCTCTCTGCAATCGGCCACCGTGGCGACGGTGAAACACGGCGAGCGGCTGGAGATTCTAGCGCGGCGCCGCAGCCTGATTCGCGTACGCACTCCGGGCGGGGTTCAAGGGTGGACGGAAGCGCGCCAATTGCTGGCCGCCTCGGACATGGCCAGCCTGCAGGAACTCGCCGAGCATGCCGCCAAAATGCCGTCGCAGGGCCAGGCCTCCAGTTACGGGGAGTTGAAACTCCGCACACAGCCTTCGCTCGCCGCGCCCAGTTTCCTGCAAATCCGGGCGGGCGAGAAGTTCGCCGTGCTGGCTACGATTGCCTTGCCGCGCACCGACCTGCCCAGAGCGCCGCTGGTCTTTCCAGCGCCGAAGAAAGCGGCGAAGAAAGAGGACGCCAAGGGCAAGGTTCCGCCGCCGCCCATGCCGAAGCCGCCACCGCCTCCGGCCGATTGGCTGGAGCTATCCGGCAGGGACCCGGACGAGCCCGCACCCGAGCCCGAAGAGCCGCCCGAGCGGCCGCCGGCGGCCCTCGATTACTGGAGCCTGGTGCGCGTTTCGACCGGGCAAGCCGGATGGGTGCTGACGCGCCACGTCTCGATGGCTATCCCGGACGAAGTGGCCCAATATGCCGAGGGGCACCGCATCGTCTCTTATTTCTCGCTTGGCCAACTGACCGACCACGACGAGCGGAAAGAGATCTGGCTGTGGACTACCGTTGGGAGCGGCGTTCACGACTACGACTTCGACAGCTTTCGCGTGTTTGTCTGGAGCTTCCGCCACAACCGTTACGAAACCAGCCACGTGGAGCGGAACCTGGAAGGCTATTCGCCGGTGCTGGCGAAACCGGCGGGCGCAGAAGGGCAAACCAATCCGGGCTTTTCGATCTGCGTAGTGAACCGCGTGGACAAACGGGTGCGGCGCGAGTATGAGCTGTCCGCCGGAAGGATTCGCCTGGTGTCGGAGGGCGACTGCCCGGCGGCGCCGCCGATCTACACGGCGCCGACGGCCTCCGCAGTGGCTGCCGCGGCCGGCACAGCGCCAACCGCGCCGCCGGCTCCACAGAGCTTTTTCCAACGCCTGAAGAACCGATTGAAGGCCCTGACCAAGTAAGGGGCCGGGCGAGGCGGCGCGACGGCATGCCATGCTGGAAAGAGATGGCAATTCTATTGAGCGGCGCCGGCCTCGGCAAATCGTTTGGCGCGCGACCGCTGTTTGAGAACCTCTCGGTGAGCATTTCCGAGGGAGAGCGGACCGGTCTGATCGGGCCGAATGGCAGCGGCAAGACCACCTTGCTGGAGATTCTCGCCGGCCGGGAGGCGCCGGACGCCGGAGCGCGGGCGCTGCGCAAACAAACCAGGCTGGCCTATGTTCCGCAAGATTCGCTGTTCGAGCCGGAGGATACGGTTGGTTCCGTCCTCACGGCGGCGTTGGCGGGGCTGCCGCTGGAGGAACAGGAGAAGACGGCCCGCAAGGAGACGATGCTCGGGCGGGCCGGCTTCGAAACGCCCGCCACTCCGGCCGCGGCGCTCTCCGGCGGATGGAGGAAGCGTCTCGCCATCGCGGCCGCGCTGATCACTTCGCCGGACGTGCTGCTGCTGGACGAGCCGACCAATCACCTGGACCTGGAAGGCATCCTGTGGCTGGAGACTGCGATCCTGGCGGCGAACGCCTGCCTGGTGGTCACCCACGACCGGTACTTTCTCGAGAACGTCGCCACGCGAATGATGGAGATCAACCGGATCTATCCGCAGAGCGCGTTCCAGGTGGCTGGGAACTACAGCGAGTTTCTGGAACGGCGGGCGGAATTCCTGGAGGCGCAGGCCAAGCGGCAGGATTCGCTGGAGACGAAGGTGCGGCGCGAGGTCGAGTGGCTGCGGCGCGGACCGAAGGCCCGGACCGGCAAATCGCGCGCGCGAATCGATGCGGCTGGCCGGCTGATCGAGGAACTCTCGGAGGCGATGGCGCGCAAACAGACGGCAACCGCGCAGATCGACTTCACTGCGTCCGATCGAAAAACCAAGCGTCTGATCGAGGCCAAAGGCATTGGGAAGACACTCGCCGGGCGCAGGCTGTTTCAGAACCTGACCCTGACTCTCTCGCCGGGCGTCCGCGTCGGTCTGGTGGGAGCCAACGGGAGCGGGAAGACCACGCTGCTGAAGATTCTGCAAGGCGAGGTCGAGCCAGACGAAGGAACTATCCGGCGGGCGGACCGGCTGCAGATTGTGAGCTTCGCGCAGGACCGGCATGCGTACCTGGACCCCGAAGTCAGCCTGCGCCGCACGTTGTGTCCGGAGGGCGACTCGGTGATGTACCGTGGCCGTCCCATCCACGTGGCGGGATGGGCCAAGCGCTTCCTCTTCCTCGACGAACAACTGGAGATGCCGATGTCGAGATTCTCGGGCGGCGAAAAAGCGCGCGCGATGATCGCACGGCTGATGCTGGCGTCGGCGGATGTGCTGTTGCTCGACGAGCCGACCAACGACCTGGATATTCCGACTCTGGAAGTTCTCGAGGACAGCCTGCTCGAGTTTTCCGGGGCCATCGTGTTAGTAAGTCACGACCGCTATCTGCTGGACCGCGTGTCCACCGTCGTGATCGGTCTGGACGGAGGCGGCGGAGAGACTTTCGCCGACTATTCGCAGTGGGAGGCGTCGCGCAGCGAGCAGCCTTCGCAGAAGCCGGCAGCGAAAGAGCCACGCCAGCCGCCACCGGAAGAAGGGCCGAAGAAGAAGCTGGCCTATCTCGAACAGCGCGAGTGGGACGGCATGGAAGCGAAGATACTGGAAGCCGAAGGCGAGTTAGACACTTGGCGTAACGAAATGCAAGAGGCCGGGCCGGATGCGAAACGACTTACCGAGGCCTACGAACGAATGCAACAGTCGCAACGCGTGGTGGACGAATTGTACGGGCGCTGGGCGGAGTTGGAGGCGAAGGTGGCCCGGTGAGGTGGGGGCACCCCTCTGCGGGGGTTGTTATGATAAGCGGAGACCCTATGACCGCTATCGCGGAACCCGCGCCAAAGATGCGCGTGCCTTGGGTGGCCATCGCCTGGCTGGCGGTGCCGCTACTGGTCTGTTACGCACCAGTCCTGCACAGGCTCATCCTCCAATGGTGGAACGATCCCGACATGGGCCACGGATTCTTCGTGCCGCTGGTAGCCGGGTATATCGTCTGGCAGCGCCGCGAGGAGTTGCTGGCCACTGAGCCGCGTCCCACATGGTGGGGCCTGCTGCTGGTGGTCTGGGGCGGTCTGCAGCTCCTCATCGGCACATTGGGAGTGGAGCTGTTTACGGCGCGGACGGCGCTGGTGGTCACACTGATCGGCGTGGTGTGGACGGTGGGCGGCCCGCCGGTGCTCCGCAAGCTTGCATTTCCCCTGTTTCTGTTGTTTTTCATGGTGCCGATCCCCACCGTGGTCTACAACAGCCTCACCTTCCCGCTGCAGATCCTGGCCACCCGCATCGCGGCGGCGGGGCTGCTCACCATCGGTATTCCGGTGATGCGCGAAGGCAACATTCTCGATCTGCCCACCCAGCAGCTTTCCGTGGTGGAAGCTTGCAGCGGTATCCGCTCGCTGCTTTCGCTGACGTTTCTGTCCCTGGTGTACGGCTATTTCTTCGAGAAGCGAATCTGGCTGCGGGTGGTGCTGTTTCTGGCCACCATTCCGGTCGCATTGACGGCCAACGCCGGGCGAGTGATGGTGACCGGGATTCTTTCGCAGATCCGCAGCGACCTGGCCGAAGGCTTTTTCCATGAGTCGACCGGCATGGTGATTTTTCTGGCCGCCGGAGTAATCCTGTTTCTCTTTCATCGGGCTATTCTTTTCGTCATCGGGTTTGGCGAAAGGAGAAGGCGGGCGCGGATATGACCAAGAATCCGTACGTGCGCGTGGTAACCGTGGTCCTGCTGCTGGAGGCGCTGGTGTTCTACGCCTTCGCGTCGCGCGCGGAGACCGTGCCAACGGTGGAGCCGCTGCTGCTGTTTCCCTCCGTGATCGGCGATTGGCTGATTTATCGCGATTTCCCGCTCGATAAAGAGGTGCTGGAAGTTCTCAAGGCAGACGACACTCTGAACCGGTTCTATGTGAACCAGACCACCAAAGAGATGGCCGGTCTGTACATCGCTTACTTTCAAACGCAACGGTACGGCCAGGCGCCGCACTCGCCGAAGAATTGCCTGCCGGGGGCCGGCTGGGAGCCGATCCAAGAGGATTTCGTTTCCCTGCGCGTGCCCGGTTGGGATGCGCCGATCCGGGTGAACCGGTACGTGGTGGAGCACGGGGACGAGAAGAGCGTGACCTTGTACTGGTATCAAAGCCACAACCGGGTGATTGCCACCGAGTACGCCGCCAAGTTTTGGGCAGTGGCGGATTCCATCCGTTACCGGCGCAGCGATACGGCGCTGGTGAGAATCATGGTCCCGGTGGGGCCGGCGGGCATCGACGCGGCGGAACAGACTGGCTCGGCATTCGTGCAGGCCGTGTTCCCGGCCCTGCTGCACCAATTGCCGCTGTAGCCGCGCTTGGATGGACGGTGCGCGCGCGGCTTGCGGGCTTGCGACTTGGGTGGATGCGTTGTGACGATTGAGGAGGATGCGATGCGACGACGGTTTATCATTCTGCCGGCTGTGCTGACGTTGATTTGCTGGTGCGGGGTCTCGTATCTCGGTGCCCAGGCCCCGGCGCCGCAGACTTACTCGTTCACGGAAGATCCCGGGCTCGCCCTTATGGGCCCCAGCGTTGTGAAGATCAGCCGCGATGGTTCCAAGGAGGTGGTGGACCAGATCATGCCGGTCGGGCCGGGGCGCGACAAAGAGTTCCACAACCATCTCCTCTATGACTTCCAGGCACATAAGCTGTACATAAAAGTTCTCAGCGACCCGGCCGTGCCTTGCGGGGTCCAGGAGTACACCGATCCCGGTGCGCCGCCGGAGCTTGACGTGATCAGCGGCGCGGACGCTTTGATGAAGGAATTGATCGGCGGCGGCGGAC
>Ga0116130_1000833_pt1 | contig 18753 bp, 14 predicted proteins | sample June2015DPH_17_5_FD_89733 | JGI IMG/M metagenome (GOLD analysis project Ga0116130, IMG submission 89733) | Peatland microbial communities from SPRUCE experiment site at the Marcell Experimental Forest, Minnesota, USA - June2015DPH_17_40 | ecosystem: Environmental > Terrestrial > Soil > Wetlands...
CGGGGGAAATGCAAGTCACCGCCGGAGCGTTTCACCCGCCGGCTGCAAGCCCAGACGCCGGACAAATCTTCCAGCGCGGCCAGTTCACGTTCAACCGCCGTTTTTTTGAGACGAAGTTTTCCGGTTTCTTCGCCATGATCCGGCGCGAATCCGAAAAAAATCTGATGCTGACCGTGAAAACGGGGCGCGGGCTGTTCGTGGTCGAGCGCATCACGCGCATCGCCACCAATGAAATGCATGTGGAGGTTGCCCAAGGCACGGCAAAACAGGAAATCATGGTGTCGTTCTCTGAAATCGTGGAGGTTCAACTCAAATCCAAAGACACGTGAAATTAGCGCCGACCAGACTCCCGCCAAGGCTCGCGCCGACGTTTTGCGCATTGCCGTCCAACACTGGTCATGCACGCCTTTTCCTGGGAGCGCCGGCTTGCCGGGGCATAGCGGAGCGACGACTGGCGTCCCGCCGGCCAGTTCTGCGCAAACACGCCGGCGAGACGCCAGCGCTCCCAGAATTCAGCTTCGTAGAACCCGTGGCCTGACCGGCATCCGCACCCAACTTGGCGGCTGGAAGCGTGCCGCCACAGTTTTTCCTTTCGCTCGCGCGCAATTTCCCTTTCGCTGTCCGCATGACGGCGTTGCGAATCATCTTCATGGGCACGGCGGAATTGTCCTGTGCCAGTCTCCAGGCGTTGGCGGGCAATCCACAATTTCAAATCGCCGCCGTCGTCACGCAGCCCGACCGGCCCCAAGGCCGTGATCTCAAACCGCAACCGTCACCCGTCAAATTGCTGGCGCGGCGACTCAATCTGCCCGTGCTCCAGCCCGAACGCGTTCGCGACGGAAAATTCATCGCCGAATTTCACTCCTTGCAGCCCGACCTTGTCGTCGGCGTGGCCTATGGACAGATTTTGCCGCCCGCCATTCTGGATTTGCCGCGCCATGGTTGTCTGAACATCCACGCGTCGCTGCTGCCCCAATATCGCGGTCCGGCGCCGATTCAATGGGCGATTGCCAATGCTGATGCTGAAACCGGCGTGACGCTCATGCGCATCGACGCCGGACTTGATACCGGCGACATTGTCGCGCAACGGCGCACGCCCATCCGTCCGGAAGACGACTCGGCCACGCTGCACGACCGGTTGGCGCAACTCGGCGCGGAACTGCTCGTACAGACCATTCCCGATTACGTCGCCGGGAAAATCCAGCCCAAGGCGCAACCCGCCGCAGGCGCGAGCTACGCGCCAAAAATCAAAAAGGAAGACGGCCGGATTGATTGGAACCAACCGGCGCGGACCATTTGGAACCGGCTGCGCGCCTTCACGCCGTGGCCCGGCGCGTTCACGTTTTGGTTGGGAGTTCCGTCTTCAGGCGGCAACGCCATTCGGACGGAAGAACCGCCTAAAGGCGGAACTCCAAGCGCGCCGCGACCCATGCTCCTGAAAATATGGAAGGCGGAAGTGGTCGAGGAGGCTTGCCGGGCCGACCCAGGCTTCGCCGAGGCGAGAGCTTCAGAGCGAAGGCCGGGGGAGATTTTGTCGGCGGACAAAACCGGCATTGTCGTTGGCTGCGGACAAAACGCGCTGCGGATTCTCGAATTGCAACGCGAAGGCGGCCGGCGGATGAGCGCGGCGGAATTTCTGGCCGGACATGTGTTGAAGACCGGCGAAAAATTTGGAGGGTAGCGACGCATTCGGATCGGCTCGCAAGGACGCCCGTCCCACCTGATTAACTGCCACTTTACGGTTTGCCGTTTGCCTTGCGTGGCGCGGCCAGCGCCTGGTGCAGCACGCCCAGCAGCACGGCGCTGTTGAAGGGCTTGGTCAACAGCACCAGCAGGTCGAGGGTCTCCAGCCCTTTGATGTCCGCTTTCTCGCCCACTCCGGTCATGCCGACGATTGGCAGTTGCGGGTCCAGGTGTCGCAAAGCCCGGACCAGCGCCGACCCATCCATGTCCGGCATCATCATGTCCGTGAGGACCGCCCGGATCTCGGCCCGGTGCTGGGCAAAGAGACCCATGGCTTCGGCCCCTTCGGCGGCGGTCAACACCCGGTAGCCGTGTTTTTCCAGCGTGCGCTGGACCACGCCGCGCACGCCGGCTTCATCGTCCACCACCAGGATCAACTCGCCACCGGCGCGCGGTGGCAACGTCTCGCGCTCGGGCAGGGCGGCGGCCTTCGCTTCCGACGAGGACGGGAGATAAAGCTCAAAAGTGGTGCCTTTGCCGACCTGGCTATTCACCCGCACAAAGCCGCCGTGGCCGCGCGCAATGCCGAGCACCGTGGGCAGGCCCAGGCCCGTGCCCTTGCCGATTTCCTTGGTGGTGAAGAACGGGTCAAAAATGTGGTCAAGGTGTTCAGGCGGAATGCCCATGCCGGTGTCGGCCACGCTCACGCAAATATGAGGGCCGGGTTTGGCGCTGGGCATCATGGAGGCGAACGCCTCGTCGAGGATCAGGTTTCCCGCCGTCAAGGTGAGCGTGCCGCCGTCGGGCATGGCGTCGCGGGCATTGACGCAGAGGTTCATGAGCGCCTGGTGGATTTGCGTGGCGTCGCCGAGGACCAGCCAAAGGTCCTTGGGCACGTTGACACGCAGTTGGATGTTTTTGGGGAAGGTTTCCTGGATGAGCTTGCTCATCTCATTTAGGAGGTGCCGCACGGGCAGGGGCACACGCGCGCCGGGTTCGCCCCGGGCAAAGGTGAGCAGTTGTTTGATGATGTCGGCCCCGCGCTGGGCGCAATTTTTCACGGTGTCCAGCATCTCGCGGCTTTCGGGATCGCTGGTCGTCGCGCGCAGGAGCGGTGCGGTCATCAGGATGGGCTGGAGGATGTTGTTCAGGTCATGGGCGATGCCGCCGGCCAGCGCGCCGATGCCTTCCATACGCTGGGCGCGAAGGAAATTGGCTTCGAGTTGCTTCTGCTCCGTGATGTCCGTGTTAATGGCGAGGACTTCCTTGGGGCGGCCCGATTCATCCCGCAACAGGGTCCAGCGGCAGAAGATGATAATTTCTTTCCCCGCTTTGTTCTTCCTTTTCTGTTCGCCGGACCAGTTGCCCTGTTGCAGGAGGGTGGCGTGCGCCGCCTCGAAAGCCTTGTGGCCAACGTCTCCCAACCCGGTGATCTTGCGGCCCAGCGCCTCGGCGCGCGTCCATTCGAAGAGCCGCTCGGCCCCGTCGTTCCAATAAGTCACCACATCGTCCATCGAGCGGACATAAATGGCGTCATTGGCGGCATCAAGCAGGGTGGCCTGCTCGCGGATGCGTTCTTCCGTCCGTCTGCGCTTGGTGACGTCGCTGACGATGTGGATCGCGCCGGCATACTGGCCGGCGGCATCTAAAATAGGGTCCACTGTGACCTCAAACCAGCGCTCGCCGATTTGCAGATCCATCGTCTCGCGACGACCGCTCTTGCATGACCGGACAAAGGGACAATCCAGAATCGGCTCCGTGGTGCCATGCACGATTTCCCAGCAGGGTTTGCCGATCATCTCACCGCACGGCCGATGAAAATATCCCTCCGCAGTCTTGTTCGTGCGCAGCACCATGTGGTTCTTGTCCAGAATCCAAATCGCGTCGTTCGTCGCGTCAAAGGTGGTTTGCCACTCGTTCGCCGCGCGTTGAGCCTGCATCATCGCCAGTTCGCGCCGGGTGACGTCGCGGAAAGACCACACCCGGCCGACGACCACCCCGCCCGCCAACATCGGGAAGCCATAGCGTTCAAAAATGCGGCCGTCCTTGAAGACCAGCGTATCCATGGCCACCGTGTCCGTGCCGTAAAGCTCATGCACCCTCTTCAAAAACGTGTCGGGATCGGACAACTGGTTCAGCACGAAATTCCGCAGGGCGTTGTTATCTCCGGCAGCCATGATGGATTGAGGAACCCCAAAAATCTCGACAAACCGGCGGTTGGCTTTGATCACCTTGTTTCCTTCGCGGTCCACGGCCAGAATTCCATCGCCGGTGGATTCGAGGATTGCGAGGAGTTCAACCTCGCTCGCGCGCAACGCCTCCTCTGCCCGCTTGCGCTCGGTGATGTCGCGGACGGTGGCTTGGAGTATCACCTTTCCTCCCTGCTTCATCCGAGTCAGGAGCACGTCGGCGGGGAACTCCTCGCCGCTGATCCGCCGGTGCATCCACTCGAAGAAGTGAGAGCCATCGCGCAATGCCGTCTCATTGAACTCCTTGGCTTTCTCGACCGAAGCGCGCCCGTCCGGCTGCCGCTCGGGAGACAGTTCCCACGGACCGTGAGAAATCAGTTCCTCCTCGTCCTTCATCCCGAACATCTTCAGGCCGGCCGCGTTACCGGAGGAGAACCTCCCCGAGGGAAGCTCAACCATCATGAAAGCGTCACGGGAGCTTTCGAAGAGGCCCCGGTATTTCTCCTCACTCTTCCGTAGCGCGTCCTCCGCCCGCTTGCGCTCGGCCAACTCCCGCCGGGTTTCGTCTTCGGCCAGATGAGTCAGCAGCACCGAGGTGGTGGCATTGCTCAGACCTTCCAGCAACACGTCCTCCTGGGCGGTCAACGGGCGCTTGGCGAAAAGGGCGAGTACGCCCAGCGGGGCGCCATCCGGCGATTGAAGGCGATACCCGGCAAACGACACCAGGCCCAACTCTTTCGCCCACTCCCGGTCATACACCCGCGGGTCTTGCTGCACGTTGTTGATAAGGAATTTCGGTTCTTCCCCCGCGGCGATGCGTCCGATTTTGTAGGCGCCATAAGGGACCCGCCGATGCTTGACGCCGTCGAGGTGCGTGTAACGGCCCGCGCTGGCCAGCAAGTGCAAACACATTTCGCGGTGTTGGCAGACGTGCGGACCTTCCGTCGCCAGGGCATGCATACAGCCCTGTTCGCACAAGTCACCCGGCCGCGTCAGCCAGATGCGGCAGAAGTCGGCGTCAAATAAACGGACAATGGTTTCGGTGACGAGTTGCAGCTTGTCGCGCAATGGCCGGGACGCAAGCAAGCCCTCGTGAAGCCGGCTGATGCCTTGTTGGCGCTGGAACGCCTGCTCACGGTCCTGCTCCGCCCGCTTGCGCTCGGTGATGTCGCGGAAGAAGCCCACGTTGCACGGCCTGCCGTCAACAGTGATTTTGACCGTGTTGATATCCGCATGGATAACGGAACCGTCTTGCTTGAGACACGGAATGTCCGTCACCAGAGTCTTGTCTCCGCGGGCTTGGGCTTCGAACTCCGCTACGACGCTTTGCAGGGCATCCTTCGGGTGAATATCCGGCACGCCCATTGTTCGCAATTCATCCTCGGTATATCCGAGCATTCGACACAGAGCCGGATTCGCGTATTTGAACGTCTTGGTTTCAATGTCGGCAATCAGGATGCCATCGGCAATTTCGTCAAAAAGCGTGCGGTATCTGGCCTCGCTCTCGCGCAACGCCTCCTCCGCCCGCTGGCGCTCGACCCGATGGCGCAACACGCCAATCCCGTAGGCCAGATCGCCGGCCAGTTCGCCCAGCAGTTTCAACTCGTCGGCATCGAAGGCGTCCGGCTCCGCCGCATATATCATCAAAGCGCCGAAGCAGCGGCCCTCGCCGTGCAGTGGCAGGGCGATGGACGAGGCATAGCCGCGCCGGATCGCCTCCGCGCGCCAGGGCCCAAAAGCCGGGTCGGTGAGAATGTTGCGGGCCAGCACCGGCTGGCCGGTGCGGATGACCGTGCCGGTGGGGCCACGCCCGCGCTCGGCATCGGCCCAGGTGATGTTCACGGTGTCGAGATAGCCTTCCTCGAAACCGGCCTGGGCCACCGGACGCACCGACCTGGCTTCATCCTGCTCCGCGAAGCCGACCCACGTCATGCGGTAGCCGCCGTGCTCGACGGCAATGTGGCAGATGGCCTGCAACAACGCCGCCTCATCCGTGGCGCGCACCATTTCCTGATTGCACAGGCTGATCATGTGCAGGGCGCGGTTGACATTTTGCAACTCGGTCTCCGCCCGCTTGCGCTCAGTGATGTTCCTTGCGAAGCCGAGGATTACCGGGCCACGCGGCAGGCGCACCGAACCCAGTGAGACTTCCACGGGGATGACGCTGCCGTTCTTGCACATCTGATGGCTCTCAAATGTGAAATGCTCACCGGCAAGGATTTTGTCCCATAACTCATGCTTTCCGGCCCGTATCGCCTCGGGATCAATGTCCCCAATGGACTTGGAAAGCAGTTCCTCCCGGGAATAGCCGAGGCTCTGACATGCCTTCCGGTTGACATCCAATATCCGGCCAGTCTCGTCGTGCATGAAGACGGCGTCGGCAGCCTGTTCCAACATGGCATGATACCGTTCCTCGCTCTCGCGCAGCGCCTCCTCCGCCCGCTTGCGTTCGGTGATGTTGTAGCCAATGACCGAAACCCCCACAATCGTCCCAGCCTCGTCTTTTACAGGCGACAGGCTTAGTGACACCTGGATGCGTTCGCCGTTCTTGCGAATGCGCTCGGTTTCGTAGTGTTCGGCAGCTTCGCCGCGCTTGATTTTCTCGATGAGCTGCGGAGATTCGTTCGGATGTCCGGGCGGGATGAGAATTTCGATTGATTTACCGACCGCCTCCGCCGCGCTGTAACCATAGATGCGTTCCGCGCTCGGGTTCCAACTCGTGATTATGCCGTCGAGGTTTTTGCTGATGATGGCATATTCGGAGGATTCGACGATGGCGCCGAGTTTGGCGCGGAACGCTTCAATCTCATACTTTGCCCGATAAAACCGGACGCGCTGCTGCCGCCAGATCAAACCCATACCAGCCCCCGAACCGAAGAGCAGAACGCCGAGCGTGAAGATCAATTGCCAGAGCTGCTCCCGCAGCGGCGCGAACACTTCCGCGACATCCTGGTGAGCCACCATAAACCACGGCGAGTCAGGAATGGCCTGTACGGCCGCCAGCACCGGCACCCCGCGATAATCCAAGCCTTCCACGATGCCTGTCTGTCCCAGAACGGCTTTCACCGCGGGCACGTTGGTATTTTCAAGGGAAATACGCCGGTTGAGGGCGGTGTTGGTTGCGAACTTCAACTCGTTCAGGAACAGCACATCGTTGCCGTCCCGCCGGACGAGCAGCGTCTCCGCCGTCTTGCTGGGCACGGGCCAGAGTTTGATGAACGGATAGAGAGAGATTTCGGGATCAATCCGCAGGACAAGAACTCCCAGCGGACGGTTCGTGTCCGACCCGTCGAAAATGGGAATCAGAATCTCCAATTGAACAGGCAGGCCGGGGGCGTCACGATGAAAATCCAGGAACGTCATCTGACCGGATCGCAGGACCGCGGCGATGTCCCTGGCCTTATGGCCGGGCAACGGCTCCGGCTGGTCGGGGACAGCCAGCCGTTCAGCGCCCTGAACATCGAATAGATTGATTCGGGCATACCCGTAGTAAGCCTGAAATCTGCCGAGCCACGACTGAAGCCGCCGTTGCGTGTCCGCGTCCGCCGGTTGCTGGAGGAAGCGACGCACCAGTTCGGAGAACGCGGAGTTGTTGTAGAAGGTGTCGGCGTCCCCCAACCGCTCCTTGCGATACTGCACCAGTTCGTCCACCTTCAAATCCGCAATGGCGGAAAGCTCAAGCTCGACTTCGGCGCGGAATTGCCGCTTGTAGTTCTGATAGTAAAGGCAACCGGCGGTGAGAATGCCCGCCGCCAGGAGGGCGAAGACCAGCATGAAGCCAAGTCCAGCGCGGCGCTCAGTTGGCCCGGGGAAGTTCATGGTAACGGTTTGTTTTTAGTCTGTGCCGGCCTATTTGCACCAACTATCGGACAACCTTTGACGAACGATGCCAATTCTACCACCCGCTGGCCGTTTTGACAAAGAAAACCAATGTGATTGTCGCGTGGCCAGCGCACGCTTTGGTGCCACCACCATCCAAGGCTGCAAATCTGGAGCGCCGCTCTCCGACCCGGCGTGAAGCAATGAAGTCGTCCGCAACACGCCGGGCCGGAGGCCGGTGCTCCAGGGCGGTGCCAAATTGCACCGCGCGGGCGGCATCTCAAATTCCCATTTCGGAACTGTCCCGCAACCCGGTCGCATAGGCCTCGAACACGCGCCGCATTTCATCACGGACGCGGCGGAAGCAGGTGAGAATTTCTTCTTCACTGCCGGGGGCTTTGGCTGGATCGTCAAACGGCCAGTGATGACGGTTTACCCGGCCGGGGAAAATTGGGCAGGCCTGGTCCGCATTGCCACAAACGGTGATGACGGTGTGGACCGGCTGTCCCAAGAACTCCTCCAGGTGTTTCGAGCGATGGCCGGAAATATCAATGCCCGCCTCAGCCATGACTTTGATGGCCAGCGGATGGACAAAGCCGGTCGGATTCGAGCCGGCGCTTTGGACATTCACGAGTTCGCCTGCCGCCGCGCGCAAAAATCCTTCCGCCATGTGGCTGCGACACGAATTGCCGGTGCAGAGAATCAGAACGGTGGGCTTCATGGGGTGGGGGAACATCGAACATCCAACAACGAACATCCAGCATCCAATGTTGGCGCGGTGTCCGCATTGGATGTTGGGCGTTGGATGTTCGATGTTGGATGTTTCATCTGGTCATTGCCCGCGTCTGATACCACTCGCGAGACTGGTTGCATATTTTGCAGACGGAAAGCATCACCGGCACTTCTACGAGCACGCCCACGACCGTGGCCAATGCCGCGCCGGAGCCGGGCCCGAACAGCGTGATGGCCACCGCCACCGCCAGTTCGAAGAAGTTGCTCGCGCCAATGAGCGCGCCGGGCGAGGCGATGTTGTGCGGCACGTGCAATCGCCGCATCAACAGGTAGGCGAGCGTGGAATTGAAATAAACCTGGATGACAATCGGCACGGCCAGCAACAGCACCGCCAGCCAGCGTGTGGTAAGATTTTCCGCCTGGAACGCGAAGATGAGCACCAGTGTCAACAGCAGCGCTCCGATGGTCACGGGATGAAATTTGGGCAGGAATTTTTGCTCAAACCATTCTTTGCCGCGGGATTTAAGCAATGCGGTTCGGGTGAGCCAGCCCGCCGCCAGCGGAATCACGATAAACACCACGACCGACGTAATGAGCACTTTCGACGGCACAACGACATTGGCCACGCCGCAGAGAAACATCACGATGGGTGCAAAGGCAACGAGCATGATGAGGTCGTTCACCGCCACCTGCACGAGCGTATAGACGGGATCGCCGTCGGTGAGGTAACTCCACACGAAGACCATCGCCGTGCAGGGCGCTGCGGCGAGGATGATGAGACCGGCGGTGTAGTTCTTCGCCATCTCCGGTTCGATCCATGGGGCGAAGACATGTTGCATGAACAGCCAGGCCAGGAATGCCATGCTGAACGGCTTGACCAGCCAGTTGACGAACAGCGTCACCGCCAGGCCTTTGGGTTTGCGCGCGATGCCGCCGAGCGCGGTGAAGTCCACCTTGAGCATCATCGGATAAATCATCAGCCAGATGAGCACGGCGATGGGCACGTTCACTTGCGAACCTTGGCCAAATTGGAGCTGGCTCAGCGTGGTGGTGAATGCCGGCGCGAGTTTGCCAAGCAGGACGCCGGCGATCATGCACAGGAAAACCCAGACGGTCAGGTAACGCTCGAAGAAAGCGAGGCGCTTCGGGGCGGTGGAAATTTCGTTGCTCATGGTTTCATAAATTGGTTGCTGACTTTCATGCGCTCCACAAAAGATACAAACCGGCAAGCAACACCAGCGCACCGCAAATACATTTTACGATGGTCACGCCACGGGATCGCTCGTTCCAGTTCAGGAAGCGCTGCACCAGTTCGGTGGACGTGCCGGCCGCAACAATCACGGCGCAATGCCCGACGCCGTAAGCCAGCAGCAATGACGCGCCGTAGAGCGGAGCCATCTTCGCCAGCTTGAAGGTCACGGCCAGCATCGGCGCCATGTAGGCGAACGTGCAGGGGCCGAGGGCAACGCCAAACACGAGTCCAAGGATGAACGCCGCCAAAAACCCCTTGCTCTTCATGCCGACCTGCCCCGGTCCCGACCACGGCATCGGAATCACGCCGAGCAGATGCAGGCCCACCACGAAAAAGATGGCCGCGACAAAATAATTCCCCCAACTGCCCACGTCACCCAGCATCCGGCCCGCTGCCGCCGTGATCGCGCCAATGGCCGCGATGGTGATGAGAATGCCCGCGGCAAAAAGCATCGCGATGCCCGCCGCACGGGCGGTGGAGACACGTCCTTGTCCGCTGATGAAGCCCACGATGAGCGGGATGCTCGCCAGATGGCAGGGACTGAGAATGATGCTCAGGATGCCCCACGCGACCGATGCGGTCAGCGCAATCAGCGGCGCGCCTTCAACGGCGTGACTCAGATTGGTGAAAAGTTGTTCCATGTCTCACTTCAACTCCACGCCGAGTTCCTTCCACTTGGCCAGGATGTCCTCCTTGGCAAAGAATCCAATGTGGCGGAACAATTCCTTGCCGCTGGCGTTGTAAAAAATCTGCGTCGGAATGACTTCAATCCCGTATTGCTTGGCTGCGTCGGGATTTTTCCACACGTCAATGAATTCAACCTCCAGCTTGCCGGCATATTCAGTTTTCATTTGCTCCAGAATGGGGGCCATCATTTTGCACGGAATGCACTTGCCCGCGCCGAGATCGAGCAGTTTGGGCAGCGGTTTCTTTTCCGGCGGTGTTGCCGGAGCGTTGGTCGTGACCACGCTGGCGAGCATCGCCGGGTCGGTGAGGGACGCGCAACATGTGCCGTTGGTGATAGGGCGGTTGGTTTGTGCGATGGCCAGCGCAGCTCCGATGATGACCAGCAGCGCCACTGCGAGACTGAATCTTGGATTCTTGTTCATAAAAACCTGTTGTTGGTTTTGTTGTTCACTTGCCAGTTTGCCGGAGCATGGTTTTGATTTCATCCACGGACGGCACCTTGCCGCTGACCTTCACCTGGCCGTCCACCACCAGCGCGGGCGTCATCATTACGCCAAATAACATGATGCGGTTGAGGTCGGTGACCTTTTCGAGTTCGTAGGGGAGGCCGAGCGCTTGCGCGGCTTGTTCCGTTGCTTCATAAAGTTTGGTGCATTTCGCACAGCCGGTTCCCAAAACAAGCAGTTGCATGGTTCTTTCGAATTTTACTTTCGTGCCTGGACTTCGAGGCTGGTGATGTAATCCGCCGGTTTGGTTCCTGCCGGCAACAGCTGGATGAGCTTTTTGTAGAGCGGGTCTTCAAAATCCAGCATCTTTGCGACGTAATCCGTCTTGACCTTCAAATTGATACCGGTCAATCCCGCTTCCTTCGCCATGCGTCCGGTTTCGGAAACGAGCGCCGCACCCGCGACGCAACCCACGAGCGCCTCGACCAGCTTGAGCACCTCCGGCGGCAACGGCTTGAGCAACGCCATGTCCGAAACGGCCACGCGCCCGCCCGGCTTGAGCACGCGCGCCATCTCCCGCCAAACCTGCGATTTGGCCGGCGATAGATTGATGACGCAGTTGGAAATGATGACGTCCACGCTGTTGTCCGCCACGGGCAGATGCTCGATTTCGCCAAGGCGGAACTCGACGTTGTCCAGGCCGGTTTCCTTGCGGTAACTGGCGAAATTGCGTCGCGCCTTGGCCAGCATTTCTGGCGTCATGTCCACGCCGATGGCGCGCCCGGTGGCGCCGACCTTGCGGCCGGCAATGAAGACATCAAATCCGCCGCCACTGCCAAGGTCGAGCACGACTTCGCCGGGTTTCAACGCGGCCAGTGCGGCGGGATTGCCGCACGAAAGCCCCATGTTCGCGCCGTCGGGCAGGGCCTTGAGTTCCTCGACGGAATAGCCGAGTTCGCGGGCGAGCTTGTCCGCGTCCTGCGGCGCGGAACCGCAGCACGAGACGCCGGGTCCGCAGCCGCCGGCGGAGGTGTCCTGGGCGATTTTGGCATAACCTTCGCGCACCATGCGGCGCACGGCCTGTTCTTTTTCTTCAGTTGGCATTTCACTCATAATTTTTTCATGCGGCAACCCGGCCCGGTTTTGAACCGGGGACTGGAAAGTCCCCGGAACCCGCGGACAAGAATGTCCGCGCTACGTGTAGCGCAGGCTTTCCAGCCTGCGGGTTTTGGCGACTTTCCAGTCGCCAGTTCGGTTCAACACCGCCGGCGGCATTGGCGGCGGCAGATTGCTTTTAAGTTCATCTGCAAAATTTTGCCCAGACGTTGGGCGTCGGCTTTGGCCTCGGTGGTCCTGGCGAGCGACTGGTGCACCCAATCCAGCGCTTGGCGGACCGCCGCCGGTACGGGCGGGTCGGGCAGGCGGTAATGAACCCAGCGCTCGGTCTTGCGGGACTGAATCAAGCCCGCGTGATGGAGGATGGAGAGATGTTTGGACATGGTGGACGGGGCGAAGCCGAACAGTTCCGTGATCTGGCAGACGCACAGTTCCCGGCGCCGGAGTGCCAGGAGAATCCGCACCCGGCTGGGGTCGGACAACGCCCTGGTGATGGCCATGAATTCGCGCATATATTTATACTTCGTCAAACAACGAAATGATAATCGCACGAGATGTTGCGTAGCGCAAGAGATATTTTATCCATGTAAACCGCGGCGGAATGGCGGTTGCAACCTTACCGCGCCTGCGGCAGCGTGAAGGAGAACGTCGCGCCTTTGCCCGGTTCGCTTTTCACCCAAACCTTGCCGCCGTGGCTTTGCACGATGTGCTTGACGATGGACAAACCGAGTCCCGTGCCGCCCTGCTCGCGCGAGCGCGCCTTGTCCACGCGGTAAAACCGCTCGAACACCCGGTCGAGTGATTCGGGCGGAATGCCCGGTCCGTCGTCCTGCACGAAAATCTCAATTTTGTCCGCGTCAGTTTTTTGTCCGCCGACGATGACCGTGCCATTCGCGCGGCCATATTTGATGGCGTTGTCCACGAGGTTGGCGAGGACTTGTTCGAGCCGGTTCGCGTCCGCCGTCGCGGTGAGTTCGGGCAAAGCATTGACGAGTTTCACGTCTTTCGCGCTGGCGCGCGTTTTAAGGTCGGTCAGAATTTTTTCAGCGAGCGGACGCAGCGGGACGGGCTGCAAATTCAATGTGATCCGCCCGGATTCCAGCGCGGAAATGGTGAGCAAGTCTTGAATCAGCAAATCAAGCCGGCTGGTGTTGCGCTCGATGATCTGGAGAAAGCGCTCGGCGACTTCGGGGTTGTCGCGCGCGCCGTCGAGCAGGGTTTCGACGTAACCCTTGATGAGCGAGAGTGGCGTGCGCAACTCGTGGCTGACGTTGGCGACAAATTCCTCGCGGGTGCGTTCGAGCTGCTTGAGCCGTGTCAGATCGTGAAAGACGAGGATGGTGCCTTCGCGCTCGCCGGCGGAATTGGAAATGGCAGCAGCGTTGACCTGCAGCCAGCGTTCGCTCAATTCCGGCAGCTTCAGTTCGTAATCGAACACCTGGCCGTCGCTTTCGACGCGTTCGACCAGCGCGGCGAGTTCATGCACGCGCAAGGCTTCCATGACGGTTTTGCCGCGCAGCTCGGTTTTCAGGCCGAAAAGATTTTTGAACGCGCGGTTGGCGAGGTAAATCCGGCGATTGCGGTCGAGCAACAGCAACCCCTCCAGCATGCTGTTGAACAGGACCTGTTGCTGCGCCTTGGCGTCAACCGTCGTTTGCTGGTGCCGCCGTTGAAGCTCCTCCATCTCGGCCTGCACCTGCCGCTGCTGGCGGAGAAATTTATGCCGCCACCAGAGATGGATGGCAACTGCCGCGAAGATGGTCGCAATGGTCAGGATTGGCCACATGGCTGGGGAAAGTGAAATTGAAGAAACATCCAACATTCAACATCCAACGTCCAACATCCAATGACGCCCGGTTGCTGGCAATTGGGCGTTGGATGTTGAATGCCTGCTCGCGCTATGGCGGAGTTCGGTGTTGGATGTTTCCGCTTCACTCTACAAATCGGTAGCCGACGCCGCGGACGGTGTCCAGATGCTTTGACGCGGGGCCGAGCTTTTCGCGGAGGCGGCGCATGTGCGTGTCCACCGTGCGCGTGTCAATGAGGCTGTCGTATTCCCACACGTCCCGCAGCAGATGATCACGCGATTGCACGCGGTCAGCGCGTTGCGCGAGGGTGGTAAGCAGCTTGAACTCGGTCGCGGTCAATTCAAATGCCCGGCCTTTCCAACTGGCCACGTGGCGCGGCACATCAATCAGCAAATCGCCAAAGCGCATCTGGTCGCGCGATTTTTCCACGGTATCGCCGCGCGAAAGAATTTTTTTGATGCGGAGCAGAAGTTCACGCGGACTGAACGGCTTGGTCAGATAATCATCCGCGCCGAGTTCGAGGCCGAGCACGCGGTCAATCTCGGCGGCCTTGGCGGTGAGCATGATGATGGGGACTTTGGCGGTGGCCGGCTCAAGCCGGAGCACCTTGCAAATCTCAAAGCCGTTCATTTCCGGCAGCATCACGTCGAGCACGATCAGATCCGGCGTTTGCGACCGCGCCTTTTTCAGCGCCTCGGCGCCGTCGGCGGCCGTGCTCACCGCATAGCCGGCCTGCTTGAGGTTGAACTCCACCAGTTCAACCGCCTCGGGTTCGTCATCCACCACTAAAATTCGCAGTTTCACCCTTGATTGCATATCACGCGCGCAATCATCACACAATTTCGGTTCGGTGACAACCCTGTGACAATTGGGTGACGAAACGGGCGGCTGTTCCGATTCATCCGCCCGGAAAGATCAGACGCCCCCCTGATTTCGAATGAGCCGCGAAAATTGTCCTGTCACGTTTTGGTGACGCCCCCGGTTGAGCTGTCACCGGCCTGACACATTGCGCTCAAAAACCTTTTATGACGGGGCGGCTGGAACTTTTGAATTGGTGCAACCACCCGTCACGAAACTGAGTGCGGCTGGCAGGTTAATGGGGGCTGGCTGGCTGATACATCCTTTAATATGTCGCTGTTAAGAAGGTTGAAAATTTGAACCGAGTTAAAATTAAAATATAAATCATATGCTAAACAAAAAGGTCGGACTGATTGCTTTGCTCGTGAGTTTCGCCGCCAGCGATTTGTTGGCAAATACATTAACCAATTACACGGTTGGGAATGTTTTGGTTTGCTTTCGCAAAAACGGGGGCGGGGCGAACGATCTGGTGGTTGACGCGGGGCCGGTTTCCACGTTCACCAATGCAACCCCGAATCAGAGGATAACGATCACCCAATACACCGGCAGTCAACTGGCCTTGGTTGGCACCAACAGCGTCAGTTGGTCGGCCTTCACCTGGTATGACGACACGGTGTCTCCAGCGAGCGCCCAATGGACCCTGTTTGTGACCAAGGCCCGAACGGCGATAAATACCCAGACGGCTCCGTGGCAGGCCAAGAGCGCCCTGGCTCAACAGCTTCCCGCCGGGGACATGTCAACGATTCCACCCGGGGCGGTTGACAACCTCAATTTCAAAAGTGTCAACACGTCAACGGCCATTGTTGAGCCTGATGATCCGAACAACATCAATCCCAACTATCAGCACGGCCAAAGTTATGTTGGCACCCTGGGGCCGAATTTTGATTTCAATGGTGATTTTGTGGGGGATCCGGAAAACACCACTCCTGCCAGTTTCACCACATCGGGAACGGTGGTTCGTTCCGATTTCTATCAGATGACGCCCACCAGTGGTTATGGCGTGGGAAAATTCCTGGGCTATTTCGAGCTTTCGACCAATGGCATGATGACCTATGTCGCTTATCCCACCGGCATCCCCGCCGTTCCGGTCATCAAGTCTTTCAGCCGGTCGGGTAATACCACCACCATCAGTTTCACAACCGGAACCAGCGGCACTTACACCCTGCGGGGAACCAACAGTCTGACTTCCGGAACGGCAAGGACCAACTGGCCGGCCATTGCTTCGGTTGGTGGTGATGGTTTAACTCACACCAATACGGATTCGACCACCAATTCCTGCCAGTTTTACATCATTACGGCCCAATAAACAGCCAATAATCAGGACGGCAAATCTTTCTTAAAAAACACAAAACCAAACCAATATGAAAAAAAACAAAATCCTATCGGGAGTTGTGGCCATTACCGCGCTTTGCGGGGCAACCGCCATGGCTCAAATCAACTATCAAAACGGCGACATGCTTGCAGCATTCGGCAACGGCGGCTCCGTTGACGTTGTTGTGGATCTCGGCGCCATATCCAATTTTCAGCAGCCCAACGCCACAGGGCCGGTCAGCTTCACCGGAGTTGACACCGCCTTGCAATCGGTGTTTGGCTCCGACCTGACCGGTGTCTATTGGTCGGTGTTTGGTGTCAACGACACAACCATTGCTCACAATACATCCGTCAGCCAGACCGATCCCTATACCATCTGGAATACGCTGGCCCGTTCCAATCCCAATAATCAGACGACGGCCCCGTTTGTTGCCGGGTCTTCCGCCGTCCAGCAACTTCCGGCTTTGGATATTGAGACCATTGCCGGTCTCACCAGCCCCGGCGCGGCCGGACCCGGTCTGATTGTCAACCTTTCTCCGAACATTGTCTCCGTCAACACTTCATTGGGCGGCTACAGTTCCATGATGAATGATCCGTACAGCGGCAATCTTCAGGGTGACTGGACGTATAACATTCAGAATGTGGGGCCCGGGGTTTCGGATTTATACCAATCCAATCCTGGAAACCGTTATACCCAGAAAGCTTCATATCTGGGTGATTTTTCCCTGAGTGCCTCCGGCGCTCTTGCCTTTGCCCCGGTGCCGGAACCCCCAATTTGGGGACTGCTTGGCAGCGGCCTCATCTGTCTCATCGGCTTGTGCCGTTTGAAAAACCGCGATTAACGCATGTTTAATACTGTTCTCCAAACCATAAAAAACAATCAAACCAAACCAAACTAAAACGCAATACTATGAAAAAAATACTAATCCTCGCTTTGGCGGCCGGCTTCGCCAGCGCGTCGCCACTCATGGCGCTCGACTTGTATATCACAGGTTCCACCGCATTCCGCGCCAACGTCTTTACCGCCTGCTCCAAGCTGTATAACGGCGGTGCTCCAACCAGCATCATTTATGGCGGTACCGCAACAGGTGGCAGCGGGGCATCAGCCTCGTCGAATCCCCAATGGACAATGACCGGCCAGGTTGGCAACACCATCTCGGCCCTGGGCAGCACGCCCTTGACCATCCATGGCCTCTTCACCGGTTCGGTTCAAGGCTGCGAAACCGTGGAACAAAGCACCAAGCTCATCTTCCTTGACGCTTCCGGCAATGCCATCACCAATACGCCCACGATCGCCTTTACCGACTGTTCGAGCAGCGCCACGCCCTACCCGGCGTCGGGCAACTTCTCGGAAGAACAGGTTTGCGTTCAGCCGTTTGTTTGTGTGAAGTCGGTTGCGGGCGGCGGGCTTAACAACATCACCAATGTTACCTGGGAACAACTCAAATATGCCATTCAAGCCGGCCGGATTCCGCTCGCGGCCTGGACTCATAATTCGGCTGACCTCAGCAGCTACGTCTATCTGGTCGAACGCACGAAAGACTCCGGCACCCGTCGCACCTTGTTTGCGCAGGAGCTTGACGGCTATAACCAGTCAGCCACGATCTATCTCTACGACAATATTACCAACAACATCTTTTACAAACCCTCGGGCACGGTGATTGTCGGTTCGGCTGGCAACAACAATGCCAATCTGAATTGGGGCAGTGGTTACGTGTCTGGCGGCAATATTGCCACAGAACTCGGTTATAGCAATCCCAACAACCAAGCCATCAGTTACCTGTCAATTGCCGATGCCAAAAGCATCACCGGAACCGCCTGGTCGCAGGTCATCCCCTTCAACGGCGGCTGGCCGACGGCGGCGGGCAGCGGCATTTCCGGCAACGCCGGCACCAACGATTTCTCGCCCATTACCTTGGGTGTGTATCCGTGCTGGGGTTACGAAGTGGTTGACTATCCCAATGTGGATCCTTCCAGCATCAGCTCGGATCAAAATTTGACCGCCGCCCAATTGGGCAACCAGACTACAACCGGCACCATTCTGGGAGTGTTGGACGCTCAAACTTTGATCAACGGCGGCTCACCCCTCGTTGGCAGCCTCGAAAATGAAATTGTATCGAGCCAGCCCAACGGTGCCACCGCCATCCCGCTGGCCGCCATGGTCTCTTCCCGCTCATCCGTCGGCGGCACGATTACGCCTTGATATTTGAGTTGACGCAAAATGGCCGGTGTGGATTCGTTCACACCGGTCATTCTCCTTGGTGAGGGAATGATGAGACGACCGTTCACATCCATGACGCTTGGGCTGATGACAGGTCTTTGTGTTGCTGCCGCCAGCCCGACTGTCTTGCGCGCATCCAACCCGCCGCTCGCGGTGGAGTTGACCGGGTTGACCACCATTTTGGGGGACAACCGTGCGATTTTTGTTTTCAACCAAACCATGCCGCCGTCACCCCGCAGCTTCATGCTGGTCGAAGGCGAATCCCGGTTCGGCATCAAGTTGCTTGCGGTGGATACCGCGTCGGGCTGCGTTCAGATTGAGAACGGCGGACAGAAACAAGCCTTGCGCATCTGCTCCACCCCGACTTTGTTGTCCCAGCCCTCCAATCGGGGGGCGGCGGGCTGCCAGACAAAATCGTTCGACCGTGATGGGAACGGTTTTGCCGGAAACTCCGGTCCCGGCGGCCCGGTGGATGACGAAACGATGGCGGGCAACCCTGGTTGGGGCACTCTCCCAAGAATCGGCAATGGTTCCACCTCCAGCCAAAATTTCAACTCCGACCCAGTTTCCGCGCCCGGCCAGAATCCCGCTCCCAACTGGAATGATGTTGATCCGGCCACCCCCCTCAAAG
>Ga0116130_1000836_pt1 | contig 18675 bp, 20 predicted proteins | sample June2015DPH_17_5_FD_89733 | JGI IMG/M metagenome (GOLD analysis project Ga0116130, IMG submission 89733) | Peatland microbial communities from SPRUCE experiment site at the Marcell Experimental Forest, Minnesota, USA - June2015DPH_17_40 | ecosystem: Environmental > Terrestrial > Soil > Wetlands...
CCGACGCTGACAATCTCGAGGTCCTTCGAGAACCCTTCGGTGACGCCGACCATCATGTTCGCGATCAGCGTGCGGGTGAGCCCGTGGAGCGCCCGGTTCATCCGTTCGTCGTTCGGCCGCTCGACGACCAGTCTCAAGCCGTCGTCCTCGGCGCGTACCGAGATCCTCCCAGGGATCACCCTTTCGAGCGCCCCTTTCGGGCCGCGCACCGCGATGCGGTCGTCGGCGAGCGTCACCTCGACGCCGGCCGGCACCGTGATCGGCATCCGTCCAACCCGCGACATCAGCGGATCACCCCTGCCGCCGGGACCCGCTCACCAGACATAACAGAGCACCTCGCCGCCGATCTTGCGCTGCCGGGCCTCGCGGTCCGTGAGCAGCCCCTGGCTCGTCGACAGCACCGCCACGCCGAGACCCCCGAGGACGCGGGGCAAGCGGTCGGCGCGCGCGTAGACACGGAGACCCGGCGTCGAGACCCTCTTCAGGCCGGCGATCGCGCGGGCGCGGTCGTGCGTGTACTTCATCTGGATCTCGAGGACCGTCCCAGGGCGCGATCCGTCCTCGGTGGTCGTGAAACCGGCGATGTAACCCTCGCGCTCGAGGATCGAGGCGAGCGACATCTTCAGTTTCGATCCGGGCATGCGGACGGTGTCGTGCATCGCAACGTTGGCGTTGCGCACGCGGGTCAACATGTCGGCGATGGGATCCGTCATAGTCATCGGCGATCCCCTCCCGTCACCAGCTTGCCTTCGTCACACCAGGGACTTCTCCTGCATGAACAAGCTCTCGTAGGCAGATACGGCACATCCCGAAACGTCGGTAGACCGAACGCGGACGCCCGCAACGGCGGCAACGGGTGTACCCGCGCACCTTGAACTTCGGCTTGCGCTGCTGCTTCTCAACGAGTGCCTTTTTCGCCATGATCCGCCTCTTACCCTTCGCGTCGGAACGGGAAGCCGAAGGCGTCGAGCAGCGCCCGACCCTCGGCGTTCGTACGGGCCGTCGTCACGATCGTGATGTCCATTCCACGGGTCGCGTCGACCTTGTCGTAGTCGATCTCCGGGAAGATGAGCTGCTCGGAGACTCCGAGCGTGTAGTTGCCGTGACCGTCGAAAGATCGTGCCGGCAGGCCGCGGAAGTCCCGGACGCGCGGGATCGCGAGGCTGATGAGCCGGTCGAAGAACTCCCACATCCGGTCGCCCCGCAGCGTCACCATCGCGCCGATCGAGTTCCCCTCGCGCAGCTTGAACGCGGAGATCGACTTGCGCGCCCGCGTGACGACCGGCCGCTGGCCGGTGATCGTGGCGAGGTCCCGCACCGCGCCCTCGAGCAGCGACTGCTGCTGGGTCGCCTTGCCCACGCCGACGTTGATCACGATCTTGGTGAGCCGCGGCACCTGCATGACGTTGGCGAGTCCGAGCTCGGTCTTCAGCCGGTCGCGGACCTCGTCCTCGAAACGGGCCTTCAGGCGGGGGCGTTCGGCCACGGCCGTCGCCGCGCTCACAGCTTGCCCCCGCATTTCGCGCAGACCCTCGTCTTTGTCCCGTCCTTGCCGATCTCGTACCGGGCCCGCGTCGGGCCGTCCTTTGCGCAGATCAGCGCGACGACGGCGACCGGCAGCGGCATGTCCTTGTCGATGATCCCGGCCTGCATCGTGGCCCGCGTCGGACGCTGGTGCCGCTTGGAGATGTTGACGCCGGAGACGACGACCTTGCGCTGCTCGGGGATGGCGCGGATCACCTCACCGGTCTTGCCCCGGTGCTTGCCCGAAAGGACTTGGACTTCGTCGCCCTTGTGGATCTTCACCTAGATCACCTCCGGCGCGAGGCTGACGATGCGCATGAACCTCTTGTCGCGCAGCTCGCGACCGACCGGCCCAAAAATGCGGGTGCCCCGCGGCTGCAGTTGCTCGTTGATGAGCACCGCGGCGTTCTCGTCGAAGCGGATGTAGCTGCCGTCGGGACGGCGGCGCTCCTTCTTGGTCCGCACGACGACGCACCGCACGATCTCTCCCTTTTTCACGGCAGCACCCGGGACGGCGTCCTTCACCGTCGCGATGAAGACGTCACCGATGGCGGCGTAGCGCCGGCGCGAGCCCCCGAGCACCTTGATGCACAGGACCTCTTTCGCCCCGGAGTTGTCCGCGACCTTGAGACGCGACTCTTGCTGGATCACCGTGCGCGCTCCAGGACCTTGACGAGACGCCACCGCTTGAGCTTCGAGACCGGGCGCGTCTCGGCGATGAGCACCTTGTCGCCGGCGGCGGCGGTGTTCTCCTCGTCGTGGACGTAGAGCCTCTTCGAGCGCTGCACGGTCTTGGCATACTTCGCGTGGCGGACGCGCTCGACGACTGAGACGACCGCCGTCTTGTCCCCGGAACTGGAGATCACCATCCCCTCGCGCACCTTGCGACGGTTCGGACGCGCCGCACCGGGCGTCGAGACCGCTGGTTCGGTTTCGTCAGCCACGGTTCCTCCTCGTCCTTCTCACCGGCTCCTCGGGCACCTCCGGTGCCACAAGATCCACTTCCGGCTGCCGGTGCGCGGCACCGGCGTCCTCGGCCTCGATCGTCCGCAACCGGGCGATGTCCCGGCGGACGACCGCGATCCGGCTCACGTTGTCGAGCCGGCCCGTCGCCAGTTGGAAGCGCAGGTTGAACAGCTCCTTGCGCGCGTCGACGAGGCGCTGGGCCCGGTCGAGCTCGGAGAGCGCCCGTAGCTCGGTCGGCTTGGTCATTTCGCCGCACCCCCGGACTCGGCCACAACGCCGGGCCGGACGACGACCTCGGCCTTGATGGGCAACTTCTGGATGGCACGTTCCATCGCCTGGCGCGCGAGCTGCTCGTCGACCCCCGCGATCTCGAACATGATCCTCCCGGGCCGCACGACGGCGACCCAATGCTCGGGATTGCCCTTCCCCGAACCCATGCGCGTCTCGGCCGGCTTCTGGGTGACCGGCTTGTCCGGGAAGACCCGGATCCAGACCTTGCCGCCGCGGCGCACGTGGCGCGTCATCGCGATACGTGCCGCCTCGATCTGGCGCGCCGTGATCCAGCCCGGTTCGAGCGCCTTGATCCCGTAGTCGCCGAAGTCGATCGACTGGGCGCTCTTCGCCATGCCGGAGCGCCGGCCGCGATGCTGCTTGCGGTACTTCACCTTCTTGGGCATCAGCATCGTCAGTCGTTCTCCTTGCGGAAGTGCGGCGTTTCGTGGTGCTCGTCACGCGTCCGTCGTTCGATCTCCTCTTCCTCGGCGAGGAGCTTCTCGAGGGCGTCGTCGGCGGGCGGAGCGACCGGCTCGGCAGCCGGCTCGGACGGCGCCTCTTCGGGCTCGGCCGCCACCACCGGGGCGGGGACCTCCTCGGGCGCCGCGCCCGGCTCGCCGAGCTCCGGCCGGCGCCGGCCACCGCCGGCGGAGACGATGCGGCGCGGGCGCGCCTGGCCGGACGTCTCGCCGACGGCCATCGCGGCCTCACGCGCGATCTTGTCCTCCGGAGCCGTCCGGTACGGGAGGATGTCGCCCTTGTAGATCCACACCTTCACGCCGACGCGCCCCGTCGCGGTGCGGGCCTCGCGGAAACCGAAATCGATGTCGGCGCGCAGCGTGTGGAGGGGTACGCGGCCTTCCCGGTAGGACTCCTTGCGCGACATCTCCGAGCCGCCGAGACGGCCCGAGCACTGCACGCGCACTCCCTGGCCGCCGGCCTTCTGCACGGTCTGGATCGCCCGCTTCATCGCGCGCCGGAAGCTGATCCGCCGGGTGAGCTGGTCGGCGATGCCCTGGGCGATGAGCGCGGCGTCGAGCTCGGGTTGCTTGATCTCCTGGATGTTCAGCTGGACGTTGGCGTTCTTCGTCATCCGTCCGAGGTGGCGGCGGAGGCGGTCCGCCTCGGCCCCCCGCCGACCGATGACGATCCCGGGGCGGGCCGTGTGGACGTCGACGCGCAGCCGGTCGCGGGTGCGCTCGATCTCGATCCGGCTGACGGCGGCGGACTCCAGCTGGCTCATCAGGTAGTCGCGGATCTTCCAGTCCTCGACGACGGCGTTCTGGTAGCCGCGGTCCTCGAACCAACGCGACTTCCAGTCGGTCGTGATGCCGAGCCGGAACCCGTACGGGTTGACCTTCTGGCCCATTAGCTCTTGTCCTTCCCGGACGGCTTGCGCGTCGTTCTCTTCGCGCTCTTGGCAATCGCCCGGGTCGCCTTGGCGGGCGCGGCCTTCTTGGCGGGTGCCGCCTTCTTCGCCGGCGCCTTAGCCGGCGCCTGCTTGGCGGTGGCCTTCTTCGCCGGCGCCTTCTTCGCCAGCGCCTTCTTGGCGGGGGCCTTGGCCTGGGATTCCTTGGCGGGTGCCTTCCTCGCCGCGGCCTTCCTCGCCCGCGGCGGGCGCTCCTCGGCCTCTTCGGCGATCTCGGCGACTTCGCCGGCGGCGAGGGCCGGCGTCTCCTCGGCCGCCCGGGCACGCCGGCGGGCCCCGGCGACGCGGCGGGCACGGCGGTCGGCGTTCTGCGCCGCCGAACGCGCCTTTAGCCGCGCGATCTGGTCCTCGGGCATGCGCGCCAGCACGATCGTGATGTGGCAGGTGCGCTTGCGGATCCGCGAGCTGCGGCCCCGCGCCCGCGGGCGGAAGCGTCGGAGTGTCGAGCCCTGGTCGGCGTAGCACGACGCGACGTAGAGCTCCTCGGGGAACTGTCCGTCGTTGTGCTCGGCGTTGGCGGCGGCCGAGCGGAGCAGCTTCGCGACGACCGGACCCGCGCCGCGCTCGGTGTGGTCAAGCAGCTCGACGGCCCGCGTGTAGTCGAGCCCCCGCACGAGATCGAGGACCTCACGAGCCTTGGTGCTCGACATCCGGCAGTGCCGCAGCACGGCGCGGGTCCCGGGACGCTCGTTCGTCTTGACGGCCATCGTCAGTGCCTCGCCTGACGTTCCTGGCCCGCGTGGAAGCGGAAGGTCCGCGTCGGCGCGAACTCGCCGAGCTTGTGGCCGACCATCGCCTCGGTGACGTAGACGGGGACGTGCTTGCGCCCGTCATGGACCGCGATGGTGTGGCCGACCATGTCCGGGATGATCGTCGAACGCCGCGACCAGGTCTTGATGACACGCTTCTCGTTCTTCGCGTTGAGGTCGTCCACCTTCTTCAACAGGTGGTCGTCGACGAACGGTCCCTTCTTCAGGCTGCGGGGCATGCGATCCTCGTTCGCTTCCTCAACGGCGCGCACCGCGGCCGCGTCGGCGGCGCACGATGAGCTGATCGGACGTCTTGCGGCGGGCGCGCGTGCGACCCTCGGGCTGTCCCCACGGCGAGACGGGATGGCGCCCGCCCGAGGCCTTCCCCTCGCCGCCCCCGAGCGGGTGGTCGACCGGGTTCATCGCCACGCCTCGCGACTGGGGCCGGACCCCGCGCCAGCGGTTGCGCCCCGCCTTGCCGATCGAGATGAGCTCGGCCTCGGCGTTTCCGACCTCGCCGATCGTCGCCCGGCAGTCGATCGGGACCCGGCGCATCTCCGTCGACGGGAGCCGGAGCGTGGCGAGCGACCCTTCCTTCGCGACGAGCTGCACGCTCATGCCGGCGCCGCGGGCGATCTTGCCTCCGCCGCCGGGTCGGAGCTCGACGTTGTGCACGACGGAACCGACCGGGATGTAGCGCAGCGCGAGGGCGTTCCCGGGGCGGATCTCGGAACCGTGCCCGGACTGCAGCATGTCGCCGACCTCGACGCGTTGCGGGGCGAGGATGTACCGCTTCTCGCCGTCGGCGTAGTGGAGCAGCGCGATGCGGGCGTTGCGGTTCGGGTCGTACTCGATCGCCGCGACCCGGGCCGGGACCCCGTCCTTGTCACGCCAGAAGTCGATGACGCGGTACTGGCGCTTGTGGCCGCCGCCGCGGTGGCGCGAGGTCATCCGCCCGTAGCTGTTACGACCGCCGGACGACGGCAACGGCTCGACGAGCGTCCGCTCGGGTCGGTCCTTCGTGATCTCCGAGAAGTCCGAAACCGACTGGAATCGCCTTCCGGCGCTCGTCGGCTTGCGCTTGCGAACTGCCATCTCGTCCCTCAGCTCTCGAACAGTTCGATGCGGTCTTCGCCGACGAGGCGCACGATCGCCCGCTTCGAGTCCGACCGCCGTCCGAACGTCATCGACCGGCGGTTCCGCTTCCGCTTCCCCTTGCGATTGAGCGTGTTCACGCTGGCGACGTGGACGCCGAAGCTCTCCTCGACGGCGTCGCGGATCTCCTCTTTCGAGGCCCGGGGATCGACGACGAATACGTAGGCCCCTTGCTCCATGAGCCGGTAGGACTTCTCGGAGATGATCGGGCGCAGAAGCACCGTCCGGTTCGAGGTCATCTCCCGCTCCCCTCGTCGGTCGCCGTCCGCTTGCGCGCCGGGGCCTTCACCGCCGGGGCCTTCGCCGCCGGGGCCTTCGCCGGTGCCGCCTTGCGCGCCGGCTTCGCCGCGCCCGCCGAGGCGGTCGGCGAGCCGGGGACCGTCTCGTCGGTGAACACGACGACGTCGGCGGCGAGCAGGTCGTACGCCGTCACCTGTTCACCGGGCAGGACGGCGACGTCGGGGAGGTTGCGGAACGACCGGGCGACGACGTCATCCTCGTAGGACGCGACGATGAGGACTCGGCCGGCGCAGTCGAGCGCGGCCAGCGCGGCGAGGGCGTCTTTCGTGCGCGGCACCTCCATCGTCCAGCGGTCGATGAGCCGCACGGCGCCGGAGCGGGCCCGGTCCGACAGCGCGCAGCAGTAGGCCTGGCGGATCATCTTGCGGGGGGTGCGCTGCGAGTAGTCACGGGGTTTCGGGCCGAGCGCGACGCCGCCGCCCGCGTAGTGGGGCGCCCGGATCGATCCCTGCCGGGCGGCCCCGGTGCCCTTCTGGCGGTAGGGCTTGGCCGAGCCGCCGCGCACCTCGGCACGGGTCCGCGTGCTCTGGGTGCCACGCCGCCTCGCGGCGAGCTGGGCGGTGACGACCTGGTGGACGAGGGGCTCGTTCGCGGCCACGCTGAAGAACTCCCGGTCGAGCTCCACGGTCCCGAGCACGGCGCCGGCGTCGGTGGTGCGGTTGATCGTGACGGCGTCGAGCAGCCGCTCGGCACGTGAGGGGGGGGAGGCGAGGGTGTCGACGCTCACTTCGCACCGCCCTTCACGGCCTGGCGGATGACGACGAGCGCGCCGCGGGGCCCGGGCACGGCCCCCTTCACGAGGACGATCTCGCGCTCGGCGTCGGCCTCGACAACTTCGAGGTTGAGCGTCGTCACCCGCTCGCCGCCCATGCGACCGGCCATGCGGGTGCCCTTGAAGACGCGCGCCGGGGTGGCGCAGGCCCCGATCGAGCCGGGGGCGCGGTGCTTCTTGTGGTTGCCGTGGGCACCGCCCTGGCCGGAGAAGTTGTGGCGCTTCATGCTGCCGGCGAAACCCTTGCCTTTCGAGATGGCCGTGACGTCGACCTTCTCGCCCGCGGAGAGGATCCCGAGATCGATCTGCTGGCCGACGGCGTAGCCGTCGGTGTCGTCGACGCGGAGCTCGACGAGGCGCCGGCCGGCGTCGACGCCCGCCTTGGCGAAGTGCCCGGCCTCGGGCTTGTTGAGCGATCCGGCCCGCTTGAAGCCGTAGGTGACCTGCAGCGCGGAGTAGCCCTCGCGTTCGGGGGTCTTCACCTGGACGACGCGCAGGGGCGCGACCTTCACGACGGTGACGGGTACCGCCCGGTTCTCGGCGTCGAAGATCTGGGTCATCCCGACCTTCTCGCCGACGACCGCTTTCAGTGTCATCGTCGTTCCGCTTCTCCGTGCCGGCCCGTCTCCGGGCCCTTTGTGGCCCCGGCGCCCGCGGCGAATCCGCAGACACCGGGCTCGACGGGGTGGACGCACCACCCCTTCTCACGCGGGCGCTCCGCCCGGTGACCGGGCGGAGCGCAGATCATTTCTGCCAGGCGGTCCCCCGACGCACGAGCGACGGGGCACGCTCGGACTTCGTCCTCACAGCCCGCCGGGACCTGCCCGGCGAGACAAAAATTGTACCACCAGCTGGTTGCTAAGCCTGCTGGATCTTGATCTCGATGTCGACCCCGGCGGGAAGGTCGAGCCGCTGGAGGGAGTCGACGGTCTTTGGGCCGTGCTCCACGATGTCGACGAGCCGCTTGTGGATCCGCATCTCGAAGTGCTCGCGGCTGTCCTTGTACTTGTGCGGCGAGCGCACGACCGTGTAGCGGTGACGTTCGGTCGGCAGCGGGATTGGGCCGCGCACCTTCGCCTGGGTGCGGAGCACGGTCTCGACGATCTTCTTCGTCGACTGGTCGACCACCTCGTGGTCGTAGGCCTTGAGCCGGATGCGGATCCGCTGCGCCACGCGTCGCCTACTTGATGATCTTCGTCACGCGACCGGAGGCCACGGTGCGACCGCCCTCGCGAATCGCGAAGCGCAGCCCCTCGTCCATCGCGATCGGCTTCTGCAGCTCCACCATCATCGACGTGTTGTCGCCCGGCATCACCATCTCCGTGCCCTCGGGCAGGGTGATCGAGCCGGTGACGTCCGTCGTGCGGAAGTAGAACTGCGGCCGGTAGTTCGAGAAGAAGGGCTTGTGCCGCCCTCCCTCGGCCTTCGTCAGCACGTAGACGTTCGCCTCGAAGTTCGTGTGCGGCGTGATCGACCCGGGCTTGCAGACGACCTGGCCGCGCTCGACCTCTTTCTTGTCGATGCCCCGGAGCAACAGGCCGACATTGTCGCCCGCCTGGCCGGTGTCGAGGAGCTTGCGGAACATCTCTACGCCGGTGACGACCGTCTTCTGCGTCGGGCGCAGGCCCACGATCTCGACCGTCTCGCCGACCTTGATCTGGCCCTGCTCGATCCGGCCGGTGACGACCGTGCCGCGGCCGGTGATCGTCATGACGTCCTCGACCGAGAGGAGGAACGGCTTCTCGATCTCGCGCTTGGGCTCCGGGATGTAGTCGTCGACCGCGTCCATCAGCTTGAAGATGTCCTTCGCCGCCTCGGCGTCGCCATCGAGCGCCTTCAGGGCGCTCATCCGGATGATCGGGACCTCGTCCCCGGGGAACTCGTACTCGGTGAGCAGTTCGCGCACCTCGAGCTCGACGAGGTCGAGCAGCTCCTCGTCGTCGACCATGTCCACCTTGTTGAGCGCCACGATGATCGACGGGACGCCGACCTGCCGGGCGAGCAGCACGTGCTCACGGGTCTGGGGCATCGGGCCGTCGGCCGCCGAGACGACGAGGATCGCCCCGTCGATCTGGGCCGCGCCGGTGATCATGTTCTTGATGTAGTCGGCGTGTCCCGGCATGTCGACGTGCGCGTAGTGGCGCTTGTCGGTCTCGTACTCGACGTGGGCGATCTGGATCGTGATGCCGCGGGCCTTCTCCTCGGGAGCAGCGTCGATCTTCTCGAACGCGATGTACTCGACCTTCGGGTTCTTTTCGTGGAGGATCTTCGTGATTGCCGCGGTCAGCGTTGTCTTGCCGTGGTCGATGTGACCCATCGTCCCGACGTTGACATGGGGCTTCGTCCGTTCGAACTTCTGCTTGGCCATTGGTGCCGACAGCTCCGTCTGCTCTGGGCAGCGCCCCTCGGCCCTGCCGTTACCTGACTGCGTTGAACCTGCCGGGCTTGTCCGCCCGTGCTGCACACCCCCGTCGCCTCGGGCACCCTAGGCCGACCGCACGGGTCGGCACCGGATTGTCGAAGGTTCCGGGGCCTCACTCCCCCGTCGCCCGGGCGACGATCTCCCGGGCGATCGACTCGGGAACTTCCTGGTAGGAGTTGAACTGCATCGTGAACGTCGCGCGACCCTGAGTGCGAGAACGCAGGTCGGTAGCGTAGCCGAACATGTCCGACAATGGAACCTGCGCCCGGATCACCTGACTCGTCCCGCGCTGCTCCATCCCCTCGACCTTGCCGCGGCGCGCCGACAGGTCGCCGATCACGTCGCCCATGTGCTCCTCGGGCGTGACGATCTCGACGGACATGATCGGTTCGAGGATGACCGTGTGCGCCTTGCGCGCCGCCTTCTTCCAGGCGAGCGAGCCGGCGATCTTGAACGCCATCTCCGACGAGTCCACCTCGTGGTACGAGCCGTAGGTGAGGATGACGCGCTGGTCGACCGCGGGGAAGCCGGCGAGCACGCCGGACTCCATCGCCTCGCGGATCCCGTGGTCGACCGCGGGGATGAACTCCTTCGGGATCACCCCGCCGGTGATTTTGTCGACGAATTCGTAGCCGCCGGCGGGCCCCGTCGGCTCGAGGTCGATGACGACGTGGGCGTACTGCCCGTGGCCGCCGGTCTGACGGACGTAGCGCTCCTCGACCTTGTGGACCTTGTGCCGGATCGTCTCGCGGTAGGCGACCTGCGGCTTGCCGACGTGGGCGTCGACGTTGAACTCGCGCAGCATCCGGTCGACGAGCACCTCGAGGTGCAGCTCGCCCATGCCGGAGATCACCGTCTGGCCCGTCTCGTCGTCGGTGCGGACGCGGAACGTCGGGTCCTCCTCGGAGAGGGCGAAGAGGGCCTTGCCGAGCTTGTCCTGGTCGGACTTCGTCTTCGGCTCCACGGCGACGTGGACGACCGGCTCCGGGAACGTGAGCGTCTCGAGCACGATCGGATGGGCGGGGTCGCACAGGGTGTCGCCGGTCGTCGTCGTCTTCAGGCCGACGACGGCGACGATGTCGCCGGCGTAGATCGAGTCGCGGTCCTCGCGGTGGTTGGCGTGCATCTCGAGGATCCGGCCGATGCGCTCGCGCTTGTCCTTCGTCGAGTTGAGCACGGCCGAGCCTTTCATGAGCGAGCCCGAGTAGACGCGCAGGTAGGTGAGCTTGCCGACGAACGGGTCGCTCTGGATCTTGAAAGCGAGCGCCGAGAACCTCTCGTCGTCGGCGGGACGGCGTTCGATCACCTCGTCGCCGCGCAGGCTGCGGCCGATCGTCGGGGACACGTCGAGCGGGCTCGGCAGGTAGTCGACGACGGCGTCGAGCAGCGGCTGGATGCCCTTGTTCTTGAAGGCCGAGCCGCAGAGCACCGGCACGATGTGGCCGAAGATCGTCCCGACGCGCAACGCCCGCCGCAGGTCGTCGGCGGTGATCTCCTGGTCGTGGACGTACTTCGCCATCACCGTGTCGTCGTAGTGCGACATGACGTCGACGAGGTCGTGGCGCGCCGCCTCGGCGGGGGCGACGAGCTCGGCGGGGATCTCCTCCTCGCTCCAGACCTCGCCCTTGCCGGAGTCGTCCCAAACGAGGGCGCGGCGCGCGATCACGTCGACGACCCCGCGGAACGACGACTCCGCGCCGAGCGGCAGCTCGGTGACGGCGGGGATCGCGTCGAGCCGGTCCCGGATCATCTCGACGGTGCGGGGAAAGTCCGCGCCGACGCGGTCCATCTTGTTCACGAAGCAGATGCGCGGGACGTTGTACTTGTCCGCCTGGCGCCAGACCGTCTCGGTCTGGGGCTCGACCCCCGCCACCGCGTCGAAGACGGCGACCGCGCCGTCGAGGATGCGCAGCGAGCGCTCGACCTCGACGGTGAAGTCGACGTGCCCGGGGGTGTCGATGATGTTCACGGCGCAGTCCCGCCAGTGGGCCGTCGTCGCCGCCGACGTGATCGTGATGCCGCGTTCCTGCTCCTGGATCATCCAGTCCATCGTGGCGGCGCCGTCGTGGACCTCGCCGATCTTGTAATTGCGGCCGGTGTAGTAAAGGATCCGCTCGGTCGCCGTGGTTTTGCCCGCGTCGATGTGGGCCATGATCCCGATGTTGCGGACGTTGGCAAGGGGGGTCGTGCGGGGTGCGGGGATCGCCATGGGCTCGTCTTCTCGTGACTGCGTGAACTGCTACCTATAAGAGTACGGGGCGCGACGGATCGAGCGGTGCGGAGGGCCCCCGGCGTGCCCTCGCCGGGCTACCAGCGGTAGTGGGCGAAGGCTCGGTTCGATTCCGCCATCTTGTGGATGTCCTCGCGGCGCTTCACCGCGGCACCGAGGCCGTTGGCGGCATCGAGGATCTCGTTGGCGAGCTTCAGGGCCATCGTCCGGTCGCGGCGCTGGCGGGCGTAGCTCACGATCCAGCGGATCGAGAGCGTCGTCGCCCGGCGCGGGCGGACCTCGACGGGTACCTGGTAGGTCGTCCCGCCGACCCGGCGGGAGCGGACCTCGAGCTCGGGACGGGTGTTGTCGAGGGCGCGCTTCAGCGTGGCGAGCGCGTCGCCGGCGGTCCGCTCGCCGACGACGGTCAGCGCGTCGTAGACGATCTGCTGGGCGAGGGTCCGCTTGCCCCGGGAGAGCACCTGGTTCGTGAGCTGCGTGACGAGGACGGACCGGTAGACCGGGTCCGGCTGGAGCTCGCGGCGCGGGGCCGGCCCACTGCGCGGCATCAGGTTTCCTTCTTCGCGCCGTAGCGGCTGCGGGCCTGCGCCCGGTCGCGCACGCCCGAGGTGTCGAGCGTGCCGCGCACGATCTTGTAGCGCACGCCCGGGAGGTCCTTCACCCGGCCGCCGCGCACGAGCACGATCGAGTGCTCCTGGAGGTTGTGGCCGACCCCGGGGATGTACGCCGTGACCTCGACGCCGCTCGTGAGGCGGACGCGGGCGACCTTGCGCAACGCGGAGTTCGGCTTCTTCGGGGTCGTCGTGTAGACGCGCGTGCACACACCGCGCCGCTGGGGCGCGCCCTTCAGGGCGGGCGTCTTGGTCTTCGACCGCTTCGACTCCCGTCCCTTCCTCACGAGCTGGGCGATGGTGGGCACGCGCTTCCTCTCAGGTGTTTCGCAGGAGAACCGCCAGACGGACACGAGCGCCCAGTTCAGACGGCACATGAATACTAGATGCGCGGTGCGCGGCACGCAACGCGAAAGGACCTCTCGCCCCTCGCGCCGGCCCGTCACCGGCGATCGCGTCGGCTCAGACGGTCGCCTCTCCGAGATCCGGGTGCTCGGTCTCGTCGGCCGGCGCGCCCTCGGCCCCGCCCGTTGCGACGTCGGCCGTCTCGTCGCTGCGGTAGTAGCTGAGCGCCTCGTCGACGGCCTGCTCCTCGGAGCCGTAGCCGCCGAAGGGCTTGCCCTCGATGTTGCGCAGCCACTCGGCGAGCTCCTCGGGCCCGGGCTCGGAGAGGTCCGACGACCAGAACGACATCCGCTGGGCGTCGGGCGTCTCGACGGTGACGTTCCGGTAGCGCTCCATGCCGCTGCCCGCCGGGATGAGCTTGCCGATGATGATGTTCTCTTTCAGGCCGAACAGGTGGTCCGACCGGCCCTCGATCGCCGCCTCGGTGAGCACCCGCGTCGTCTCCTGGAACGACGCCGCCGACAGCCAGGAGTCGGTGGCGAGCGACGCCTTCGTGATCCCCATCAGCTCTGGACGGCCCTCGGCGGGGCGCTTGCCCTCGGTGACGAGCTCGCGGTTGACGTGGGCGTAGCGCTGGTTGTCGACGCGCTCGCCGGGCAGGAACGTCGAGTCGCCGGACTCGGCGACGAGGACGCGGCGCAGCATCTGGCGGACGATCAGCTCGATGTGCTTGTCGTGGATCGAGACGCCCTGGTCCCGGTAGACCTTCTGCACCTCCTCGACGAGGTACTGCTGGGTCTCGCGGATCCCCTTGATCTCGAGGAGCTCCTTGGGGTCCTTCGGGCCCTCGATGAGCGACTCGCCGGCCTGGACCTCCTGGCCCTCGGCGACCTCGAGGTGGGCGCGGGACGACACCGGGTAGGCCTCCTCATCGCCGCGATCGCCGACGACGGTGACCCTGCGCCCGGACTCGTCCTCCTCGATCCGCACGACGCCCGAGGTCCGGGCGAGGACGGCGGCGCCCTTCGGGGTGCGCGCCTCGAACAGCTCGACGACGCGCGGCAGACCGTGGGTGATGTCCTCGCCGACCACGCCGCCGGTGTGGAAGGTCCGCATCGTGAGCTGCGTGCCGGGCTCGCCGATCGACTGCGCGGCGATGACGCCGACCGCCTCGCCGAGCTCGATCATCCGCCCGGTGGCGAGCGACTGGCCGTAACAGGCGGAGCAGACCCCCTGGGGGGACTCACAGGTGAGCACGGAGCGGACGCGGATCCGTTCGATCCCGGGATCGGAGGCGAGCCGCTCGACCTCGGCGTCGCCGAGCACCGTGCCGGCGGCGAGCTCCGTGGAGTCGGCGAAGGCGACCGGCTCGGCGAGCACACGCCCGTAGGCGCGGGTCTCGAGGTAGGACCGGGTCCCCGTCGCGTCGGGGACGACCCCTTCGATCCAGATCCCCCGGGAGGTCCCGCAGTCGACCTCGCGCACGATGAGCTCCTGCGCGACATCGACGAGCCGCCGGGTGAGGTAGCCCGAGTCGGCGGTGCGCAGCGCGGTGTCCGCCAGGCCCTTGCGGGCGCCGTGGGTCGAGATGAAGTACTCGAGCACGGAAAGGCCCTCGCGGAACGAGGACACGATCGGGCGGGGGATCATCTCGCCGCGTGGGTTGGAGACGAGCCCTTTCATGCCGGCGATCTGGCGGACCTGCTGCGGATTCCCCCGGGCGCCGGAGTCGACCATCATGTCGAGCGGGTTGAAGGCGATCGTCGCGAGGGTCTTCTCCATCGCGCGACCGACCTCGCTGTTCGCCGACGTCCAGATCTCGATTTCCTTCTGGCGCCGCTCGTCGTCGGTGATGATGCCGCGCTTGAACTGCGCCTCGGCCTTCTCGGCCTCTTTCTCGTAGCGGTCGACGATCGTGGCCTTGTCGGGAGGCGTCTTCACGTCGTCGATCGAGATCGTGAGTCCGGACCGGGTCGCGAAGAGGAAGCCGAGCTCCTTCACGCGATCGAGGCTCTCGGCGACGGTCGCCTTCGGGTAGTGCGAGGCGAGGCGCTCGACGATCGAGCCGATCGACGTCGCGCGCTTGCCGACGACGTCGTTCACGTAGCCGAAGTCCGGTGGCAGGGCCGCGTTGAAAAAGAGCCGGCCCGGCGTCGTAACGATCTCGTCGGGTTCGTCGGTGGCCGCCTCGTCGCCGCGACGGAGCCCCCAGTAGGCGAACGGGTAGCCGTCGGGACCGCGGCGGAGCTTGATCTTGGCGTGGAGCGCGACCGAGCCGCGCTCGTAGGCGGCCTCGACTTCGTACAGGCGGCGGAAGACGAGCCCCTCGCCTTTTGCGCCGTCGACCATCAGCGTGAGGTAGTAGACCCCGAACACCATGTCCTGGGTCGGGACCGTCGTCGGGCGTCCCGTCGCCGGCGACAAGATGTTGTTCTCCGAGAGCATGAGGATCCGCGCCTCGGCCTGGGCCTCGGCCGAGAGCGGCAGGTGCACCGCCATCTGGTCGCCGTCGAAGTCGGCGTTGAACGCCGCGCACACGAGCGGGTGGATCTGGATCGCCTTGCCCTCGATGAGCACGGGCTCGAACGCCTGGATGCCGAGGCGGTGGAGCGTCGGCGCCCGGTTCAGCAGCACCGGGTGCTCCTTGATGACCTCGTCGAGCACGTCCCAGACCTGGGCACGGCGCCGTTCCACCATGCGCTTGGCGGACTTGATGTTCGGGGCGATCTCGATGTCGACGAGACGCTTCATGACGAAGGGCTTGAACAGCTCGAGCGCCATCTGTTTGGGCAGTCCGCACTGGTGGAGCTTCAACGTCGGGCCGACGACGATCACCGAGCGGCCCGAGTAGTCGACGCGCTTGCCGAGCAGGTTCTGGCGGAAGCGCCCCTGCTTGCCCTTCAGCATGTCCGAGAGGCTCTTTAGGGGACGGTTCCCCGGACCGGTGACCGGGCGCCCGCGGCGGCCGTTGTCGAACAGCGCGTCGACGGCCTCCTGGAGCATCCGCTTCTCGTTGTTGATGATGATCTCGGGCGCGCCGAGGTCGAGCAGGCGCTTCAGCCGGTTGTTCCGGTTGATCACTCGGCGGTACAGGTCGTTGAGGTCCGAGGTCGCGAAACGACCGCCGTCGAGCTGGACCATCGGGCGCAGGTCCGGCGGGATGACCGGGACCGCCTGCAGGATCATCGCCCGCGGGTCGTTCGCCCGCCGCCCGTCGTCGTCGCGGCGGTTGAACGCCGAGACGATCTTCAGCCGCTTGATGGCCTTCTGCTTGCGCTGAGCCGAGAGCGGGCGCCGACCGTCGGTCGGGTCGATCGCCTCGCGCAGCTTGATCTCCTCCTCGTCGAGGTCGATGCGGCTGATGAGCTGCGCGATCGTCTCGGCGCCCATGCCACCCTCGAAGTACTCGCCGTAACGGGAGTGGAGCTGTCGCCACAGGAGCTCGTCGTCGATGATCTTCCGGGCGTGGAGGTCTCGCAGCTCGTCGAGGGCGCGCCTCGCCATCACGATCTCGCCGGTCGCGCGGTCGCGGATCCCGGTGATCTCCTTCTCGACGGCGCGCTGGCGGGCGCGGACCTCGGACTCCTTGGCGCCCTCGGCCTCGAGCGCGGCGAGCTCGGCCTCGAGGGCCGCGAGCCGCCGTTCCGCCTCGAGGTCGCGCTCCCGCTCGATCTCACCGATCTCGGCTGCGAGCTCGGCCTCGAGGTTCGGCAGGTCGGTGTGGCGCTTCTCCTCGTCGACGTGGGTTACGAGGTACGCCGCGAAGTAGATGACCTTCTCGAGCTGCTTCGCCTTCAGTTCCTCGCGGGCCTCGGTGCCCATGAGCAGGTAGGCGAGCCACGACCGCGTGCCGCGCAGGTACCAGATGTGGACGACCGGAGCGGCGAGCTCGATGTGGCCCATCCGCTCGCGGCGGACCTTCGAGCGCGTCACCTCGACGCCGCAGCGCTCGCAGATGATCCCCTTGAACCGGACCCGCTTGTACTTGCCGCAGTAGCACTCCCAGTCCTTGGTCGGGCCGAAGATGCGCTCGCAGAACAGCCCGTCCTTCTCGGGGCGCAGGGTGCGGTAGTTGATCGTTTCGGGCTTTTTCACCTCGCCTTTCGACCACGTCCGGATGTCCTCGGCCGTGGCGAGGCCGATGCGCAGCTGGTCGAAATCGTTGACGTCGATCACCTAGAAGCTCCTCTCGGCGGCGCGGCGGGCGTCTTCCTCGTCCGAGCCCCGCTCGGGCCGGCTGATGTCGATCCCCAGCTCCTCGGCCGCGCGGTACACGTCCTCGTCGATCTCGCGCATCTCGATCTCCTCGCCGGAGACTCCGAGCACCTCGACGTCGAGGCAGAGCGACTGCATCTCCTTGATGAGCACCTTGAAGCTCTCGGGGATGCCGGGCTCGGGGATGTTCTCGCCCTTCACGATCGCCTCGTAGACCTTCACGCGCCCGAGGACGTCGTCGGACTTGATCGTGAGCAGCTCCTGGAGCGCGTAGGCGGCGCCGTAGGCCTCGAGGGCCCAGACCTCCATCTCGCCGAAGCGCTGCCCGCCGAACTGCGCTTTCCCGCCGAGGGGCTGCTGGGTGATCATCGAGTACGGACCCGTCGACCGGGCGTGGATCTTGTCGTCGACTAAGTGGGCGAGCTTCAGGATGTACATGTAGCCCACACTGATCGGGTTGTCGTAGGGATCGCCGGTCCGGCCGTTGTAGAGCGTCACCTTGCCGTCGGGCTGGATGAGGCGCGCCGAGCCGTCGGCGGCGTCGTTGTGGAGGTGCTCGAAGATCGACTTGATCGTCGGGTGCCTGCCCGCCTCGGACTTCTCGTCCCAGTGCGCCCCGTCGAAGACGGGCGTCGAGATCCAGACCGCGGGGTCAGTCTTCGGGCGCGTCTTCTGCTCGTTGCCCCGCGCCGGCGAGGTCGCCGTCGTGCTTCCCGAGGCCGCGTCCCAGCCCCAGCGCGCCGCGTAGCCGAGGTGCGCCTCGAGGACCTGGCCGACGTTCATCCGGGACGGAACGCCGAGCGGGTTCAAGATGATGTCGACCGGGGTGCCGTCGGCGGCGTACGGCATGTCCTCGATCGGCAGGATCTTCGAGACGACGCCCTTGTTCCCGTGGCGCCCGGCGAGTTTGTCGCCCTCGGTGATCTTGCGCTTCTGGGCGACGTAGACCCGGACGAGCTGGTTCACTCCGGGCGGGAGCTCGTGGGTATCGTCGCGGGAGAACACGCGGACGTCGATCACCTTGCCCGACTCGCCATGGGGGACCTTGAGGCTCGTGTCGCGCACGTCACGGGCCTTCTCGCCGAAGATCGCGCGCAACAGCCGCTCCTCGGGGGTGAGCTCGGTCTCGCCTTTGGGGGTCACCTTGCCGACGAGCACGTCGCCGGGGCCGACCTCGGCGCCGATCCGGATGATGCCACGCTCGTCGAGGTCGGCGAGGATCTCCTCGGACAGGTTCGGGATGTCCCGCGTGATCTCCTCGGGGCCGAGCTTCGTGTCGCGGGCGTCGACCTCGTGCTCCTCGATGTGGATCGAGGTGAGCACGTCGTCGCGCACGACGCGCTCGGACAGGACGATCGCGTCTTCGTAGTTGTACCCCTCCCACGGCATGAACGCGACGAGCAGGTTCTTGCCGAGGGCGAGCTCGCCGTTGTGCGTCGAGGGGCCGTCGGCGATCACGTCGCCAGGGACCACCGCGTCTCCCTCGTCGACGAGCACCTTCTGGTTGATGCAGGTGTTCTGGTTCGAGCGTTGGAACTTGGCGAGCGGGTAGGTCTTCTTGCCGAGCTCGGCGCCGAAGCGGTCCTTTTGCCCCGGCTTGTACTCGACGACGACCTGGTTCCCGGAGATCTCGGTGACGCGCCCCGCCCCCGCGGCGATGATGACCTCGCTGGCGTCCTGGGCG